>Ga0187846_10000068_pt1 | contig 59456 bp, 54 predicted proteins | sample TC_taG_FD_161473 | JGI IMG/M metagenome (GOLD analysis project Ga0187846, IMG submission 161473) | Biofilm microbial communities from the roof of an iron ore cave, State of Minas Gerais, Brazil - TC_06 Biofilm (v2) | ecosystem: Environmental > Terrestrial > Deep subsurface > Cave > Wall biofilm... | reverse complement strand
ATGCCGCTCGTTCTACCGTTGGAATTGAGGCCGGAAGCGAGTGCTACCGCGCGCACCGGATACCGGCGTTCGACCGCTGTTTCCAATCTGGCAAGCACCATCGCCAAAACGCCTTCGGCCCGGACGTAGCCGTCGGCCTGCGCCGAGAATGGCCGGCAAAGTCCCGTCGGCGACAGCATTGAGGCGCGCGAGAAGCCGATGAACGGAAGCGGCGACATCAGCAGATTGACGCCAGCCACGACCGCCATATCGATTCGGCCCGAGGAGATCGCGGACTGCGCTTCTGCAAACGCTACCAACGACGACGCGCAGGCGGTATCCACCGTGAGGCTGGGACCGCGTAGATCGAAGATATAAGAGATACGGTTCGACAGAACGGACAGAGAGTTGCCCGTCATGAAATGGCTCTCCATCGCGGCCGGATCGGCCGTGTACAGATTACCGTAATCGAGGCTCGACGCCCCGACATAGACGCCGATGTTCGATCCGGCGATCGCGCTAGGCGGGATGCCCGAGTCCTCTAGCGCGCCCCACACGGCCTCTAGCAGCAGCCTTTGCTGCGGGTCCATCTCCGCTGCTTCACGTGGCGAGATGCCGAAAACAACGGGATCGAATCCCAGCGGATCCTCAATGTAGCCGCCAGCGAATGTATAGCTGAACCCGGGTTCGCTGGTACGCGGATGGGAATAATGCTCGGGCCGCCACCGTCCCTCCGGCAGCGCCCCTACGGTGCAGTGCCCCTGATCCAGCAGATGCCAGAATTCGGTTTCGTTGTTCGCGCCCGGCAGACGGCCACCCACACCTGTGATGGCCAACTGCGAAAACCCAGCGTGCGCGTGCCGACGCAACGATGTCATAGAATCGGGTTCTTTCTGCAGCGTAGGCTTAAGACGATGTAGCAATTCGGGTAGCAACTCAACCACGTGGTTTTTGACGCCGAGTTCCCCGGGGTGGGCGATCGCGCGGCGTAGCGAAGGAGAGGGCTCATCTCGGCCACCTGGATCTCCTCTGAGAATTCCGTTTGCGCGTATCTCGCGCCGATGTCACGACATGTGCGAAGGGCCGCATCGCGAGCCTCACGATACTGGTTGGCAGCGAGGGTGATGGTTACGGTCGAGGCCAGCGATCCCATCGGATCGCCAGAGAAGCCGCTTACCAATGCTCGGCTCGAGACTTAGCTCTCGGTCGTCCTGATGACCGCTAACGGCGCAACCCCATCGTTGCCGCGCGATCCGGCGACGGTCCCTTCACCATCCCATTTGCGGACCTTGCTCACCGAGTATTGCCAACCGATGGTTTTTTGAGTTCACGCCCTATGCCCTGGCAAGCCGCCTGAGGGCAAGCTGGACGGAAGCGAGGGCAACGAAGACTCCCAGAGTTTGCGCAAGGTTCTCGAAGTCCTTGGCGAGACGCCGGTTGCGTCCGAACCAGGAGAGACGGTCCCACCGAACAGCGAGGACGAGAAGAGCGGACTTTCCGCCGCACGCCGCGGTTCCCTTGATGGCCAAGGCGCGGATTGACCTGGAAGATTAAAGCCCGGCAAAATGGTCAAAACTGGCGAGCGCTTCCGCTTGCCGACAGACCCTAACAAATTTTCATCGGCCTGCTTTACTTACGGGAATTCCCATGATCTCCAGATGAACGGGAAGACGGCACTCGTCACCGGAGGGAGCGCCGGCATCGGCAAGGCGATCGCCCTGGCATTGGCTCGCGAGGGTGTCGACGTTGCAATCTGCGCGCGTCGAAAGGAACCACTGGAGGCAGCGGCGTCCCAAATTGCGCGCGAGACAAACGCAAAATGGTCGCCATACCGGCTGATCTGACCAAGCCCGACGATGCCGAGGCTTTTGTCAAGGAAGCGCACATCGCGCTTGGACGCATCGATATTCTGGTCAATAACGCGGGGTCGTCGCCCGGCGGAGTCCTCGAGTTTCTGACCGAAGAGCATTGGGCGCAGTCGCTGCAGCTCAAATTCATGGGCTATGTGCGCTGCCTGAAGCATGTGTTGCCGATCATGCAGAAGCAGCGGCGCGGCCGGATTATCAACCTGATTGGCAATGATGGGGTCAAACCGTCCTATTGGGAGATTGCACCAGGCGCAGCAAATGCTGCCGGGCAGAACCTAACGCTTGCGCTCGCTGCACAGTACGGGAAGGACAATATTAGCTTTGTGGCGGTCAATCCCGGCCCGGTCCGTACCGAGCGTTGGGCCGGCCTCGTCGATGCGATGGCACGTGACATGAAAATCCCGCGGGAGGAGGCCGATACGCTTGCTTCGCGCAGCATCCCATTGAGACGCATTGCCGAATGCGAAGAGGTTGCCAGCCTTGTCACCTACCTCGCTTCTGATTTGGCGCATTTCGTCAACGGCACGATGATCGAGATCGATGGCGGCCAGCAAAAACCGCTGATGGATCGCTTCCGCGACCGATGAGGCTACGAGGCATCAGCGTCTCCCCGCCGGAACCTCGACCAGCAGCGCGGAGTCGGTGTAATCGCCAGCCACCGACTGCGTCGACCCGACTAAGCGCAACTGCGGCGGGATCGCAACGCCTGCGGCTGCTATTCCGGCTTAGCCGGCGCTTTTCGCGCTCAGCAGTTGAACGGCGATGGTGCATCCGCGAAGAGGGTCATCTGGATGGCGGGAATCTCCGCAATCCTCGCGCAACAGGTCGGCAAAGCTGCACCGCGGCTCAACGCCGATCGTCCGCTCATCGCCGTTCATTGTGAAACTGACGTCCTGTTGGTCGTTCATTGCGCCTCACGCTTCGCCTCGCGCAGCAACTGCAAGATCCGCGGCGGCGTGATCGGCATTTCGAAAATACCGATGCCAAACGGCGCCAGCGCATCGGAAACCGCGTTGAGTACTGCCGCTGGTGCGCCGATCGTGCCGCCCTCGCCGACACCCTTGGCGCCGGTGACGCTGGCCTCGGTCAAAGTTGCCAGATGATGGATTTCGAGCCCCGGTATATCCGCCATCGTCGGCACGAGATAGTCGGCGAGCGAGCCGGTGAGTACGTTGCCAATGTCGTCGTAAAGCACCGCTTCGTAGAGCGCATTGGCGATGCCCTGGGCGACCCCGCCATGGATTTGCCCCTCGACGATCATCGGGTTGATCAGGCGGCCAGCGTCCTCGACGATCACGAAACGCTCGATCGTGACCCGGCCGGTTGCGACATCGACTTCGACGATCGCGACATGGCAGGCGTTCGAAAAGGTGCCGTACGGGTCGTAGGTCGCCACCGCCGACAGCCCGGTTTCGGCAATCGCAGGAAAGCGGTGGCTCTGGTGATAGACGGCGCGTGCCAGCTGGCGCACCTCGACGCCGAGATCAGTGCCGCGCACGAAGGCGCGACCGTCGCCAATCTCGATGTCAGAGGGGGCCGCCTCCAATATCTGGCCGGCGACCGCTTGCAGGCGCTCGCGCAACGTCGCTGCCGCGAGCTTGCAGGCGCCACCGGCGATCACCAGCGAGCGGCTGGCGAAAGTGCCCCAGCCGTAGGGGCTGCGGTCGGTGTCCCCAGCGACGACCCGGATCTGTTCGGGCACGACGCCGGTCTCGTCGGCGATCAACTGCGCCAGAGTCGTCTTCAGCCCCTGACCATGTGGCGAGCTGCCGATCCGGGCTTCGAGAAAACCAGAGGGATCCATCACCAGTTCGACCCGCTCAAAGCCGGGGGTAATCACCATACGCCGCGCCGCAAAGGCGGGAGTGCCAGGGCCGGTGCGCTCGGCAAACACGGATATGCCAAGGCCGAGCCAGCGCCCATCGGCGCGCGCCGTTTTCTGTCGCGCGCGGAACTGGGGGAAGTCGACAATCCGCGCTGCCGCCTCCATTGCCTCGAGATAGCTGCCAGGGTCGTGCACAACGCCGGTTACCGACGTATGGGGGAATTCGGCAATCAGGTTACGACGCCGGATTTCGAGCGCGTCGAGCCCGAGCCGGGCGGCTGCGCAGTCCATCAGCCGCTCCATCGCCGCGGTGATGACAGGCCGCGACACGCCGCGATAGGGCGCCATCGGGCAGGTGTTGCTGGCGACCCCGCGGGCACGGGCGCGGTATTCGGGCACATGGTAGGGCCCGGGCATGTCCGTCATCGCCATCAATGGCTCGACCCCGCAGGTGGCCGGGAAATTCGAATAAGCTCCGACATTGCAGAGGACCTCGGCATCGAGCGCCAGCAATCTACCGTCCGCATCGAACCCGCCGCGCAATCGGAGACGCTGGTCGCGCGAGTGAAACGAAGCGGTCAGATTTTCGTGCCGATCCTCGATCCAGGCGACGGTGCGGGCGAAACGCCGCGCTGCCCAGACCGCGACGACATATTCCGGGATCAGCGCCATCTTCTGGCCGAAACCGCCGCCGACCTCCGGCGCGACGACGCGGAGTTCGGATTCCGGAATCCCCAGGACGTCGGCAATGCCTGTGCGCAGTAGGTGCGGCATTTGCGTTGTCGCCGAGAGAGTGACACGGCCGGTCGCCGAATCGAAAGCGGCGACGGCACCCCGCGTCTCCAACGGAACCGCGGCCTGCCGACCTGAGGTGAATGTAAATTCGACCACTTGGTGCGCGGTTGCGAAGGCAGCAGCAACGTCAGCGGTTTCGAAGCGCGCGTCGATCAGGGTGTTCTGTTCCGCCATCTCATGGACGAGCGGCGCGCCGGGTGCCAGCGCCGCGTCAAGCGTCACAACCGGCGTCTCAGCGGCGATCTCGACCGTGATCTGTTCGGCGAGATCTTCGGCCTCAGCGGCGGTCTCGCCGATCACCACGGCGATAGGCTCTCCGACAAAGGTAACGCGATCATCAGCGAGAATCGGCTGTGCAACCGGAACATAGTCGGGCCGATCGAGGCGGGGACAGATCGGTTTGATATCGCCGAGGACACTGGCGGTTATGATTTGCACTTGCGGCGGCGCGGTCACGGCGCGGATGCGGCCGCGCGCGACCGGGCTGCGCACGAAGCGTAATATGCAGGCGCCCCGCGCTAAGTCGGCGGTGTAGCGGCCGCGCCCTCGCAGCAGAACCGGATCTTCATAGCGTGGCAGTGGGCGCCCAACCCACCTCATCGCGCAAACGTCCGGTTCAAAGCCCGCCCGACCATCGCCCGCACCAGGTCGCGGCTTGCGTCGATGTCCTCCGGCGGGTCCGTAGTCCATGCGGCCCCGCTCGATCGGTTCGCCATCTTTGGGTCAAGATCGTCGTGCATCATCCGTGGTAGGCTCGGGCGCCTGTCCAGTCGACTACTACCGTTTCCCGGTTATTTCCCGGTTATTGCGATTTTACCGGGTTTTTCGGTGTCGGAATTTCCCGGTTACGCTGGCGGCCGAGAGTTATATCATCTGTCTTAATACTTTGATTCGACGACAGTTTTTGCGACATTCTCAATCGATTTTGCAACCCGACGCGATTTTTTGCGGGAATTTTCCCGGTTAAACCGGGAAATTTGCGAGCTCAGCGCGGCACGTCGCCCCAGACGACATAGCGCCGGCGCATCTGCCGCTCGCGGCCTTCTTCGACCATCCGCTGAGCCTGGGCCTCGACCAGATCGAGCACAGGGTCGCTGCCAACCCCGACGAGGCGATGGGCCGTGAACAGCGCTTCGATCTCCTCGCGCGGTCGCCCGCCGAGAAACGGCAGCCGGTCGCCGATCGCCGCGTATTCGGCGCTGGTGCGGGCGTTATGCGACGGCTCCACCAGAAAATTGGGGTCGAACTGGCCGTCGGCGACGACGAGGCGCCCGCCGGACCGCAGCACCCGGATCCATTCGTCGATCGCCGCCTCCGGATGCGGCAATGTCCACAGCACGTGGCGGCTGATCGCGAGATCAAAACTGGCGCCTGGAAACGGCAAGTGCTCGGCGTCGGCTTCCTCAAAACGGACCGAGACGGCGCGTTCCGCCGCCTTGCGTCGAGCTTCGGCGAGCATCGCCGGCGCGAAGTCGACGCCGGTGACCCGATGACCGCGGGCCGCCAGCTCGAAGCTCAAAAAGCCGGTGCCGCAGCCCGTGTCGAGCGCATCTAGCGGCTGTGGGCCGGTGAGGACGAGATCGAAGATGCGGTCCCAGGCGGCGCGCTCGGCGGGAGTGCGGATGCTGTGACCGAAGCCGTCATCGAAACCCGGCGCCCGCCGACCCCAATGGGCTGCAACCTGCTCCTTGACGAAATCCGTCTCGCCCGAACTCATACGACTGCACTCCTATGAGAGACCGACGACTGCGGCGAGCGCCTCGAGCTGTTCCGCATAGCGCGAGACCGGGTTGAGCAGGAGATGGTTGGCGCCCATCGCCACCAGCTCCTCGAGTCGCTCGCGCGCCTGCTCCGGCGTGCCGTGGATGCCGGACGCGTCGGTGCCTTCGGGGTTGTGGTAGACTTCGGTGAACCAGCGGTGCAGCTCGGCGCGCGCCACCTCCGGGCGTTCGTCGACCGCCATAAACACGCGCTTCGAGGTCGGGAACCTTGCAGGATCTCGCCCGGCTTGTTCCAGCGCCTCCCTAAGGATCGGCACAGACCGGGAAAACGCTGCGATGCTCGAGCCGCCGGAACCCATCCACCCGTCGGCGAGCCGCGCGGCCCGGCGCACCGCATTCGGGTGGCCGACCCCCATCCAGATCGGCATCGGCTGCTGCACCGGCTTGGGCGACATCGGCTCGTTGTCGAGGTTGTAGAAGCGGCCGTGAAAGGTCGTCCGCTGCTCCGACCACAGGGAGCGGATCACCGCCAATTCCTCGCGGAAGCGGGTGACCCTCCCCTCCTCGGGCACCTCGAACTGGCGATAATGATGCTCGCGGCCGAGCCCGACGCCGAGGATCGCGCGGCCGTTGCTGGCATAGTCGAGGCAGGCCCATTGATGGGCGATCATCAGCGGGCTGTGCACTGCCATCACGACGACCGAGGCGCCGAGACGGATGGTGGTGGTGACCGCCGCCGCATAGGTGAGCACCACCACCGGGTCAAAGCAGAAGACATGATCCAGGGTGTTTTCGGTGACCCAGAGGTCGCGAAAGCCCAGAGCCTCGGCGCGCTGGGCCACCCGTCGCAGCGCGGCCATGTCGACCGGCTGCGGCGAGCGATGCGGCAGCGCCACGCCTAGCGGGATTTTGTCCTTTAGCGTCATGCCGGCCGCCTGTGCCCCCGGTTAGACTTTTTCGATTATCTCGACCTGGGCGCCGTCGGGAGCCTGCAGGAAGCAGACGCGGCGGCCGTTGTTGTTGGGCGGCATCTCCTCGAGGACGCGCACGCCATTGGCCTTGAGCTTGGCCATGGTTCCGGCATAGTCGTCGGTGTCGACGGCGATGTGCTCGATGCCGTAGAGCTGCTCGCGGCTTTGGCTGGCGACCTTTCCGGTGATGTTGAGCTGCAACCCGTGCAGGTCGAGCCGGCAGCCGCGTCCCGGGATCTCGGCGATCAATTTTGCGCCGAGATTGTCGATGTAGAACTGCGCGGTCTTCTTGGGATCCTCGCCCTTAAGATGCACGTGCTGGACGGCCATAGCCATGATCGTTCTCCTTGCCGTGTCTCGTTGCGCTCGACGGTTACCGAGCGCGAGCGAGCTTGGCATCACGCAGCGTCGAACTCAACCCCTGGCTCGAACCAGCAAATACCGAGATAGGAGGATACGATGACGGTTGCCCGCGAACTGGCCGAGCTCTTGACCCGGACTACTCGGGTCGACCTCCCGCAGCAGGCGGTAGAGCACGCCGCGATGTTGATCGCCAGCACACTCGCCAGCGCGGCATTCGGCACCGGACTGGAGTCCTCCGCGATCATTCGTGGGCTCGCCCAGGAGCGCGGCGGGACACCCGACGCCTCGCTCTGGTTTCATCCCGGCCCCAAATTGCCGATGGCCGATGCTGCGCAGGTCAACGCCGTGGCGAGCGACGCCGCGGCGTCCGACGACAGCGACCTGCGCAATATCGTCCATGCCGGCACGACCCTCGCCGCTACCGCTCTCGCCGTTGCCGAGCGAACGGGCAGCGGCGGAGAGGAGGTGCTGGCGGCGATCGTGCTTGGCTATGAGGTGGCGGGGCGCATCGGTGAAGCCATCACACCCGGCTTCCGCACCCGCGGTTTTCATGGGTGCCTCGTCGCGATCTTTGCCGGTGCGGTCGCCGCCGGGCGACTCCACCAGCTCGACGCGGCGCGGATGGCGCAAGCGATGGCCTTGTCGGCGACCTCGATCGGCGGGCTGGCCGTTGCGGCGAACACGAGCGTGGTTCGTGAATACCACGCCGGACTGGCGGCTATGTTGGGAGTGAACGCTGCGCTCGCAGCACAGCGCGGGTATCAGGCCGAAGAGCGTATCCTTGAGACTGAGCGCGGGTTCTTCGAAGTCTATGGCGGTGTTGGAGGCGCCCCGGCGGCGGCGAACGCGGTGGATGGCTGGGGGGAGACGTGGGACATCGTCACCGATATGGCCATCAAGCTCGTGCCTGGCGGTCATCCCCACCATGCGCTCGCCGAGGCTGCCGCCAACGCGGCACAAGGCGGCCGCATCGCGCCGGATGAAGTCGAGAGCATCACGCTGTCGCGCCCGGGTGTCACCTCGCTCGCGGGGCCGCTCCATCCGACGGATCTGATCGGAATGGCGCATAGTCCGGCCTATTTTTTGGCCGCCGGTGCCGCAGATCATGGTCTGTCGTGGGTCCATGCAACGCCCGAAAAGATTGCTGATCCGGTGATCCACCGGCTGATCGACAAGATCCGCGTTGGTGACCCACCCACCGACAATGTTGCGCGTTACCGGCAGGGGGCGACCGTGACAATTCGTACGACGGATGGCAGGACCTCGACGAGCACGGTCTATGCACCAAAAGGGGCGGGGATAGCTGGCATCGCCTGGGCCGACATCGACGCAAAATATCGTGCCCTGATGCCGCACTCGGGACTGCCCGAGCGGCAGATCGAGGCGAGCCTCGAAGTCATCCACGACTTCCGCCGGGTCAGGAACGTCTCTGCCCTCACCAATTTGCTACAGCCGCAGGCGATGTAAGGCGTGGTTAAAGGGAGCGGCACCGGGTTGGGGGATCATCCTCGACGCCGCTCCCCGCTCGGCTTGGCCCGGCCGGATTAGTCCGCCAAGCCGAACTAGATCCTACATATCCAGGGTCAACAAAATGTCAGTCGCGGCCCGCCTCGCCCGCAACCATGACAAGAGGCGACGAATGCAACAGCTAGACCTAGATCTCCCCAAGCTCGCGCAAGCTGGTATGGCGGTTGCGACCGATGATGACATGATCGTGCAGCACCACGCCGAGCGGGGCGGCAGCCTTCTTGATATCCTGAGTAACGGCGATGTCGGCCTTGGACGGTGTCGGATCGCCCGAGGGATGATTGTGCACGAGGATCAGCGCCGAGGCACCGAGCTCGAGCGCGCGCTTGACGACTTCGCGCGGATAGACCGGCGTGTGATCGATGGTTCCGCGTTGCTGGCGCTCATCCTTGATCAGCACATTTTTGCGATCGAGGAACAGGATGTGAAACTCCTCGATCTTGCCGTGCGCGACCTGGGCACTGCAGTAGTCGATCAGCTTGTCCCACGAGTTGACGACCGGCCGCTGCTGCAGCTCTGCGCGCATCAGCCGCAATGCTGCTTCACGCGCCGCCTTGACCGCGGCAATGCCTGCGAGGTTGAGCCCGGCCGCGGCCAACGCGTCGGGTTCGGCGCTCATCATTTCGGCAAAGCCGCCGAAATGCGCCAGAAGCGCCTTCGCCACCGGCTTTACGTCGCCACGCGCACGGGCTGCGAATAGGATGAGCTCGAGCAATTCGTAATCGGGGAGGCTTTCGGCTCCATTGGCGATCAGCCGCTCGCGAAGACGCTGCCGGTGACCAAAATAGTGCGGCACCGTGGCTCCCTCGGCGAATTCATTTCGGCCCCGTCCCTCGGTGTATGGGGTCGAAGCCGCCCCGTCGGCACCGTCTGTGCCATAGATCTCGCGGCACAGCGACCTTACGCGATCGTCTTCACCCGCGTCGAATACCCACACGTGCCGCGCGGCATCCCAGTCTCCTCCGAGAAGACGGGCTCGGGCCGGGAAGTTGGGATGGTAAGGAGAGCTGACAGCGATGCGACCATCGTGTTCAACAACCGAGACAGGCATCCATCCCCCGCCGTTAGTAGCACCGACTCCTGAAACCTGGCATCGGGATCGTCAAGATGTCGTCATTCAACGCTAGGGATGTCCCGGCCCCTGTTGCTTTGTGAAAGTGGCCTCAGACGCACGAGTGGTTGATGAATCGCGGAGCTCCTGATAGCGCAAAGGGCTCAGCCGCCTTTTATCAGCTGAGCCCTCGTTTTTATTGGTGGAGCCAACCGGGATCGAACCGGTGACCTCTACAATGCCATTGTAGCGCTCTCCCAGCTGAGCTATGGCCCCGGAACTGGCGCGCTCCGCGAAGTTAGAAAGGCCGTGCGGCGGCGGCAAGCGAAAAATCGCCGTTCCACTGAGTACGTCCGAGCCCCGCGCAGCTTTAGTGTTCCTCCTCCTCAACGTTCTCGATCACTTCGGCCATGTCGTCCTCATCCTCGCCAAGCTCGGAGGCATCTTCGAGGAGCTCCTCGTCCTCCTCTTCGGCTTCTTCAAGCGGAACCGCTTCTTCCTCTTCCTCCACGACGTCGGCCTCCTCGGCCTCGAGTTCGGGATCGAGCTCCTCGGTCCCGACCGGCTCGATCTCTTTTTCGACCGGCGGGATGGGCCGGGCGCGGCGCGATTTCAGAAACGCTTCCGGGTCATAGGGCGTGCTACATTTCGGGCAGATCACCGGTTCGCGCAGCAAATCGTAATAACGGGTTCCACAGCTCGGACAAATTCGTTTGGTGCCCCATTCGGGTTTGGCCACCATTCGCTCCATCGAGATTTCGCCAAGTAGGTTTGGCGCGCCATTGCCACAGAGGCAGCGTCCTGTCAAAAGCAAACCGCAGATTAATCATCGAGCCGTCGGGCACCGGCATATATGCCCGCGCCGACGCGGCCACAACTGATTAACCGCTGACCGAGCCTTTGCCATGGCCCACAACCACTCGCTCCAATCACCCGCGCCTTTGATCGCAGCGCGGCCTCGCAGGCCTCTCTCTGGCAAGATCCGCGTCCCTGGCGATAAGTCGATCTCGCATCGCGCATTGATGCTGGGGGCGCTCGCGGTTGGTCGAACCGAGATCTCGGGCCTGCTCGAGGGTGAGGACGTGCTGGCCACCGCCGCGGCCATCAACGCGCTCGGTGCGCACGCTTCCCGCGCCGACGATAGCCGGTGGACGGTGGACGGCGTCGGGATCGGTGGGCTCATAGAGCCGCAGGATCTGATCGATCTCGGCAATTCCGGGACCGCGGCTCGGCTGCTTCTCGGCATCCTCGCCACCCACCCGATCACCGCCTTCGTCACCGGCGACGCTTCGCTGCGGCGGCGGCCGATGGGCCGCATTGTTGAGCCGTTGAGCCGTATAGGCGCTCGCTTTGTGACGCGCGCAGGCGCCCGCTTGCCGCTTGCCATCACCGGCGCGGCCGACCCGGTCCCGATCCGTTATCAGCTTCCGGTACCCTCGGCGCAGGTCAAATCCGCGGTGTTGCTCGCCGGGCTCAATACCCCGGGGACGACGACGCTGATCGAACCTCAGCCGACGCGAGACCACACCGAGCGCATGCTTCGCCATTTCGGAGCGACGACCACGACTGAGCCCATCGAGGGCGGCGGGAAGCGGACCACGCTCGAAGGCCACCCGGAGCTCGCCGGGGCGCCGATCGCCGTACCTGGTGATCCCTCCTCAGCTGCCTTTCCCGTAATCGCGGCGCTGATCGTTCCGGGCTCGGAGGTCACGATCGAAGGCGTCGGTGTCAACCCGTTGCGCACCGGACTCATCGAGTGTCTGAGCGAGATGGGGGCGGACATTGCAATGTTAAACCAGCGTGACGAGGGCGGTGAGCCGGTTGCCGACCTGCGTGCCCGTGCCAGCGCGTTGAAAGGTGCGGATATTCCGGCGGAGCGCGCGCCACGCATGATCGACGAATACCCGATCCTTGCGGTCGCCGCGGCCTGCGCCCGTGGCCGCACCGTGATGCGCGGGCTCGCCGAGCTGCGGGTCAAGGAAAGTGACCGTCTCTCGGCCATCGGTGATGGTCTAAGCGCGTGCGGTGCACGCGTCGCGGTCGACGGCGATACGCTGACCGTCGAAGGCGATGGCGGGCCACCCGAAGGGGGCGCCCTGATCGCCACGCAACTTGACCATCGGATCGCGATGGCGTTTCTAGTTCTCGGTTTGGCCACCCGCCTGCCGGTACGCATTGATGATGCAGCGCCGATCGCGACCAGTTTTCCCGGCTTCCTCACCCTGATGAACAAGCTTGGCGGCACGATCAGAGAGGAGGCGTGACAACTCGCCCTTTCGTCATAGCGATCGACGGACCCGCCGCCTCGGGCAAGGGCACGCTTGCGCGCCGCCTCGCCGAGCACTTCGGCTTCGCCCACCTCGACACCGGGGCGCTTTATCGGGCGACGGCGCTTCTCGTTCTCGAGCAGGCCGGAGACCCGGCTGATCCCGCGACCGCGGCAAGGGCTGCCGGCCTTGTCTATCCTGGGCTGCTCTCGGATCCACGCTTGCGAGGCGAGGCGGTTTCGGCGGCGGCTTCCATAGTCGCCGCGGCCCCTGGCGTCCGAAGCGCTCTGCTAAGCCTGCAGCGGAATTTCGCGGCTCATCCCCCAAAGCCCGCCAAGGGTGCGATCCTCGACGGCCGCGACATCGGGTCGGTCGTCTGTCCAGATGCCGAGATAAAGCTGTTCGTCACAGCCAGCGCAGAAGAGCGCGCCCGGCGCCGGGTCGAAGAGTTGCGGCAACAGGGTGTCGCAGCTATATTGGAGGATGTCCTGCAGGATCTGAAGGAACGCGACGCGCGCGACATTGAGCGTCGAACGGCTCCGCTGATCGCGGCGCCCGATGCTACCGTCATCGACACGACGCCGTTCGACGCCGATGCCGTCTTCGAGCGCGTCTCCAACCTTATTGCACGCGCGCTGGCTGCGCTGCGCTGACGGCGTGCTGACCCCTTTTTCCGCAGCGCCGGGTCCATACGGCTGCGCCCGATCGTAAGCGGCCGCGCGCTCCACGTCGATCCCGGCGGGGTGGCTTTGCCGTTCGGCCCGGGATCGAGGAGAAGAAATGGCTCTAGAAGTACAGACCCGGGAGGCGCCTGCGAAGGAAAGTTTTGCCGCGCTTCTCGATGAATCGCTGGGTGTCTCGAGCAGTCTCGAGGGCACCGTCGTCAAAGGTCGGGTCATCGCTGTCGAGAATGATGCCGTGCTGATCGATGTCGGCCTGAAATCCGAGGGGCGCGTGCCGCTTAAGGAGTTCGCCGCCGGAGGCGCGCAGCTCGATCTGCATGTCGGCGACACCGTCGAGGTGTTTCTTGAGCGGATGGAGGACAAGAACGGGGAGGCGCAGCTGTCGCGCGAGAAGGCGCGCCGCGAGGAGGCCTGGAGCCAGCTTGACAAGAGCTTTCAGGCGAACGAACGGGTGACCGGGGTGATCTTCGGCCGGGTCAAGGGCGGGTTTACCGTCGACCTTAGCGGTGCTATCGCCTTCTTGCCGGGCAGCCAAGTCGACATCCGTCCAGTGCGCGACATCACTCCGCTCCTCGGATCACCGCAACCGTTCCAGATCCTCAAGATGGATCGTTCGCGCGGCAACATTGTGGTGTCGCGCCGCGCCGTGCTCGAGGAAAGCCGCGCCGAGCAACGTTCCGAGCTCGTCGCCAGCCTCAAGGAGGGCCAGATCCTCAACGGCGTCGTCAAGAACATCACCGATTACGGTGCCTTTGTCGATCTCGGCGGGGTCGACGGGCTGTTGCACGTCACCGACATCGCCTGGCGCCGCATCAACCACCCGTCAGAGGCGCTCAATATCGGCCAGACCGTCAAGGTTCAGGTTATTCGCTTCAACCCCGAGACGCAGCGCATCTCGCTTGGCATGAAACAGCTCGAGGCCGATCCTTGGGAGGGTGTAGAACTCAAATATCCGGCTGGAGCCAGATTCCGCGGCCGCGTCACTAACATCACCGATTACGGCGCTTTTGTCGAGCTGGAGCCAGGGGTTGAAGGGCTCGTTCACGTCTCCGAGATGAGCTGGACCAAGAAGAATGTGCACCCCGGCAAGATCGTCTCGACCAGCCAGGAGGTCGAGGTGATGGTGCTCGATGTCGATCCCCAGAAGCGCCGGATCAGCCTTGGTCTAAAACAGACGCTCGCCAATCCGTGGGAAGCTTTTGCCGAAGAACACCCGGTCGACAGCGAGCTCGAGGGTGAGGTTCGCAACATTACAGAGTTTGGCCTGTTCGTCGGCCTGCCTGGCGATATCGACGGCATGGTCCACCTCTCCGACATCGATTGGAGCCGTCCCGGAGAGGAGGCGATCAACAATTACCACAAGGGCGAGGTGGTGCGCGTCAGGGTGCTCGACGTCGATGTCGACAAGGAGCGTATCAGCCTCGGCATCAAACAGCTCGCAGCCGATCCCTTCGAGGCCGGGATGGCCAAACTAAAGAAAGGGGAGGTCGTCACTGGAACAATCGCCGCGCTGACCGACGGGGGCGTCGAGGTGACGATCGGTGACGGTGTGCCGGGTTTCATCCGTAAGTCGGAGCTATCTCGCGATCGTAGCGAACAGCGCCCTGAGCGTTTCGCCGTCGGCGAGAAGGTCGATGCCAAGGTAACGGCTATCGACCGCTCCACCCGCAAGGTGACGCTGTCGATCAAGGCCCGTGAGATGGATGAGGAGAAGCGGGCGATGGCTGAGTTTGGCTCTTCCGATTCCGGCGCCAGCCTCGGCGATATCCTCGGTGCTGCGATAAACCGCGCCCGCAGGCAGGGTGAGATTGAAGAGAAGACCGAAGAAAAGAGCTGACAGCGCTACCGACACCCTCACCCACACGGGTAAGGGTACTAGCGTCCATCCCTTGACGCTCGCCGGAGGCTTTGGCACGCTGATGTCCTTGCCATATAGCACGGGCGCGACGATGACGAAATCGGAGCTCGTACAAAAGCTTGCCGAAGCCAATCCGCATTTGTACCAGCGCGACGTCGAGGTCATCGTTACCGCTATCTTCGACGAGATTGCGGCCGCGTTGGCTCGCGGCGACCGCGTCGAACTACGCGGGTTCGGAGCATTTTCGGTCAAGCGCCGTGACGCTCGCATCGGCCGCAACCCGCGCACCGGCGATAGTGTGCGCGTCGCCGAAAAACACATTCCGTTCTTCAAGACAGGCAAGCAGCTCCGCGACCGCTTGAACCAGGGTGCACGCCAGTCCTAACCGGGCGCTGTCGCCCGCCGAAGCGGCCGGATGAAGGCTGTCTACTGGGCGGTGATGCTGGTCACCGCCGTTCTCGTGATCCCGTTTGCGGCGTCCAACCGTGATCCCGTATCGCTCACGTTCTGGCCGCTGCCGTTTTTGGTCAACCTGCCGCTCTACCTTCTAGTCTTGTTGCTGTTGCTCGTGGGCTTTGTTATCGGAGCTGCTGCCACCCGGATCGCCGGGCGAAAGATACGGCGCGAGCTGCGGCGTCGGCGCCGACGGATCGAGGCGCTCGAGCGCGAGCTTGTGGCGGCGCGGCCGCAACCGGAGGGCCATGTCGGGACAGATAGATCGGGGGTGCCGGCATCAAGCTCCGGCCGACATCGAGTATTCGCGGTCGCGACAAAGACGCTTTGTTGACCCACATCATGCAAATCGAGAATAAAGTTCGCAGCGGCGTTGAAACCGCTCAGGTCGACACGGTTCCATCTGGCCGAGCAGTCGAGTGGCACTTCATGGAGGAGGAATGATTTACCCCGTCGTACTGTCCGGGGGTTCCGGCACCCGACTGTGGCCGATGTCCCGTACCCTTTACCCGAAGCAGCTATTGACGTTGCTCGGACGAGACAGCCTGTTGCAACGGACGGTGCGGCGGGTCGCGGGTGACGGGCGGTTTGCCGCGCCTCTCCTAGTTGCCAACGAAGAACATCGGTTCATCATCGCGGAGCAGTTGCGCGAGATTGCCGTTGTGCCGCGCGCGCTACTCCTAGAGCCGGTCGGCAGGAACACGGCGCCAGCCGCATGCCTCGCGGCGCTGACGTTGAGTGAAACCGAGACCGACCCGCTGATGCTGGTGATGGCGTCCGACCACACGATCGAGGATGTTAGCGCCTTCCTCGGCGCCGTCGACAATGCGGCCGTTGCTGCGCGCGCCGGTGCGCTCGTCTGCTTAGGCGTCGCCCCCGAGCGGCCCGAGACCGGCTACGGCTACATTCGACGCGGCGTTGCGCTGGAGGGGACCAGTGAGGCCTTCGCCATCGATGAGTTTGTTGAAAAACCGAGCGAGAAACATGCGCAGGGCTACGTCGCGTCCGGCGAATATTTCTGGAACAGCAGTATCTTCATGTTCCCCGCGCGGCTCTACATCGACGAGCTCGAGCGTCTGCGGCCCGACATGGTTGCCGCCTGCCGGCGCGCGCTGGCCGATGGGGGGCGGGATATTGACTTCATTCGCCTGGACAAGGATGCGTTTTCCGCCTGTGACAGTGATTCGATCGATTACGCGGTGATGGAAAAGACACGCCGAGCCGCCCTCGTGCCGGTCGCTATGGGATGGAGCGACATCGGCTCCTGGGACGCGCTATGGGAGATGAGCGCCAAGGATCGCGACGGCAATTCAATCGAGGGCAACGTCCTCGCCGAGGACACGCGCAACTGCTATCTGCGCTCCGAGGCAGGGCTCGTCGCTGCAATCGGCGTCGAGGATCTCGTCGTCGTGGGGACCGCCGACGCGGTCATGGTGGCACCGCGGAAACGTGCCCAGGATGTCAAGAAGCTGGTGGCACGTCTGGTCGCCGAGCGCCGCGATGAGGCCGATGCGCTGCCGACCGTTCATCGTCCGTGGGGCAGTTTCACTTCGCTGCACAATGGCCACCGTGTGCAGGTCAAGCACATCATCGTAAAGCCTGGCGGCAGGCTGTCGTTGCAGATGCACCATCATCGCGCTGAGCATTGGGTTGTCGTTCAGGGCACCGCCAAGATCCGCCGCGGCGAAGAAGAAATGATGCTGTCTGAGGACGAGTCGACCTACATCCCCATCGGCACCGCTCACCGGCTCGAAAACCCCGGAAAGATCCCGTTGCATCTGATAGAAGTGCAGTCTGGAAGCTACCTCGGAGAGGACGACATTGTCCGCCTCGAAGATAGCTATGGCCGGAGCTAGCTCTCCAACCAAACCAGACGGGGCTACACCTCCGTTTTCGCTCCGGTGCGCTCGGTGATGAGGCTGTAGTGTTCGACGCGTCGGTGCTTTTCGAAATTGAAGATTGTGCGCCGTAAGTATTGGCCAATATCAAGGTCGAGGGTCGCGTTGATGATCTCGTCGTCCTCGCTAAGAGCGCGGGCGGCAATCTCGCCCGTCGGCGCGACGATCACCGAGCCGCCGATCAGACCATAACCATCCTCCCTGCCGGCTTTGGCCGCCGCGAGGATCCAAGCGGCATTTTGATAGGCGTTGGCCTGCATCGAGATCAGGTGGTGGAACATGCGCAGATGCAGGGGCTCGGGATGGTGGATGTTCTCAGTCGGCGTGTTGTAACCAAGGGCCACGATCTCGACTCCTTGCAACGCCATGACGCGGAACGTCTCCGGCCAGCGCCGATCGTTGCAGATGCACATGCCGACGATCGCATCGAACACACGCCAGACTTTGAATCCCTCGTTACCGACCTCGAAGTAGCGCTTTTCTAAATGCTGAAAGGGTGCGTTGGGCAGGTGCTCCGAATGCCCGGGCAGGTGAATCTTGCGGTAGCGACCGACGATCCGCCCGCCTCGCTCGACGAGGATAGACGTGTTATAGCGGTGGAGCTCGCCTCGCTCCTGGGTTAGTTCGGCATAGCCAAGATAAAAGCCGACGCCGAGGTCACGGGCGAGATCAAACAACGGTCGGGTTTCGGGACTGGGCATCTCGCGCTCGAAGAACCGGTCGATTTTTTTCTGGTCGGTCATCCAATAACGAGGAAAGAAGGTCGTTAGCGCTAATTCGGGGAAGACGACGAACTCGGCGCCGCCGGCATGCGCCTCGCGCATCAGCGCCATCAGACGCTTGACGACCGCACCACGCGTATCGGCGAGATGGATCGGACCGAGCTGAGCGACGGCTGCTTTGAACTTGCGAGACACGAGGCTCCTCCTTCAGACGATGGTCGCGCCGGTGGCAGCGATTGAGGCAAGCTCGGGCACCGACACACCCAAAGGTTTCGCCGCCTCTGACAAAGCGCATTGCAGGAATCGCCCGCTGCCTCGCGGCGCAGCGAGCTTTCCGTCTTCGACAACGATCCGACCGCGGCTCAACACCGTCACCGGCCAGCCGCGCAATCGGCGGCCTTCGTAAGGGGTGTAGCCGACATTGTCGTGCAGCAGCCCTGCAGTGATTTCGGTCTCGCGTTCTGGATCCCAAATCGCGATGTCTGCGTCGCTGCCGACCGCGATCGTGCCCTTCTTCGGATAAAGGCCATATAGTTTGGCGTGGTTGGTAGCGGTCAAGGCGACAAACGCGTTGAGGTCCAGCCGCCCCTGCCCTACTCCCTCGGAAAAGAGTAACGGCAGCCGCAGCTCGATCCCTGGTACGCCGTTGGCGATCTCCCTGAAAGTCGTCCTATCGCCGTGTGGCAGCTTGCCCGAGGCATCGAAGCGATAGGGGGCATGGTCGGAGGAGAACACCTGGAAGGTGCCATTCCGGAGCCCGGTCCACACCGCTTGTTGTGCCGCATGGTCACGTGGCGGCGGGCTGCAACAGAACTTGGCGCCTTCGACGCCGGGCTTGGCGAGGTCATCGGCGGTCAGAAAGAGATACTGCGGACAGGTCTCGCCGTAGATCCTGAGGCCCCTGGTTTGGGCGTTGCGGATCACATCGATCGCCTCGCCGGCCGAGACATGAACCAGCAGGATTGGGACGTCGAGCAATTGTGAAAGCGACACCGCGCGGTTTGTCGCCTCACCCTCAGCCAAACGGGCGTGGCTGACTGCGTGGTAGCGTGGGGCGCCGAGACCGCGGTCCAATAGCCGGCTCGTCAGCCATTTGATCATCTCGTGATTCTCGGCATGAACCATGACCAACGCCCCTTCGTGCCGTGCAACCGACAGGACATCGAGCATTTGCCGGTCGTCGAGCGCCAGCAGGTCATAGGTCATGTAAACCTTGAACGAAGTGTAGCCGTCGCGGATCAGCGCCGGCAATTCCTGCCCCATGACCTGCTCGGATGGGTCCGAAATGATCAGATGAAAGGCGTAGTCGATGACCGCCTTCGGACCCGCGACTGCATGGTATTCCTCGACGACCCGGCGCAGGGACTGTCCGCGATGCTGTGCGGCAAACGGGATCACCGTGGTGGTTCCGCCAAACGCCGCCGACACCGTGGCGCTGTAGAAATCGTCCGCGCAGACAACCCCGGCGGACGAGCGCTGCTCGATATGGCAGTGGCTGTCGATACCGCCCGGCAGGACCAGGCGCTCGCTCGCATCGATCTCGCGCGCACCGGAACCTAAGTTCTTGCCAAGGGTCGCGACGACGCCGCCCTTGATGCCGATATCGCAGGCGGTGGTATCGGCTGCGGTCACCACCCTGCCTTTGCGGATCACCAGATCGAAGTCGCTCATGCCCCTTCCCTCAATGCCCGCCTACAATGCCCCTTCTATCCGCGACGCCTGTCAAGCGCTACTGTGGCGCATCGGGAGCACCGAGCAGAGAGAAAGCCATGACCGCATCTTTTCCGCATCGGCCGACCATCGCCGTGACCCAGCATGCGATCTCAGCGGGCCACTATCTTGCTGCCACAGCCGGCTTTGACATCTTGCAGGCTGGCGGCAACGCCATCGATGCCGGCTGTGCCGCCGGGATTGCGCTCGGTGTCCTGCAAAGCGATCTCGTCGATGTCGCCGGTGTGGCACCGATCATGATCTATCTCGCCGACAAGCAAGAGGTGGTGACGATCGCGGGCCTCGGGCCCTGGCCGAAAGCACTCGATCCCGAGCTGTTCCAACGCGAGCACGCCGGCAAGATCCCAAAGGGTGTGCTGCGAACGGTTGTGCCTGCGGCGCCCGACGCCTGGATTACGGCGCTCAAACGCTACGGCACGATGAGCTTTGGCGAAGTTGCGGCGGCAGCGATCCGTTTGGCGCGCGAGGGTTTTCCGATGTACCCGCTGATGGCGGCGAGCCTGAAGCGGCACGAGACGGATCACCGCGCCTGGCCGTCGACGGCAGCGATCTTTATGCCAAATGGGCGGTTGCCCCAGCCGGGCGAGGTGTTCCGCCAGACCGATCTTGCGGCGTCATTGCAATACATGGCCGATGAAGAGCGCGCCGCAGCCGCACGAGGCCGCGAGGCGGGGCTCGAAGGAGCGCGCGACGCATTCTATCGCGGCGACATCGCCCGCAAGATCGTCGCCTTCATGAAGCAGGAGGGCGGATTGCTCTCGGCGGAAGACCTCGCCGAGTACCGCTCTCCGGTAGGCCCGCCCGAGCGGGGCCGCTTTGGCGATCTCGAAGTGTTCACCTGCGGGGCATGGTGCCAAGGACCGGTCCTGCTCCAAACTCTGGCCTTGTTGGAAGGAACGGATCTTACCGGTCTCGGCCATAACAGCCCCGACTACATCCATCATGTGGCCGAGGCGTTAAAGCTCGCCTTCGCCGATCGCGAGGCCTATTACGGCGACCCGGCGATGGTAGAGGTGCCGCTAGCGAGCTTGATCTCTTCGGAATACGCAGCTGAACGCAAGAAGCTAATCCGGCCGGACCGCGCCTTCCCCGAGATGCCGCCGGCCGGGGATCTCGGCCGAGCGGGGGTGCGTTTCCGTGCGAGCATCGGCGACCCCAACCCCGAGCCCGACACTTCCTATGTCTGTGTCGCCGACCGGTTCGGCAATCTGTTCTCGGCAACCCCCAGTGACGGCTCCTACGGCTCACCGGTGGTCCCCGGGACTGGGCTGATCCCTTCCAACCGCGGATCGCAATCGCGTCCCGATCCGCGTCACCCCGCCGGTGTCGCGCCGGGCAAGCGGCCCCGCCTAACGCCCAACCCGGCACTAGCGATCAAGGGCCGCGATAAGTTTCTGCCGTTCGGCACACCGGGCGGCGATGTGCAAACTCAGGCGATGTTGCAAGTACTGCTGAACCTGTTCGTCTTCGGCCAGGACGTGCAGTCGGCGATCGAGTCGCCCCGTTTTGCGACTTACAGCTTTCCGTCGTCGTTTGCTCCGTTCGAATATTACCCCGGCCGGCTGGCGGTCGAAGGCCGCATTCCCGAATCGGTTACGGTGGAGCTGGCCCGGCGGGGGCACGAAATCCAGCGCTGGCCCGACTGGATCTGGACGGCCGGCGCGGTGTGCGCGATCCTCGCCGACCGCCGCCGCGGCGTGCTCGAAGCCGGCGCCGACCCGCGCCGCGCCGCTTACGCCATCGGATGGTAGTGCCCGCCGACGATGTTTATCCGACCTTGGCTTCGAATGTCGAGGCCACCGTCTTTGCCATCTCGAGGAACTGGTGTCGCACCTTTTGGTCGGAGATGGCGTAGTAGAGCCGAATGAATTCGATGGTTTCCGGCCGCTGGAGCTGCTCGCGCCACTGTTTGTCCTCGGGGCTAAGATCGGCGTCTTCCTGCTGCAGATCGCCAAAGAAATAGGAGATCGGTACACCAAGGATCTCGGCCATTGCCGAGAGCCGAGAAGCACTCACGCGATTGGCGCCGCCCTCATATTTTTGCACCTGCTGGAATGTGAGACCAAGCGCGTTGGCAAGCGTTTCCTGGTTCATGCCAAGCAAAAGGCGGCGCATGCGGATCCGGGCACCGACATGCACGTCGATCGGGTTCGGCACACCCGTGCCCCGTCCATATTTCGGCGGCGGCTTTGGCTCTTCCAACTGGGCTGATGACCGCTTCAAGAGACTATTCCTTTCCGGACAACGCGCCGCAAGGTTGCAACCGGTTCGCCTGGAACGCAAGAGCCAATCGCAAATCGCTACGCAATGGAGGCAGCGGAAGAGACAGGATTACGCTTAGGTTGAACGCCAATCGTTTGGATTGGTTAATTTTTTAACGCCGAAATTGACCTGGTGCAACGTGTCAAAAACCCGCCGCGCGGTCTCGTCATAACCCCGCCGGTTGCTGAAAAAAACCAGCGACATTAGCCCAATACCCAGCGCCAGCGTGACGACGATCCCGAGACCCATGGCGAACCAGCCGGCTTCGCTGATTTCCGAATCGCCGCTGCCGCTCCAAAACTCGGCGATCACGATGGCGACTGCCAGCACAGCAACTGCCGCCGTCGCCGCAGCGATCCAAGTAAACGTCGATCGCTTCAGACCTTTTTGGCTCATGTCACAATCGCCGCCACCTTGCGTAAGTCCTCGACAAATCTGCGGGTTTCGCGATCGCGTGTCTCCTCGTCGGGGGCGCGCAGAAGCGCCGAGGGGTGGACGGTTGCGAGTGCATAGGGCGCCAACGCCGACGGCACCAGCCGGCCGCGGTCCCTGGTGACGCGGAATGCTCTTCCGAACAAGGCTTGCGCCGCAGTCGCTCCCAGCGCAACGATGATCCGCGGCGCTACGGCTGCAATCTCGGCCTCGAGCCAAGGAAAGCAGGCCTCGATCTCGACCGCTCCCGGCTTGCTATGGATGCGCCGCGGCCCGCGCGGCACCCATTTGGAGTGCTTGACGACGTTGGTGATATAAGTCCCCGATCGATCGATCCCTGCCTCGGCGAGGCAACGATCGAGCAGCTTCCCCGCCGGTCCGACAAACGGGTGACCCGCTAGGTCCTCCGCGTCCCCCGGCTGCTCGCCGATCAACATGACGAATGCCCCCTCGGGACCCTCGCCGAACACCGTCTGGGTCGCGTCCCGATACAGCGGGCAAGCGGTGCAACGGGCCGCGGCTTCACGTAGGCCGGCAATCGTCGGTGCCGGGGCTGGCTCGCGCCCATGCTGGGGACGCGAATTTGGCGGCTCGGTCGTCATATTCAGGTAAACGCCGCATCGTCCATTTTGCTGCGAATGCCGCTTACCCCTGGCCCCTGCTCATGGCAGAGTGCCGCTTGGCGCCCTTTCCCGATGGAGATCCAAATGCCGACCAAGAGCCAGCATCCGGAAACGCTCGTGCTCCATGCGGGGTACCGGAGCGACCCGACCACGACCGCCGTCGCTGTGCCGATCTACCAGACGACGAGCTACCAGTTCCGCGACACACAGCATGCCACCAACCTGTTCGGGCTGGCCGAACTCGGCAACATCTACACGCGCATCATGAACCCGACGAATGCGGTGCTTGAGGAGCGTGTTGCTGCGCTCGAGGGCGGAGTTGCCGGTTTGGCGCTCGCCTCGGGCCAGGCCGCCTCGCTGTTTGCGATCCAGAACGTCTGCCAGGCAGGAGACAATTTCGTCAGCTCGACCGACCTTTACGGCGGCACCTGGAACCTGTTTCTCAACACGATGACGAAGACGATGGGGATGGAGGTCCGCTTTGTCGACCCGGCCGATCCCGAGGGCTTCCGGCGTGCGACCGATGCGCGGACCCGCTGCTATTATGCCGAAACCCTGCCCAACCCCAAGCTCGAGGTCTTCCCGATCGGCGAAGTGGCGCGGATCGGACGCGAGCTCGGCGTCCCGCTGATCGTTGACAACACCGCGGCACCGGTGCTCTGCCGGCCGATCGAGCACGGTGCAGCCGTCGTAGTGCATTCGACGACAAAGTATATCGGCGGCCATGGCAATTCGATCGGCGGCATCGTCGTCGACGGCGGCAATTTCGACTGGGAGAAGCACGCGGCCCGTCTCCCACTGCTGAACCAGCCCGATCCGAGCTATCATGGTGCGGTCTGGACGCAGGCGGCAAAGCCGTTGGGTCCGATCGCCTACATCCTGAAGATGCGGGTAACCCTGTTGCGCGACATCGGCGCGCCGATGAGCCCGTTCAACGCGTTCCTGTTCATCCAGGGGCTCGAAACGTTGCCATTGCGGATGCGCGCGCACTGCGCCAACACGATGGCAGTCACCAGGTTCCTCGCGGAGCATCCCAAGGTTACGCGCGTCATCCACCCGAGCCTGATGACCGGCGAGGCCAAGCGCCGTGCCGACACCTATCTGAAGGGCGGATATGGCGGCCTCGTCGGCTTCGAGCTGAAGGGCGGACGGGAGGCCGGGCGCCGGTTTATCGACGCGCTGCAGATGTTCTACCACGTCGCCAATATCGGTGACGCGCGCAGCCTCGCGATCCATCCGGCGACAACGACCCATTCGCAGCTCTCGCCGGAGGAGCAGCTGCAGACCGGGGTCGACGAAAATTACGTCCGGTTGTCGATCGGCATCGAGCACGAAGAGGACATCCTCGCCGATCTCCGGCAGGCGCTCGACGCCGCCTGAACCGCGGTTGCAGGGGTGGCGGAACGGGTGAGTCACTGCGAGACGATCCTTCCGCTGCCCTGGCCGATCGATCTCGAGCTGACGGTCGCAAGCCATGGTTGGGCGCATCTGGCACCGTGGTCGTGGGATCCCGAATCCGGGCGGCTCGGTCGGTGCGAACGGATCGGCGGCGAGCTTGGGCTGATCGAGCTCGCTCAAAGCGAGCCCGATGGCATGATCTTGCGCTCAAATGGCTTCGCTTCGGCAGACCTCCCCGAAATCCAAAGACGCGCACGCCGCTGGCTGTCTGCCGACTGGCAGCCCTCTGCGGCGATGGCCGCCCTGTGTGAAGACGGGACGCTGATTGCGCGAGGCGGCGGCCGCTTGCTCAGGTGCTCGTCGTTCTACGAGGACTTCGTGAAGACTGTGCTGACCATCAACACCAGCTGGTCTTCGACCCGCCGGATGGCCGCTGCCCTCGTCACGGAACCGGGTGCAGGCGCTTTTCCAGGCCCCGAGGCGGTGCTCGACTATGGTGAAGAGCGGCTGCGTGAGCGGGCCAAGCTTGGCTTTCGCGCCGCTACGGTGGCCTCGGCAACCCGCCGCCTACTCGACAACGGCGCGATCGACGCCGTCGGCGAGGGATCGCCCGAAAATCTTGGCTACGACTATCTGATCGGTCTCAAAGGCATCGGTCCCTATGCCGCGGCGCATTGCCGAGTGCTGCTGCACGATTTCAGCCGCCTTCCGGTCGATTCCGGGGTGATCGCCTACCTTCGGGAAAGACACGGATGCGACCCCGCCGAGTTCGCCGCAAGCCGATCATGGGGTCCCTATCTGGCGCTTGGCTACAGGCTCGCGCGGCTGCGCGACAAGCTCGCCGCGAGCGGTCAAACCTTGGGGCTTAGGACAACATAGGCGGCTGACTCGCGCCTCCCTCAGCTTTCCCTGCCGTCAGGGAAAATATGCAAAAGACGCATCTGCCATGCAAATTTTCTATGTAAATCAATATATTAGAATTCACCGTACAACTCCGGCAGGGAAACGGCAGGGAAGGCGAAACTCATTCCAGAATGTGCACATCGCAGCGGGCCACCTTGTCGATCTCGCAATGCAGGATGTCGCCCGGCTTGACCTGGCTCACACCCGAGCAGGTGCCGCTCATGATGATGTCGCCCGGCCATAAGGTGTAATACGTCGAAGCGCAGGAGATCTGTGTCGCCAGATCCATGATCATCAGGCTGGTGTTGGATTTCTGCTTCACTTCGCCGTTGACCGAGAGGAAAAAGTCGAGGTTCTGTGGATCGGGAACCTCGTCGGCGGTCACGAGCCATGGACCGAGCACCGCGTAGGTGTCGATCGACTTGCGGAAGCTGCGGTCTTGGGTGCCGCGAACAACCATGTCGAGCGCGATCGAATAGCCGGCGACATAATCGAGCGCCTCTTCCTTGCGGATGCCGGAGGTTCGCCGGCCGATCACGACACCCAACTCCATCTCATGGTCGGTGCGGCGGTCCGGAAAGCGCAGCCGCACGCCCTCGCCGGGGCCGACCAACGCGCTCGTCGCCTTGAGGAACAGACCTTGCTCCTCGATCGAGCCCGAATAGCGCCGGCCGAACACCTCGCGCTGCCGATCCGCCTCGGCGACGTGATCGCGGTAGTTGGTCGGCGTGCCGATAATCTTGGTCGGTGCTGCCACCGGGCTGAGGAACTTGACCGCGCCGACCGGAAAGGATTGAGCGTCTCGGGCCGCGTCAAGAATGGCAGGCTTCAACCTGTCGAGATTGGCGATCAGCAGATCGCCCTTCGGAGCGAACGGATAGACGGGCTTTGGCAGTTGTTCGAGGGCCTTGCTAGCGTCACGGACATAACCTCCCTCGACGAGCCCCAGCCGATTGTCGTTGAACCAGCAGATCCTCATCCCGTCCTCCGTTTTGAACGTACGCTAAGCAGGCTTGGTGCCCACGGCGCAGTGATGGCCCGTGGCGATGAAGAATGTTCCCTCAGCCTCAGCCTGCGCGGCGGCAGATCGCCACTCGGCGGTTTCCTCCGCGGTCAAAGTGGCGAGAATCTGCTGCTCGGCCATGGTAAACCGCGAAACCTCGGCGCGGGTCATCGCGACGAGCTGGCAAAAGCAGCTCAGCCCGGTCAGTCCCGCCTTATGAAAACGCTGATAGAGGCTGGCATCGGCGCATCCGCCGGCGTCGACGCCGGCACCAACCAGTCCGGGCCTATCGGCCTTGGCCCGCAGTGCCGTGCTGATCGGCAGGTTTGCCCAGGACGGCATGTCACGGGAGCGGACGGCGGCGGCTATCCGTCCCCCGGGTCGTGTGACGCGTAGCAATTCGGCGAGCATCCGGTCGGCGTCACCCTCCTCCATGACCGTGAGGGAAAGCGCGACATCGACGCTCTCGTCAGCGAGCGGGATCGCATCGGCGCTCCCTTCCCGAAAACTCATCCGCTCCGCAAGTCCGGCCCGCCTTGCCAGAATGGCCGCCTCACGCAGCAGATACGGGTTGATGTCGACATCCATGATGGAGTTGGCGCCGGCGGTGCGGCGGGCGAGCTCGCGCAGGACCACCCCGGATCCGCCGCCGATCTCGAGGATTACCTCTTCCGGCTTGATCTGGACCAGATCCAAGACAGTCCGGACGAGACCCAGATACGTCGAGCGGCCGCGCGCTTCGAGCAGACCGACAGCGCCGAGGAGCGGCCCGCCGAGGCTGATCGTGCAGTAGCGTGTGGAGAGCGTCGATATCAGGGGTTCCCATTGCGATGGCGCCAAGTCGAGCGGCATCAGAACCAGCGGCGGACCCGTCCCGCGAATGCGGTAGGAGATCTCCGCCGCCTCCCCTTCCCGCACCGGGTGCGAGACCGCCGGAGCCGGATGGCGATCGAGAACGCCCGATATCGCCGGGCCGATTTCGGACCCGTACTCGGCGATGACGTCCGACCAGGGGTAGCACTCGAAGCCCGGCAAGCTGCATGAGGCGGCGCCTGGGAGGGTGGCGAGCAGTTTTACCGCGCCATCCGCCGTGGGCCCCTGATCCCCCGATACCACCAACATGCGAGCGGCTAAACCACGGATCGGACCCACGTCGAGCAGCGGTGGATTGATCAGGGTCAACGAGGCAACCCGGTCCGGGTGCCGGGTCGCCAATCCCTGCCAGTCGGTCAGCCCCAGCCGCCCGGCCGCGATATGGGCTTTGTCGATCCCGAGATGTCGAAACAGGTCGACGAGACATTCTTCGACCGGACGAGCTGGTGCTGCTGGTGCCGTCATCACATTCCCCCTCTTTGGCCGGGTTGCGCGGTGGCTCCCGCCGGGTGGCAAAGCCAGGTACAACAAAACGTTGAGCCAGCAAGTTGGCTCTGCTATATTTGCTGCAAATCTACAGCAGAAACTCCCTTTCAGGTTGAAACCCCGACACGCGGCGCGCTGGTCTTGATGACTTAGTTGGGCCTCGCGTCGGGATCCCGCTCGTAATGTGAAACTGGCAAATATAGTGATGATGATAGTCGCAATCAAGGGGCCGGATCGTTTAGCAGGATAGACACTAAACGCGACGATGGATCGATCGAGGTGGTAAGGTGCCAGGCGAACAATCGGGAGGAAATGATGCCGGGAACACGGCTGGGTCGTCGCGAATTGCTGAAAGGCATGTCTGCCGGGGTCGCGGCCGGCTTTTTTGCCGGAGCCACGCACAATGCCGTGGCGCAAGAGGTCAAATGGTCGACCGGCACCGAGGCGCCGAAATTGAAGGCTCCGGCGAATTCCTGCGACTGCCACCACCACATCTACGATGCCAAATATCCGGTCGATCCGAGATCGACGCTGCGCCCGGGAGACGCCTTGGTCGAGGATTACCGCGCGTTTCAAAAGCGCATCGGCACCACCCGCAATGTCGTCGTGACGCCGTCGACCTATGGCACCGACAACCGGGTGACCTTGGATGCCGTCGCCGCGTTCGGACCGACGGCGAGAGCCGTGGTCGTAGTCGACGACACTGTTACCGATGCCGAATTGAAGCGCATGCACGGCGAGGGTGCGCGCGGCATTCGCTTCAATCTGGCGCAGCCCGGAGCAACGACGCCCGAGATGATCGAGCCGCTGTCGAAGCGGGTGAACGATCTCGGATGGCATATCCAGATCAACGCGCCCGCCGCCAAGATCGTCGAAATCATGCCGATCCTCGAACGGGTGCCGTCGCCGATCGTGTTCGACCATCTCGCCCATATCCCCGAGCCCGAGGGGATCAATCATCCGCTGTTCGGCCAGATCCATGCACTGCTCGACAAGGGCCGGACCTGGGTCAAATTGTCCGGCGCCTATGCCGACACCAAGGTCGGACCACCGACCTACGCCGACTCTACCGCGGTCGCGCAAGCCTATGTCAAGGCCGCCCCCGAGCGGCTCGTCTGGGGCAGCGACTGGCCTCATCCGAGCGAGCGGGAGAAAAAGCCCGACGATGCGGTGTTGTTCGACCTTCTGTTGGTGTGGGCGCCGGACGAGGGAGTGCGCCACCATATCCTGGTCGAGAACCCGGCCATTCTCTACGACTATCCGAAGAGCGCTTGAGGGCTCTGCGCTTCGCCGACGGACAGGCCCGCCGGTCGTTTCTTTCTGTTGCTGTAGTCTGGATATTACTTGGGGTCGTTGGCTGCACCGCGGCGATCCCGCAACAGCCCTATGCCGGGTCGGCCCCACCAACCGAGGCGATCTATGTCATCTCCGGCGGCTGGCACACGGAACTGGGCCTGCCTCTAGAGGCGATAACCGGTTCTTTGACCGCTTTGAAGGCAGACTTTCCGGGCGCTCGTTACCTCGTCTTCGGCTGGGGCGCGCATGACTACTACATGGCCCAAAATCCGGGCATCGGAGACCTGCTGCGGGCGGCCGCTTCCGGTCCGGCGGTCATGCTCGTCATTCCGGTCGAAATTTCGCCGGAAGCGTTCTTTGGTGCTGCCAATGTGCTCGCTGTCCCGGCACCACCAAGGGGCGTCCAACGTCTCTCAGATTTTCTGTGGGGCTATCTGGCCGTGGACAAGGAAGGGCCGCCACGGCGCATCGGCACCGGTCCCTACCCTCATAGCGTCTTTTTTGCTTCTGCCGGGACGTACAATCTTGGTCACACCTGCAACACATGGACAGCCGAGGCTCTGCACGCTGCCGGGCTGCCCGTGACCGCCGCAGGCGTGGTTTTCGCGGGACAGGTTCTCGACCAGCTTCGATCAATTCTGGAAGCCAACCGCGAGAGCACCCGGCGCATGCCCTGATGCTTCCGCTTCTTGACCGGAAATCACCAGACGAGCGAACCCGGCAGGATGCCTACCAAGGTCCGGAACACCCAATGAAGAGTCGAAACCACTGGCGATAACCGCTGCCGACGAGAGACCTGACCGGATTTTCTTATATTAGAAGCACCGTTGTGCCGCTGGACTGGCGAGATTTCGAAATTAGGCGCAAACTCCGTCTATCGCCCTCTCGATTTCGGCTAATGCAACTCGAAGACCGAGCCGCTCACCCTTCTCGCGAAGATCTGTGAGTTCCGCCGCAAGGGCTGTTGCATTTGACTGACCGCCTCCCAATGCCGCTAGAGCACGAGCCCGCGCGATATAGAAATCGGCGAACGGCAAGGGCTCCGACCGGGTGTATTTTGCCAATGCTGCCGCGGACCGTTCCGCGCCCCGCCAATCGCCGACACCGAGGTATGCCTCGATTGCATCGCGCCGAAACAGGAGGTGGTTGTGGCTCACTGCGCCGGCCTCAAGCATTGCTTCACCTTCCTCCAAAGCTACTTGGCGCACGGTCGGGTCTTCGCTCGCCAACGCAAGGGCGCCCAAAGCGAACGGGCCCAAAAACGCCGCCCCGGTCTCGCGGCTGATCCTTACGGCCTCATCGGCGGCGGCCAGCGCTTGCTCCCGCCGCCCGGCTAAGCGATGCAGCTCCGCCCGAAACACCAACGCTTCGGTCTCGAAGCGTCGGGCCCCGAGTTGCTGCGCCAGCATCAAAGCGGCTTCAGCGTGTCCAGACGCTGCTTCGAAATCCATCAGGGCGTGCCGGCAAAAGAAGGCCGCGTGGTGGCCCACCATCTCCGCCCGGCGATGCCCGACTCGCACCGCTCGCGAGATCGCGATCTCGGCGACCGCGAGCGCGCCTCTTGTATCCCCCGCATACCATTGGGTGAAGGCCAGCATCGGCCGGTTTGCCACCTCAATCCGGCCGAGCCCACGCCGTTCGCACAGCTCGACGCATTGGCGGAACCGGGCATGCGCGGTGATCATCCGACCGCGACTGTACTCGGCATCACCGAGGCCGCCGAGTGCCATGGCCTCCAGCTCGGCCGCCTCGACACGTCTGGCCAATTCCAGCGTGATCCCATGTTCCCGCAAGCAGCCCTCAGTATCGCCTCGTGGAAAACATAAATTGCCGCGCAGGAAATGAATGCGGGCTAGCTCCGCGGCGAGATTATTCCGCGCAGCCACCGTCTCGGCTTGCTCCAGATCGGTCAGCGCTCCTGCGAGATCGTCGGTAACGCGCTTCACGGCGGCGAGCCCGATCCAGGCTGCGCAACGTTCCCGATCATCAACGGCCACGTTCAGAGCTGCCCGATAGGCGTCCCCGGCCTCTGGCATTGCGCCGAGGTCATGCAAGATTTCGCCTTGGAGGCAAGTCAGCGCGAAACGGTCAGCCCGATCGGTGGCCAGCGCGCAGCCGCGCTCCACCAGCCGTAGCGCGATTTCTTGCCGGTACTCGGCCGCCTGGGAGCGAGCCGCGGCAAGATAAGCCCGGGCGGCCTCGGGATCCTCGGCTCGCTCGAGATGTTCCGCACGCAGCACGGGATCCCGGTTCGCATACCACTCCGCCGCGCGCCGGTGCAGTTCACGTCGCCGGCTCCGAAGCAACGTATCGTAAATGGCGTCCCGGATCAGTACGTGCGTGAACAGGAACACCTCGCCACTCGCCTGCTGCGGCCGCAAGAGGAGCCGCGACACCAAGCGGTCGGGGAGGTAATCCGCTTTATCAAGCAGGTGTGCCAGAGGGGCGAGTGCGAACCGTTGGCCGAGGACCGAGGCGGCCTGGACGCCCGCCTTATCTGCCGGGTCGAGCCGGTCGATCCGCTCTTGTACCAAGCTCTGCACCGAGCCGGGCACGGCGACGGCTTGGCTCTCATCGGCGTGACGAAGGAGCTGATCGAGGAAAAGAGGGTTACCAGCGGCGCGCTCGACGCAGCGTTGGGCGAAAGCGGTGTTCGCCACGATTAGCGCCTCCGCGAGCGCACGCGCGTCGTCCGACGGCAAGGGACCGAGATCGATTGTCGTCAGCAAGGCGCTCGCAGCTTCCGCCCGCCACGCCTCGTCCAGCGGATCGCCTTCGATTCGTGAGGTCATGATCAACAGTGCGGGATACTGCGCCATTATTGTCGTCAGTTTGGCCAAATGTGCCAGTGTCGGTTGATCTGCCCAGTGCAGGTCTTCGACGATCAACAAGCGCGGATGCTGGCGGCTCGTGAAATCGAGGATGCGCGCAACCACCCGCCGTTGACCGAGGCTGCGGGTGCTGCTGTCCATGGCCTCGTAGATGCTCCGCAGCTCCGGCGGCTGCGGCAGATCAAGCATGTCGTTGAGGAAGACCGCGTCGTCGCTCGACACCAGATCCGACGACAGCGCCATTGCGGCCGCCCCACGGGTTGCCTCGCTATCGCTCGTCACCTCGACACCGAGCAGGCTGCGCACGAGCGCTCGGATCGCGTCCCGCCCGGCACCGCTGCCGAAATCGAGCACCAACGCGGCATGACAGACAAACCCCGCTTCCGTCGCCGCCCGCTGGACCTCCTCGATCAGACGCGTCTTGCCGATGCCGGCCTCGCCGCGCACGTATACGGTTTGGCCACGCTGGGTCTCCCGACACGTTGCCAGCGCCGTCTCCAGTAGGCGAAGTTCGCCGCGTCGACCGACAAAAGGGCGCCCCCCGCGCCTATCTGGCCGCAGGCCGCAAAGGCGCCACGCCCGAACCGGTTCGGCAAAGCCTTTGATGTCCAGCGTGCCCGCATCGACGCAGTTGAACCGCTCGGCGAGCGCGCCGTGTGTCTCATCCGACACCAAGATTTCGCCTGCTTCGGCGGCGTCGGTGAGGCGCGATGCAAGGTTCGCCGCGTTACCAGTCACGGTGTATTCGCTGTAGCTCGCGCTGCCGGTGCGGCTGGCGACAACCTGGCCGCCGGCGACGCCGATATGGACACCAATGGGGCGGCCGACGTGTGCTGATACCTCAGGGATCGCGGCTTGAATGACCAATGCGGCGCGCGCCGCGCGCTCTGCATCGTTGTCGTGCGCAACAGGCGCACCGAACACCGCCATTACGCAGTCGCCGATGTGCCTGACGATGTGTCCGCCATGCTCTTGGATGGCGCGGTCGGCGCGTTCGAAGAACTGCTCCAGCAAGGCATGGACCTCCTCGGCGTCGAGCTGCTGGCCCCACGCCGTATACCCGGCGAGGTCGGCGAACAGCACCGTCACCTGCCGCCGCTCACCAGTAGCATCGGCCGTTGACGCCGACGGCACGTGTTGTGGATCCTCGGAAGCTCGTATGTCCGCAGCGCGCAGCGCGGCGATAGCCTCGAGCAGTTTGCGGCGATGGCCGACCAAGATGACGCCGAGTTCCTTGAGATCCTCGGCTGTAAGTTTCGGTAGAAGCTCCGGCTCTATGGCGTTATCGTGAAATGCCTGTTCGTACTGTTCCAGGCCAAGGCTGCGCAGCCAAGCCGAGAGGTCCATGCCCAGCTCCTTCACGCGCAAGCGTTCTCCGAGAGTATAGCCCAGAGTCCCACTCTACTCACCTAATGCGTCATCGACGGGGTGTTCGTCGCGGAGACGTCGCTCCCTGACCCACACGCATCTGCTAGCAGCTTGACCATCTCTGGTCGCCGATTAAGCCCAAACTCGGCGCGCCGGCAGATTGTGCGCGTCAGTCGCTCAGGGAACTTGCGCTCCGCTGTCGGACCCGACGACATAGGGACTGCGCACTTTGGTCAAGTCAAAAACAAGAAGCTCAAGCATCGCGAGGGTGGCCGTCCGTCGCCTTCGCAGGCAACGGGCGTCGCTGAGTGTAGCGTTTGTTGCGACAGGCAGCATAAACCGGATAATAGCGATTGCGGTACTCGGTGGAATGTCGAATCGAGGAAGCGATAACATGACCATAATTCGCGCGCTTACCGAAGCCGATTTGCCTGAAGCACAGCGCATTGTGAGGGTCGCCTTCGGGACTTTTCTCGGCGCGCCCGATCCCGAGCAGTTCTGGAGCGACCTCGATTATGTCTATGGCCGGTTCGGCGCCGAGCACACCGCCGCTTTCGCCGCGGAAAACGATGAGGGCGCGCTCGTCGGGTCGAATTTTGCGACACGCTGGGGCAGCGTCGGCTTTTTCGGCCCACTGACGACTCGGCCCGATTTGTGGGACAGCGGCATCGGGCAGCGCCTCGTCGCCGCAGCCTGCGATCAATTTGATGCTTGGGGTGTCCGTCATGCCGGGCTGTTTACTTTTGCACAGAGCGCCAAGCATGTCGGGCTCTACGGCAAATTCGGCTTTCACCCGCGCTTTCTGACCGCGATCATGGCCCTGCCGGCCAGCACGCAGACCACCACGAGCGCCGCCTCGCGTTATTCGGCATTGCCCGCAGTGCTACGGCAGGAAGCGGAAAACGCCTGTCGCGAATTAACCGGGGAGATTTTTCCCGGCCTCGACCTGGGCGGCGAAATTCGCACGGTCGCGGCGCGCGCGCTCGGCGACACGGCCTTGCTGTGGGACCAAGATAGCCGGCTCGCGGCTTTTGCCGTCTGCCATTGGGGCCCGGCGAGCGAGGCCGGCGAGGGCTGTTGCTACGTCAAATTTGGCGCGGTGCGGCCGGGACGAGGCTCCGAGGAGCGGTTCGGCGCGCTGCTCGACGCCTGCGCCGCGCTCGCGCGCGAAGCCGGCATGCCGAATGTCTTGGCCGGGGTCAATCTCGCGCGCGAGGAGGCCTATCGGCAGATGCTGGCGCGCGGTTTCCGCACGATGATCCAAGGTGTCACGATGCACCGGCCGAACGAGCCCGGTTACAGCGCCCCGGGGCTTTACATTCTCGACGATTGGCGATAAGGGGGCGCCACCGCGTCCTTGTGGAGAACCCAGCCAGTAGCCACGACGATCCGAAGACCGCTTGAGCGCTCTCAACTTCGCCAGGGCACTGGCGCCAGTCCCTATTCTCAAAACGTCGTCTGTGCTTCCACTGGGACATGCAATTTCGCTAATATTTTCATCGCCTGATCCGTTGGCGGTGAAGCCGCTTTGCCTGCTAGGTCGGAGGCCGAAGAACAACCGGCCGCCAGAAAACCGCACCGCGGCAACGAGCAGCGTGACCTGCGCCCGTACAGACGAAGGCCCAGAGCGGGCCAAGGCGCGCGGGCAAAGCTAGGCCCCCTTTTCAGGCTTAGCCCGCGTAAACGCAGCGAACCGGTTAGTCGATATCGCGATCGGGCTAATACTCGCTGACGTCGCCCGTAGCTACGACCCGCACCCGTGCAGGACTTCGGGGCTGACGACGTGCCGACGCCGAAAGCTCTGACAGCCGAGGAGACCGATGCAACTAGCGGTAAGCAGGAACAATTTACCAGGCTCAGGGATACTTGGGCGAGGCGTCAAGGAGCAGCTCGTCAAAATCCGCTTGAGCGGGCGCTCCAGAGAGGGTTACCCCGTCTGAGATAAGTTGAATGCCAAGCTGTTGACCTAAGTTAGTCGAGTTTGGTCCTGAAAAAAAAATGAACTACAACCGACCGGCGCGTAAAGAGCAGACCGAGAACCCCGACCAATAGGGCGAGACTGGAGGGTTCCGGGGTGGCTGCTGCCGTTGGTGACACACTTCCCGTGGGTTCGGACACGGTGTCAACCGAGTTGATGTTTACCTCCATTATCGTAATGAGAGGGAGTGGCGGAGACCCAAATAAAGTATTGCTAAAGCCGATAAACACGTCTTCGCCAAACCCTCCTGGGGATATTGGGATGATGGCTTCAATGCTAAAACTAGTATTGTTCGCCGCCATTCCTGGGGTTTTGAATTCCACCGGCGATGCGTGCAGCGGGTCGGGACAATGAGCGCCTGTGCAGGTCGCGGTTATATCCACCGAGGATAAATGGTTTGTGGCTGTAGTATCGATAGTAAATTTCCCGCTCAAGTCTATCACGTTCGCCCCGAATGTCGGTTCCGCGAATGTCGCTGATGCATCTGATGACAGCATGTAGGTGATTAGGGTGGCCTTGGCCGGGAATGACACTGCGGCCATCACGAAGACCGTGGCTATTGTGGTCAGGGGGTAGTGGTGGGTGCTCGTGTCCGACCTCTTCCTGTCTCGACGGTATTTGGCAATTACGCGATTGCGCCAAGAACCTCCCTCGCCAATCCAATCGCGGTCATAATTGTTTTACGGCTCCTAAAACGTCCGAGACTGAGATAGGGAGGGTGAAGACATCGCCGAGATGGACAGTGTCAGACCGCGTCTTCAACACTGGGGAAGCGTTCGCATTGGGCGCACCCGCTTCGGACAACACGATGAGCAAGAAACAGGTGAGAGCAAGGACATTGTACTGAATCATGCCTCTCATTTAGCCTCCCGCCTCGCTTTCACGACGCTACGGATTTTCGGATCTGTCAAGCTGACCTATCGTCTGCCAAGCTGGCTCAGCCCCGCATGTGAACTGGGGCTGGGTGACCCACCCCGGCGCCGGGTCAGCGCACCATCTCGGGCAAGGAACTCTTATCTGCGCTTGCTGCGGTGTCGGCCAAACCAACCCAACCCGACGAGCGCCGAGGCAAGAAGCGCGAGCGAGCCGGGCTCAGGCGCCTGCTGCGTCACCACCTTGTCGAGCCGGCTGATAAGGGCAGCGGAGCCTACGGTGCCTGCTGGCACAGTGGCTGCCACATTATCGATGATAAACAAGCTGGAAAAGGGGCCGCCTGGAAGCAACGTATCAGGAAAGTTGACACCCGGCGGAATTGCAGTGGAGAGTACATCCGGCCCGAGGACTATATTACCAGTCCCGCACGTAGCTGTTGTGCATATCTCCAAGCTGTCTGTCACCACACCGGAGCCGGTTACCACAGCGTCACTGGACAGGAAGAAATCGGTGATTTTGGGGAGACCGGTAGCGGTTGCGACATGAAATTCCAGGAGAACGTCCTGAGAGGTGCCCGCGGTCACGTTGTTTAGGCCAGGATTGAAGCGAACCCCAGTGTCCCCCGTCGGAATCGCTGCGTACGTAACGTTACCGCAAACGCCAGCCACGTTACCCCCTGGGGTGCAGGTGAACGTGTCGAACAGCTTGTCGTCCACTGTGAACATACCACTGCCGGGGCCACCGCCGACGGGGAAGGTGAACGCTTGCGCCGTCCAAGGGCAAAATGCGGTGGCCGATAATGCTAGGGCGGCCACCACTGTGGAAAATCCGGATTTCCTCATCTTAGTCCCCTTTTGATCACGATGCTGCATCGCCGCAAATCTCGTGCCATGTGTCTATCTATTTGATAAGTAGGATAACATACTCGGAGGAAATGCTTATATAAGCTGATGAGGTGGGTCAATGTAAGGGCGGCCAGTGCCTCCTTATCCCGAAGCTCACGGTAAGCCATCGATCGTTCCGGCGAGGGCGGCGGTTGTCGCTCATATAGGGGGCTCGCCTTGTTTGGAGCCCGCGTCACACTTCCGACGGCATCTTGTCCCCATACCTCCGGTGGGCGTGAAGACGTGTGGGACGAACTGATGATCCGCGGCGTAGTATTGTGGTGAATCGCAACCGGGACATACGGATCGAGAGTGCAACGAATTGACTACAAAGATGGGCGGTAGCGGAGGTCATCCCTAAAGTTCGAAGATGATGCGCTCGACCACGACACGACATGGCGTCATCGCACAATTCGGTCGCCTGCTGCGTGGGCTTAACTTGCGTAGCCGCGGGCCGGGGCAAGTTGGTAACGAATTAAACGAAGCGTATGCTCTGTGGCAGCCATAGCTAAATCCTGGCGTCGGCAACCTCTTCCTTCGTTAAACAGCGCTAATATTTTTCAGTTGCCGCCGGTTTGATTGGTTTTCGGACTTCCGACATTGCCCGGTGACCCGGTGCCTTGCGACCGTCGAGAACAGCGTCCCTCCTCTATTCGGAATCTACGCTAATTTATCCGACGCGAACTTATTTCGGTAACTCCGGTGCACGAACTCTCGGAGCTCTTCAGGACCCCTTGATAACCGGAAGGAATACGCAGCCTTTCTATGTCTGACATCCACAAATTTTACTGAGTTCCTTGAGGTGGCTTGGATAAATTCCATTTACGTTGCCGATTTGGTAAACACATAAGCGGCGACGGAGCGGTGTGTGCTGCACTGTGATCTGGATCGCTGCCTCAAGGCGTTGCGCTATGCCTGGCCTGGATCAGATTGCAGCTGGGATCAGCTGCCTCGTTGTCCCCTGCTGATTATCGTCCTCTCGTTATTCGTATGGGCTGTGTGACCCTGCTCTTGCGGTGGCTCCACGGTACATTAACCTCGCAGCCGGCCGAGTAGCGCCGCTCCGCGATCGGTCATTGCCGCTCGGTTGCTTGCAAGCTCCTCAACGTCGCAGCTGTAGTATTAAGTTGTAGGACGTTCGGCGAGGGCTGACCAGGGAACCGATGTTCAGCTCCTGGGTTTGGACGTCGGCGCTATTGCCTCGCTTGATGAAAGCAGCAGGGAAAGGTCGTGGCCCGACTGCCGGATCGACGGCGAATTTGCGAGGTTTCGCTGCACCCATAGAAATATCAGGCCGGCAAGTACGCCGACGAATCCCACGCTGAAAATCCCGGAGCCGAGGAACACGGTGAATATCCAGGAGAGTATCGGCAAGCACGTCGCAGTGACGGCGCTGGAAATCCAAATGGAGTGCAGCGCCCCTCGTATGTGACCGCCGTAATACAACCTGTCAGCTGCAGCGATGCCGGCGGCTCCCAGAATGGCCGCGGCGACTTGTGCGGTAAAGACCTCCAGTAACCAGATCTCACTGTCGGTCATTGTAGGGTAAGCCCGGAGGGTCGAGCCTCTGTTACCAATCGATCGTAAGGCAACGGCGAATGTGCGGCCGCGACGCCGAGAAGGGAAAGAAAGGCGGTGTGACGCATACGCCGATGATTGAAGCGAAAAGAGAACTCGTCGAGATAAGCCTGCAGATGATGGCGGCGCAGACCGTGGTGGACACTCAGCGCCCAGACCTCGAGCTCGGAGAAGACGCGTTGAATCCAGTAAAGGTCTTTGTCTTCGGTTGCTAACCAGGTGAGGCGGGAATCGTAGTTAGTGGCGAGAAAGAGGCAGTCGACAGACGATCTGCCAATTTTGATAGTGGTGGCACCCGGAGCGAGGTTAGTGGTGAGGAATACTTGCAGGCTGGTCGCCGAGTCATCGGGTACGATGCTCAGGCGGAGGCGCCCGAGTCGAAGATCCTGAACCTCGACGGCGCCCACAACCAGGGCACTTTGTCGTTTGCGGGGTCCGCATACGGTCACAGATCGGTTTCTGTCCCGCCAGGCGATATCGGTCTTATCGATCTCGACCAGGCCGGAGAGCGGAGTCGGGTCTGGCAAAGTCATCATATGCCGGAGCTTGGCGCACAGTAGCCAAGCGGTCTTATACGAGCCAAGGGCAAGCTCGCGCTGGAGTTGTCGGGCAGAGATCCCGCGGGGCTGCGTGGACATAGCATAGGCCGCCCAGAACCAATTGGTGAGCGGAAGCTTGGAATGATGCATTACAGTCCCCGCGGTGACCGAGGTCTCGCGGCCACAGCGGCTGCATTCGTAGGTCCACGGTTTGGTTTCGAGCCGCCAGGCTTTGCCGCTGCCGCAACCGGGGCAGATAAAGCCCTTCGGCCACCGGGCATTCGCAAGATACTCGGCGCAGACAGCCTCGTCGCCGAATCGCTGCTCGAACTCGCTCAAAGAGCGGGGAATGTCGGCCATTTTTTGCCAGCCGAGCGCAATATACGGACCATTTACCATACCTGAACCTTGCGGCCCCGCTATGGATCAAAGGGCTAAATTATGGGCTAGTCCGTGCGACGCATATTTTTCCGTTCTGCCACTCCCCGCTTAATCTCAGAATCCTCAAATGTTTCGCGCGGTCTCGGGAATGGATCTAGATCGATATGTCTAGGCCAGTTGGTCCTTGCGTGGAAAGCATTCGGAGCGGCGGAAGAGGATCCGGTTTGCTTACCGCCGTGGACGCAGCTTTGCGACCGCTTGTCCGCGGCGGTTTACCTGCAGCTTCTGCAGGATGCTATGCATGTGATTCTTGACCGTGGCGGAACTGATCGCGAGTTGCCACGCGATATCCTTATTCGAGCGACCTTGCGCAACCAGCGTTAGGATTTCGTTTTCACGGAACGTGAGCGGCGGCAGCGCTCCCCGTCTTTTGAGTTCCCGCAGAAAGCCCGCCAGGCAATCGAACATCGCTGCGACAATGTGCGGCGCGCAATGCATTCGACCTTCCACCGCATCAATCAATGCTTGGTGGAGTTCGTCGGCACCGCTTTCGCTGGAGACATATCCAGAAAAGCCGGCGGCAGCGCACGCAAGAATGCGGTCGTCGATCTCATCGATGCCAAAAGCTACTAGCTTCGCGCGAGGATTGGCGTGCTTGATCCGTTTGATCAGCCGTTCTGCGGCGGCGCCATTTGCTTGGCCCATATCGACCAGGACGACGTCAGGTTTCGCGCCCCCAATCTTTGCGATGCCCCGCGGGCTCAGGTCGACGCCCTCGCACACCACCAAGCCCGCGCGTCCGCGCAAAGTGGCGGCCAAGCTCTCGCGCATAAGTCGCATCGAGCTTGCGATCACCAAGCAAATATTGGGTATCAAAGCCCCTCCCGTGTCAACATCAGCGGTGGGCCGGTTGGTTGCGATCCGCAACGTCTTGGGGAAAGCGATGCCGTGCGGCAGTGAGCGAGAAAAATCGATCATTTTGCCCGCCTGAGCGGTAGGATCACGTCGCAGCGTCTCAACGAAGACGACTCATACGGCTCCTTGAGTCGGATCGCCGAGCCTTCTTTTCGTCTGCGATTCGCATTATCCCCGTTCTAAAGCCTCCCTTCCCAAGCCCCGACCGGATGGACGGTGCCACCCGTTTTGCGGCTAGTCCGGCGCGATCATCCGGCCGGGATTAACCCTTTCGGATAAGCTAACAGAATCTTTCACAATGTACGACAAAATCTTTAACCATAGGCCGCCGGATAAGCTCACCAAAGAATCCGACGTCCGCGACGCTTCTTTTCCGCCCTGAGCTCCTGGTAAGCCACGTCCCGAAACTAGGTGACTCTTGAGATCGGAGACGACCGCATCTAAATCTTAATTTCCCGGGCAAGACTCACACTTCTTCCCTCTTACAGGAGTATGTGCTTAACATCTCTGAGTCCGGAAAATCGGACTTGCCATCCAGCAGCACATGCGGACTCGCTGCATCCTGCTTCCGAACAAGGCGTCCCGCTTTTTGCCCACGGCTCGCTGCAGTCCCGCGTGGTTGGACGTACGAGACCGTAGTGCCCGTAAAGGGGATAAGTCCTGCCCTTGCGTCGTGTGTCCTGCCCTTGCGTCGGGTGACCTTCTGCTGGTAGCGCAGGCACGGCGCAACCGCTCCGCTGTGTAATTGTCGAGCGCCCGATACGCTTTAGCGACTGAGCCAACTTCGAAATAGTTCGCTCAGCTGGCGCAATGCACGGTTCAACCTGCTCGCCGGCTCTGTGGTTTCTTGCCGCACTGCTCCGACGCTGAGCCCGGTTTTTCCGGACTAGGCCAACTATGATGAGTCCGGAAAATCTCCGACTCAAGCAGATATTCTGAGTCCGAAGAATTGGACTCCGGAGGTCGTAGAGTCCGGATTTTCAGACTCAATCTCGCGCCACTTTTCTTTAAGGCACTGACAAACCGTCCATATTTTTGCTGAATCATATGGCATGACGTTTGCTTCGCTGAATCGCCCGCTGAAGGGCGTAGAGAGAGAGAGAGGGAACCCACCATGACGCTCAGGATAAAAGGCGCGCGGCTGGCCATGCTGCTTGTGCCGGCGCTCGCACTGGCGGCGCCGGCGTTCGCCCAGGTTCGGCCCGTGGGGTTGAGCGACTCCCAAGAGCCGGGCAGCGTGATCGTCTTCCCCAAGCAGATCCAGGGGACCGTGACGGTGCCTGAGGGCGTGCTCCTCCCGATAACCGAACTCGAGATCGGCGTCGTCTGCCCAAAGGGTGTTATTTGCCCCGAGCACGAGACGGTAACGATCAGATTCCACTGGGTTTGCGGCACGACTCAAGCGGAGGAAGCCACTAGCTTTGTGTGCAAAGAAACCGACTTCGACATCACCGCTACGGTGTTCGAGAAAATTGTCCTCACCCCCAACGGTGAGCCCGTCGGCTTTTATGCCACTGGTGGTGCGTTCAATGTTCTGCCGACTAAATTCGCGCCCGGGGCCAATTGTCCTCAAGGGGGTGGGTATCTGATCGGATGGGTGATCAGTCCGGCCAACGGCCTGCCAATCAAGTTTGACGGGCTGATCGGCGATGCCCATCTCCGGCCAGGCTCACCGGCAGCGGCAGCCCCCAATCCCTTTGCAGGGAGCCCCACCGCCCTGGCGGACTACGATGCGATTCCGATCCAGGCCGATCCCGCGTTGCCAAATGGCGCGGCCATTACGACCAACGCCAATCACGCGCTGATATTCGACGGCGCCGCGGGTCATTACCAGGCGGTCACCGGCCAGGTCCTTGGCGACATCAGGTATACCAACACGACAACCGGCCCGACCTTTAGCTTGGGGATCCTCACCTTGCTGACGCTGGACGTGAAGTCGAACCGGCCGAACCTCGCGACCTTTGCCGACATCGACTTCTTCGGTGGCAACCCCAGCCTGATCACCAGTGAAAACCAGTTGTCGGCTTCCACCGAGTTCATCTGTTGGGAAGAGGTACCGATCACCGCGATCAATGCAGACTTGATAACGGCGATGATGGGCAGAAAGGGCGTGTTTGTTTCTGCCCAAGCGACCGACCCAAATGGAATCCCCGTCACCTTGCTGGGGCTCTCCGAGGTCCTCGAAGGCGGCACATTCCCCGGCAGCATCCCGCCAGGCCCGTGGCCGCGGGCCTCTTTTACTGGCCTGTTTAATAGCAGCGTTCCGGTACCGACGCACTTCGTACCGACACCGTCACCTATCTTCTTCTGATTGTTCCGGTCTGAGGGGCGGCTAACGCCACCCCTCTCTCCCGGCACACCCGGGTAAAAACTGGGCGAGCGCGTAAGTTGCGCCTCAGGAAGTCAATGCAACGCTGCTCTCGGTGTCTCAGCCGGCTGGAGGGAATGGGATGGGTAGGAATATCGCAGCGGAGCAAGGCTACCCTGCCGATTTCTGGAGCGGTGAGGTAGAGCCGTCACCATCCCGATCGGAACGCAATCCCGCCTTCTGGCTGAGCAGTGGTGAGGCGCTGATTCTCGTGTTGCTGGTGTCATTCGGGCTTTGGGCGGCGATCTGGGGGGCTGTCGCCTTGCTGGCGGTGGGCAGCTGGTGGTGACTCGGGCGAACTGTCGGCGATTTGCTGATAGATAGCCGATGGGCGGGCGTTCCGGCGATCGCGCCCAGCGAAGCCCGGATTGCGACGAATCGCCTCGATCACCTACGCCGACGTAACCGAGTTTGTGCACCTTGCGATGAACGCGCAAAGGTGTCGCAACCTTTGAGGCTTGGCGGAAAACTGCTCGACGAGACCGGAATCGGCAAGGCATCACGTGAAATTGGCGTGACCAAGCTAAGCCTCCTGTAATCGGGGCAAACGGGCCGCACACAGGGCAACAGAGCGGGGTCGGGGTCCAGGCCCGAGGAGTTCACTTCCGCCGTCGCACCCAGCCTCAGCGAAGTTGCTTCATGACGAGCCAGAAGGCATCGCCAGGACGTTTGACCTCCCAAAAGTCCCATCCGTTGGCGTTGTTCTTCGTGATGTAAGAAGCGGCCGCTGAAGGGCTGGTCTGACGTTGACCGTTCAGCATCAGAGAGCCACCTCTGATCTCCGCGGTGTATGTTTCCCCCTTGTAGGTAGCCCTGAGTTGGGTTCCGTCCGGGAATTGCACCCCTCTATAAACCCACGCACCATTCGGCTTTGGGGTGGTTGCCACCGCGTCCTCGAGCCCGAGAAGCTCGCGGATAACGTCGTTGTAGGTCACGCTTTCAGAAGCGCGGCGGGCGGTCAGCTCCTTGAATACCTCAAAGTCGACGTCGATTCGGGCCCGCCCGTAATCTCCTAAGTTGCTTGACGAAATATACGAGGGGGCCGCCGCTTACATCCACACGAAGAGGCGCGACCGGGCGACCGGCAGCGCTTGGTTTGAAGGTCGTTGGGACCCGGAAGGTCAAATTAACCATATTTAGGATAGTGTAACATTGGTAGTCACGATTTGCGAGAAAACCTTTCTAACATATTTACGATGAGAAGAAAGATTAACCTTATTTAATGACGTCTGGCACGCTATGCTCGTTTTAGGTTAAGTATGATTCATTGCAACTTGATCGGGATAGCCGCGCGGCCTGAATTGCCCGCCACACCCGCTCGGGTGTCGCCGGCATTTCAATGTGGCGCACCCCCAATTCGCTCAGCGCGTCGACGATAGCGTTGATCACCGCAGCGAGCGCCGGCGTCGTGCCGCCCTCGCCGCCCGAGCGCACCCCAAGGCGGTTTGTCGGTGACGGCACCTCGCTGAGCGCAGTCTTCAACGCCGGGAAAATGTCGGCGCGCGGCATTGCGTAATCCATAAAGCTCGCCGCCAGCACCTGACCGGTTTCGGGGTCGTAATGGCTGTGTTCGAGCAGTGCCTGGCCGACGCCCTGGGCGATGCCGCCGTGGGTCTGCCCGTGCACGATCATCGGGTTGACGGCACGGCCGACATCGTCGACCGCGGTATAGCCGACGATCTCGACGGCGCCGGTCTCGGCATCCACCTCGACCTCGCAGATCTGCGTGCCGTAGGGGAAACTGGCGACCGGCAAGGTCTGGTCGGACACCGCGGCGAGCGGTCCACGCAATTCCGCCGGCAGGTCGGACCGTGTCGCCGCGGCTTGGGCGACCTCGAAGAGGCCGATCTCGCGGTCGGTGCCGGTGATACGGTACCGGCCCTCCGAGAATTCGATATCTGCTTCGCCGGCCTCGAATAGGTGGCCCGCGATCTTGCGCCCCTTGGCGATGATGTCGTCGGCCGCTTGCCCGACGATCGTTGCGGCGAGCTTCATAGAGCGGCCAGAGTGCGACCCACCGCCCGCGGCGACCCGTGCGGTGTCGTGCGCGACATAGTCGATGCTGTCGAACGGCACCCCGAGCCATTCGGTGACGAGCTGCGCAAAGCTCGTCTCGTGCCCCTGGCCCGAGGCCATCGTCCCCATCACCAGCTCGACCCGGCCCTCGGGCAGGACCGTGATCTCGGCGCGCTCGCGCGGCACGCCCGAGGTGATCTCGATATAATTGGCGATGCCTATGCCGCGCCATTTCCCGCGCTGCCTCGCCTCGGCGCGGCGGACAGGGAAACCATCCCAGTCGGCGAGCGCCAGACCGGTCGCCATCGCCGCCGGGTAGTCGCCGCTGTCATAGGTGAGCCTCGCCGGGTTGGTAAAAGGCTGGGCTGCGGGCGGGATCAGATTGCGACGGCGCAATTCGGCCGGGTCGATGCCGATCCGGTCGGCCGCTAGATCGACGAGGCGCTCGACGACGAAGATTGCCTCGGGCCGGCCGGAGCTGCGCAAAGGTGTCGTCGGCACGGTGTTGGTGACGGCGCCGCGGCCGCGGAAATGGACGGTCGGGATAGCGTAGACGTTGGACATCAGGCCGATGCCCTTCTGCAACGGCCCGAACGCCGTCGCGTGCCCGCCAAGATTGCTGAGGTTCGAGCCCCGGATGGCGAGGAAACGCCCGTCAGCGTCGAGCGCCAGCTCGGCCTCGACCGTCAGATCGCGGCCCTGCCAGTCACTGAGAAACGAATCGGTGCGCTCGCAGGTCCATTTGACCGGTCGGCCGACGAGACGCGAGACCCAGGCAAGCAGCGCATATTCGGGGTAGAACAGGTTGCGCGTGCCGAAATTGCCGCCCATGTCGCCGCAGACGCAGCGCAACCGGTCGACCGGCACGCCGAGGATCTGCGCTAGGTCGGCCCGCACTTTGGCGACGCCGCGACCGCTGCCGGTGTAGAGCGTGTAAAGCCCGCTTGCTGCGTCGTAATCGGCGGTGATCGTGCGCGGCTCCATCGGCACGCCGGTGACGCGCTGCGCCCAGGTCTCCAGCCGCACGACATGCGCGGCTCGCTCGAAAGCCGCCGCGGTCGCCGCGGCATCGCCGACCTCGATGTCGATGCAGACATTGTCCGGCGCCTCGTCCCACAAGGTCGGAGCACCGGGGCCGACCGCGTCGGCGGCGCGGATCACCGCCGGCAGCGGCTCCCAGATGACTTCTACTAACTCGGCGGCATCCTTTGCCGCGGCGATCGTCTCGGCGACGACGAGTGCGACCGGCTCGCCGACAAAGCGTGCCTTATCGCCCGGTAGCGGGTAATGGCGGGTAGCGATCGGCGGGCCATTGCACAGTCGCGCCTGGACATCGGGCGGCGCCGACAGCCCGGGATTGTGCGGGATCGGGCCGAGCCCGGCGGCGGCATAGTCGGCGCCAGTCAGCACCTCAAGCACCCCTGGCGCCGCGATCGCCGCCGTCTTGTCCACCGAGGTGATCCGGGCATGCGCATATGGCGAGCGTACAAAGCCGGCATGCGCTTGGCGCGACAGCGCCAGATCGTCGCCAAACCGGCCCTTACCGGTCAGTAAGCGAAAATCTTCCTTGCGGCGCACCGGCTGACCGATGCCGTTCAGCACCCTACCGGTGGCTTGCATGCACTCCTGTCGCCCGTCGGATCAGCTGAACCCGGCGTTCTGCGGGCTACCTACCAATACCAGACCCGGTCGTAGCGTCCGAGCAGCTCGGCAACGGCGGCGCGAGCGACCGGCTGAGCGCTGTTGATCAGCTCGTTGCGCTCGATGCCGCGCTCGGCGACGTCCTCGGCGACATAGCAGACCTCGACGCCCTTGGCGGCTAGCGCAGCCAGGTCGGAGGCAATGCGCGGCGGCTGGGTCTGCCGCCAGTCGCCAAAGGCGAGGCCGCCGGCGTCCTGGCGTTGCACCAGATAGTTGACGGCGTTGCCGCGCAGCAACAAGGCGAGATCGGCCCCGGCGCCCTTCATCGCCCCGTGAATCCAGACGATCGTGTCGTCCTGCTCTTCGATCGTGGCGCGATAGGCGCTCTCGACGATGCTCAGTATCTTCATCACCGCCTCCTAGCGCGTGGCGATGACCAGCGTGTTGTCCGAGGCCTCGGACAGCTGCCAGAAATCGGCGGGTGAGCCGCGCCGCACACCGGGAATCGCATTTGCGGCGCCCCGTTCGTCGACGCAGAGCCCGCAATTCACCCAGTCGATTTTCCCGCCGTTCTTTTCCGCCTCGCGCATCAGCGCGGCAATCGCGTCTTTTGGGATGAAATGGTTCTCCTCCTCGACGCTGCGGCCATGCACCGCGTTGGCGTGCGGCGTCTGCGCAGCGAACGGCTGCAAGACCGCGCCCTCATAGGCGAAGACGTTGATGTTGTAACCGCGCTTAGCGGCGAGATCTATCAGCCGCAGGGTCGTTGTCGAGCGCGCGTTCTCGTAGGGCGCATCCATGATCGCAATCGTGATGGTCTTCTTGTCGGCCATGGCGTCCTCCTTCAGTGCCAAATGACCTTGGCGCCCTCGGCGAGGGCATCGAGCACGACATCGAGCGGCGCGGCCGCGACCCCCGAGGCGAGCCGGTTCTCGTCGATGCCGCGCTCCTTGAGCGAGAAGCTGTCGGCGAGCACGCGGACCCCGGCACCGGCCAGGCTCGTCAGATCGGCCGATCGTGGCCCAGGCCGCACCGGCAATACGCCGTTTTGCACGAGAAACAGCGTGACGTCGTTCTTTGCCGCGGCGAGCTGCCGCGCGAGATCGCCGCAAAAACGCGTGTCGTTCGAGTCGAACGGGTCGCGCGACTCGATCAACAAATATCTCGGCATATGCACTCCCTCAAAACGTGAAGCCGCGCATGCTATCGCGAAAACCGTGGAAAGGGTAGCGGTGGCCAGGATGGCTGGCGTTACCTTAGGCAGAGAGCACCTCGCCTGGATCACCGCGGGGGAGCGCCGGATGGTCCTGGTATTGCACACAGGCGACCGCGCGGCGCGGCTCGGTGCGATACAGGCCCGGCGGTGCGGCCAGGCAGGCGGGCATGGCGACCGGGCAGCGGTCGGCAAAGCAGCATCCCGCCCTACTGAGGGGAAGCCGTTCACGTGTGGATTCTTCATCCGGGGCGAGCCAGCCGCCGGCAGTGTCGGCGCGCGGGATCGCCGAGATCAGGAGCTGCGTGTAAGGGTGACGCGGTGCGGTTACCACCTGCTCCACGGCACCCGCCTCGGCGAGATGCGCGCGGTACAGAACGAGGATCGAGTCGCTGATTTGGTAGGCTGTCGCGAGGTCATGGGTGATGTAGAGGATCGAGATGCCGTGCTCGTCGGTCAGCTGGCGCAACGAGCCGAGGATCGTCGCGCGAAGCGATGCGTCGACCATCGAGACCGGCTCGTCAGCGACGATCAGCTTCGGCCGTAACAACAGCGCCCGCGCCACCATGACACGCTGGCGCTGGCCGCCCGAAAGCTGGTGCGGGAAGCGGCCGAGGATTTCCTCCGGCTGCAGTCCGACGGCGCGCAGCGCCTCATCGATCAACTCCCGCGCCCGAGCACGCGAGGCGGCGAGGCGGAAGCGGCGCAGCGGTGTCGCAAGAACGTGATCGACCCGGTAGAACGGATTATACACGCCGTAGGGGTCCTGGAACACCGCCTGGACATCGTGGCGGAAGGCGCGCCGCCCGCCACCGTCAAGCCTCTTCAAATCGGCGCCGCGGTAGCGGATCTCGCCGCCGCTGGGCTCGGCGAGGCCCAGCAGCAGCCGGGCGAGCGTGGTTTTGCCCGAGCCGCTTTCTCCCACCACGGCGATGATCGAGGGCTTCTCGGCATGGATCGCCAGCGACAGCCCGGCCAGCGCGAGAGTGTCCTCGCTGCCCAGCCCCCCGGTGAAGCGCTTGCTGACATCGACGGCCTCGATCAGCGCAACCACAAGATCACGCTAGGTGGCACGCCACCTGCGCCCCCGCTATATCGCGCACCATCGGCTTTTCGATACGGCAGCGATCGGTCGCCTGCGGACACCGCGGGTGGAAGGTACAGCCCGGCGGCAGGTTGCGCAGCAGCGGCGCCAGACCCGGAATGCCGGCGAGCGTGCCGCGCCTCTCGAGCGACGGCAACGCGGCGATCAGCGCCTGTGTGTAGGGGTGGCGTGGGCTTGTGATCATCTCGGCGATCGGCGCTACCTCGACCAGCCGCCCCGCATACATGACGCCGAGCCGGTCGACGAATTGCGCCATCAGCCCCATATCGTGGCCGATAAGAATCACGGCTGCGCCAAGATCCTGTTGTACTCGGGCAAGCGTGGCCATCACCTGGCGCTGCACGACGACATCGAGCGCGCTGGTCGGCTCGTCGGCGATTATTACCGTTGGGCGCAGAGAAATCGCGATGGCGATACAGGCGCGCTGCTTCATGCCGCCTGAAAGCTCATGCGGAAACATTCGCGCGACACCTTCGGAAAGGCCGACCTCGGCCAGCAGCGCCGCGACGCGCCGCTCCTCTTCGCTGCGGCCAAGGCGGAGCCCGTGGTCAGCGAAGGCGTCCGTGATCTGCCGCCCAATGCGCAATACCGGGTTGAGCGAGTTCATCGAGCCTTGCGGCACCAGCGCGATCCCGGCGAGCCGCAATGCCCTGATAGCGTTCTCGTCGAGATCAGCAAGCCGTATTCCGGCAAACCATACCTCGCCCGCCTCGATACGTCCGGGCGGTTTGATCATTCGCAAGATCGCCAGCGCCAAAGTCGATTTGCCCGAGCCGGACTCACCCGCCAGCCCGACCCGCTCGCCTGGAGCGAGCGCGAAGCTGACGTCGTCGACCGCCTGCACCTTGCCGAGAGGGTGGTCGAAAGCGACGCGCAAGCCTTCAACGCGCAGAATCGGCTCGCTCAACTGCTCCGTCCGACCGACATAAGCCCTGACCGGTTCTGAGTGAATGGTGGAGCGACCTCGATCGATGGATATCACGCGAAGCATCTTGCTGCGCATGTTTGGTCGTCCGCAAGGTGCGCTCGGGCGGCTAGGCGGCATCATCATGGCGCGCACGAATGAAGAGTGCGGCGCCTGGGTAACCGAGCTTCTTGAAATCGGACCTGATGAAAGCGTGCTGGAGATCGGTTTCGGTCCCGGTGTCACCATCCGCCACTTGTCGAAACTGGCGGGGCATGTCGCCGGCATCGATCCGTCACGGGAGATGGTTCAGCAAGCTCGCGCCCGTAACGCGAAAGCTATCGAGGGCGGTCGTGTCGACCTGCGGCAGGGCTCGGTCGAGAGCTTGCCATTCGCCAACAATACCTTTGATAACACGGTCGCGATCAACTCGATGCAAGTCTGGCCGCACGCCATAGCCGGGTTGCGTGAAATCCGGCGGGTTATGAGATCAGGCGGCAGGATCGCGCTCGGTTTCACTCGCTATTCGGGGCAGCCGAGCGAGGAGCTGCCACAAACACTGAGGACCGCCGGCTTTACCGAGGCGCAAATCGTGTCGAAGGGCCAGGATTTCTGTGCGCTGGCGGTAAGACCGTGACGGTCCGGCAATGCCCCTTGTACGATGCGCTCGGCAACGGACCGTCTGCTCTTTAGCCCGTCGGTTGTGCTTGCTGTTGCGCCGCTAGGTTGTCGTCGATTTCTTTGGCGCGTAACGCCGCCGGGCGGGCGCTCAGCCGCCCCCAATATTGCTCGAAGGCGGGACGCTTCTCGATCGCGCCGAACTGCATGCCAAAGCCAATGCCGGATCCGAGATAGACATCGGCGGCGGTAAAGCTGTCGCCGACCACATACTCGGCTCGCGACACCGCCGCTTCGAGAGCGTCGATGACATGCTCGAAGCGTCCATAACCCATCATTCGTTCGCGCTCGGGCGGCACAACAAAGCCCATCGCCTGATTGGTCCACCCCTGCTCGAGCGGACCGGCGACAAAGAACAGCCAACGATAATAGGGACCGCGCAGGCGATCGCCCGGCGGCGGTGCCAAGCGAGCCTGCGGAAACACATCGGCAAGATAGGCGCAGATGGCGGCGGCTTCAGTCACCACGGTGTCGCCGTGCCGGATCGCCGGCACTTTCCCCATCGGATTGATCGACAGGTAAGCAGGCGCCTTCATCGTCGTGTCGTAGTCGAGCAATTCGGTGCGGTAGGGCTGCCCGATTTCCTCGAGCATCCAGCGGACGATGCGGCCACGCGACTGCGGATGAGTATAGAAGACGAGGTCATCGGTCATTTAGCTATTCCCTTCATACGCCCGGCGAAGCGCCGCCAGATCCAATTTTTTCATCTGCAGCATGGCTCGCATGACGCGGCCTGATTTTATCCCGTCCGTGCCGACCATCATCTCAAATAGGGCCGCCGGAACGATTTGCCACGAAACGCCGTATTTGTCCTTCAGCCAGCCACATTGCCGAGCCCGTTCATCGCCACCCTCACCCAGTTTGTCCCAGTAGTGATCGACCTCGGTCTGCGTTTCGCATCTCACCACAAACGAGATCGCCTCCGAAAACTTGAAATGAGGTCCGCCATTGAGTGCGGTAAATTCTTGGCCTTCGAGGCGAAAGCTCACGGTCATTGCCGATCCTTCGGGCCTGCCGTGAACCTCGAACCCTTCCCTGCCGCATCGGGTAACGGTTCCGATCGCTGAATTCTTGAAGAGCGAGACGTAAAATCTCGCCGCTTCCTCCGCCTGATTGTCAAACCATAGACAGGGCGTGATCTTCTGTATGATAGCCATCGTTATTCCTTTCACGCCCCGGACTTTTGATCGCCGTACCGGTCGTGGTGCCGAACCCAATCGGTGAGGTTGTGGTTTGGGCCGGTTTCGTCGCGGCCCTTTGGCACCAGATCAAGGAGCCGGTAGGTGCCGAGCAGATCCTCGCCGCTGCGTGCGTAGGACGAATAGGTATGAAACACGTCGCCGTTCACGTCTTTGTAAAAGACGCTGCGGCCCGACAGTTCGTCGATCCCTATCTTGCGTATTTCGTAGTTGTAATAAGCCTGGCCTTTGGCGATTTCGTCCGGCCTGAAGGAGACGTGGAAATCGAAATTGAAATCGCTGCCGGCGGAGGACACCCACTTGACCCGCCATCCCATTCGCTCTTTGAAGGCTTCGATTGCCGGCAGTGGCGCCCGCGAGACCGCAACGTAACTGACGTCGCGCTGTTCGAGATGGACAAGGATGCCGTCGATGTGATCGTGCCCGAACGAGCAGCCGACGCAGCCCTCGCTCCAGCTGGGACCGAGCATGAAATGCTTGATGATCAGCTGGCTGCGTCCGCCAAAGAGGTCGGCGAGGGTCTCCTTCCCGTCTGGCCCGTCGAAAACATAAGGTTTCTCGACCTTGACCCACGGTAGCGCGCGCCGCTCAGCGGCGAGCTGATCGCGCAGCCGGGTCAATTCCTTTTCTTTTACCAGGAGCTGTTTGCGCGCGGCAAGCCATTCGTCCTGCGATACGATCGGGTGCTGCATCGTTGGAAACTCTCTGGTTAAATAACCATTTGGACAAATACGGCGGACAGAGCCGTATGTCAAGGGGTCGAGTACTGAAAACCCAGATCAGAGTCGTTTTACGCGCTCCGCCGTAGGCGCGGATTGGCGATTTCGTCGAGCCCAACGGTCAGAAAGAACAGGCCAAGAAAGACTGTCAGGATGATCACCGTTGGTGCCGTCCACCACCACCACCAGCCGTTGATCATCGCGGCGTTGAAGTTGACCCAGTAGAGCGTCATGCCGAGGGTCGGGGAATCGATCGGGCCGAGCCCGAGTACCTCAAGGCCGACCGAGGCGAGAATCGCAGCGGAGACCGCGTTGACCAGGGTGGCAGCCAGATAGGGTAAGAGGTTCGGCATCAGCTCGAAAAAGATGATGCCGGGTCCGCTCATGCCGGAGAGCTGCGCCACTTCGACGTAGCCGCGCTCGCGTAACGACAATACCTGGGCACGAATCGTGCGGGTCGGATAGAGCCAAGCGAGCGAGGCGACGATGATCGCCATCTGATTAACCGTCAGGGTGCCTTTGATCGACACGGCAATAATGATCAGAACGAGGAGCCCCGGCACAGTCAGTCCGACATCGGCGATCCCGCGAATTACGGTGTCGATCAGGCCTCGGTAATAGGCGGCGACGAAGGCAAGGACGGTACCGAGGCCGACCCCGAGAAAGCCGGCGACGAAACCGATGCGCAAGGTCAGCGGCGTGCCCGCGACCATCACCGCGAAGAGATCGCGGCCCTGCCGATCGGTGCCGAATGGATAATCCGCCGATGGCGGCCGCAACGCCGGCGCCGAAAGCGGCCGCGCATCCTCGGTGTCGACCATGAGGCTCCCGATCAACACGAACAAAGCCAGGATCGCGAGCAGCGCGATGCCGAGCGCCAGCGACGGGTTGCGGCGGATATAGCGGGAAACCGCGCGCATTACGCCCGCCGATAGGAAATACGTGGATCGAGCCAGGGATAGATCACATCGAGCACGAAAGTGGTGAAGCCGAGCGCCACGATGACGGTGAAGACGATGCCCTGGATTACGAAATGATCATTCTCGCGGATCGCCTGATACAACAGCGTGCCGATGCCGGGATAGCCGAAGATCACCTCGACCAAGACCGCGCCGGAGAGAACTTGGCCGAGCGCCAATGCGAGCGCCGTGACCTGCGGCAGAACCGCGTTGCGCACGCAATAGTGCATGAACACGGTCGGCGTCTTCAGCCCCTTTGCTTCGGCGAACAGGACATAGTCCTCGCCCATTGTCGTCACCATCATCCCGCGCATCCCGAGGGCCCAGCCGCCCGTCGAGACCAAGATGATCGAGAGCGCCGGCAACAGCGCGTGCTGGAAGACATCCCAGGCGAAATGCCAACTGAGCGCTGGGACAGCGCCCGCGGAATAACCGCCAAAAATCGGCAGGAGTGTCAACTGGAAGGCCAGGAGGTAGGTCAGGATCAGCCCGAGCAGGAAGAACGGGATCGCGTGCAATGCCCAGAGAGGTGGCATCAGCCATCGCATCCAATGTGGCGCCCGCGGCCAAGCGAGCAGCGCGCCGAGTAAAGTGCCTATGCCGAAAGAAAGCAGCGTCGTGGTGCCGAGGAGTCCGACGGTCCATGGGACTGCGTCGCCGATCAGCTCGTTGACGGTGCGCGGGTAATTAGCGATCGAGTAGTTGAAGTCGAGCCGCGAGACATCGCGCAGGTAGGTTAGGTATTGGCGCCACAGCGGCTTGTCGAGCCCGAAGCGGTGCTCGTACTCGCGCGTCATTTCCTCGATCCCGCCCTGCACATAGCCGCCGAGTTGAGCCTGCTCCAGCAGCTTGGCGCGCACCGGGTCCTGGCCCGAGAGGCGCGGCAAAAAGAAGTTGAGGGTGGCGGCAAGCCAAACGATGAGCAGAAAGACGCCGAACCGCCGCGCGATATAAATGGGTTGCATCAAACCCCGCGATCCGCCTCTCGCTTGGTCAGACCCAAGGCGCGACTCGCAAAGAGACGTGGCGCCATCAAGCTATCGTATCGAACGTCGGATGCGCCGGCCCCTCGGGGACATCATAGCTCGCCATCAGATCATCGGCGATTTTGTGGAACTCATCCCAGGGCGCCTCGCGAAAATTATGGTTGCGGACAATAAAGGACGCTCCGGCATAGAATTTCTCATACTGCTGATGCCGACCGGCGAACTCGGAGCCGACGAGATCCCAGACCAGCTTGAACAGCTTTACCCGATCCAGCGCCGGCAGTTGCGGCGTCTGCCAATAGGTTTCGAAAAGTTGTCGCAGAGACGGATCGTGCATCACCGTCACGCTTGCCGGCATCTGGAAAACGCCGCCGCCCGACAGTTCGCGCAAAATGTCGATCAGCTCCGAATACATCTCGGTACCCCAATTGAGCGCTGCGTACATGTAACGTCGGTTGAAGGTCACAAAACTTTCCGGCCATGCTTCCCAGGCCTCGATCTGGCCGTGGATCATACCGCCGAGCATTGCCTCCAGACCGCAAAGGCGTCCTAGAACCTCGCGTACTGCAGGTATCTGATCTGCGCCAGTGGACTGCGCAACGCGGCTCGCCAACCCGACGATGAGCCGGAGTTTCGACCAAAGGCGAACGTTCGACTGGTGATTCCCGTAGCAATGGCTCGGCGTCCGGATATAGATTTCGCGGGATAGCACTGCGTCGTCGAGCACAAAGACTCGTTCCCATGGAACCTTGACATTGTCGCACATCACCATGCTGTCGCTTTCATCAAAGCGCCAGGTCAATGGGTTGTCGAATTCATTCTTGGCATTGGCCGCGATCGGCTGCCTTGACCATAATGTCAGGCCCTCGGCGTTGCATGGCACGGCGCAAGTCACTGCCTGCTTTACCTGATCGGGAGCCAGCGGCAACAGATTTCCGATCCAGATCTCGTCGGCAAACACGGCCGCGGTCGCCAGCATTTTCATACCCGAGATTACTACTCCGTCATCGTCTTCACGCACCACCTGAAGACTCGGGATTGGCAGGTTTTGTCTTTGATAGAACGACGGATCGCGCGCCGCCTGGGGTGGCAAGACGGCATAGGCCGCGTAGATGTCATTCTCCCGCATGTAGTGGTAATACTTCAGAATGTTTTCCGAATAAGGCCGACTTCCGGCGGCGAGGACCGCTGGGCTCATCGCCATACCGGTAACAAAGCTCGCAACGTGATCAGGCGAGCGCCCGAGCAGACCATATGTCATGTCGGCAATCATCCGGTGGGCGCGCATTCGGCGGCGCAGATCCTCGGGGCTGCGGGCCTGCAAGTAATACATGCTGTACAGGTCGTCGCCCTCGGTAAAACTCATGGTCTCCCGATTGGCGCAATCGGCCTTCATGTCATAGATCGCCGCGACCGTGCGGGCGGCGTTGCGGAAGGCGGAGTGAATCGTTACGTCTTTAACCCTTTCGTTGCCAATGAAGACGACGCGACCATCCCTCAGACGTTCGAGGTGCTCATTGCCATTCCTTAGCATCGTTTGTCTCCACTCGACGGGACGGATATGGACGCTGCAACTGTGGCGATCCGAGCCAATTCACGCCCGTTGTAGGCTCCACAACACCATGGCGAAGGTCAGGTGCCAGTGCGCGCCATTGACGTAGGCATTTTCTTCGGTCGGCCAGTTCTTCCAATACGTCGTGTCCCAGGGGATGCGGTGGTAGTTCTGCACCAGCTGGATATCGGGCAACTCGGGGAGCCAGATCTCCATCGCCCGGCGCCAGATGTCGCTGAGCTTCCTGGTGTCATCGGGTGCAGTGACGTAGGCTTCGTCGACAAATTTGTCGTAGTCGGCGTTCTTCCAGCGCGCAAAATTGGCTTGGTGCGCGCCGGGAACCGCGATCGAGGCGCCTTGGTAGAGCCGTAAGGTCGCGTAGGGCTCGTTGATCGAGCCACCATGGCCGTAGATGGCGCCATCATAATCGCCTTTCTGGAACCGGCTGTCAAAATCCGGCGGCAGTGCCATGCTCGCCTCGACACCGCGGCGTTTGAGCATCTCGACCAGCACCGGCCCCATTGCCGGCCCCGACGCACCGAAACCGATGATATCGACATTCAGCCGCTTGCCCTGGGCATCGGTCCAGAAGCCCCCGCCGTCTTTCTTGAAACCCTTGGCGGCGAGGAGATTATCACCCTTTTTCGGGGCAAACTCGTTGGTGTCGTACTTCGCCAACAGATCTTTGACGGCCTCGAAGTAAGGCAATAACGGCGGATAGGGCGGCAATGGCAATTTCGAGGGGGTATTGGCACCGAGATAGCCGACCTCGATCAGCTGCTTTCGATCGAGGTAATAGCTCAATGCCCAGCGCACATCCTTGTCGTCGAAGGGCTTCCGCTCATTGTTGACATAGAGCGAGATCGGCCACCAGTCCATATAGCCATAGGGCGATGCCTGGCCGGTGTAGGTGATGATCTTTGGGTTCTGGCGGAACAACGTCGGGAAGGTGGCAGGCTGCATGCCGGTGCCCGCGTCGAGCTGATTGGTGATCAGCGCCTGTGCGGCCTGCTGCTCGCCGGCGAAGGGCAGCCAAATATTGCGTTCGACCGCCGGCAACGGCGCGAGCTTCAGGTCCGCCGCCCACCAAGCCGAGCGGCGGTCGAACACCTTCTGCTGCGGCGAAGCGTCGACGACCTGCCATGGGCCGGTGGTGACCGGCCACTTCTTGCCCAAGTCGAAGTGCTTGAACGTCGTCCAGTCCTGCCCTTCGAAGATGTGCTTCGGCACGATGTAGACGCCGATGTCGTATTTGTAGGTCATAAAGAAAAAAAACCGCGGCGCCGGGATCTTGAAATCGATCACCACCGTATTCGCATCGCTTGCCGTCGCCTTCTCGACGGCCTGTTGCACATCGACACCCCAGCGCACCTTGGGGCCGAGGTCGCGCAATGTGTTGAGGGTATAGGCGACATCCTCGGCGCCGAACGGCGTGCCGTCGCTCCACGAGATACCGGGGCGGGTCTTTATCGTCAGACCCTTGAAATCGGGCGCAAAGACGTAGCTCTCGGCAAGCCACATATGAGTCTTGTCGGCGAACGCGCTGTAATAGGCGAGCGGCTCGTAGACGAGGTTGGGGCCGTTTTGATGGTTCGCGCCGATCGAGTATGGGTTCCACAAATCCCAGTCGACCCAGCGGCCCTCGCGGCCTTGCCAAACCAGGACCATCGTCCGCTCGCGCCCGATCGGCGGCAAATCGGCGCGCGCGGAGTGCCAGGGCAACAAAACAGCCGCGCCGGCGGCGAGGCCGGCCTTGATCAGGTCACGCCGGCCAGGCTGGGGGGGCGAGGGACGATCTAACATTTCTCGGGCCTTTCAGACTGGTTGCTCACGCGGCGCGTGATTACAACATTCCGCGACGCGGGTATTCGGCTGTCAGGCAAGCCGCCGGTCAGCCGAAGAAGTTGGCGCGCCCGCATCACCTCAACCGGCACACTCGGGCACACGCCCGCATTCGTCCCGGTCCTGCTCGTCGGGTCGTGCGTCATCGGGCGCCGATGATAACATGGCGGTCACGCGCGCGGGGCTTACACAATGTCAGCTGTGTTCTTCATCACCCACCCTGATGTGGCGATTGACCCGGGCATCCCAGTCCCCGATTGGCCGCTCAGCCAGCGCGGCCGAGCACGCATGCAAGCGATGACAGCCTTTCCTTGGGCAAAAGAGGTGCGCCTCGTCTTCGCCAGCGGCGAGCGAAAAGCGCAAGACGGCGCTCAGATTCTCGCCGACGGGCTCGGATTCGGAGGTTACAACGTCATCGATGACCTCGGTGAGACCGACCGATCGGCGACAGGTTACCTCCCGAAGGAAGAGTTCGAAGCGACGGTCGACGCGTTCTTTGCCCAGCCGCAAACGAGCGTGCGAGGCTGGGAACCGGCGGTAGATGCCCAGGCCCGGATCATCCGCGCGGTCAAGCAGATTGTTTCGCAAACCTCGGAAGAGGGCGTCCTAGCCATTGTTGGTCATGGCGGCACCGGAACATTGCTCTATTGCCACCTCGCCGGTCTGCCGATCAGCCGGCGTCATGAGCAGCCCGCGACAAATGGTGGAAACTGGTTCGCGTTCGCCCCGACGAGTCGCAAACTCCTGCACGCGGGATGGCGCTCGATCGACGCACCGACAATTCAGCCCTAACGCAGAGCAGCGATGCCCAATAAGGATGCCGGTTCCGCGCTCCTAAAGGCTGGCCGCGCGTTCCGGGCGCGTGTTTTCGCAGCGCGCGACCGTATCGAGCCCTCACGCCGGCCGAGACCCCCGCCGGATCGACGGGTCGGACTACTTACTCCGTCTTCGCTGGAAATAAGGTGCGTCGGACCACGGGCGGAAGCGCCGGTTTGTTGCCGGCAGACTGCGGCCGGGGCCTGGCCGAAACGCCGTCATCGGCCATCTGGGCGTTTTTGCGGCGCAGCTCCTCCATGCGGGCGCGAATCGCGGCAAAATCGTCGGCAGCGCGAGGTCGTGTCACGTTTCCTCCGGTTTCGTCTTTAGTCTGGCTCTTTGCTCGGCGCCATCATACAGGGGCCGCACAAAGTTTGGAAACAGCCGATCCCTTCTTTATGTCGCCGAGGGATTTCGGATACGTTGAACGGCTCAACACGAGGGAGGGTCATCATGAAAGTGGTCACGCTTAAAGACATACCGAATGTCCCAGTGGAAGGCGCGGAGCGGATCGAAGGGTGGACAGGGCCGGTTTCCCGGTCACGTCAGACGATCATTCAGCCCGGGGACTCGGCGAACTATAACTGCAGCGTGGTAAACTTCAGCCAAGGCTGCACCACAGGATGGCATACGCATAATTGCGACCAAATCCTGGTCGTTACGTCGGGCTCCGGGATGGTGGCGACAGAGCACGAAAAGCGTGAGATCAACGTCGGTGATGTCGTGCATATCAAGGCGGGCGAACGCCATTGGCATGGCGCAAAGGCCGACACGACGATGGGGCACATCACGATCACGGCCGTTGGCAGTCAAGCCACACACGGTTGAACCCGAAATCGGACGCTGGCTGAGACTGTAGCTGCGAGGGAGTTCCCGCAAGGTCTTCTCGCCGCCGTCGCGGCGCCGTATCGCCTTTCTCGGCCGGTGCGACCGCAGACTACGTTGTGCTCGGGGTCGGCGAGGCTGCCCGGCGCCGCGCCAATTTCGTGATCGAGCAGACCCGGCGCGGAACCTGCTTCAGCCCGCTAGCCCGCATTTCTCATACCGGGGTATTTTTGGGCGGCAATCTGCGCAGCGCGTAATCGAGCGGATGAAGAGGGCGATGGTTGTGAGATGAACGGGC
>Ga0187846_10000067_pt1 | contig 59499 bp, 59 predicted proteins | sample TC_taG_FD_161473 | JGI IMG/M metagenome (GOLD analysis project Ga0187846, IMG submission 161473) | Biofilm microbial communities from the roof of an iron ore cave, State of Minas Gerais, Brazil - TC_06 Biofilm (v2) | ecosystem: Environmental > Terrestrial > Deep subsurface > Cave > Wall biofilm... | reverse complement strand
GTTTACGTTCTTCGTGAGCTCCAACTTCTAAAGAGGGAAGTCGCGAGACCGGTGGCGGTTATCCGCCTCCGGCCTCGCCCATCTGTGGACGCATGAGAGAAAGGACTCTTTTAGCCATGCACAAGATCAGAGCAGCGCTCGTCGGCCTGCTTTGCCTCGTAGCCGTTGGCGGCTGCACGACGAACAACACGATTGCCAACACGAATTTCACAACCCAGGTAACGATGGAGCTCGCGGTCGGCACGTTGAACGACAGCGCCGGCGTTCTCCGTACGAGGATATTTGGAGCCGCTAGGCCAGCCGGTACGCTCCTCAATGCCATTGCGGTGTTCCGCAATCAGTTTGGCAACTCAGCGTTCAGCAACCCTGGAACTGCTGAGCTGACGCCGACGGCGGATGGTCCTTGCAACGCGACCACTGGCGTGGGCTGCAACATCGGGCAAAACGGCGGGAACCGCGCGCTTTACTCATATGGTCAGAAACCCGGCGTAAATGGGCTCAAAGCTGCTGCGCCCGCCTGGGCCGCGCCCGGCAGCGGCACCGGCTTCCTTCAGGACGTCATCCTCCACGATCTGCCGCCACTCGGAGCGGGCGGTACGGCATACACGCTGACCGACTCGGTGCTCATCAATTCTGCGCAGCAGTTGTATAGCGCCTCGGCCACGCTCAACGCGGTGCCTACGGTGCTCACAGCGCCCGCCAACGCGACGTACGCGCCCGCGGTGGGCACGGGCGGTGGCACCGTTACGTTCGGACCCTATCCGGCGGGCGCTACCGAGCAGGTCGTCGTGTTCTTCTCAAGTGCAGCCGCGACGTCGAGCGTGGTCGCGATGGCGGAAATCTGCACGTCAGGTTGTCCGAATACAGGCGTCACCGCAACGCTGCCGCCCCTCACGCTTGCGCCAGGAGCATACACCTGCGTTGTCATCGCAGCCGACTTCCCGTGGGTTGAGGCCGGCGTGGTAAATTCACCGGCGGTGGGTGTTCCGAATCCGGTGATCGTCGGCGCAAATGGCAACGCCGACATGTCGGTGGGCGGACAGTACTCAGGGGCGCCGTGCACGCAGACGTAGCCTTTTGAGCGCAGCGACGAGTGAGGCGGCAGCGATGCCGCCTCTTCCTTTTTTCTTTCCGAGCTCGCCGGCGCTCGCTCGGAACACTACACTCGCTTTGCTGTGTTAGCTTGCGGCGGGGAGCAGCGCGAGCGGCGCCGACAGCGTCTCGGCCTTCTCGCGCAGTTCGGCGAAGCGCTCGGGCTTTGCCGGTAGCACTTTCGCGCTCGAGAACTCGTTGAGCTTGCAGCCCAGCACGATGTACGCCAGTGCAAGTTCGCGATGCGGCTCAGTCCTGTGCTCCAGCTCGGCGACGAGGCGCTCATCCTCGACGTGGATGAGCGCGCGGCGCACACCGAGTGATAGCAGCCGATCCAGGGCCGCGGTCATCCCGGCATAGAGATAATCCCGGCCCTGCTGCGACGGCTGCTCGCGCAGCGTAAATGGGATGTAATGTTCGCCCCTGTTGCCGGCGCGATCGAGCAGCGACATAGCAGCGATGCCGCGATCCACTCCGCAACGGATCACGGCGACGTGCACCTGACAGTCGCCCCGCGCGCCGGCTTGGGGCTTGCGCCGGTCGGGGCCGGCGTCGTCCAGGAGGGTCGGGGCCAGTGCCATGTTGCTTATTATAATCGAACAAGTGTTCGATAGGCAAGGGCCCACTCGTTAGCCCACGAGGTCGAAAAGGTCCTCGAAATCAGCCATTGCGGCCGTTCCAGCTCGGTTTGCCACGACCGCTTCATACACGGCCACGACCCGCCCGGCCGTCGCCTTGATGTCAAAGGCTGCCGAGGCGGCCCGCGCGTGGGCGGACGCCTCGCGATAGCGCTCCCGATCCGCGAGCAGACCCACGACCGCGCGCGCCATCTCATCGGCGCCATCGACGAGCTCGCCGGCTCGATTGGGCCCGAAGACGTCGCGCGTCTGGGGGCTCAGCGCAGCGACGACCGGCAGGCCCGCCGCGAAAGACTCCGCCAGAACCAGTCCCTGCGTTTCGGACGTCGACGGGAAGATGAAGATGTCGGCCGCGGCGTAGATCGCGGGCAACTCCTCGTGCGGCAAGAGCCCGGCGAAGATGACCGAGTCGCCAAGGCTAGCCTCTTCTGCCTCGTCCTTCAGCGAGTCCGCGAGCGGCCCGGCCCCAACCAAGAGCAGCCTTACCGCCGGTTGGGCTTCTCGGATCTTCCGCAGGGCCTGGAACGCGAGGGGCACGCTTTTCTCGTGCGCCAGCCTCGAGACCAAGAGCAGCAGCGGCGCCTCTAACCCGACGCCGAACCTCGTCCGCACCGCCCGTCCCTCGGCGGCCCCCGCAGCACGAAAACGCTCCAACTGAATCCCGGTCGGGACAACGGAAAGCGGCGCCACCACTCCAGCATCACGCAACTGGGAGGCCACCGCCTGGGTCGGCGCGATGACTGCATCGGCGGAGTTGGCGTAGCCCTTGGTGAGTTCGCGGGTGAGTTGATCCGTGACGCGCTTGCCGAGCGGCGAGTAATGCGAGTAGCGCTCGAGCATGGTGTGGTACGTAAACACCAGCGGCACGCGAAAACGGTAATGCGCGTAGTACTGCGCCATCCAACCGGTGACGAACAGCGAATGCGAATGGATGACGTCGCACTGACTCAAAAAACGCGCCTTGTTTCGGCGCGCAACGAGTGGAACGGTCAGGCGGTATTCGGTGCGCGCTGGCAGCGGCAGCGACGGCATGAAAAACACTCGCCCGATCGCTTCAACGCCTTTTGGAATTCGCGGCGCGAACGTGTACGCTTCGTGGCCTCGCGCGCGCAGTTCTTCAGTCAGTGATTCGACCGATGCGACGACGCCGTTGACGATCGGCCGGTACACCTCAGTGAAAACGCCGATCTTCACAGCGGGACCGCTCGCTCGGAATTCGGAACCACGATGCGCGCCGCGTTCCTTTGGCCGAACCGTGAATCCTTCAGCGGTACAACGGGTCCGCGCAGCGGGAATCCCTTGCCGCACGAGCTTTTGCCGTGATACAATCGCGGCGTTGTTCAGGGCAGATTTCAATGCCCCGCCGTTTCGGCGCACGCCTCTGACTGCTGCACGCGGTGCGGCGTTACAGTCGAGGCCAAGCATTCATCACCTGATCGCTTCGCAACGGTCGAATAAATTCGACCGCTACATTGGAGATTGTCTTATTGACGCGCCATCTTGAAATACGAATCGCAATCTTCGCCGCGCTGATCTTCGTGTGCGCGACGACGAGCTCCGCGGCGGCCATCGCCGTGCACGCCTCGCGCGCTCACCATCGCTCGCAGTCTTTTTCGGAGACTTCCCAATACACGGTGTCGATGACCCTGCCCGACCCGCGACCGGCGGTCCTCGCGTCGGCGGATCGGCTCAACTCGAATTGGAAATTCGACGACCTGCACGGCACGACGACTGTCGTGCGGCCGCAGGTCCAAATCGTCACGCAATTTCGCACTCGGCGCGAGACAAGGCACGTGGCGCCCGACGTACGGTTTAGTCTCACGCTCAAGCCCGGGCAACGCAAGGTCGTCTCCAGAGGGTGGCCGGCAGTCAAGCAAGTCGAGGAGCGGGTCGTGCTGTGGGACGACGTCGTCATCGAGCAGAGCATCATGAGCGTCCACACGGTCCGCGACGGCAAGCCGGACGTCATCGTCGAGGGCGCTCCCATGACGTGGCAGCAGTTCGCATCGGCGGATCGCGCCGCCAAGCTCAAGGGCGTCTACACGATGGAGGCGACCGCATACACCGCGTGGACGGCGACGGCACACCCGACCGGTCGCACGGCGACCGGCATCGAGGCCCGTTACGGCGTTGTCGCGGTCGACCCGCGCGTGATCAAGCTCGGCACGCACGTCTTCGTTCCCGGCTACGGTTTCGCCATCGCAGCCGACACAGGCGGCGCGATTATCGGCAACCGAATCGATCTGTGCATGGAGTCGGTCAGGGACGCCCTGATCTTCGGGCGACGGACCGTCAAGGTGTACGTCTTAGCGCGCTAGTTGACTCGAGCGAAGCTCGAGTGCTACGTTTTCGCTCGAGTGCTACGTTACGTGCTTGCATGAACGACTACTCGTCGCCGAAGCGGCTGCTCGCAGCCCGCGGGCTTCGCCCGCGCAAGCGACTCGGCCAGAACTTCTTGCTGGACGCCAACGTCGCGAAACGCATCGCCGGCGCGCTGCCGCCAGATGCGTTCGTTCTTGAGATCGGCGGGGGCACCGGGGTACTCACACAAGCCTTGGCCGGCCGGGCTCGCCGCGTGGAAGTCATTGAGATCGATCGTGGCCTGGCGGCGATCTTGCGAGAACGGTTCGCCGATGTCCGAGCGGTGCATGTCATCGGGGGTGACGCGCTCGAGATCGACCTTGGCGAGCGCCTGCGCGCGCAGGCTCCACCGCGCGCGATCTGCGGCAACTTGCCGTACTCAATCACCACACCGTTGCTGGAGCGCATCGTCGCGTGCGCCGATGAATGGGACTGCGCGGTCCTCATGGTGCAGCGCGAGTACGCGCGACGGCTCGCGGCCCGCCCCGGCACGCGGGATTACGGCAGCCTCACCGTTTTCGTAGCGTACTTCTGCGCCGTCACGCCGCTATTCGATGTCGGCGCCGCAGGTTTTTATCCCCCACCGGCGGTGGCGTCGTCGGTCGTCAAGCTCGTGCCACGTGCTCAGCGCGCGAGCGGCCTCGACGATGAGGCGTTGCTCTTGTGGTTGATCCGCGCCGCCTTTGCGCAGCGCCGCAAGACGCTGGTCAATAGCGTCTCAGCGCTCGCGCCGCATGAATCGCGTGCGCGGATCGAAGCGAGCGCGCGTGCCGCGGATCTGCCCGATGCGATTCGCGGGGAACGGCTGACGCTGCGCGATTTTATCACGCTCACAAACGCGCTCGCGGCACAGGGCTTTCGCGCCCCCGCGCGGTAGTCGGCACCACTCGATGGATCTCGCGCAACCGCAAACTGTGGAATCGATCGACGCCGGCCCCGAGCCGGCGTTTCGCAAACATTGGCGCGGCTGGGCGATCGTGTGGATGTTCGCAGTCATCCTCGTGGCCTTCTACTTCGTCCAGGTCGTCGTGACACTCGGCATAGTATTCGTGCGCTTCGGCGCGTCCATCCGCGACTACGCGCTGACGCACAGCCAGGAGGCGACGGTCGCGTACCTCAGGTCGCCGGAACTGCTGGCGCGCATGTTAGACCCGGCGACCCTGTTCGTCATTCAACTCGCCAGCACAGTTGCGCTCGTCGGGCTGACGTTGTATCTCAGTCGCGATGTGCTGAGCGCGCGCCTGCCGGATCTTGGTCTGGGTCGCGCTCTGACGTGGCGCACGGTGTTGGTCGGCGTGCTGGCCGGCCTCGTGTTGCTTGTGCTCTCGGCGACGATCGAGGCGCTACAGGACCGCCTGGTCGGCGCGCATCCGCAGGCGATCCTACAGGTGTTCATGCGGCACCACGGTTCGCTCGCGTTCATCCTCGATGTCGGCTCGGTCGCGGTGCTGGCGCCGTTTGCGGAGGAGCTTTTTTTCCGTGGCTTCCTGTTCACCGGTCTCGTGCAGCGCATGCAGTTGGGCGTAGCGGCGCTGCTTTCCGGTGTCTTGTTTGGGGCCGCGCACTTGGATTTCTACAACATCTTGCCGCTCAGCGTGCTCGGCACCGGGCTTGCGTTCGTCTACTACCGGACAGGGACGTTGTGGACGAACATCGTCGCGCACGCAACGATCAACGGTTCGCAGCTTGCGCTGATCTTCTTATTCCCGCACCTTGCGAAGTGACGCGTTGGACGGTCGAATCAATTCGACCGCTACATAGGTTTATGATGCGCCGCGAACTGGGCGATCAGATAGCCGGCGTAACCCAGTCCGCACAGCACGAGCGGCACGACTTCGACCTTTCGCCGTAACGCCGTCCACGTGAGGAGGAAAATCGTCACGGCGAGCGTCACGGCCGCAGCGCGATAGCTCGTCGCGTCGAGTTGCCATGGCGTCATGAAGAGCGCGAGCGAGCTTGCCACTGACGCTTGGAACATCATCGCCCCAAGAATGTTGCCGACGGCTAAGTCGTCGATGTCGCGCTGCGTCCAGATGAGCAAGCTGACGACCTCGGGTAGTTCGGTGGCGATTGGGCTCAGGACGAGCGAGATCAGCAGGGCCGAAACGTGGAAATCGGTCGCCAGCGCCGTCACCGTACCGATGAACCAACGCGCGGCGAGCACCGTGATGACTGTGGCAATGAACAGCTGCAGGATGACGAGGCGCGCGTCCGGCCTTTTTGACCCTGGCGCAAAGCGCAATGGCGGCGGCGTTTCATAACCTTCTTGTCCACCTGCACGCATATGATAGAGCAAATATCCGGCATATGCGATCAGTGCGGCAATGCCGGCGCCGACGTGAGCGGCGCGAGTCGTTGCAAAGGAAGCGCCGACGACGAGCGCAAACGTGCCGACGAAGAGTGCGAGTCCGAAGAGTGTGGGCTGGATGCTTGCTGCGACGCTCCGCTGCTTGCCGAATGCGTACGCACTGATGCCGAGCAGGCTCAGGACGAGGGTCGAAAGCAGCAGCGGCGCGCCGATGACAGCGCCGGTGCCGACTTCGATGCTGCGCGCGTCGCGCAGGACCTGGAACGCGACGAGTGCGATCATCGTTTCGGGAAGACATGAGCCTACCGCTGCCACGACCGCACCGACGGCGCTGCGCGTCAGCCCATATAACGCACCGACCCACTCGACGGCGTTGGCAAACGCGTCGCTGGCGATGACCAACAACAACAGCGTACCGAGGAATTCGAGCCCGTCAAGCAACGCCCAAGCCCTTGGCGGCGGCGTGGGTGAGTCCTTGCCCACGCTCAAGAGCGCGGGACCACGTCCGAGCTCGCTGCGCTCGCTCGGAACACTACATTGCTTGCTGCGCTCGCTCGGAACACTACATTTGACAAACGCGGGATAAATTTGAAAGGAAGTCGCTCGAACTAGCTTGGCCTACCGCATAGTGCACATCGCCGACGTCCATCTTGACACCGCGTTCCGCGGGCTCGATCCGGCGCTCGGTGCGGCACGCCGCAAGCAGCTCGAAGACGCGTTCGAACGCGCGCTGGCGCTCGCGCGCGAGCGCCACGCTGATGCGCTGTGCATCGCGGGCGACTTATATGAAAGCGGGCGGGCGTCTCCCGATCGCGGTGCGTATCTCGGCCGCGTTCTCGGCGCCATCGCGCCGGTACGCGTGTTCATAAGTCCCGGCAACCACGATCCGTTTGACGCCGCTTCCCTCTACCGGCAAGGCGTCTTGCCGGCGAACGTCACCGTCTTCTCCACGCGCGCGTTCGCGCCGGTGAAGCTCGTCGATGGGTTGACGCTGTGGGGGGCGGCGCACGAGTTCGCGCTCGATCGCAAGCCGATCCTCAATGGATTTGCGTGCGAAGGTCCTGGCACCCATCTCTTGCTCTTCCATGGCTCGGATCGCGAACACGTGCCGCCCGGCAAGGAGTGCATCGCGCCGTTCGTCGACGCGGATGTGGCGCGCGCGGGGGCCGCACACGCGATGGTCGGTCACTATCACGGCCAGCTCAGCGGCGCGCATTACGCCTACCCCGGATCGCCCGAGCCGCTCAACGCGGCACAGGGCGGGCGGCATACGGCCGCGCTCGTCACGGTCGATCGCGGCGCGTTGAACGTCGAGTTCGTCGATCTCAACCGCACGCGCTACGTCAGCGAAGACGTAGACGTTTCCGAAATCTCCGATCGTGCCGCGCTCGCGAGCGCTATTCATGCGCGACTCGGCGCGCTCGCCAAGCCGCTTGGCGAAGTTTTCTGCCGCGTGCGGCTGGTCGGCAACGCGCCAGCCAGCTTGGATCTCGATGTCGGGCAACTGCAGCGCGAGTGCGCTTCCCGATACCCCGGGGCGACGCTCGAGGATGCGGCCGCGGCGATCGATCCGCATGAAGTGGCGCGTGAAGGGCACACCGTCCGAGCGAAGTTCGCGCGCGACATGCTCGGCCGCATCGCGGTGGCGAACCAATCCGAGAGACCCGAGCTGGAGCTCGCGTTGCGCTACGGACTGCAAGCATTTGCGGGCAAGAGGCTCGCGCCATGATCCTGCGCGAGGTGCATATCGAAGGTTTCGGGTGCCTGGTCAATCAGCGCTTCAAACTCGGAGAGGGTCTCACCGTCGTCGCCGGACCAAACGAATCAGGGAAGACGACGCTGGTCGAGTGCATCGTGCGGCTGCTGTTCGGCTATCCCGAGCACGTGTACACCAAGCCGCTCGACGAGCGCAGGCCCTGGAAATCGCGTGCATTTTCGGCAGCGCTGATCTACGTGCTCGACGATGGGCGCGTGCTCGAGACGCGGCGCGATTTTTCGCGCCCGGACGTGCCCACGCAGACGAACGAGCATAAGGTCATGCGCCCGATCGCGGACTTGACCGGCACTCGCAAGGCGTCTCCCGGTGCTGCGCTCTTGAACCTCTCGCTCGAAGCGTATGAGGCTGCCGGCGTCATGCGCGCCGGCGACTTCACGCATCGGCCCGACGCCAGAGATGCGAAAGCGCAACAGGCGCTGGCCGAGCGCATCGCCGCGTTGGTCGGCTCTGCCGGCGACGCCGGAGCGAATGCGGCAATGGAGCGGCTCGACGTGTTCGCGCGCGAGCTCGGCAGCGAGCGCGCGTCCTCCAAACCGTTGAGCGTCGCGCGCGACCGCGTGTACGGCGCGCGCGAAACCCTTGAAGCATACCAGCACGACGCCGAGCAGGCGCGCAACAATCTGGTCGCCAGGGCGACGCTCGCCGCGGAGCACGACTCGCTCGCCGAGCGCGCGCGCAAGCTCAGCGCGCAAATCGACTCGGCGCAGCTGGCGGCGCTGCAAAAGCAGATCGCCGAAGCCGAGAGCGCGGATGCGGGCCTGGCCGCCGCCGACGACGAGCGCGATAGCATGGCGGTGACGCCCGAGATGCTGGAGCGCGCCAAACGAATCGACCCAGCGATCGATGCGTGGCGCAGCGCGAAATCGGCTGAAGCCGTGGCGCTTGCCGGCTCGCAAGCGAATGAAGACGAGCGCAAGGACGTCGAGGGGCAAATCAAACGATGCGACGGCAGGCTCGTCGAGCTTGAAGGCACGATCAAACGAAACGTCGAGGCGATCGAGAGATTGACGCCCGAAGCCGCGGCCGGCCGTATCTCCGGGACGGCTCTCTCGCAGTTGGAGGCGCTGAGCGAACGTGCCGATGAGCTCGAGGCTGCGGCGCGCATCAAGGAGACGCAGATGCGAGTGGCGCGCAGCCGCCCGAGGCCGAACGCGATCGCCGCTTTTGTCGTGATCGTGGCATCGCTCGTGGTCCTCGGCTTTGGAGCGGTGACGCAAATGGCGCCCTTGCTTTACTCCGGGCTCGGCGCCATAGCTTTAGGCGCCATCCTGCTCGCGCTTTTCCTAGGGGCGCAGCGGCGGCGAAACACTATGGATCGAACGTTAGACACGCAAGCGCAGGGCGCGCGAACGAGCGCTGACGAGGCCGCGGCCACTCTCGCCCGTGAATGCGCCGCGCTGCAGGTCACCGACATCCGCGCGGTGCGCCGCGCGAGTTCGGTGCAATCGGAAATCGACAAGTTCTCTCAAGCGCGCGCCGGCGCCGAAGAAATGGCCGAGCAAACGCGCAGACAGCACGGCTTGCTGGATGCACGCCTCAAGGAATTGGACCGTTCGGCGCGATCGTTGGCCGGCGCGCAGCAGCGCGTCGCCGAGTGCGAGGCAGCGCTGAAGAAACTGCTTGACGAGGCGCGCGTTCCTGGCGACAAACTTGACACCCGTGTTGCAAATTTCCGCGAAGCGCGAACGGAGCTCGAGCGGGCGCTCAAGACCGAGCGGCAAGTCGGCGGCTTGCGTGAAGCCCGAGCGGGCGCGTTGGGCGGCCGCTCGCTCGACGAGCTTCGCGCCCAAGCGGTGAACCTTGAGGGCCGCGGCGTTGAAGCCGCCGCGGGCGACGTGGCGACGCTCCAAGGCGAGCAGAATGCGGTGGCCGCCAAGCAGCGCACAAACGAGTCCGAATCTGCGCGTGTGGCGGGCGAGCTCAAGTCATTCGATCAGCGTTATCAAGGCGGCGGCGCCCCGCTTGAAGAGCAATTGGCGGCATTCGAAGCCGAAGAGGCGCGCCTTGCGGGCGCACGCGAGGCCGCCTTGATCGCGCGCGAGGGTATCGAAAAAGCCAGGGATGCCGTCCACAAAGATTTTGCGCCGCATCTCAATGCTCTCGCCGGTCCCGCCCTCGACCAGATCACGAACGGCCGTTACCGAGAGGTGGCGGTCGATCCCCGCGATTTCGCGCTGCGCGTGCGCGCCCCAGAACATGGCGCGGCCGTCGAGATGAACACGCTTTCGACCGGCACGCAGGAGCAGCTCACGCTGGTGCTGCGGGCGGCTACCGCGCAGGCGCTCGGGTCGGGCGAACGGGTGCCGCTGCTGCTCGACGACGCGCTCGCTCACGCCGATGAGCGCCGGCTCCCCGCTGCAGTGAGGCAACTGGCCGAGATATCGCGCAAACAGCAAGTCGTGCTGCTCACGCAACGCGAGGGAGTGGTCGCTGCCGCGCGCGACGTCGAGGGCGTCTGCATCATCCATCTGAGCGGTCCAGCCGCGGGCGCTGCGGCAAACACAACGTAGTTGGCGCGCCGGCTTCATGTAGGCGTCGACGCCAGGAACCTGCCGCGCGACAGGCGCGGCATGGGCCGTTACGTGCGCAGCGTGCTGCGCGAATTCGCGACTCGTTTCGCGAATCGAGTCAGATTGACGTTGCTGGTACCGGACCTGCTGCCGTGGTTGACGCGAAACCGATATATCGCCGGCCTGCCCGACGGCATTGCCGTTGCGCGCCACGCGGCAACGGCGGATCTTGGGTTGGATGTCGTGTGGTTTCCGTGGAACGGCATGACATGGCGCGCGCCGGTTCGCGCTGTCGCCACCGTCCATGACATTTGGCCGTTCGTCGCGCCGGCGCAGAACGCGTCCGTGCGCGCGCGCGAGCAAACGCAGTACCGCGTCGCGGCCGAACAAGCCACATCGATCATCGCAGTGTCGAGTTTTACGAAGCGAGAGCTCGTCACGCGTTTGAACCTCGCGGAGGGTCGCATTGTCGTGATTCCTCAAGGCGTTCCACCCCCGCTGCCGGTGCATACGCCCGCGTTCGTCGCCGGCAGTAAGCGTTACGTGCTGTTCGTCGGCGAGGTCGAGCCGCGCAAGGACGTCGGCACACTCTTAGCAGCAATGCAGCGCCTGCCAGAACAGGTGCGCCGCGACACCGCGCTCGTCATTGCCGGACGCTCGCGCGGAATCGACGCCGGCAGCGCGCCCGGCGTCAGGCTCGTCCTGACGGGCGAGATCGCGGACGACGCGAAGCTCGCCGCGTGGTATGCGGGCGCTGGCGCGTTCGCTTTTCCATCCAAGTACGAAGGCTTCGGGTTGCCGGTGCTCGAGGCGATGAGCTACGGCGCGCCGGTGGTGGCTTCCGACGCGGCCAGCATACCGGAAGTCGGCGGTGACGCAGCGTTGTACTTCCCTTGCGGCAACGCCGAAGCACTCGCGGTTGCGCTCGCGCACGTGCTGCAAGACGATGCTTTGGCGGCGCGATTGTCGGCTGCAGGGAAAGCGCGCGCAGCGCAGTTCGACGAGACGACGCGCGCTGAGCGCACGCTTGCCGTGCTGGAATCTGCGGCACGTACGTGAGCATGCTGCGAGTCGGCGTCGATGCGCGCAAACTGCTCGACGATCGGCGAGGAATCGGCCGCTACGTTCGCGCCCTGCTGGGTTCGTGGAACAGGCGGGCGAGCGATCGCGTCGCCCTCACGTTGCTCGTGCCTGACCTGTTCCCGTCGTTTGTCGCCAACCGGCTAGCCACTGAGATCGGCTTCAAGTTGCCGGTGGCGCGGAGGCGCGGCCGATACGATGTCGTGTGGTATCCATGGAACGGCATGACGTGGGTAGCCAGCGACCGGAAAGTCGCAACCGTCCACGATTGCTGGCCGTTCGCTTCGCCCGCTGACGATCTGGCGATCAGGCATAACGAGCAGACGCCGTTTCGCACGACTGCTGCGCACGCCGATCTCATCATCGCAGACTCGGCCTTTGGGAAGTCTGAAATCGTGCGACGCCTCGGCGTCGACCCAGCCAAGATCGAAATCGTCAATCTCGGCGTCAATCCACAACCAGCCGGCATGGCGCGGCGCGGCACGTCGATGGAAAGGCCGGAGCGCCCATACATCCTCTTCGTCGGTGAGGCCGAAGAGCGAAAGGACCTAGGAACGTTGTTGATGGCCATGGGTCTTCTGCCGCCGGACCTGCGCGAACGTTTCGAGTTGATCGTCGTCGGCAACGGTCAGCCGCGCAAGGAAGATGGCGTACCGCGCAATGCCACAGTCGTCTTCAAAGGTGAGGTGAGCGACTTGCAGCTGGTAGAGTACTATCGCGCCGCCTCGCTGTTCGTTTTTCCTTCGCGCTATGAGGGCTTCGGGCTGCCCGTGCTCGAGGCGATGTCGTTCCGTGTGCCGGTGATCGCGTCCGACGCAGCGAGCGTGCCTGAGGCGTGCGGCGGCGCAGCGCAACTCTTCCCGGTGGGCAATGCGAGCGCGCTGGCTGCCACCATCGCGCGGGTCCTGAAGACCCCGGCGCAGCTCGCACGATTGCGCGACGCCGGCCGCGTGCGGGCGAGAGCGATGACATGGGACGTTTGCGCGGACAAGACGCTTGCGATCCTGGAACGAGTCGCCGACAGCTAAAAAAGTCCGAGCTCGCTGACGCTCGCTCGGAACACTACACTCGCTGGCGCTCGCTCGGAACACTACATTCGTTCGCTCGAATGACCCGAGCTTCGCTCGGGTGCTACGCTCACTTACGCTTCTTCTTCTTGCTCTTCTTGGATCGGGACTAGGCGCTGGCCGCGAACCGGCGTGAGGACAGCCGCGACGATCACGCCGCCGATCAAACCGCCGACGTGCCCAGCGCTTGAAACGTGCGGATTGATGAGCCCATAGCCGAGCGTGAGGACGATCGGGAGAATCGCCGCCTGCAGTAATTCGCGGCGCAACCGCGGCAGTTTGAACGCGAGCACGGCCATGGCGCCAAAGACGCCCATGACGGCTCCAGATGCGCCGACCGTGAAATCATTGCTGTGCAGCGTCGTGTAGTACGCCGCGACACCGCCGGTGAACAGCGCGACGAAGTAGATCGGCGCATAGCGCGGCGTGCCGTAACAGTACTCGACGAACGCCCCTGCTTGCAGCAGCGCATACATGTTGATGAGGACGTGCGGCCAGTTGGCGTGCATGAATCCGTACGTCAGGAGCAGCCACCACTTGCCGCCCGCCACGAGCGCGGGCTGCAGCGCGAATGCGCTCGACAAGCGGCCATCTGAGAAGAAGTCGGCCGCAAACAAGACGATGTTTGTCGCGATGAGCGCAACGGTGAGCGGGGCTGTCGTCAACCTCACTGCAATGCGTTGACCAGCGCTGCGCACAGCAGCGGGATCATGATCTCGTGGTGCCCGGTGAACATGTAGCCGCGCCCGTTTTCGAGGTGCGGCCGCTCGACGACGTTGGTGCGCGGCCGGTAGTGCTTGATGAAATCGAAATCGGCCGTGACGAACGCCCCGTTGTGGCCGAGGTTGCGCGCCATCGACAGCGCTTTCAAGAACACCTCCGGCAAGACGACCGCCGAGCCGAAGTTGAGATATGCGCCGCCATCTGTCATCCCGGCGATGACATCGGCGAACAGGCGGAAATCGTAGAGGCTGGCTGCCCCGAGCGCAGCCCCGTCCGCGCGCGGATGCATGTGGATGATGTCCGTGCCGATCGCCACGTGCACGGTGACGGGCACATCGAGCGCGGCTCCTTGCGCAAGAAACGAGATGTCGGCATACGGTGCGCGCGCCGCGATGAGCGCGTCGCCCAACGCCCGGCCGAGTCCGACGGACCCGCCCGCGTTGCTCACCGCCTGCAAGATAAAGTCGGCCGTCTCGGCGGCCATCCCAAACGAGCCGTCGCGCAGCGAAGCGTCGACGTCTTCTGATGTCTTGCCGACCAAAGCTAGCTCGACGTCGTGGATGCACACCGACCCATTGCACGCGACTGCGCCGAGGACACCCCGACGCATGAGATCGATGAGCAGCGGCGAGAGGCCGGTCTTGATGACGTGGCCGCCGACGCCTGCCGCGATGATCTTGCCGCTGAGATGCGCGGCCACCAAATAGGCGACGAGCTCGCGCAACTGTTGTGCGGCCAGCACGTCCGGCAGCGCGTTCCAAAACGCTTCGAACGATTCGCCGGCGCGCGGCGGCTTCGCCAGCGTCGCGACGCTGACTTTCGACGGCCGCTGCGAGAGCGCCGTGGGTTTCAGCTTCGATAAATCGAGGTGTGGAAATTTGCGCTTCATCGGCGCTCTGTCAGATACCGTTCGATCAGGGCGCGCATGCGTTCGCGAAATCGAGCAGGCGAGAACTGCGCCGCGTGCGCCAGCAATCGCGACCGTGAAAATGATTCCGGTACGAATGCGCGCATGGCGGCCGCTAAAGATTCAGGCGTCGGTTCATCGAAAAATGTACCGGTTTCGCCTTCCACGACTGTTTCGAGCGACCCTCCGGCGGCAAGCGCGATCGTCGGGCGGCCCGACGCGGCTGCTTCGAGCGCAACGAGACCGAAGTCCTCGATGCCCGGCACGATGACCGCGCGGGCTTGCGCGAACAGTTGACGCCGCGCGTCGTCGCCGACAGTTCCGGCAAATCGAATCGTCGGGCCCGCTATCTCGCGCAGCCGCGGCTCGTCCGGTCCGTCGCCCACGATGATGAGCGGTGCGCCGAGCATGTTGCACGCCTTGATCGCGAGTTCGATGCGCTTGTACGGAAGCAGCCGCGCGACGGCGAGGTAGTAGTCGCCGACGCGATCGGACGGTGCGAACCGCTCGACGTCCACCGGACAAGGGACGACGTCGCTTGCGCGGCCGTAGCACTGTTTGATGCGCGCTGCGACGTTGCGCGAATTGGCGATCAGCCGGTGCGGACGCTGGGCGGCGGAGTAATCCCAATGCCGCAATGCGGGTAACGCGGCCCGCAGCGCCGGACGCGCGAGCAGCGGCGTGACCTCGAACGCGTATTCATCCGGATACCAGATGAAGCGGGTCGGCGTGTTCACGTACGAGACGTGCAGCGCGCGCTGCGCGACGGAGACGCCTTTCGCAAACGACGTGGTTGAAGAAATGACGAGGTCGTACGCGCTCAAGTCGAACGAATCGAAGGCTTGCGGGTAGAGCGGCAGCATTTCGCGGAAGCGTTTGGTAGCTCCGGGGATCTTCTGCAGCCAGCTGGTGCGGATGTCGAGGCCTTCGAACGCCGGGCCCATCGCTTCACGGTCGTACAGCGACGTGTAAACCGGCGCTTCGGGGTACAACTCGCGGAGCTGCAAGAACACGCGCTCGGCGCCGCCGAGTTGCGTCAGATAATCGTGGACGAACGCAACGCGCACGCGCCAGCGGAGGCTAGCGCAGCGGCGACGGGGATGTGCTCGTGGGCAGCACGATGGCGATGGTCTCGTTGCCCAAATAGTGCTTGGCCACGCGCTGGACGTCGGCGGGCGTCACCGCCGCGATACGCGCAGCGAGCGCGTTCTCGAATGCGACGCCGTCGGGCGACCGCGCGGAGCGGCCGAGCATCCAGGCGGCATCGCTGAGGGAAGTGACCGACAAGTAGTACTCGCCGAGCGCGAGCTTGCGCGCGCGTGCCACCAGTTCCGCCGGCAGCGGCTGGCCGCGCAGCCGGATAATTCCTTGCTCCGCTTGCCGCACCGCAGTTTCCATATCGCCTGATCCGCCGTTGAAAAAGATCACGAGCGTGCCGGGATTGGCGTCGTATTGATAGTACGCCCCGGCAAAATCATCGGCCGGCGCCTGGTTCGACGTGCCGAACGAAAGCGCGCGCGCACCGCCGCCCCGCCCGAGTAACGCCTCGATGACGAGCATCGTGGGAAAATCTTGCGAGAATTGCGAGGGTGCTGCAAAGCCCAGCGCCAGCCATGGCGCGGTGATGTCGCGATGCGCGATGATCTGGCTTTGACGCGTGTCGAGCGCCGGCGCCGCCGCCGGCGGAGCTGCAGACGCCGGCCACGCAGCGAAGGCCGCACCGGCGCTGTCGATGTCGGCAGTCGTGAGGGCACCGGTGAGCGCGACGATCGTCCCCTTGCCGTGCTGATATAGGGCCGCAAAGCGCGTCACATCGGCCGGCGTCAAGCGCGCGAGCGCGGTGACGCGCCCCGCTTGCGGGTATGCGAAGCCCGTGCCGCGGTATCGCACCTGGCGTACCATCGCGTAAGCGACGCGCGCCGGATTCTTCTCGTCGTCGCCCGCGACGTTGACGATCTCTGTGCGCGCGAGGGCAAACCGCGTCAGGTCCGGTTTAGCGATCGCATGCGCCAAAGCGTTGAGCAGACGAGGAAGGTCGGCAGCGCGCGATTCGATTTCGAAGCGCGTCGTCTCGGGATCGATTTCGTAATCGATGCTGCCTCCGGCGCTCGCCGCTTCGTCTGCCAGCGACATGCCGCTGTCTGTCGGAGTTCGCATCACGATTGAAGCCGTCACCGCGGCCACGCCGGCGGTCTGTGGCGTCTGCTGCGCGAGGCCGGCCGGCACGAAGATCTGCGCGCTCGCGATTGGGGCGTCATCCGAGATCTGAGCGGTCACGATCACGCCGTTCGGCAGCGTCGTCACCGACGCGGCGGGGAATTGCCCGGGCGCCGGCGCCGGTGCGGCACCGAGCAGCCCGATGGCAAGAGCGAGCGCGAGAATGGTTCGTTTCGTCATGGGAGGAAGCTCGTCGTGGTTGGTGACTGCACTCGCGGCGCCACTGTCGCGGTCACCGGCGTGGATCCCAAGTACGTGCGCGCGGCATCGTAGATCGCGCGCGGCGTCAGCGCAGCCACTTGCGCGTAATAGTCGCCCCGCAGATCCAGACTCGTGACGGACGGCGCGTAGGATGTGTTGCCCTGCGCGAAATACCAGCCGTAGTTGTCCGCGAGTTGTTGTGGGGTTTGGGCGTCGCGCAACGTGTGGGTGCGGAACATTTCGATCGCTCGCGCGAAATCGCGCCGCGACATCGGCGCGTCGAGCAGCGGTTTCACGGCCGCCCGCATGATCTCGGCCATCGCGGCGCTGGTGTGCGTGCCGCCGGTCACCGTCATGTAGAACACGCCGGTGTCGCGCAGTGTGATGAACTGGCCGGAGAACGTCGCGGTGGGATCAGACGCTTTCACCGCCCGCGCCACGACACCGGAGTCGGGCCGGGTGAGGTAGTCGGAGAGGAAATCCATCGCGGTCGAAGTCCGCTTGTCGGTTGCCGGTGGTCCGAACCAGCCGAGCGCTACGCCCGCGTCGTCGGCATTTCCCACCGGCACTGGGCCGCTGCTGATCTTGCCTTCCGTCGAACGCGGCATCGTGGTCGCCGAGACCGGTATGGGCGCGGCGCGCCCGACGCGCTCCGACATCGCCGCTTCATCGAGTCCGCCTCCGACCGCGACGACGATCTCGTTGTCTGGCACGTATGCGAGGGCCGTAAAACCTTGAGTGTCGACGAGCGTCAGCGAGCGCAAGTCGTTAGGCGTGCCGTACGTCGAGACGTGAAAGGGGCCGTCCACGAAGAGATTGCCGAAGATGCCGTCGCGCAGCACGACGTCGGCCGAATTGAGCGCGATTTGCTGCTGTTCGGCGAGCCGCAGCTTGGCCTCGCGAAAGCCCGCCTCGTCGATCACGGGGTGCAGCACGCGCGCGAGCAACGTGTCCGCGAGCGCATCAACCTCGCCGGCGGGCGCCAGCACCGCGATCTCCGTCGAACTCGGGAAGACCGAAACCATGAGCTCGCCGCCGGCGGCGCGCACGGCTTCGCGCAGCGAGACGCCGTTGACTTTGGAGGCCACAATGCCGAGCGCCGTCAGGCGCGCGAGCCCGGGCTTGGGCGTACTGTAGCCGGACGACGGACAGACGATCCAGACTTGAAGCGCCGCGGTCGGGGAGAGCGTTGCGCGCCGCACGACGAGCGTGAGGCCGTCTTGCAGCACCGATTCACCGGGAGCGAGCACGCGCGCGGCGCTCGGCGCGGAGGCGCGCGACGCGTCAGCCGAGCCTGCAAGAGCGAGGGCGATGAGCGCGGCGGCGGCGCCGCGGGGGAACTGCATCAAGTGAGGCCTTTCATTCCTCGAGCTTCGCTCGAGTGCTACATTTCGAGCTGCGCTCGGGTGCTACGTTCTCCGAGCTCGCTTCGCTCGCTCGGAACACTACATCACGCTCGGAACACTACATTAGGCGGGTTCCGGCGGCGGGAAGCCGAGCGGACCAGTCACGCGCTGTTTTTCTTCCTTGGGCGGCGCCGACGCGGCAGCAGCTTGCTCAGGAACTGCCGGCTCCGGCTTGCGCGCGGGGTTCGCCTGCGGCGCATCGGAGAGCAAGCGGTCGACGTCTTCACCCTCGACGGTCTCGTGCTCCAGCAGCGCTTCGGCGAGGCGGTGCAGCTTTTCGACGTTGTTCTCAAGTAGGCTGTACGATGCGGAGAAGCACGAGTCGATGATGCCGCGCACCTCGGCGTCGATTTGACTGGCGACCTCTTCTGAGTAGTTGCGCTCCTCCATGATGTCGCGGCCGAGGAAAATCTGCTCGTGTTTCTTGCCTAGCGCCATGTTGCCGAGCTTGGCGCTCATGCCCCACTCCATGACCATCTTGCGCGCGAGACTGGTGGCGCGCTGCAAATCGTCGTACGCACCGGTCGTGCTCTCGTGGAAGATCAGCTCTTCGGCGGCGCGCGCGCCCAGCATCACCATGATGCGGTCGATGATCTCGGCCCGAATCATGATGTAGCGATCCTCGGTGGGCAGTTGCATCGTGTGGCCGAGCGACATGCCGCGCGGGATGATCGTGACCTTGTGCAGCGGGTCGGCGTGCGGCAGCAGCTTGGCGACCAGCGCATGACCGCTCTCGTGATACGCGATCATCTCTTTTTCGCGCTGGCTCATAATGCGGCTCTTGCGTTCGGGCCCTGCGATGACGCGGTCGATCGCCTCTTCGCAGTTCTCCATGTCGATCTGCGCCTTGTTCTGGCGCGCGGCGAGCAGCGCGGCTTCGTTGAGCAAATTCTCCAAATCGGCGCCCGAGAAACCGGGCGTTCGTCGCGCCAGCACTTCCAATTTCACGTTGGGCGCGAGCGGCTTGTTGCGCGCGTGCACGGCGAGGATCTGCGCGCGGCCGACGACGTCAGCGCGATCCACCACCACCTGACGGTCGAAGCGGCCAGGCCGAAGCAGGGCCGGGTCGAGCACATCGGGCCGGTTGGTCGCCGCGATAAGAATGACGCCGGTGTTCGCGTCAAAACCGTCCATCTCGACGAGCAGTTGGTTGAGCGTCTGCTCGCGCTCGTCGTGTCCGCCGCCGAGGCCGGCGCCGCGCTGGCGGCCGACTGCATCAATCTCGTCGATGAAGACGATGCACGGCGCGCTCTTCTTCGCTTGATCGAACAGGTCGCGCACCCGCGACGCGCCGACACCGACGAACATCTCGACGAAGTCGGAACCAGAAATCGAGAAGAACGGCACGCCCGCTTCGCCGGCGATGGCGCGCGCGAGCAGCGTCTTGCCGCTGCCCGGAGGACCGAGCAAGAGCAATCCCTTCGGAATACGCGCCCCGAGGCTTTGGAATTTCTTCGGATACTTGAGGAACTCGACGACCTCAGCGAGTTCTTGCTTAGCTTCGTCGACACCAGCGACATCGGCAAACGTGACCTTCGGCCGATTCTCGGTCAGCAACTTGGCGCGGCTGCGCCCGAACGACAGCGCCTGGCTGCCGCCCGATTGGGCCTGGCGCATGAGCACCAGCAGCAAGATGATGATGAGGACGGCGGGCACGAGGCTCACGACCGCCGTGAACCAGCCCTGATTGGCGACGGAGCCCGATTGGTCAAACTTCCACTTGATGTGTTTTTGCGTGAGCAGGTCGGTCAGCTGCTTGCTGACTTCCGAATTGCCGAGCGTGACGATCTCGACCGAATCCCCGACCATCGTCGCGGTGGCCTTGTCGGTGGAGATGGTGACTTCGTGGATGGACTCCGGCGACGCGCTCACGGTCGCGTAGAAGTCGCTGAACCCGGTCGCCTTCTGGTTCTGTGAGGTCTGCTTCAGCCAGGCGATGAGAAGCGTGACGAGTACCGCCGCGATCGCGACCAGGAGCAGGTATCGAAGTAGCTTAGCCAACGGATTGGTTCCCCGGCTGGGGGCCTCTTTCTATAGCCCGGGCGCTCGTATGTCCCGCGTGAAGGGTCTCTCTCTTCATATTACGGTTTGCGGAGGCCGGAAGTTTACTATGTGCGTGGATGTAGTCCCACAAGGCTTCTTGGCGGCCGAATGTGGCACCTACCCTGGTGCGCCTTTCATCGTACTGACCACGAGCTTGTCGCCGCCGCGCGGCACGTACGGCTCCATGACGCGAACGCCGAGCGCGGCGATGATTTCAGGGCCGCGACACAACAGGAGAATTTCATCACGCCGGTGGTTCGGCACGCCCGACTTTGCGAGAAACTTGCGCAACGGTACTGGGCGATGCCGGCCGCTCGGAATGCATTTGTCACCGGCACGCGGCGTCCTTAACTGGAGCACTGTGCCCGGCGGCAAGTTAGCTGCGCTGATGAAGGTCTCGTTCTTCGAGCGCTGGATAGGCGTCGCAGTGCGCTCACTCACGAGGCGCACGGTGATTCGTCCAGCCGTGTCCTGCGCGACCGCCGATTCTTGCGGCACGACGATCGTGGATTCGATCAAAGAACTTTTGATGGCGCGATTTCTCAATCGCGCATTCGCGGCGTGGAACGAGAGCCGCCCGGCGGACAGCTCGATATGGGTGCCACGGCTGGCCGGAAAGATACCGCCGCGAGCGGTTCCGACGGCGCGCGCGATCGCCATGCAACGCGTCGAGCTGAAATCTACAGCCGTACCAAGATTGCGCCGCACGGCGAGGCGCAGCACCCGGCGCAGCAACGCCGGCGGCAGCACGCGCAGTGCTTTCACCGAGAGGTCGGTCGTCGTTTCGTCGGCGCGCGCGCGTTCGAGCGCCAAATCCGCGAACGCGTTCAGGATGCGCTTGTCACCGGCGAGCAAGCCGGCGGACCGAGCGATGGCGCGGCTCGAACCTGGTACGACGCGCTCGAACTCGCGCAGCACGGCACGGATCGCATTGCGCCGCACGCGCAGATCATCGTTCGTCTCGTCGGTCGCTGCCGGCACGCCGGCGGCGCGCAGCAACTCCACCAGTTGCGATTTCCCATACGTCAGCAGTGGGCGCGAGAGCGTGATGCCCGATGCGAGCGTCATGCGCGCGTTCATCGCCGACAGCCCATCGAGGCCGCTGCCGCGCACGAGCGCGAGCAGAGCGGTTTCAGCCAGATCGTCGCGGTGGTGGCCGGTGACGACGGTGCTTGCGCCGAGGCGTTTGGCGACGCGGACCAATTCGGCGTAGCGCCGTTCGCGCGCGGCGGCCTCGAACGATACGCCGCGCCGCGGCACCGCGATCTTGCGCACCACGACCTTCGCGCGCGCGTGACGCGCTTGCGCACGCACCGCGGCGATGTCAGCCGCGATTCGTGCGCGGGGCCGGACGCCGTGATCGATGTAGACGGCGATGAGGCGCGCGTCGGGCATCGCTTCGCGCGCCAGCAACAAGGCAGCGCCGCTGTCCGGACCGCCGGACGTCGCGACGACGACCGCGGGCCTCAAGAGGCCCGCACTACGCGGCCGAGTCATCTAGTCCCAGGACGTCAAGAGCGGCGGGCGTAGCGTGCGGCTTCGCGTTGCGCTTCCTTCTGCTTGATCGTCTCGCGTTTGTCATAATGTTTCTTGCCGCGGCCTAGGCCCAATTCGACCTTCGCCAAACCTCGCTTGAAATACATGCGCAGCGGCACAAGCGTCAGACCCTTCTCTTGCAAGGTCCCCACGAGGCTACGCAGTTCGCGCGCGTGCAGCAGCAACTTGCGATCGCGCCGCGGCTCGTGCTGGGAGAAGAACGTGCCTTGTTCGTACGGCGGGATCTTCACGTTGACGAGCCACGCCTCGCGACCCTTGAGCTTGACGTAGCCGTCGGCGAGCGTGCAGCCGTTCACGCGCAGGCTCTTCACTTCGGTGCCCGTGAGCACGAGCCCGGCCTCGGTCCGCTCGCCGATGGCGTAGTCGTGAAACGCGCGGCGGTTGGTCGCGATAGGTTTGACGGCGTCGGTCGCAGGCATCGTCTAACTCGAACTTCGCTCGGGTGCTACGATTTCCGAGCTCGCTTCGCTCGCTCGGAACACTACACTAGAGCGCGATGAAGCGCGAGCTGCCTTGCGCGTAGAGCGTACCCGCGCGGTCGCGTATGGTGGCGGTCGCGTCGAGAACCTTGCCGCGCCGCCGTTCGATGGTGCCGTGCAGCTCGAGCGGCACGCCGACGGGTGCGGGTTTATTGAAGCGGATCTCCATTCGAGCGGTGACGGCTCGCACGCCGGCGGCGATCGCGGCGTGCGCCATCGCTTCATCGAGCAACGTCGCGACGATGCCGCCGTGCAGCATGTCGACCCAGCCAGCGAACTGCGGCTCGATCGTGGTCACGCAGCGCGCGGACCCCGGACCGTATTCGAATTTTAGGCGCAGTCCGAGCTCGTTGTCCGGACCGCAGGCGAAGCAGCGGCGATCGTCCGCCAGACGCGAATCGGCGGTCGCCGAGAGGAACGCATCGCGCGACATGGTCACTTGATGTCGCCGCGCTTGATCTTATCCAGCTCCGCCTGCGAGAACTCCGGCGCTTCGCCGAAGACGATCGCCTGCGAGAAGGCGACTTTTGCCTCGGGCACTTTGTGGATCTTGAGATACACTTCGCCGAGCAGCGGCAGACCGTACTGACCCGCCTCGCCCACGTGCCCCTTGTCGAGGTCGATCGCCGTCTTCAGATACTTGATCGCGGCGTCGTACTGGCCGAGGTCGTCCATGATCGAGCCCAAGTGGTAGTAGGCGTCAGGATAGGTGGGCAAGAGATTGGGCACGTCGACGAGGTAGGCAAGCGCGCGGTTGGGATCTTTGAGGTCGGTTTGGTAGATGCTGGACAGATACTCGCGCGCGAGCACATCCTTGGGCGAGAGCGCCAGGGCAGCGAGGAACTCGGCCTTGGCGCGGCTGGTCGAATTCTCGCCCAACCGATAGATGCCGACGCCGACGTGCGCCGCGGTCAGACTTGGATCGATGGCGAGCGCGGCGTTGAAGGCATCGCGTGCGTCCGGCCCGCGATCGGTTTGGAACTGCGCCATGAAGAGGTAGGTGTAGCCGAGGCGCGTTTGCGCGAGCGCGTCCTTGGCGTTTTTCGCGACCGCGTCTTCCTCTTGATTCGCCAACTCGCTGATTGCATCGACACCCATATTGCGCATGGTCGCATTATAAAAGGAAAGGGCGAACGAATCCGCCGGTGCGATCGCCAGGGCGGCCTCGAACTCGAGGCGAGCCTTCGCGAAATCCTTGCTGTAGAACGCGCTCAAGCCGTCGGCGACGTGCGTCAGGAACGTGCGGTCGCTGTACTGCTCCCCGTTGGAGCCCGCAGCCGCGGCACGCGCGATCGACGGCGCGAGGATGAGCGCGCACACGAGCAGCACGACGAGCGTAAAGCGAACGGAGATCATTGACCCTTTCCGAGTTCACGGCCTCAAGAGGCCGCGACTACATCGCGGTCTTACCAGCCTGCGACGAGGCGATCGCGCAAGATCCTCGGCAAACTCGCCTGGACCATGCGTGCGCGCACCGCGTCGACGTCGTATGTGACGCGCCGGATTTCGACGCGGGCAACACCGTTGTCATAGCAGCCAAACGAGGCCTGCGGGTTACGGTCCCGCGGCTGGCCGACGCTGCCGACGTTGACGATGTACCGGTATTCGGGCACGATGTCGATTCGCCCGCCGTGCAGCAGCCGCTCCCGGCTCGTCCTGCCTGACGGGCCCCGGTAATAGACCTCCGCCACGTGGCTGTGGCCGACGAAGGTCAGGGGCTTGGCGGCGAGGTCGAGAGCCTGCTCGGCGTCATGCGTGTCCAGGATGTAGTCGAAGTGGCGGACCGGAGAGCCGTGCACCATCAAAAAATCGCCGATCGTGCGCTCGCGCGGCAGTGCCTCCAGATACGCCCGGTTGGGCTCGCTGAGTTCGTCTTGCGTCCACGCGAGCGCCTCACGCGCCACCGGATTGAAGCGCTCGAGTCCGGCGCCGGTCGCCGCGGCTTCGTCGTGATTGCCGGCGATCGCGATGACGTTGCGCGCACGCAGCAGATCGCAGCACTCGTTCGGGCTGGGACCATAACCGACGATGTCGCCCAGGCACAGCAGTTCGCCGGCGCCCAGCGTGTCGATTTCGGCGACGACGGCCTGCAAGGCTTCGAAGTTCGAATGGATGTCGGAGATTATGAAGTAGCGCAGGCTTTCGTATTTCCTTGGCCGATTGGCCGGACCTGGCGGCCTCGAGGGGCCGCCGCTACATTTGCGCGGCCTCAAAGTGGCCGCCGCTACATTTTACGGACTATTTCTGGACTGTGACTTTGTCGACGACGCCTTTGACGCCGTCGACGCCGCGCACCGTCTCGATCGCGACCGACTTGATCGCGCGCGACGGTGCCGTGCCGGCAAGTGTGACGACGCCACGGTGCACCTGCACGTCGAATTTGAACGCGTTCATGCCGGTCTGTTGTGCGAGCGCGAGGCGCACCTTGCCGTCAAGCGCGAGATCTTCGGCCACTTCGTTGCCGGTCGGCGCATTCGGGTTGATCGCGACCTTCATCTCCACGCGCGTCACGCCTTTGACTTTTTTCGCGGCCGCCTCGAGCTGCGCGCGCTCGGTCGCAGTGCGAACCTGGCCCTGCAGCGTCACGACACCGTGCGCGCAGCTCACGCTCACCAGTTGCACGGTGGCCGGGTCGAGTGCGGTCGCGGAGGTGCGGACCTGCGCGCAGATCCACAAGTCGCTGCTCTGGCGCTGCAGTTCGCGCTGCGCCTCTTCCTGATCGGTCTTGCTGCACCCGGCGAGCGCGAGCGCGAGCGCGAGCATCGCCGCAAGTGAGAGCGCGCGCAGCGCTTTCATCGCCCTCTCCCTCCGTTTGTCGCGGTACTACAGCGCATTGTTCTTCGATAAGGGCACGGCGTCGACCGGCGCACCCTTTGCGAGCGATCCCGATCCCTGCGGCACGCGCACGAGGGCGTCCGCGAATCCGAGGATGTGCATCTGCGCGGAAGAACCGGGCAGCGGTTCCGCCTCAACCCCGCTGTCGCCCATCTTCAGACGAACGGCCACGTAACGTTCGAGGTCTGGGTCGCGCTCGAGGGGAGCGCCGAGCTTGGCGCGCACGGGAATCACCTTGTCGGACCGGCCGAACAACCGCTGCAAGATCGGCCGGCCGAGGAGCTCAAACATTACGAGCGCGGACACCGGATTCCCCGGTAGGCCGATCACGGGGCGCTCGTCGACGATGCCCAGCATCGTTGGGCGGCCCGGCCGCGCGCGCACGCCATGGACGATGACGCCCGGCGAGCCCGCTTCTGCCACCACCGCAGGCGTGTAGTCTCGCTCACCGACGCTCGATCCACCGGAGATGACCACGGCGTCGCCGTGCTCGAGCGACTCGCGCAACTGCTGCGCAAGACTTGCTTTGTCATCGCGCACGTACACGAACTGCGGCGCCATGCCGATGGCAGACAGCGCCGCGTCCAACGAAAGCCAATTGATGTCGCGGATCTGGCCGGCGCGCATCTGGCTGCCCGGCGGTGCGAGCTCGTCGCCGGTGACGATCAATGCGACGCGAGGGCGGACGAATACCGGCACCTCTGCGATGCCGGCTCCGGCGAGCATGCCGAGGGATGCCGGCGTCAGAATGTCGCCGCAGCGGCACAGGTGATCGCCGCGCTTCACGTCGGCGCCGCGGCGAGTGACGTGGTCGTGCGCGCCCCGTGCGCCGCTTATCTCGACAGCGCCGTTGCTTTCGCGGCAGTTCTCGATCTTGACGACGGCATCGGCGCCGGGAGGCAGTGCGCCGCCCGTCGGCACGCGTATCGCATTGCCGCTCGCGAGCGGGCCGGGCGGCGCTTCGCCCATGCGAACCTCGCCCGCGATGTGCAGGCGAACCGGTTGGCCGGGCGGCGCCGCGCGCAGGTCGCGTTCCAGAACCGCGAAACCGTCCACGCTGGAGCGATCGAAGGGCGGCACGTCTTCGGGTGCGAGGATCTCCGACGCGGTTACTCGGCCGGAGAGTGACGCGCTGATCCGCAAGCGTTCAGACGGCACCTGGCGCACGGGGTGCTTCGCTACCGCGTCGAGCGCCTCGTCAATGGTGACGCGGCGCAGTGTTTGAACCTGCAACGCGCTTGGCACCTCCGTGATGCCGGCCTCAAGAGGCAAGCACTACATTCAGCTGAGGCCGGCATTACTTTAGCGGATGGCCGGCACTGCAAAACGGCCGATATTATAAGTAACGCACGGCTTGTCGCGCAAGTCTGGCGTTAAGAGTCTCCCTAGTTTTCCACGGAGGCGATATGTACCCGCATAAGCTTGGCGACATGCTCTCGCTAACGGTGCAGAAGAGCGCGTCGGACCTGCACTTGATCGCCGGCTGCAAGCCGACGATTCGCCTCAACGGCGAGCTCGACCACCTCAACGAGGACACGCTCGCCCCCGAAGACATGGAGTCGTTGCTGCGTCAAGCGCTCGACGACGAGCAGTACGCGCACCTCGTCCATCAGTTCGAACTCGACTTCGCGTATCAGCTGGCGGGCGTGGCGCGTTTTAGGGTCAACATGTGCGTCGAGCGCGACCATTTCAGCGGCAACTTCCGCCCGATTCCGAACAACCCGCCCAAGCTCGAGGAGATGGATCTCCCGAAGATCGTCACCGAGCTGACGAAGAAGCCGCGCGGGCTCGTGCTCGTCACGGGTCCGACCGGCTGCGGCAAGACGACGACGTTGGCCGCCATGATCAACTACATCAACCGGCATAAGAAGATGCGCATCGTCACGATCGAGGACCCGATCGAATTCGTGCACATGAGCGAGCAATCGGTGATCACACAGCGCGAAGTGGGCCGCGATACGAAGGGCGAGAAATTCGCGCTCAAGTCAGCGCTGCGTCAGGACCCGGACGTGATCCTCGTCGGCGAAATGCGCGACCTGGAAACGATGTCGCTCGCGATCACCGCGGCGGAGACGGGCCACCTCGTCTTCGCCACGTTGCACGTCACGTCGGCGTCCGAATCGATCAACCGCATCATCGACGCCTTCCCGGTGGATCAGCAAGAACAGGTCCGCGTGCAGCTCGGCGGATGCTTTGAAGCCGTGCTCACGCAGTGCCTTATCCCGCGCCTGAGCGGCGTAGGCCGCGTGTGCGCGATGGAGATATTGCTCGGCACGCCAGCGGTGCGCAATCTGATCCGGGAGAACAAGCCGTCGCAGATGATGACCGCAATCCAGACCGGCCAGCAGATCGGCATGCAGTCGCTCGAAAAAAATCTCGCCGATCTGGTGAGCACGAGCGTCATCTCACGCGAGGCCGCATTGGAGTACTCGTCGCATCCGGCGGAATTGCAGCGCGTGCTGGGGACTGGGCCCGCGCCCGCGCGCTACTCGACCGGCCCGACCGCGATGCCTTCCCGCCCGTAGCAGGCGGGCGCTGGACGGTCGAACAACTTCGACCGCTACATGTGCCTTGCGCGCGCCATTAGATGCTCGACCGGCGTCTAATCCGCGAGCAGCCGGACGTTGTGCGCCGGTCGCTCGCTCGAAGGCGTTTACCGACCTCGGTCGTTGACGATCTGCTCGCGCTCGATGCCGATTGGCGCACCGCGGCGACCGCGGTAGACGCCGCCAAAGCCGAGCGCAACGCGCTATCGGCGCGTTTCGCCAAGGCGAAAGAGCAAGACGCCGCGTCGCTTGGGAAACTGCGCGAGCAGTCAGGTGCGCTGGGCGAACGCATCGCATCGCAAGAACATGCGGCGACTGCGCTAGAGGCTCGGCTGACCGAGCTGCTCGCCAACGTCCCCAACGTGCTCGCCGACGACGTGCCCGATGGCGCCGACAGCGCTGCCAACGTCGTGCTCCGCTCGAGCGGCGAGCCGCCGAAGTTCTCGTTCGAACCGAAACCGCATTGGGAGATCGGCGAGCGCCTCGGTATCCTCGATTTCGAACGCGGCGTGCGCATGGCGCGCAGCCGCTTCGCGGTCATCGCGGGCCTGGGCGCCAGACTCAGCCGTGCGCTCGTCGACTTTTTCCTCGAACGCAACATCGCCGCAGGTTTTTTCGAGATCAACCCGCCGCTGCTGGTCAACCGCGATTCGGTCGAAGCCACCGGCCACTTGAGCAAGTTCTCGGATGCAATGTTCTCGTTCGACAACGGCGCGCTGTTCTTGTCGCCGACCTCCGAGGTGCAGCTCGTCAACCTGCACCGCGACGAGATACTCGAAGCGGCAGCGTTTCCGAAATGCTATACGTCCTACACGACGTGCTTCCGGCAGGAAGCCGGCGCGGCCGGCAAGGACACGCGCGGGCTCATCCGTATGCATCAGTTTGAAAAGGTCGAGCTGGTCGGGCTGTGCCGCCCCGAGGAATCGCCGGCCTTGCACGAGCGCATCGTGCGGCAAGCCGAAAGCCTCATGCAGGCGCTCGAACTGCCATACCGAGTCGTGTTGCTGAGCTCTGGCGACACCGGTTTCGCTTCGATGAAGACCTACGATATCGAAGTGTGGCTGCCGGCGCAAGCCACGTATCGCGAGATCTCTTCGTGCAGCAACTGCGGCGACTTCCAGGCCCGCCGGGCACAGATCCGCTTCCGGCCGGCGCCGAAGGCGCGGCCCGAGTTCGTGCACACGCTGAACGGCTCGGCGCTCGCCATCGGTCGCACGCTGCTTGCGATCATGGAGAACTACCAGGAGGCCGATGGCTCGGTCCACGTGCCGCGCGTGCTGCAGCCATATCTCGGCGGCATCGAGCGCATCACGTAGCGTTGTTCGGCGGGAGTCCGCCGCCGCCTCAGCCAACGGGTGACCGCTGCTCGGCATCATGCCGGCATGCTTATGCGTGCGCGTCTCCTTGGGATCGCGCGAGTCTTGTGTTTGGGAGCGAATCTAAATGAAAGCAATCCTTCGAAACGTGTTCCTTGGACTTTTGGCGCTTGGCATCGGCGCTGGAATGGCCGCATACCGAGCGTCAGCAGCGGACTCGGCGTCCTCCGGAGCGATGTCGGCGGCGCCCAAGACGCCGCCAGGTGGCTTCAGGCTTCACGTCGACGCATTGAAGCATTTCCCCGGGGATCCGAAAGCAGTCGCGCACCATTGGTGCCGCCCGGCTGAGGGTGGGATCACCGAGTGCGCGCTCTTCGACAGCGACGCCCCCGATGCGCAGCTCGTCGGTGTTGAAGTGATCGTGCCGACCGCAACGTGGAAGACCTACAGCAAAACAGAGCAAGCCCTGTGGCACTACCACCGCGTTGAAATCCCGAAGGTTTCCGCAACGTTGCCCGGCATGAGCCCCGCCGAGGCCAAGAAAGTCGTCGACAGCCTGCTGGAGACGTACGGCAAGATCTATTTGTTGTGGGATCCGACCAAGGGCAAGGCCCCGGTTGGCCAACCGTCGGTCTACGTCTTGAAGTAAGCCGAGCACACGCAGGAGACTCGGAATGTAGTGTTCCGAACGAGCGTAGCGAGCTCGGAGCACGGCACCATCTGTAGGAGCGCGTTCTTTCGATCGCGCTCCTCGTGTCTTACGCGCTCCAGGGAGCACGCAACGCACGTGCGGAAACTCTCACCATGACTGCGGGCACGCGCATGCCGGGCGTCGCCGTCACAGCCCCCGAGCAACCTCGCCAGCAAGAGATCCTGACGCCGGAGGCGTTGTCGTTTGTGGCCGCGCTGGCGCGCGAATTCGAGCCAACTCGCCGCGTCCTGCTGCGAGCGCGCGATCAACGCCAGCTTGAGTTCGACGTCGGCAAACTACCAGATTTCCTCGAGGCGACGTGGCAGGTGCGGCAGTCCGAGTGGATGGTCGCGCCGGCGCCGCTCGATTTGCGCCGGCGGCGCGTCGAGATCACCGGGCCGGTCGAGCGCAAGATGATGATCAACGCGTTCAACTCCGGCGCCGATGTCTTCATGGCCGACTTTGAAGACGCGAACTCCCCGACGTGGGAGAACGTCGTCGCGGGTCAAGCGAATCTCATCGACGCGATCGAGCGCACGCTCGCGCTCGACACGCCCGAGAAATCATACCGTTTGGTCGAGCGGCCCGCGGTGCTGTTGGTGCGGCCGCGCGGGTGGCATCTGGTCGAAAAACACGTCACAGTTGACGGGGCGCCTATCTCCGCCAGCCTGTTCGATTTCGGTCTCTACTTCTTCCACTGCGCGCGGCGACTGGTCAAGCGCAACACGGGACCGTACTTCTACCTTCCAAAACTCGAGAGCCATCGAGAAGCGCGGTTGTGGAACGATGTGTTCAAATTCGCGCAGGACGCGCTCGGCATCCGGCACGGCACGATCCGCGCGACGGTGCTCATCGAGACGATTCTCGCGGCGTTCGAGATGGACGAGATCTTGTACGAGCTGCGCGATCACAGCGCGGGACTGAACGCAGGCCGTTGGGATTTCATGTTCAGCATCATCAAGAAATTCCGCAACCGCCCAGAGTTCGTGCTGCCGGATCGCGCCCAGGTGACGATGACAGTGCCGTTCATGCGCGCGTACACCGAGCTGCTCGTCCAGACGTGCCACAAGCGCGGCGCGCATGCGATCGGCGGCATGGCGGCTTTCATTCCGAGCCGCCGCGATGCGGCGGTCAACGAAACGGCCATCGCGCGCGTGCGCGAGGACAAGCAGCGCGAATCGGGCGATGGGTTCGACGGCACGTGGGTCGCGCATCCCGACTTGGTGCCGATCGCGATGGAGGAGTTCGATCGCGTGCTGCAAGGCAAGGCGAATCAGCTCGATCGGCAGCGGCCCGACGTCACCGCCGACGCCCACAAACTGCTCGACGTGAGCATCCCGGGAAGCAGCGTGACCGAGGACGGGGTGCGCAACAACGTCAGCGTCGGCTTGCGCTACCTCGAGTCGTGGCTGCGCGGCACCGGCGCCGCCGGCATCAACAACTTGATGGAAGATGTCGCCACGGCCGAGATCGCGCGCTCGCAGATCTGGCAGTGGGTGCGCCACGGAACGAGCGTCGGTGGCGCCCCGCTCGATGCACCGGCGGTGAAGCAGATCGCCGAGAGCGAGCTTGCAAAGCTGCACGGAGATATGGGGAGCGAGGCGTACGCGGCGAGCCGTTTCGAGCAGGCCCGCGACATCTTCGAGCGCGTCGCGCTCGATCCGAACTTCATCGAGTTTCTGACGCTGCCGGCCTACGAGCTGCTCGAATAATCTTAAGGCCGTAGTCCCGGCCTCTTGAGGCCGGGAACATAGCCCGCGCTCGAGAGCGCGGGACTACATTCTGCGCGGGATTACACTCTAGTAAATGACGCGGACGGAGTAGTCGAGTGTCGCTTTGCTGTTGGCCGGTATCGTGATGTTCCACGTCGCGGTCGAGCTCGAGTTCTTGGCGTGTGGAAAGTTCTCGCTCATGATCTGCCAATCGCCTGGCAGCGTCTCGACGACCTTGAGCGGTACGGCTGTATCCTTCGCGTTGCGCATCTCGATCTCGTAGGAACTCTGATACACGTAGCGGCCTTCGGCGTACGGCGCGATGCGCTTGAAGTCAGTCTGCTTCTTGGTGGCTGTGACGTCAAAAGACTCGCCCAGCAGCAGCCGGATTCGTTCGCGGCGCGCGGTGTGATCGATGCTGTCCTCGCCCACGAACTGCGCGTTGCCTTGCGAATCCTTCTTATAGATCCGCACGATGCCGGCGGGAAGCGGAATGCCAAGACTACCGCCCTGATTGGCGAACTCGAGATAGATCTGCGGCTTGAGGCGCAGGCCGAGATCGCCCGCCTGCTCGGTATAGTAGTATCCTGCGCCGCGCAGTTCGAGCGACTTCGTGACTGATATGCCGCTGGCCGACATGAGCGCGACTTGTTTGGTCTGCTTGTCGGCGATCGTGGTCGGCCGACCGAGCGTGTAGAGGTGATATTCGAATAGGTTCTCCTGGCGCATCTGGTTGGCAGGCGCTGCCTCCATCATGCTGAGCTTGCTGACCGTCTGCGGCACTTGCGCGCGATTGATCGTCCCCGCGACCAGCTGCATTCGCGCGTTGTTGTAGCTCGCGCCGCTTGCATTGGTGAGCGTCACGAGCCCGTTCATGTCGAGTTTCGTGTCGTTCGCGTTGAGCACGCCGACGTAATCGGCGCGCCACGACATTCCGCCGGTGAGATAATCGAGTTCGACCGTCTGCGGCCCGGCGTAGTCGTTGTTCAGATCGGCGACCAACGTCGGGATGTCACGTAGGTTTGCCGGGATTGACGGAAACGCGAGGCGCCCATCGACGCCGGTTTCGATCCGATTCGCGTACTGCAGCACGACGCCGCCGTTGACGCTGAGCACCTTCGCCTGCTCGCGCGTCTCTTCACCCGTCTTTGGATTCGTGTGGATCACGGTGACGTCGCGCCCAACGTATTTCTCCAGCAACTTCTCCGGGCTGAGCAGGTCGAAGTTGAAGTTCTGCTCGATCATCGAAAGGGCGCCTGGCGCCGTGATGCTGCGCAACAGCGCGGAGGTTGGATCCATGTTGGCGCTGACGTCGCGAAGGGCGAGGTAGCTGACGCCGCGTCCAAGATCGACGCGGCGTTCGTCGCGCACCAGCGCAAGGTTGTCGTTGTAGATGGTGACGGCGACGGATTGCTGGTCGGCAAGCGTGCTGACATGCTCGCCCGTTTCGGCCATCGCGGAAAAGCCGCTGCTGAGAATCGCTGCGCCGGTGACAAGCGCGAGACTCGCGCGTCGAATGAAATCAGAATCGATGCCCATGACTGCCTCCTGAGCCTGTATAAAATGAGAGCGCGTTGTGGTTCGCGCTCTCTTAGTCGGCTCAGAGCGGGCTCTGGTTCAATTGCGTTTCCTCGAGCTTCGCTCGAGTGCTACGTTTCCAGCGATTCCGCGAGGTCGCGGACGTCTTGTGTGATGCGCATCGAACAGAAATGCGGTCCGCACATCGAGCAGAAATGCGCCGACTTGGCTGCTTGCGACGGCAAGGTCTCGTCGTGGAATTGGCGCGCGGTGCCGGGATCGAGCGACAGCTCGAACTGGTCTTCCCAACGGAACTCGAAGCGCGCTTTGGAGAGCACGTCATCCCACTCGTGCGCCCTGGGGTGACCTTTTGCCAGGTCGGCGGCGTGCGCGGCGATCTTGTAGGCGATGACCCCGTCCTTGACGTCCTTCTTGTTGGGTAATCCGAGGTGTTCTTTCGGGGTGACGTAGCAGAGCATCGCCGTGCCGTGCCAGCCGATCATCGCAGCGCCGATCGCGCTGGTGATGTGGTCATAGCCTGGTGCGATGTCGGTCACCAGCGGACCGAGCGTGTAGAACGGCGCCTCCCGGCAGACCTGCAATTGGCGCTCCATGTTCTCGCGGATGAGATGCATGCGCACATGACCCGGTCCCTCGATCATCACCTGGACGTCATGTTTCCACGCGATCTCGGTGAGTTCACCGAGGGTCTCGAGTTCCGCGAACTGCGCTTCGTCGTTCGCATCAGCGCCGGAACCGGGGCGCAGGCCGTCGCCGAGCGAGAAGGCGACGTCATACGCCTTCATGATCTCGCAGATCTCCTCGAAACGGGTGTAGAGAAAACTCTCCTGATGATGGAGCAGGCACCACTGCGCCATGATCGAGCCGCCGCGCGAAACGATGCCTGTGACGCGCTTAGCGGTCAGCGGCACGTAGCGCGACAGCACGCCGGCATGAATAGTGAAATAGTCGACGCCTTGCTCGGCTTGCTCGATGAGGGTGTCGCGGTAGATCTCCCAGGATAGATCTTCGACTTTGCCGCGCACTTTTTCGAGCGCCTGATAGATCGGCACGGTGCCGATCGGGACCGGCGAGTTGCGCAAGATCCACTCGCGCGTCTCGTGGATGTGCTTGCCGGTCGAGAGATCCATCACGGTGTCGGCGCCCCAGCGCGTCGCCCAGGTCATCTTGTCGACTTCTTCGTCGATCGACGAGCTGACCGCCGAGTTGCCGATGTTGGCGTTGATCTTGACGAGGAAGTTGCGGCCGATGATCATCGGCTCCGACTCAGGGTGATTGATGTTGGACGGAATGATCGCGCGGCCGCGCGCGACCTCGTCGCGCACGAATTCGGGAGCGGCTCCCTCGCGCAGCGCGACGAACTCCATCTCGGGCGTTATCTCGCCGCGGCGCGCGTAGTGCATCTGCGTGACTTTGGCGCCAAGCGTGGCGCGCCGCACTTTGCGCGTGTGCGCAAAACGGAGCGAATCGAGCGATTTGTCCGCCTCCCGCTCGCGCCGGTACGCGGACGTCGGTGCGTCAAGCTCGATAGTATCGGCGCGTTGCTCGATCCATGCCGACCGCACGTGCGGAAGGCCGCGGCGGTTGTCGACCTCAAGCCCCGGGTCTGTGTGCAGCCCGCTTGTGTCGTATACGCGAAAACTCGTGCCGTCAGTCAGGTGGATCTGACGCATCGGCACGCGGATGCCGTGCGGTCCGTCGACGTAGACCTTATGGCTGCTCGTCGTTGGGTTGCGGTCGAGAACGGCGCTCATGAAAACTCCCTTCGCCGGCATGATCCGGATCAGGTTCCGACGGTCGGCGGGATTCCCGCCCTCTCAGTCCGCGCGTGTCTCGCAGACTCCCGTGTCGTTGCAGAGTTCGGCTTGCGAAAGGCAATGCCTGTGCCGGACGTGACGGCGCGTTCTCTTAAAAAGCGCCGCGTGCGGCCAAAGCGGGCAGCTGGCGCGTACGTGGCACGGTCACAAGAGTGGCTCCACCGCGCTATCGAGAAATCTATATTTGATGATAGAAGGCGCGCGAGCGAGCAAACGAGGCGCGCGAGATGTTTCGATCGCCGCACAGCGATGGGCTGCCGCGTCGATGGTTGCGGCAGCGCTTGCCGCTTTGAGCTCGCCCTGCACCGCAGCGCCGCTCGAACAGCAAAAGATCCAGTCGGCACTGACGCAGCTCGTCAAGCATTACGACGATGTCTCGCGCCGCATGGGTCCAACCGCAGCGCTCGATCTGCAAGAGCGCCTGAGCAGCGATTTGGGCGTGATGATGGAGGATCAGCCGCCGGCCGGCTATCCGGCGCAGGACTGGCACGAGCGCCTGAACGACCTGGCCGATTTGGATGCGAGCATCGTGACCCAAGCCGTCGCCGGCAAGTCCGACCCGATCGCAAGCGCTCATGGCGCAGTCGAGCGCCTGCTCCTGGCGCGCTCCGATCACACGCTGCAACCGTTCGCGCTCTACGTGCCGGCGACGCTCGTGCAGAATCCTGCACTGGTCGTGCTCTTGCACGGCAATCCACAGACCGAAGCGGAGATCATGGCGAGCCCATATTTCCGCAAGCTTGCCGATCAAACGGGTACGATCGTCGCAGCGCCGTATGGCCGTGCGATCTACGATTTTGCACCGCCGGCGGACGACGAGGTATATCAGGTCGCCGAGGAGATCAGCGCGGTTTTCAACATCCCGCCGCAGCGGACGTATCTCGTCGGCTACTCGATGGGCGGCTTCTCCGTGTTCAAACTTGCGCCGCTGCACCCCGAGCGCTGGGCCGCGGTGATGTGCATCGCCGGAGGCGTGATGTACAGCGAATCTGACATGGTGATCGCTGCGCTGCAGCACAAGCCGCTCTACGTCGTGACCGGCACGAAGGACGAGAGCATCCCGACTAAATATCCGCAAAACACCGCGACCTATTTAGCGAGCGCAGGCATACCGACGGGTTTATACGTGCAGCCTTCGGGCACGCATTGGCTGGCCACATTGATGCCGGCGCTCACGCCGGCGTGGCATGACATGATCGACGGGCGCATTCCCGCGAGGGTGCGGCCGAACGGAACCGCGCAGCTGCCTGTAACCGCACCGATGCCTGGCAGAGGCGTCGTACCCTGACTACGATATCATTGCTCGGTGTCCGTCGTTTCGACGCATCAGAACATACTTATTGGAACGATACCGGTTGGTGTCTTCCCGCGCGAATTCCAAGCCGGCGCAAAATCGACGCTCTTCTTGGCGAACTACGGTTCAAGTGAATTGACGGTGTTCGACACGGCGCGCCTCTCGGAGGTCATTCGGCCCGGTCGCTAGACGTCGGCGCGCTCGGCCCAGTCGCTGTGCGGGAACTTGGCGATAACGGCGTCCCAACCATCGCTGAGCTTCTTCCCGTGGCCGCTTGCGCGATAGTCTGCCACCGCGCGCCAGTAGTAGGCCTCGGGCTCGCGCAGGGCGTCGCCTTTGGTGAGTTGCACCGATTCGTTCGCTAGGCCGAGCGCCTGCTCATAGGCGTGGTCGTAGAGTGCGATTTTGACCCGCGCGAGCGACAGCTCGGCGATGAGCTCCGTCGGCCCTACGTACCCCTCGCTGCGACGGCCCTCGCGCCCCGCTTCGTTCTGCACGATGATCGTCGGCGTCCAATCCGTGAAGAAGTATGTCTTGACCTCGGGGTGGTCGACGACATTGAGCTTCGCGGGTATGAAATGCGCGTTGATGTAGTCGATGACTAAGGCGTTTGGGTACGTCACGGCACCCATCTTCTTGCAGCCGCCTCAGGTCGGGCTGAAGAGGTCCACCAACACGAGGCGGCCGGTTCCCTGGGACTCGCCAAGCGCTTGCGCATGCGTCGCGCGCCAGTTGATCTGATCCGTCACCATCGCCTTGCCTTGCCTTTCCGCCTTTTGCGGGCCGGAAGTCGGCCGATTGCGTCGAATGGAGTGCGCCACTTATACGATCATGATGGCTTCTCCTCACGATACGCTCGCCCGCCCGTTGCGGGATTTGCGCATCTCGGTCACAGACCGATGTAATTTCCGCTGCACCTATTGCATGCCGAAAGAGGTGTTCGGCCGCGATTTCCATTTCTTGCCGTTGCGCGATCTGCTCACATACGAAGAGATCGCGCGGGTCACCCGCATCTTCACCACGCTCGGCGTCACGAAGATCCGGCTCACCGGCGGCGAGCCGTTGCTGCGGCGCGATATCTACAAACTCGTCGCCATGTTGGCGCCGATTCCCGGCGTGCGAGACTTGACGCTGACCACGAACGGCTCGCTGCTTGCGGCGCAAGCGCGCTCGCTTGCAGCGGCGGGGTTGCAGCGTGTGACGGTGAGTTTGGATTCGCTCGATGACGCCGTTTTTGCGGCGATGAACGACGTCGGCGCGCCTGTCAGCCGCGTGCTCGAGGGTATTGCGGCGGCGCGCGATGCCGGCTTGGGGCCGATCAAGATCAATATGGTGGTCAAGCGCGGCGTGAACGAGGACAGCATCGTGCCGATGGCGCGCTATTTCCGCGATGCCGGCTGCATCATGCGCTTCATCGAGTACATGGACGTCGGCACCACCAACGGCTGGCGGCTCGACGACGTCGTCCCTGCCGCCGAGATCGTGCGCACGATCGACGCCGTCATGCCGCTCGAGCCGCTCGATCCCAACTACCGCGGCGAAGTCGCCGAGCGTTACCGCTACAAAGACGGCAGAGGCGAGATCGGCATCGTCGCTTCAGTGACGCGGCCGTTCTGCGGCGACTGCACGCGCGCGCGCCTCTCATCCGAAGGGTTGATCTACACCTGTCTCTTCGCGGCCGCCGGCCACGACGTGCGCGCGCTGCTGCGCGACGGTTCTGACGATAAGGCGATCGCGCAGTTCATCGCCGAGCTGTGGCGCGTCCGCACCGACCGCTACTCAGAGTTGCGTACCGCGGAGACCGCGCATCAGCCAAAAGTCGAGATGTCGCACATCGGCGGTTGAGCGTGGCCGAGTCGCTTGCTGACAAGACATGCGTGCCGTGCAAGGGCGGCGTGCCGCCGCTCAAGCGCGAAGCGACCGGATTCTTGCTTGCGCAACTCGACGGCTGGCAGGTCATCGCCGACCGCAAGCTGACCAAGACCTATCGGTTCGCGAATTTCGCCGAGGCGCTCGCGTTCGTCAACCGCGTCGGCGCGGTCGCCGAAGAGCAGCGCCATCACCCCGACATCTACCTGGCGTGGGGTAAGGTCACGGTGGAGATCTGGACGCACAAGATCGACGGGCTCACCGAGAGCGACTTCTTCTTCGCCGCTAAGTGCGACCGCGCTTTGGGAAACCGCTGAGAGGTTCATCCGCTCGGGCGCACAAGTCTTCCGCATCCTAATCCCAAGCGAGGAATCATCATGCAAGAACAAAGTACAGCGGCGCCGTTACGCGTTTGGCCGTTCGCGCTGGCGACGTCGGCGGCCGCGGTCATCATCGGCATTCTCTCGATCCCTATACACCTCGTCAAGCATTTCGCTATGGCGCGGCATTTTGAGGGCTATCGTGTGGAGCGAATACCTGGCGGGCCAGGTCCCGGCGTACCGCCGGCGGGCGTGCCAGGCGGCCCTGAGGTGCACGGCGCCTGGATGGCGGCTCACATCGGACTTGGCATCGAATGGGCGATCGTCGCTTTGATCGTGCTTGCCGTCTATGCCGGAGTTGCGGGCGCGGTGCTCGCGGCGGTGTACAACGCACTCGCGGCCAGGCGCGCGTAAAGAAAACCAGACGGGGCGATTCGCCGCCCCGTCTGATTCGTCGAACTCGTAAGCTCGAATAACGCCCGTTAAGCCGCTTCCGGCTTGAGGTGCGATTCGATCATCGCTACCAGCTCCGGCGTGTTCTGCTCGCCGTGTGCCGAGACGGCATGATCGATCGCTACCTTGAGCACTTCATCCGGCCGACCAGAGATCTTCACCGAGCACGTGCTATCGGGTATTTCCGCGCAGTCAATGTACACCCGGGTCGATGTGGTGGCCATACGTGCCTCCTTTACGACGTTTCGCTCCAGCGCCGATGTGAGCGGCGGCGGACGCGAACGTGGCGCGATGCGTTCGGATCCTAGAGTTTGCTTTCCTGGCTTTCTCTAGTGCGGCGATCCTCATCAAACCACTCGTCGACGATCGGCAGGCGCGACGCATTTCGCGGATACGCGGAACCTTCGTGGAACTCCATCCATTTGTGCGCGAGCCAGACAAGGTACTCGAAGTTCTCCCAGGTGCCGGGGCCCGTATCCCGCCGGATTACAGCGATGATGCCCTGGCCGTCGTTCCAGTCGCGGATCAAAACCGGGCTGTACACGTCCATGATCGCTTCTTCCGACATGAGGCCTTGCTTGACCAGGCTGCCGACGTAATCGTACCAGTTGAAAAGATGAAGCCACTGCGCGTCTTTGCGGTCGAACGTGTCGTCTTCGAGCGATCTGCGAAACGCTGGGTCAGGCAATCTCTCCTTCACGACTTTCCTCGTCGTGGAACGCCACTCGGAGAAGATGGGGTCCTCCGTTCTGCCCAGGATGTTCAACAGTCCCGTAAGCTGGTTGCTCGTGCGCAAATGGCGCAGCTGCACGATTGCCGCGATCGCCGTCGCAGCGATGACTATGAAGGTCCCAACTGAAGCGGCAGCGCTCAGAACTTCAAGCGACATCGTGCAAAAAGACCTATTTGACGGCTTTGACCTGCGCCTCGGTGACAGGCGGCGCCTTGTTGCCCCACGATGATCTGATGTAGTTGATGACCGCGGCGATCTCCGCGGGTGACAACTTATCTTTCCACTCCGGCATCACGCCGTTGAATGGCTTGCCGCCCACTGTGATCGCGCCGTGCAGACCGTTGTCCACCACAGCGATGACCTTCTTCGGATCGCCGGTGACGAACGGGTTGCCTGCCAGCGGCGGGAAGGTCTCGGCCAATCCCTGGCCGCTCGCGCCGTGACAGCTGGCGCAGTTCGCAGAGTAGACGGCCATGCCGTCCGGTGCGGCCGCCGGCGCCGAGGCGCCTGTCGTCACCGCGACCGGCGAAGGCGTAACGCGTGGAGCGCCAAGGCCCGCGACCGGCGTCAACCCGGCTGGACTTGCCTTGCGTTCGGTATCAATGGCTTTCGCTGCGAACAAGCTCAATCCGACAATCGCCACGATCGTGATCGACGTGACCCCCATCATGAACCCACGCTTGGCGATGGCACGGCTCGGATTGCGGTCGATCCACGGCAGCAAGAAGAGCACGAGCGCAAACACGCCCGGCAACACCACGGTTGCGACGAGGGTCAGGACGCCCGCCGGCGCGAGGCGCAAGACGCCGTAGAGCGAGTAGAAATACCACGCCGGCGCAGGGATGAACCCGCCGTAATTGGGATCCGCCTTGGGAAGCAGGGGCGTAGGCATGTAGACAGCGAGTGCGACGACCACGAGAAACGCGATGAACGCGACGAGCGTGTCCAGGAAGATCTGGTCGGGATAGAAACGCCCAATCGTCTTGGGTCCGTGATCACTCGGAGGACCCGCCGGACCGTTGTGCCGGAAAATGAACAAGTGCAAGCCGATCAGGCCGATCAGCAGCGCGGGCGTCGCCCACACGTGGATGCCGAAAAAGCGGCTCACCGTGAGCGTGCCGAGCGTCGAGCCGTCGTTGAGGAATGCGGCGATATAGGTGCCGATCATCGGCACGGAGGCGGCGATGTTGATGCCGACCTGGGTCGCGTAATACGCATTGAGGTCCCAAGGCAGCAGATAGCCGGTGAAGCCCAACACCAGCGTAAAGAAGAACAGGGAAACGCCGACGACCCATTGGATCTCGCGCGGCCGTTTGTACGCGCCGAACACCAGCACTTGCAGCAGGTGCAGCGTGATCACGATGATCATCGCCGAGGCGCCCCAATCGTGCAAGCTGATCATGAACTGGCCGAGCGTCACGTGCTCGTAGATGTACCTCGTCGACTCCCATGCGGTGACGGCCGATGGCGAATAGTAGAACGTGAGGAAGATACCGGTCACGACCTGCATGGTGAACAAAATGAGCGTGGTGGCGCCAAAGACGTACCAGTAGCTGGCACCGCCGGGAATGTCTTCGGTGAGGAATTCCTTGAGCGCCGAGATGAGGCCGGTACGGTGTTCGATCCACGAGATCATTTGCGGCGCTCCTCTACGAGTACGAGACGATCATTCGGTAGGGCACGTTTGCGAAGTATTTCACCCACTCGACATCGGCAATGCCGCTCTGTTCGCGGAACGGAACCGGGTCGAGCCCGCGCGGCGCTGGTCCGATGTATGAGCCGTCCGGCTTCTTCATATGGGCGCCGTACTTGTTGAACTGCGACCCGTGGCAGGGGCACAAGAACGCCCTTAAGCTGTCATCCCAGTCGAACTTGCACTGTAGGTGCGGACAGATGGAGCTGAAGAGCACGAAGCCCATCGTGAGGACGGGGAAGGTCACGTCGCCGAGCAACTTCGGAGTGAACAGATCGGAGCGCTCTTGGCGGAACTTGGCCTCTTCCGCGCTGGTCATGTGGACGCCCCACACATAGTAGTCCTGGTCGCTGACGAGGTATCCGTCGATCACGCCCTTCTTCGTGAAGTGGATCTTGACGGGCTTGTCGAGGCTGGCTTTCAGTTTGTCGAACTCATCTTTGGAGATCGGCGACCAACCCTTGTTCGCGTTGAGCAGTTCGGGCCTCGGCCAGAGCGTCGCAAGCAGCGGTATGACAAGGCCCAGACCGACAAAACTGCCGGCCGCGACCGTGAACTGCGCCATGAAACGCAGTCGGCCCATCTCTTCTTGGGCATCCGGCTTGTTGGGCTGCGTCGTTTCGGGAGCCAAGGGCGATACCTCCGACGTCCGGCGGCGCGCACGCGAGCGGACCGCCACGACAATGGTGCGCCCGAGCAACGCCCAAGTCAAGCCCGCTCGTGCGTACTTGCGCGTAGGTTTGGCTTTCAGAATGCCGCGGCCTCTGTTGCGCGGCGTCAATCAAAGCGATTTTAGTCGCGCAGCGGGACCGCCCGCCTCGCCCGCGCGAAAACCCAACCGCACAGAGGGGATGGAGAACACATCATGATCTCATTCTTACTCGCTGCCGTTGTCGCCGTTTCGCCGGCGACGCCAAATCCTATTGCGCAGCACATCGCCGAAGTGCAGCGGGCGATCGACGCGGGCAATGCGGAATATATCGCGACGTGGCAGCACGGCGACGCGAAAGCCTTCGCTGCGCTGTTCGCGGCGAATGCGGACTCGATCGGCGATGACGGCACCGTCTACCGCGGCCGCGCCACGATCGAAGCGCAACGGGCCAAGTCGATGGCGAAGGCCGATCTCGTGCGCGGCACGATCAAGACCACCGACCTCGTCGTGGATGGCGACACGGCCTATGAGATGGGAACGTACCTGTTCACCTTGCGTCCGAAAGGCGGCAGCGCGACCGACTATCGCGGGCGCTATCTGACAATCTGGATGCGCCAGCCGGATGGCACATGGAAGATCGCGACCGACGCGGGTTTGCCCGAGCGGCCGTGCGATAAGTTGGGCTGAGCGACGATGAAGTGCCCGACCTGCTCGACCGAACTTCCCGAAAACGCGAATTACTGCCCGGGATGCGGCCGGCTTGTGCGTCAGGTTTCCCGGCCTCAAGAGGCCGGGACTACACTTGAGCAGCCGGCGGCCGGAAGCACGAAAATTCCGGGTTGGGTGATTGTGCTGATCGTGGTCGGGGTGCTCGCGGTGTTTGGCTTGCCGTTTCTAGCTATCGTCGCCGCGATTGCGATTCCGAACTTCATTCACGCGCGCGACGTAAGCCAAATGGCTGCCAACCAAGCGAATCTCAGGCAGATCGCGACCGCGCTCGAGGAGTATGCAGTCGATCATCATGGCCAGTACCCTGATCGTCTCGCGCAGCTGCAACCGGCATATTTGAAGTCGCTGCCCGAGATACCGGGCGAAACGAGCGGTGGCACGTACACGTACCACCGTCCGGCGGTTTCGCCCGTTGCGGCCGCGTACGACGTCTGGGATGACGGTACGATGGATTCTGCCACGTTTGGGCGCATAGCGCGAGCAGGCGGCGGCACGTGCACGGATAGCCCGATGCGGATCCCCACGGCGTGCAAGTACGTCGTCTACGTCGCGGGCTCGGGCATCGTCGGCGTTCCTGGCAGCGTGCCGCGGAACAAAGCACGATCGCGCGCCCAGTGATTCCTCTTGCTCCTCTCCACGATCGGACAACATCATGAACGAAGTGAAAAAGACCGAAGAAGAATGGCGGCGCGAACTCTCGCCGGACCGCTACCGTGTCTTGCGCGAAGCCGGAACCGAGCGACCGTTCACCGGAGCGCTGTTGCACAACAAAGAACGCGGTTCGTACTCCTGCGCCGCGTGCGGCAACGAACTCTTTCGATCAGATGCAAAATTCGATTCGGGCAGCGGCTGGCCAAGCTTCACCTCGCCCGCCGACGCTGCGGGCGTGCGCCTTATCGACGACGACAGCCACGGGATGCACCGCGTGGAGGTGCGCTGTGCACGCTGCGACTCGCATCTCGGTCACGTCTTCGACGACGGGCCGCGGCCGACCGGAAGGCGCTATTGCATCAATTCGCTGGCGCTCGACTTCGAGGCCAAAGGGCGGAAAGAATAAGCGGCGCGTCAAAACGCAGGTCGGCGGAGGGATGACGGAGCGGTTGAACGTGGCAGTCTTGAAAACTGCTGGGCTGAAAGGCCTCGTGGGTTCGAATCCCACTCCCTCCTCCAGTAGGAAACGCCGGACGGCGCCGCGCCAATGAAATACGTCGCCTTTCTTCGCGGCATCAACGTCGGCGGCCACAAGCCGCTGAAGATGGACGCGCTGCGCACGGCATTCGAGTCGCTGAGTTTTCAAGATGTCACCACGGTGCTCGCGAGCGGCAACGTTCTCTTTGAATCGCGCAGCGCTGGTACATCGACCCTCGCCAAGAAAATCGAGCGACGGCTCGCGACGATCTTCAAGCACGACATCGGCGTCATCGTCCGCACGCTTGCAGAAATCCAGAGTTTGGCCGACGCGAAACCATTCAAGCGCATCAAGGTCACCCCGCGAACCGGGCTCTACGTGACGTTTCTCCCCGAAGGCCTTGTCATCAACGCGGGCTTTGACGTATATTCCGGAGCCATCACACCGAAGAACGCATCCAAGACGCGCCTCCCTGTCTTCGAAATCGTGCGCGTTTCAGACGGCGAAGTCTGCAGCGCGGTTACGCGCTCCGCGGACGGTCAAACGACTGACTTTATGGCAGTGATTGAGAAGCTGTTCGGTCGCAAAGTCACCACCCGAAACTGGAACACGATCGCGCGAATCTTGAGCGGCTAGTGTCTCGCATCCACCTTGTCGTGCACGGGCGCGTGCAGGGCGTATTCTACCGCCACAGCGCGGCCGAATTCGCACGCCAGCTCGGCCTGAAGGGATGGGTGCGCAATCGCTTCGACGGCAGCGTCGAGGTCCTGGCTGAGGGGCCGGCCGAAAGCCTCGCCGCGCTCCGGCAATGGTGCGCGCGCGGGCCGGCCGGCGCTAATGTGCGCTCGATGGAAGAGATAAAGGAACAAGAGACCGGCGAGTTCGCCGAGTTCAGGATCCGATCAGACGGATGAGGTCGTCTTTCGTGTCGACGTCAGCAAACGCATCGCTGCTGCGCGCCTCGACGAACGCCAACCGTTCGCGCTGCGTCTGCGCGTAGCGCTTCGCTCCCCGATCCCCTTTCAGTCCGCTCAGACCTGCGAAATCGCGCCGTGGGAACAGCGCGGGCGCGCCCCACACCGTGCCCGCTTGCAGGGCGACGATGCGGCTCGGCTCCGACGCGTTGCGTTCGATGAGGGCGTTGAGGTCCGACGCGCTGACGTTGGGCTGGTCGCCGAGCATGATGATGCAGGCGTCGTCGTCGATGTGCAGCCGGAGACCGCACTTGATCGACGTGCTCATGCCGTCTCGCCATCGGTTGTTGGACACGATCGCGCAGCGCCGCGTGTTCACGCCTTGGGCGATGCGCCCACCGCTCGCGCCGAGCACCAGCGTGCAGGTGAGCACGTCCGCGCCGCACGCCGCGTCGATCGCGTGCTGCAAGAGCGGCTTGCCCTCAAACGCCGCCAGCAGTTTGTCGCCGCCGAACCGCTGAGCACCGCCCGCAGCGAGCACGATGCAACCGATTCGTCCGATCAACGAAGCCGCCATACTCGCATCCCGTTGAGTTGCGAGGCGGCGACAAGCGCAGACAGCTCGACGCTGCGCAGCGCCAGCTCTAACTGAGCGAGCTCCGGTGCCGACGGGCCGGCATCAACCTTGTTGACGAGCACCGCAAAACGCGCGCTCTCGTCGACGTCCGCGCAGCGTGACTCGTACTCGCGCACGATCGTGCTGACGTGCTCCGGCTGCAAGGCCTGGCCCGGACGCGCTCCGGTGAGCGCCGCGATTCGCTCGGGCCGGTGCATGTGCATTTCGTCGATCGGCTGACCGAGCGCATCCAAACCGATGACGACGACGAGCAACGTAGTCGTCGAAGCGAGCACCGGTTCGTGGTCGGCCGGTGCTTTGAACGGCATCATGCGCGCGCCGTCGGCTTCGTTCACGACGTAGGCTGCGTTGCAGCGAAAGAACAGCTCGTCAGCGATTTCGGGCGTTACCGCGCGTAACCGGTTGTCTCGCACGCCGGATCCAACCGCGATCAGATGCGAACGTTGAAACGCCTCGGCGACCAGCGGGTGCAGCGAGCGATCGGGCAGCTCCTGCTCCCAGTCCACAAGCGGCACGCCGGCTGGAGGAGCGCCCGCTTTGGTGGTCGTCGTGACGATCGTGAGCGCGCGCGCGGAAAGCTCGCGGCCGAGCGACCACAGCGTCGTCGTCTTGCCGCCGCCGCCGACCAGCGCGATGTGCTCCGAGTCGCCGAGATCGAAGGCTTCACGCCAGGTCTGGCACTGCGTCATCTGCGTTGTGAAGTGGCGGTCGAGTCTACTCGACCGGTCGCGGCCTCGCGCAGCACCGCGAGCATTGCGTCGTGGATCGCTCCATTGCTCGCCACGAGCTGCCCGCTGTCGAGTTTGAGCGACTGCCCGCCGTAATCGCTGACGCGCCCGCCCGCCGCTTCGACGATCAGCCCGCCAGCTGCGACATCCCACGCGTGCAGAGCGCTCTCCCAAAAACCATCGAAACGACCGGCGGCGACATAGCAGAGGTCAAGCGCGGCAGAACCGTCGCGGCGGACGGCTTGGCAATTCTTCATCATCAGTTCGAGCGGGCGCAACGGCGGCGTGTCGCTTGGACCGATCGGCGGGAATCCGGTCGCGATGAGGGCGTCGCGCAATTCGCGCCGGCCCGACACGGCGATTCGGCCGCCATTGAGGCGCGCACCCGCGCCTCGCTCAGCGACGAACAGTTCGTCGCGCACAGGATCGTAGACGACGCCGAGCACGACCTGCCCGTCGCTTTCGTAAGCGATCGACACGCTGAAGAACGGATAGCCGTGAGCGTAATTCGTCGTGCCGTCGAGCGGATCGACGATCCAGCGACCGCGCGACGTCTGCTTGTTAGAATCGTGCAGGTGCGCTGCCGGTGAGCTCCCGACCCCGGCTTCTTCTCCCAACACCGCATCGCTCGGAAAACGCTGCGCGATGAGGCTGCGGATCAACTTTTCGCTCTGCTCATCCGCATCGGTCACAAGATTCGAGCGCAGGCCCTTCGAGCGCACGTCCAGATGCGTGCCGAACTTCATTCGGACCAAATCGCCAGCTGCGCGCGCTGCACGTTCGGCGACCTGAAGTTGTTCGGACCAGGCCATGTCCGGCGTTTCGCGCGCGAACAAGGTTCATCTTCTAACTGGTGGAAGCACACCAAACTGTGCGCGAGGCCAAGCCGGAAATCCCCACGTATTCGCTTCCGGGACCTCAAGGTGCCCGTGTCGTAGCAATCGAGGACGCGATCGACACCACCGGCACCAAGACGGCGCCCATCGTCGTCAAACACGCCAAGGGATTGATGCTCGAGGACGTGGACGGGAACGTGTTCCTCGACTTCACGAGCGGCATGGTGACGTCGACCGGCCACTGCCATCCGAAGGTCGTCAATGCGATCGCGCAGCAAGCGCAGCAGTGGATCTTCATCAACAGCCCAGATTTCTATTCGCCGTTGCAAGCTGAAGTGGTGCAGCGCCTTTCCAAGCTCGTGCCTGGTCTGGAAGCTCGCAAAGTCTTCATGTGCAACAGCGGAACGGAAGCGAACGAAGCCGCCATCAAGGCGACGCGGTGGAATAAGCCGGCGCGCAAGCGGCTCATCGCTTTTCTCGGCGCATTTCACGGCCGCACGATGGGATCGAACGCGCTGACCGCCAGCAAGATCGCGCAGCGTGCGCGCTTCACGCCGAACATGCCGGACGTCCATCACCTGCCATACGCGACCTGCTACCGCTGCCCGTACAAGATGACGTATCCGAATTGCGATATCTGGTGCGCGCACATTCTCGAAGAGCTCTATTTCAAACAGCTCATCCCGCCGGACGAGGTGAGCGCGATCTTTGTCGAGCCCATCCAAGGCGAAGGCGGCTACATCGTGCCGCCGCCGGAGTTCGTGAAGATCATCCGCGACATTGCGCAGCGCTACGGCATCTCATACGTCGACGATGAAGTCCAAGCTGGCATGGGCAAGACGGGCAAGATGCTCGCTATCGAACACCACGGCGTCACCGCGAATTGCACGTCGCTCGGCAAAGCGATCGGCTCCGGCGTCGCGGCGGCTGCGCAAGTGCTTGACGCCGATCTCGACTTCGGCGCGCAAGGCGCGCATTCAAACACGTTCGGCGGGAATGGAATCGCGCTAGCCGCCGTCAAGGCAACTCTTGACGTTCTTGAGGAAGAGCGTCTCGTCGAGCGCGCGGCTGAACTCGGCGAATACTTCATCGGGCGCTTGCGCGAATTGCAAACGCGCTACGAGGCGATCGGCGACGTCCGCGGCAAAGGTCTCATGCTTGCGGTCGATTTTGTCACGAGCCGCGCGACGCGCGAACCCGACACCGCCTTTCGCGATCGCGTCCTGGCGCGCTGCTTCCGGCACGGACTCATGCTCTTGCCAGCCGGTTTCTCTGCGATCCGGTTCACGCCGGCGCTTGTCGTCGATCGCGAGCAGATAGACCAAGCTGTGGCGGTTCTCGACCTGTCGATCCGAGAAGCCTAGTCTTCTCGCACCCAGTAGCGCATCCGAACACTTGACGCCTCGCGCGCGGGAGGGATTACCCGTGCGTGAGGGTAGTATGCAACTGGCTATGTCGCTTACCGACAAAGATCTCCTCAGATTCCAGGCGGCTCATCCGGACAGCCGCATGGAGCTGCGCGGCGGCAAGATCATCGTCATGAGCCCGTCCGATCACGCGTCGGAGGTCATTGTCATACGGTTGGGCGGCCGCCTTGAGGCATGGGCAACTGAGCGCAAACTGGGATTTGTCGCAGGATCGAACGCCGGATTCAATTTGCCGAATGGCGACGTCGTTGCGCCTGATGTTTCTTTCGTGGCCGCGGAACGCATGCCTACCTCGCCGCGTGGCTTCGCAAGCGTGGTTCCCAATCTGGTCGTCGAGGTAAAGTCGCCGTCAGACTCGTCTGGCGAACTTCGAGAGAAGCTCTCCATGCTTCGCGCCCTTGGCGCGGACACCGCAGTGCTCATCGACCCGGACGAGCATACGATTGAAATCGACTCCGAGGGCGAGCCGCAACGCACGTTGACCGATGCGGACATCCTGGAGTTCCCTCAACTCTTGCCGGGCTGGTCGATGCGCGTATCCGAACTCTGGCCGAAACCGCTCTGACGGTCAAATAGATTCGACCACATCACAGGCTCCTATGGGCCCGCTGCCCTGCGGGCGAGCCGCGCCATTGGAATGATGGCGGTTGACGCGTCGGCGGGCGGCCCCGTACAATGGTTTTGCTAAGACGACGCTCTACAAGAGGGAGTAATTGCGGGCGCCCTCAAGAGGGCGCCACTACATTTACGAAAGAGGGCGCCACTACGTACTAGAGATAGAACCGTGCAGCTTCAGGAAGCCTTCGTCAGCGAGCTTGTGGGCCGCCCCGTCCAACTGTGGACGGATGGCTCGGGCATGCCTATCGGCAAAGTGCAGGATCTGGTCGTGGACGGGCGCGAGAATTTTCCACCCATCACGGGCTTGTACGTCCAATGCCGCGATGGTCAAGTCCGCTACGCACCCTTCTCCGCAGTTCGCTCGATCGATAGCAACGCCGTCATCCTCAATCAGGCGCCGCACGACGCGGCGTACGCACGCAGTGCCGACGAAGAATTGCTGCTTAATCGCGAGCTGCTAGACAAGCAGATCGTCGACGTCGACGGCAAGAAAGTTGTTCGGGTCAACGACCTGAAAGTCGCGCCCACCGCCGACCAACTGCGGCTCATCGCGGTGGACGTCGGACTCGCCGGCCTATTGCGCCGGCTTGGCCTGCGAACGTTGGCAAGCCGGTGGGGCCAGCGCGCGCAAAAACCGGGCTTGCGCCAGTCGTTGATCTCGTGGGATGCCGTCGCGCCGCTGCATCACGTGGCTCCGCACGACGCTGTGCGGCTGCGCTTGCCGCACGATCGCATCGAGCGAATCCATCCCGCTGATCTGGCAGCCATCATCGAAGAGCTCACCGCGTCAGACCAGGCTTCGCTGCTCTCATCGCTCGATGAGGAGACGGCGGCCGGAGCCCTCGAGCAACTCGACGTCGACACGCAGCTGTCGATCCTCGAGGACCTCAAACCGGACGTCGCAGCCGACATCATCGAAAACATGAAGAGCGATGATGCCGCCGATCTGCTGAGCGAAGTCGAACCCGAAGCGCGCCAGCAGCTGCTCGGCCTCATGAAGCCCGACGAAGCCGAAGACGTGCGCGAGCTGCTCGCGCATCCCGAGGATACCGCCGGCGGCATCATGACGACCGAGTACCTCTCCGTCCCTCTTGGCCTCACCGTTGCGGAGACGTTCGAACACATCCGCAAGCGCGCCGAGGAAGCGGAGCTCGTCTACTACGTCTACGTGCTCAACGATCGCGAGCAGATCCTCGGCGTTCTCTCGATTCGCGACCTCATGTCCTCGTTGCCGGCGGCACCGATTTCCTCCATCATGCAGACCGACGTCGTCGCGGTGCCGCTAGAGGCGTCGCGCGAGGAGGTCGCCACGACGGTCGCGCGTTACGACCTGGTCGCGGTGCCCGTCGTCGATGAGGACGGCGTCATGCACGGCGTCGTGACGGTCGACGACGTCATCGATTTGCTCTTGCCCGAACGCCTGCGCAAATTGCTGCCGCGCGTCGGCAGATCGCGTTCACGCCGCGGACAATCACCGGCTCCACCCTCAGGCAACGCTTCGACTCCGCCGACGGTCGAATAAGTTCGACCGCCACATGAACGTGCCGTGAACACCGACGATCTGGCTGAACTGTCGGAGCGTGCCGCGCGCATCGTCGCCGGCGGCGGCGGCCTCAAAGCGCTTGCCCAGGCGCTGGCGGATGCGGCCGGCGGCGCGGTGCTCATCGAAGACGACCAGTGGCGGCACCTCGCGCTTGCGCAGAGCCGCAAAGCGCTGAGCAATCTGCCACCGACGTTCGCGCAATGGTACAAGCCCGCCGGCGGCGCGGACGGACGAGTCGCACACATCACGATCGATGCCGCGCTGCACGCGGCGTGCGCGCCAATCACGGCCGGCGGCGATCGCGAAGGCGCGCCCGGTTACGTCACGTTGTTCCTGCGCGCGAAACCGCCGCAGGCGCTCATCGCTGCACTGCGCATCATCGCCGGCGCAGCCGGCATCGAGTTGGCGCGGCGCGGCGCGGGCCGTGCGCACGTGCGGCGCGCGTTCTGGGAACGATACATCGCCGGGGAATGGACCGATGCGGCTGCACTGAAGGAGGAAGCCGTCGCCTCGGGAGTGTCGCTGCCCGCAACGTTTTTGGGCGCTGTCTTCGATGTCGAAGGTACGCAGCCGGGTCCCGCGCGCGATGCGGTCGCGCAAGCGATCGCGCCGGCTGATGGTTTTTGTCCATTTGCGGCGGTTCCGGGCCACGTCGTCGCGCTCTTTGGCATGCGGCACAGCGCGGACGTAGCGCGCGCGCGTCAGGCCGCGCACAACGCGGTGCGCGACGTGCCCGCCATCACGGGCGCGCGCTCGGTTTCTTGCGGCATCGGCGGCTATCACGCGGACATCATCGCCGGGCCGCAATCCCTTGACGAGGCACGCCGCTCGCTGGCGCTTGGCCGCCGCCTCTATGGTCGCGGCTCCGTGACGCTGCACGACGAGCTCGGGGTGTACGCGCTGCTGCACGCCGGCGGCGATCGCGAGGCGTTCCGCCGATTCGCGGAGGCCCAACTCGCACCGCTGCAAGGCTACGACCGCAAACACAAGACGGATCTGCTCAAGACCCTGCGGCTGTATTTTGAAATCGGCGAAAACGTCAAGGAGGCGGCTGAACGCCTGTCGGTCCACCGCCACACCATCTTCTACCGCCTCAACCAGATCTCGCAGATCCTCAAAGTCGATCTCCACCAACCCAAGGATCAGCTTTCGCTGCGCGCGGCGCTTGCGATCTGGCAGATGGAGCCCGAGTCGGAATGAGCAAGAAAGACGTCGCGCGCCGCGCCAAGGAGCTTGCGATCCAATTCGTCCGGCTCCAGTTCTCCGATATCCACGGCGTGACCAAGAACGTGGCGATTCCCGCGCGCGAGCTCGAGGCGGCGCTCGACGGCGACATCGTCTTCGATGGATCGTGCATCGAAGGTTTCGTGCGCGACGAAGAATTGGACATGTGTCTCGCGCCGGACCCGGCGACGTTTGCGGTGCTGCCGGTCGCGCCTGGGGTGCCGCTCGAGGCGCGGCTCATGTGCGACGTGCGCAATCCCGACGGCTCGCCCTTCGAGGGCTGCACGCGCAGCGCGCTGCGCCGGGTCGTCGACGAAGCTCGCGAAGCCGGCTTCGAATTGCGTGCGAGCGCCGAACTGGAATTCTTCCTCTTCGAACCCAATGCCGCCGGACAGCCGACAACGATCACGAGCGATCGCGGCTCCTATTTCGATCTTGGGCCGATCGACCGCGGCGACATGGCGCGCCGCGACGTCAGCCTCGCGTTGGAGGAGATGGGCATCAAGGTTGATGCCACACATCACGAAGTTTCGCCGGGCCAGCACGAGATCGACCTGGCCTCAGTCGATGCGCTCGCCCTAGCCGACGCGCTGGCGACAGCACGTGTTGTCGTCAAGACGGTAGCGGCTCGCCACGGACTCCATGCGACCTTCATGCCGAAGCCGCTTCAAGACCAGGACGGCAGCGGGCTGCATATCGCGCAGTGCTTGATGCGCGAGGGCGCTAACGCGTTCGCCGCAGGCGCCGATTCCCAGGTGCTAAGTGAAACGGGCCTCGCGTACGTCGGCGGATTGCTCGAGCACGCGCGCGGCTTCACCGCGATCACCAACCCGACGGTGAACTCGTACAAGCGGCTGGTGCCCGGTTTCGACGCGCCGTCGTTCGTGCAGTGGTCGCTGCACGCCAAGAGCTCGCTCGTGCGCGTGCCTGCCGATCGGGGCGGCGTGCGCGTCGAACTGCGTTCGCCCGACCCGTCGTGCAACCCGTACCTGGCGCTCGCGTGCATCGTCAAAGCCGGGCTGGATGGCGTCCGGCGAAAACTCGTTCCCGGTGACCCTGTCGAGGTGAATCCTGCGCAGCTTTCCGAGGACGAGCGTGCCGCGCTGGGCGTCGAGGCACTGCCGGATTCCCTTTCAGAGGCGATACTCGCCCTCGACGTGGATACGCTCGTGCGTTCGACGCTCGGCGACCACACGTACCACCGCTTTCGTGAAGCAAAACTTGCGGAGTGGCGAGAATACCGGCGCCACGTTCACCCCTGGGAATTGGACGCTTATCTCTCGTTGTAAGGTGTAGCTATGCGCGTCGCGCGGATTTTCGGCATTCCTATCTATATCGATCTGAGCTGGCTGTTCATCTTCGTGCTGGTGGCTTGGTCGCTCAGCAGCAACCTCGGACCGTTTCAAAACATCAATCTGCCGTCCGGCTCGCGCGTCGCGCTCGGCATCTTCACGGCGCTGCTCTTCTTCGCGAGCGTGCTCGCGCACGAGTTGGCGCACTCGCTGGTGGCGCGCATGCGCGGGTTGAAGGTTTCGCGCATCACGCTCTTCATCTTCGGCGGCATCTCGCAGATCAGCGGTGATTTCGAAAGCGCGACTGGGGAAGGCTGGGTTGCGTTCGTCGGACCGCTGACAAGCTTCGTCATTGGCGTCATCTTCTACGGGCTCGCTGGGGCGCTGAGCATGAAAACGCCGTTTGGCGCTTCGGCCTGGTATCTCGGGTCTGCGAACATCGTGCTCGCCATTTTCAATCTCTTGCCCGCCTACCCGCTCGACGGCGGCAAAGTGCTGCACTCGCTCATTTGGCGCGCTACCGGCGACCGGCGTCGTGCGACGCAAGTCGCCGCAGGCATCGGTCAAGTCATCGCGCTCACGATGGTCGGGCTCGGCATTTTTCTGGCGTTCGCGGGCAACGTCGTTTTCGGTCTCTGGCTTGCGGTGATCGGCTGGTTCCTCAACCAGGCCGGCCGCGCCGAGGCTTTCCAGTCAGAACTCGCGCAATCGTTGCGCGGACATCCGGTCCGAGACATCGCCACGGTACCGCCGCCTGCGCTCAAGCAAGACGACACGGCGCGTTCGGCGAGCGAGATGTTGCTGCGCAGCGGTCAGCGTGCAGCGCCGGTGGTCTCGAACGGGCACCTCGTCGGCATCGTCACGATGACCGATCTCGCCCGTGCTCACGCGACGTCATCGGACGAGCCGTTGTCGGCGCTCATGACGCCGGCGAGCAAGATCGTGAGCGTGGCGCCGGCGACTGACTCACTCGACGCGCTGAGCCAACTTGCGCAAACCGGCTTCCATCAACTGCCCGTCATCGACGAGAGCGGCACGATCGTCGGGTTCATCACGCGCGATGGAGTCTTGCGCCGGCTGACATTCTCGGGCGGTCGCGGGTAGGTGAGGGCTAACGTCCGCGGCGGCGGCGGCGGAATGGCTCTTCGGTGCCCTTGAGCGAGGCGAGCGGCTCGAGCTCGAATTGGATCTCTGCAAGTCCGGCGCGCGCGATGGTGTCGACGACGTCGCGCGCCGGCTTGTAGCACGGCCCCGACTCGTCGATGGGCACGCGGTTGTCCGCATTGACCAGGATGCCGGCCGCGCGATAACGGTCTTCAATCGCGCGCCGGTCGAGCCCGCGCACGGCAGCGGCGCGCGAGAGCCGACGTCCGGCGCCATGATTGACCGAGTATGCGCTGTGACGCGCGCCTTCGAGCGGCCGCAGAATGAAGCTGCGATCGAAGTTGCTGCCAGGGATCAAGACCGGGTGACCGGTCTGCGCCCACTGCGTCGCTGCAAGCGCCGGATGCCCAGCGGGAAACGCGCGCGTCGCGCCCTTGCGATGCACCCACACGCTGCCGAAATCCGGATGCTCTTCGAGCTGCACGAGATTGTGCGAGATCTCGTAGACGAGATCGAGCGGTGCGCCAAAAACTTCGGCGAACGCCGCGGCGATCTGCTCGTAGATGATCAGCCGGTTGACGATCGCGAAATTCCCTCCGGCTGAAACGGCGTTCAGATACTCTCGGTAGTGGCGCGACTCAGGCGTGAAGTAACCGAGGTCGAGCTCCTTGATCTTCTCCGGCTTTTCGGCGCGCGCGAGATCGAAGTAGTTCGTCGCGAGGCCATGTCCGAAGCCGCGGCTGCCGGTGTGCACCTGGACGAACAACGTGTCCGTTTCCGCCGCACGCTGCAGTTCGATGAAGTGATTGCCGCCGCCCAAACTCCCGAGCTGTGCAACGCCGCGCTCGGGCTTGCCGCGACCGCCCCACGGGATCTGCCAAGTGTCATCAACCGGCAGTCGATTGCGCTCGGTTCTGCTCCTGTCTACGCCCGCGGAGTAAGCGGTCGCATAGTAGTCGGCGCCGCCGCGCACGATGCGTTCGAACTCCGCGACCTCAAGCCGGCGCAGCACGCGGCTGCGGCCGCCTGCTCCCATCTCGATGCGTTCGATGACTCCTCGGTTGAACGCGAGGCGTTTTTCCGGCGTGGCCGCGCTAGCCGACACGTCGGAGCGCGCGGAGATCATACCGCAGCCGATGTCGTAGCCTACGGGTCCCATCGCTACCGCGCCCGCCTTCGCATCGGTGAGCATCACGCAGCCGACCGGCACGCCGTAGCCTGAGTGCACGTCTGGGGTAATGACGACGAGTCGCACGCCCTCAAATGACGTCGCGTTGAGGATCTGGCGGTAGACGTATTCGTCGATGTCGTTGAGCATCGCATCGGTGAGGAAGATGCGCACCTCGACGCCGTGCGTCGTCTCGTTCTGAAGCCGGTAGAAGCCTCGCGGGTCCAACGCCAATTCGGAGCGCCACGAAGGCGCCGTCACCGTGTCCATGGTAGCCCGATTGCTTCGCCTACGGCGCCGTACGTCCCCCGCTCCGAGCTCGCTCGCGCTCGCTCGGAACACTACATCTCCTCGAGCTTCGCTCGAGTGCTACAAACGCGATTTAGGGGAGCGTCAGCCGCGGGCGACGAGGCTGCCGGCGGCCTCGCGCAAACGCGCGCCCTCGACCGCCGCGCCGGCCAACTGCGCGAACACCTCGATGGTGCGCGCGGTTTCGTCGTTCGGCACGAGATGATCAGCCGGCTCGTCCGGCGACAGCGCGCCGATGAGCTTGCCCGACGAATCGAAGAACGGGAACAGCAGCATGTCGTCTTCGTGCCAATCGCCCGATGCGCCGCGGGGCAGCTTCGAACGCTGCGGGTTGCGCGTCACGCCGGTCGCCACGTGCATCTCCATCGGCGTGTAGTAATACGTGTCGCGCACGCGCGCGCGCTCGGTCATGGACGACTGCATCTCTGCGATGCTGATCTCCTTACCGACGACGTCGGGCGGATACCCGATGGCGGCGCGGCGCACGAAGACGTCGCGCGTGGGATGGCGCAGCACGATCGTGCCTGCAGCAAACTTGAACTGGCCCAGGGTCACTTCCAGGATACGGCTCAACGTGCGATCGAGATCGCGCTCTTTGAACATCGCGGCGGTGAGGTCGAGGATGCTGCCCAAACGCAACGCCTGTTTGTTGCGCCCTTCCGCAGCCAGCTCCGCCTCACGATAGAGCCGGTTGATCTCGCGGTTCGTTTCGGAGAGCTCCTCCGCGCGCCGCTGCTCGTTCGAGAACAAGTGCACGTTTTCGATCGCGGCCGCCGCAAGGTGGGCGAACAGTGCGACGTTGTCGATAGTCGCCGGCGACGGCAGACGATTGCCTTCTGGTGCGTCGCCGATGAGCAATCCGATGACGTCGCCCGACGAAGAGTGCAGGCCAAAGATCAGCGTGTCCGCTTCATTCCATTCCTGCGGGCTCGTGCGCGGCTCGCCCAGCCGTTTGCGATCGAAGACCAACATCGGATCGGTGAACCACGACTGCTTCTCGACCGGCGCATAGAACACCGACGGCCGGATGGCAAACTTTTTGTCGATCTTCAGTCCGACCTGTGCGAACGACACCTCGCGCTGGCGCATCGACGTCTCGGTATCGGGCTGATAGCCGCGCACTGCGCCATAGCGGTAGACTTCGCGGTCGCGGTCGCCGACCAAAATCGAGCCCGCGCGGAATCCGAACCCTTTGAGCGTCAGATCAAGGATGCGATCGAGCAGCGTACCCAGCTCCCGTTCGCGCATGAGCGTGACGGTCAGCTCGACGACCTTGCGCAGCGTCGCCTCCTGATGCTTGGATTCTTGCAGCATCGCTTGCTCGAGCAGCGCCGCCTTGGTCAACTCCTCGCCGCGCTGCATGAGCGCGAGGTTGCGTTCGTCGATCTCGCGCACGAGCAGCCCGACGTTGAGCACGTTGAGCCACAACACCGCCGCCTGGAACGAGACGCTCGCGGACGCCGTCGTCGAGGCCAGCGGGATGTGGTTTGCCAAGAACGAGATGAGGATCACACCGGTGCCGGCGATGCCCGCCATGATGGCGCCGGCATAGCGCTCGCGAGCGGCTGCGACGGCGGTGTAGATGACAAGCCCCACCCATGTACCGGGGAACATCGGCGTATACGCCACGATGAGGGCCGAGAGCCAGATGAAGTCGTTGATGAGCACGCCGCGCGCCATCCAGCGAATGGTCTTCGCCTTGCTGGCGCGGCGGTTGATCTCCGCCGCGACGAAGTGCGCGACGAGCCACGCCCCGATCGCCAGCCAGCGGATCCACTCCGGTGTTGGCGGGGGCAGCGTGAAAACCACCGCCGACGCGATGAACACCGTGATGAGCCGAACGCGAAGAACGCCGGCTTCTCCCCGGCGTAAGTCTTCAAGAGTCGGTTTTGAGAAGATGTCTGCCATGCTAGACGCGGGTAAGCCGTCTGCCAACCGGCAGCCCTACTCACCCTATATCGGCAGAAACGAAGCGGGTCTGGAACCGGGCACGCCGGTCAGTGGATACTTCAGTATCCGTTAAAGCCCACGGTCACGGAACCGTCGGGCTTGACGATGACCGGCACACGGAGGCCCCCCGACAATTTGTGCATCTCGTCACGCGCGCGCCGGTCGGCTTGGGCGTTGATTTCCGTGAACGGGACGCCGCGGGAGCGCATGTCGTCCATCGCAGCCGCGCAGTAGGGGCAACCCGGCTTTGTATAGATAATCGTCTGCGCCATGAAGCCGATTTCGGCGCGGGACGCGCCCAAACCCGTCGCCGCTTATTCACCCGGCATCGAAGCCGGCGGCGTCGTTTATACCGCCGGGCAAGTCGGCATCGATCCGGCTTCCGGTGCGCTCGTCGAAGGGCTCGAAGCGCAGGCGCGTTTCGCATTCTCCAATGTGGGAGCGGTCGTGCGCGCCGCGGGCTTGAGCGTGCGCGATATCGCGAAAATCACGATCTTCATGACGGATCTCAGCCAGTTCGCGGTGGTGAATCGGATCTTCGAGCAGTTCGTCGGCGAGCACCGGCCGGCGCGCACAACCGTCGGCGTCGCGGCGCTGCCGCTCGGCGCGCTCATCGAAGTCGAGGCGATCGCGGTCAGAACCTAGCGTTTCTGCAGTTCTTCGATCTCGGCGAGTTTGGCCGCCGCGCGCGTATCTTTCGGGTTCTCCTCGAGCACGATCTTGAACTGATCCGCAGCCAGCGAGTACTTGCGCTGCGCTTCGTACGTCGAGCCAAGTCCGAGATGCAGTTGCCAGCTTTTCGGCTGCAGCGCCAGTCCTTTGATGAAAGCCGCCTCCGCCAGATTGTACTGCGAATGGTTGTAGTATAGCGCGCCCAAGTTGATATACACGTTGCGATCGTGCGGGTCGATGCTGATCGTGCGCTGGTACTGCTCGACCGCACCCGTGAAATCGCCGAGGTCGTCGTAGGCGACCCCGAGGTTCTCGTACGCCAGCGCGAATTGCGGGTCGAGGTCGATGGCGTGCTTGATCTTCTCGAGCGCTTCTTGGATCTTGCCTTCGTTGATGAGCTCCACGCCCCAGTTGAGCCAGGCGAACGCATAGTGCGGGTCGATGCCGAGCGCCATCTTGTATTGCTGGATCGCGTCGTCGTAGCGGCCGAGTTCGCCATAGACCGTTCCAAGCAGATTGTGCGCGTCCGTGAACCGTGCGTTGCGATCGAGCGCGTATTCGACTTGGGTGATGGCCGCCTGATATCGCTCTTGCGCTTTGTAGATGACGGCGAGATTGTAGTGGCTCACCGGATCGAAGGGGTTGCGGGTTTCCTCGAGCTGATACTCGGACTCCAGGTCGCCGAGCCGCCCCTGATCCTTGTACAGTTGCACGAGATTCGCGAACCCCTCGGGCGACGGCAAGCTCTTGCGAAACGCGTTGATCGCCTCGTCGTAGCGGTCTTCGGCCGAATACACGCCGCCGAGCCGGTTGTAGACGTCACGGTTGCCGGGGTCGACCGCAAGCACGGCCACGTATGCCGCTTCGGCGGCTCTGTAATGTTCAAGCCGGTATTCGACGTCGCCGAGCAGACGCTGTATCTCGATGTTGCGCGGTTCGATCGCTGCCGCGCGGCGGAGCAACTCGGCGGCCTCTTGATTGAGCCCGCGATCGGCGTCGCGGCGCGCTTCGGTCAGAAGTTGCGACGCGGTCTGGGCATGCGGCGCCGCCGGCACCGGCTTTGCCTCATATTTGAGCGGCTCGGGGCCGCCCGGCAGTGCGGATGGAGCTGCAGTTGGAGCGGCCGGCGCCGCAGACGGCGTTGCCGCGGGCGCGCTCGGCGTCGCGGTGGGTGCGGGTTTCGAAGACGCTGCCCGCGCCGGAGGGGACGCGCAGGCGTGCTGCGCGGGCATCACTAACGCAGCGACGACGGCGGTCGCCGCAACAAGACCAACGTGCAAGCGCAGGAGGGTCATGCGAGCGGATGCTATCATTAGACATGGCCGGAGAACTTTCATGCGCTTCGCGCTGACGGTCGGTGCCTGTCTGGCGCTGTCGTCGCTG
>Ga0187846_10000066_pt1 | contig 60160 bp, 56 predicted proteins | sample TC_taG_FD_161473 | JGI IMG/M metagenome (GOLD analysis project Ga0187846, IMG submission 161473) | Biofilm microbial communities from the roof of an iron ore cave, State of Minas Gerais, Brazil - TC_06 Biofilm (v2) | ecosystem: Environmental > Terrestrial > Deep subsurface > Cave > Wall biofilm... | reverse complement strand
CAACCGATACTTCGTCACCCTCGACGAACTCGTCACCGCCGTCAGCGCGCGCTTCCAGCGATGGCGCAAGCCGAACCACGTGCTGCGGAGACTATGCGGCATTATTTAAGACGCTGTGTTTAGAAGTGTTAACGCCAAGCAGTTTCGCCGCCGGCTAAGCGACTCGGGTTATGACCCGGTATTCCAGGTTCGACACCGGCACGACGCGAACTGGAGCTGGTAGTGAGCGCTTGGCCGTACGCGTTCGCTCAGCCGGCTCAGTCCTTCGCCCGCATCTTGACAAAAACATGGTAGGCGACGGCGTCCCAGGCGTTATGAATGCCGATGAAGAGCAGCAGCAGCGCGGCGGCTCCGACGCCAAACAGGACCTCGCGCGTCTGGGAGGTAGCCGCGAACGCCGAGAGCGCGAGCGCTGCGTACGCCGCCAGAGGCAGCAGGGTGTGGAATAACCAGTCCTCGAACTCTGGTTGGTAGGTGGTTTGGGCTCGCATGCGCCGAGCCACGATGACGGTGTAGGCTGTCCCACTGAGGCCGACGAGGCCCCAAACACCTGCCACCGGCGTGATCGCGTGCCACGGAGCGCGTAGCACTGCCGACAAAAGCAAGACAGTGCCGAAATGGACGATCGTCGGCGTGGCGAATGCGGCGCCGGCCTCCGCCGCTCGCAGCAGCGGCCTCTCGGCAATGAGCGTCATGACGACGAACTGCAATCCGATCAGGGCGCCCGCAGCGGAACCGACGATCACATAAAAGCTGTCCCATTCGGCGAGCTCTGACATGTCGTCACTCCCATATGGCATTGCCTATTTTCCAAACCGCTCGAGCCGGTAGGCCAATTCCGGTCCCCCTTTTCCCTCGTACGCGATCTGGCCGACGAGTAGCGCGAACGGCTCGGTGTATCTGGCGATCCGCAGAGGACCGGCATCCACCGGATCGAAACCCGCGTCGCGGATGAGTTCCGCGGCTAGATCTTTGCCGCGCCGGTCGTCGCCACAGTACACCAGACTCGGTCGGTTGACCTTGCGCTTCGCTTCGTACACGCCGAAGAGCACTTCACTGGGTACGGTGTTGAATGCGGCCACGACCCGAGCCCTCGGAATCTTCTTTGCAAGTTCCTCCGCGCCCGACGAGGTGTGGGCGACGACGAGCCCGGTGTTGTCCTCGTTCATCGGCAGCGAGCAAGTCAGGACCACCTTGCCCGAAAGGTCACCGGTCTGATTCAGCACATCGTCGATTCGCGACCAGTGCACGGCGACCAATACGGCGTCCGCGTCCTGCGCCGCCTCACCCGGTGTACCGGCCCGCGCCTTGCCCTTCGCCTCGCGTGCGAGCCTTTTGAGTTTCTCCTCGCTGCGCGCGTAGCTGAATACCACCTCGTGTCCTGCTCGCGCGAGGATCGTACCGAGCTTGGCGCCCATCAACCCTGAACCGAGAATGCCGATGCGCATAGGAGCCTCCTAACGAGACCTGAACGTTGCGCTCGTTTGGGCTGGCTTCGCCGCCTTGCCGGGCCGAACGATGAGCGCCAAGACCACGACGAGCGCGACTGCGAGCATCGCCGTGCCGGCGGTGAGGGAGGTGGCGACGCGGTGCGCGAGCAATTCCCGGCCGTCCAGCCCGGCGCCACCGGCCGTAGCGAATACGACCACGAGTATGCCGAGTCCAAGCGAGCCGCCGAGCTGGTGCGTTACGTTGACGAGCCCAGACGCGGCGCCCGCGTCTTCGGAGGGAACGCCGGCGACCGCGGAGACGGTAAGGGGGCTCAGAGTGCCCCCTTGGCCGACGCCGATGAGGATCATCGGAAGCGCGATGCCGGTAAGGTACGGAACGCCGGCGGAGAGGCGGCTGAGCCACGCCATCCCAAGCAGTGTGATCGCGATGCCGGCGGCGAGCAGGCGCGCGTTGCCCAGCCACTTGGTCAGCCTGGGAACAGCGACCGCGACGGCGAAGTTGGCGATAGTCATCGGCAGGAAGGCGATGCCGGCCTGAAGCGGGCTGTAGCCGTCGACGATCTGCAGGAACTGCGTCATGAAGAACCAGAAGCCCATCATGGCGCCGAGGTAGAGGATCCGGCCCGCATAGGCGCCCGCGCGCTCGTGGCTCGCGAAGAGACGGAGCGGCATGATCGGCTGCTTGGCGCGCGCCTCGTTCAGGATGAGCAGCACGAGCAGCACGATCCCGGCGGCGAGCGCTGCGACAGCGAGGCGATCGATCCAGCCGTGTTCCGCTGAGCGGACCATCCCGTAGACGAGCGCCGTCATGCCGAGGGTCGAGCCGAGCGCGCCGAAAAGATCGAACTCCCCGGGGCGCCGCTCTGTCTCGGCGATGTAGCGCGGCGTGGCAAGCATCATGGCTATGCCGATCGGCAGGTTGAGGAAGAACCCGACGCGCCACGAGATCCAGTCGGCGAGGATGCCGCCAAGCACGAGGCCGGCGCTCGCACCGACGCCGGCCACCGTGCCGTAGTAGGCGACCGCGCGCGTACGCTCCTGGCCTTCGGCGAAGCTCGTCTGCAGCAGCGCAAGCGTGGACGGCGCGAGGATCGCGGCACCCACGCCCTGCATGGCCCGTGAAGCCACGAGCCAGGCGGGGGACAGCGCGGCTCCCACGGCAAGCGATGCGAGGGTGAAGAGCGCCAGTCCGGCCATGAACATGCGCCGCCTGCCGAGGATGTCGCCCGCGCGCGCGCCTAGGAGGAGCAACCCGCCGAAGGCGAGCGTGTAGCCGTTCTGTACCCACGACAGGCCCGTAGTGGAGAACTCGAGCCCCTCGCGGATCTTCGGAAGCCCGGTGATCACGATGGAGATATCGAGCACGATCATGAAGTAGCTCACGAGAACGATCGCGAGCACCGGCGTGCGTTGTGCCATGTCAGAGGTCCTGACGCGTGGGCCGGAAGAGGATCTCGTTTATATCCATGTCTTCCGGCTGGCTGATGGCGAAAGCGACCACGCGCGCGAAGGACTCCGCAGGAAGTGCGATGTCATCGACGAACTTGCGAATGCTCGCGGCGATATCCGGCTCCGTCACGCTGTTCGGCAGTTCCGTGGCCAACGCGCCAGGTGAGATCACCGTCGTGCGGATGTTGTAGGGCTTCACTTCCTGGCGCAGGCCTTCGGACAATACCAGCACGGCACTCTTGGTCGCCGCATACACCGCGCTGCCCGGCCGGACCTTGTGGCCCGCTACCGATGAGACATTGATGATATGGCCGGATTTCTGCTGCTTCATGTACGGCAGCGCCGCAGCGATGCCGTAGAGCACACCCTTGATGTTCACGTCGATCATCCGGTTCCAGTCGTCGATCTTGAGGCGCTCGAGCGGCGAGTGCGGCATCAGGCCGGCGTTGTTGAGCATGACGTCGATCCGCCCGTATGCCTGCACTGCTGCATCGACGAGCTTTTTTACGTGGTCGCAGTGCGTGACGTCCGTAGCTACGGCGAGCGCCTTGCCGCCGCGTTTGGCTAACTCGTCTGCCAAGGACTTAATGCGTTCGACGCGCCGTGCCCCCAGCACGACGGTCGCGCCCTGCGCGGAAAGAAGGCGCGCCGTCGCCTCGCCGTTGCCACTGCTCGCGCCCGTGATGACGACGACTTTTCCTTCGATGTTGTTGCCCATGACTGGACTCATAGGCCTGTCCTTTTTTCCAGCGCCTCGGGATACCGCGCCCCTTGGATCGCGATCTTCGAGGCGGCGTCATCAATCTCGCGCAGATCCGCGGACGTAAGCTCGACTGCAACCGCTCCGATGTTCTCTTCCAGGCGCTCGGACTTTCGGGTGCCCGGGATTGGAACAATCCATGGCTCTTGGGCAAGCAGCCAGGCCAGCGCAATTTGGGCAGGGGTCGCCTTCTTCCGCTCCGCGATTTTGCGAAGCAGCTCGACCAGGATCAGGTTCGCCTTGCGGGCTTCCGCCGTGAAGCGCGGAACGATGTTGCGGAAGTCGGAACTGTCAAACTTGGTGTTCTCGTCGATCTTCCCGGTGAGGAACCCTTTGCCGAGAGGGCTGAACGGAACGAAGCCGATTCCGAGCTCCTCGAGCGCCGGCAGCAGTTCCTCTCCAGGGCGCCTCCACCAAAGCGAGTATTCGCTCTGGACAGCAGTGATCGGTTGGACTGCGTGTGCGCGGCGGATCGTCCGCACGCCTGCCTCGGAAAGGCCGAAGTGCTTCACCTTGCCCTCCCTAATCAAATCCTTCACCGCTCCCGCCACGTCCTCTATCGGCACGTTCGGATCGACGCGGTGCTGATAGAAGAGATCGATGCAATCGATCTTGAGTCGCTTGAGGGAGTCCTCGGCGCTCTGCTTGATGTGCTCGGGCCGGCTATCCGCCACCTGCTGTCCGCTGGGGTCGATCTTGAGGCCGAACTTGGTGCCTATCACTACTTGTCCGCGAAAGGGAACGAGAGCTTGTCCGACCAGCTCTTCGTTCGTGAACGGACCGTATATTTGCGCGGTATCGAAGAACGTGACGCCGCGTTCCACCGCCGATCGAATCAGCGAGATCATTTCCTGCTTGTCTCGGGCCGGGCCATAGCCATAGCTCATTCCCATGCAGCCGAGGCCGATGGCCGATACCTCCAGCCCGCTCTTTCCGAGTGTGCGCTTTCCCATGTTCGCTCCTAAATTCCGGTGCTATTCCGATGGGCCGTATCCCGGCTTCTTGTGGAGCTTCTCCCACTTGCCTTGAATGTCCGGTTTGTAGGCTTTCTCCGTCCAATCTTCCGGTTTCACTTCTTCGATCGCCAGCGACACCGACTCTTCTCCGTAACTCAGAACAGCCATGATGTCCTTAACGATTTCATCGGCGAGCCGAATCTTCTGCCGCGCAGATTTCCCGGGCCACAGCTTCACGACGACATGAGGCATTGTTCTCTCCTTACGGGCGGGCAAGAGTACAAAGCACCTTACGGGCGCAGCAGCGTCTTGATGGCGCGACGCTCATCCATCGCACGGTAGCCCTCCGCCACGTGGTCGAGGGGTAGGGTCAGGTCGAAGACCTTGCCGGGATTGATCTTCCCCTTCCATACCAGGTCGATCAGCTCGGGCAGGAAGCGGCGCACCGGGGCGGGGCCGCCGTGGAGGTGGAGGTGGGCGTAGAACAGATCTTCGCCCTTGAGCTCGACTCCGTGCGGGACCCCGACGTAGCCCACGTACCCGCCTTTGCGGGTCGAACGAATCGCCTGCATCATCGACTCCTGAGTGCCGACGCACTCCAGCACCGAATCGGCGCCGATTCCGTCCGTCAGCTCCCTGATGCGGGCCACGCCCTCGTCGCCGCGCTCGGTCACGATGTCGGTCGCGCCGAACTCGCGGGCAAGCTTCTGCCGCGACTCGTGACGGCTCATCGCGATGATCCGCCCGGCGCCCATCTGCCTAACGGAGAGCACGCCAAGGAGCCCGACCGCGCCGTCACCGACGACCGCGACCGTCTTGCCCGGTTTCACGTTGGCCGCTTCGGCGGCAAACCAACCCGCGCCCATGACGTCGGAGAGCGCCAACAGGTTCGGGATCAGATCGTCGGGGGGAATCTCCGCGGTGGCCACCAGGGTGCCGTCCGCGAGCGGGACGCGCAGCACGGGCGCCTGCGCACCTCCGACGAACTCGGCGTGCTGGCAGCCTGACTGGTAGCCGGCTTGGCAGTTGGGACAGGTGTTATCGGAGGCGAAGAACGAACCAATGACGAACTGGCCGCGCTTGACCGAGCTGACTGCGCGGCCGACCTCCTCGACGATGCCGCAGTACTCGTGGCCCATCGGGGTCGGCTCGCCGCCGGAGTTGAAGCCGCGGTAGGGCCACAGATCGGACCCGCATACGCAAGTGGCCGACATCCTGATGATCGCATCCGTCGGCTTGATGATCGTCGGGTCGTCGCGCTTTTCGAAACGCACATCGCCCGGCGCGTAGAGAACAGCTCCTCGCATGGTCATCTCCTTGTGATCACGTTATTGCTCATCGCGAGGCCCGTTGTATTGCTCTTTGGTCACCTTCTCCATCCAGTCGACAACCTTGCCGTTCAGCTCTTCCTGGATGGCGATGTGCGTCATCGCGGTGGTCAGCGAGGCGCCATGCCAATGCTTCTCGCCCGGCGGACACCAGACGACGTCGCCCGGCCGAATGACCTTGATCGGCCCGCCCCAGCTCTGCACGTAGCCGCAGCCCGACGTCACGATCAGGGTCTGGCCCAGCGGGTGGGTATGCCATGCGCTCCTGGCGCAGGGCTCGAACGTGACGTAGGCGCCGCTGGCACGAGCCGGTCCAGGTGCCTTGAAAAGCTGGTCGATGCGTACCGTGCCGGTGAAATACTCGGCCGGCCCTCGTGCGGAAGGCTGTGAGCCGTTGCGCTTGAGTTCCATTTGTAGCGTCCTCTTTCGATTGAGTTGTTGCCCTCACTTCGCCTTCGCAGCGAGCGAAATGGGGACCGCGTCGATGAGATTCCGGGACTTGACCATGCTGTCCGTTGCGGCTCGAAACTTTTTGAAATGCGGCGTTTGAATGTGTGCGTTGTATGCATCCGCGTTGCGGTAGATTTCAAAGACCCTGACGCGGCCGGGATTCTCTGTTTCGGATACGGCATAGAGCACGAGACATCCCGGCTCGACGCGAACGGAAGTTTCCCCCACCTCCTTCGTCGCAGCCTTGAAACTTTCCAGCTGAGCTGGGTCGACTTCCAGTTCCGCTATGCGCACGTATGGGCCTGGCGTCTCATCCGCGAGGAGCCGCCCGCACAGAGATGACGTCAGCACCGATGCACCAATGATCAGAAGCTGCTTGAGGTCCATGTCAGCGCCTTTTCTCGAAGACTTCCTTTGCCACGGGCAATGCCGAGAAAACGTTCGGCCAACCCGTGTAGAACACGAGCTGAGCGAAGACCTCCGAGGCTTGCGCCTATGTCAGGCCGTTATCCATCGCCCGGTTGAGGTGGTAGGGAATCTGCGCCACTTGACCGGTAGCAATCAGGGCGGCCACGGTAACCAGGCTCCGATCCCGAGGCGCAAGGTCCGGGCGCAGCCACAGCTCGCGGAACAGTACGTCGGTCGTGTAGTGCAAGACTCCCGGCGCGACCGAACCGAACTGCTGCTCGACGCCCGCGGCGCGCTGCGCCTCGGCGGCCTGGTCGAGCGGAAGCAGCTGAGGTGAAGCAGCGGGGAGCCGGTCAGCCCCGATTCCTCGCTCGGCAAAGACATCCTTCGCGACCGCGACCGCCGACATGGCGTTCGACCAGCCGGAGTAGAACGCGAGATGGGTGATGACCTCGGAAATTTCGCGCGGTTTCACGCTGTTATCGAGCGCGATGTTGAGGTAGTACGGCATCTCGACCGTCTGGTTGCGAGCGGTCAGGGCGGCGAGCGTAACGATACTGCGGTCACGTGGCGAGAGGCCAGGCCGTTTCCACACATCTCCGAGAAGGCGGTCTCGCGTGTACTTCTCAAGGGCCGGCGCGACCATCCGGACGTCGTTAAGCGAGCGCATTGGCTTCTTTCCTGGTTCGGTCGTCGCCTGCTCCGTTCGAGCGGATGATGCGACGACTACGGCAAGCGACGCGATCGTCGCGGCGAGCACCTTCATTTCGACCTTCTTTCATCTTTAGCCACATGGCGATAGCAGCCGCGCAGAGCACGGACAGCGCGCTCGCCAGGAACACCGCGCCCAGGCCGGCCACGCCGGCGATCAGCCCCAGCGCCGGGCTGGCGAGCGCGAGCGTCACGTCGAGAAATGCGGTGTAAGCCCCCATGGCGAGGCCACGGTTCTGCGGCGGCGCTCGCCGAACCGCTTCGACGCCAAAACCCGGGTAGACGAGCGAGTAGCCGAAGCCGGTGAGTGCGGCCCCGATCAGCGCCAGCGCGGACGAGGCCGCCACCCAGATCAGCGCCTGGCCAGCTGCTTCGATCAGCACGCAGATCAGCGCGACCCGGGCGCCGCCGACTCTGTCCGCCAGATGGCCAAAAAACGCGCGCGCGAAGATGAACGTGACCGCGAACGCCGTAAAGGCGGGCCAGACCGTCCACCCGCGTGCTGCGAAGAGCAGCGCGACGAACGCCGTGATCGCGCCGAAGCCGACACTGCTCAGCGCCAGGCCGACCCCCGGCACCCATACGGCAGCGACCACCTTGGAGAACGCAGGACGGGCACGCGCTGTCGGCGCAACGCGGCGGAGCGGCGTGACCAGCAGCAGGGTGGCAAGCGGGACCAGCGTCGTCGCGAGCGCAACCGCGGCAAAGCCGTAACTCCCGTACAGGGTCGTGCCAGCCGGTGCGCCAAGCGCAAAGGCGGCGTACATCGCGGTCCCCATCCAGGCCAGGACCTTGCCGGTGTTCTGCGCCCCCGCGAGCGCGAGGCCCCAAGTCTGCGCTCCCGTGATGATGAAGCTTTCCCCCGCGCCGAGCACCCCCCGGCCGAGCAGCAAGATCGTCACGGACACCACCGGCATGCTCACGAAGCGCAGCGATAGCAGGTAGAGCAGCCCGGCCGCGGCTGCCAATAGCAACCCGGTGACGACTGCGTGCTTCGCGCCCCGGCCGTCCGCATGCCGGCCGGCCCACAGCCGCGAGACGAGGGATGCTGCGAACTGGCTGCCGGCAACCAGCCCGACGATGAAGGTGCCGAGGCCCAGGCGTTGGTGCACATGAAGCGGAAGCACCGGCATCGCCAGACCAATAATGAGGAACGCCACGAACACCACCCCCATGATCGGGACCAAGGCAGCGATCGAGCCTTCTGCAGTTCGTTGGATGTCCATTCCTAAGCTCCTTGACTGAGGACAAGATAGCGACTGGGGTGCGCGCTGATTAGATGGGACAATTCGCATGGGCTCATGAAAGGAATTCATGAATGCGCCGCGAAAACGTCAATGACCTACTCGCCTTTCTCGCCGTAGCGCGAGAACGGAGCTTCACCAAGGCGGCTGCAAAGCTGGGGGTCTCCCAGTCAGCGTTGAGTCACACCGTTCGGGGGCTGGAGGCAAGACTTGGCCTTCGGCTGCTCACTCGCACCACGCGGAGCGTCGCTCCTACCGGGGCAGGCGAACGTCTGCTCCAGACCGTCGGGCCCCGCTTCGAGGAAATCGAAGCCGAGCTCGAAGCCCTAAGCGAGCTTCGGGACAAGCCCGCCGGCACCATTCGCATTTCGGCTGGCGAGCATGCGGTGAATTCGGTCCTCTGGCCCGCCTTGGTCAAGTTCCTGCCGCGCTACCCAGACATCAAGGTCGAGATCAGCATCGACCACGCCCTAATCGACATCGTTGCTCAGCGTTATGACGCCGGCGTGCGATCCGGCGAGCAAGTGGCGAAGGACATGATTGCAGTCCGTATCGGGCCGGACATGCGCATGGCGGTCGTCGGCGCGCCGTCCTATTTCGCGGAGCAATCCCTGCCAAAGAAGCCGCAGGACCTGACCGACCACAACTGCATTAATCTGCGCCTGCCAACTTATGGGGGGCTATACGCCTGGGAGTTCGAAAAGGGCCGCCGCGAACTAAGGGTGCGCGTCGAAGGGCAGCTCGTTCTCAACGGCAGCACCCAGATGCTCAATTCGGCGCTGGCTGGATTTGGTTTGGCCTATGTCCCCGAGGATCTGGCGCAGCCTCATCTGGCCGCAGGTCGTCTCAAGCGGGCGCTCGAGGACTGGTGCCCGCCTTTCCCGGGATACCACCTCTATTACCCTAGCCGGCGCCAACCCTCACCGGCGTTCGCCCTGCTGGTCGACGCGCTGCGCTACCGCGGTTAACGCGGCGGCGCGAGCTTCCGGATTTGAGTGGGCTCACATAGCATTTCGGACAAGAAGCGGGTTCTGTCGAGGAGCGCGCTCGATGAGGAGCGGAGTCCAATTCAATGTACGGACCTCTTTGCGCACGAGGTGCGCAACTGCCAGCTGCGTCCTAGCACTGCCGGCTACGTACCGGCGTACTGCACACCGCGCTCTATCCGTTGCTACGGGCCAATATTGACTTTACGGCGCACGAGCGTGCACAGAAACAAGAACACAGGTTATTGTGAATTTCTGCCTAGCATTGTGACAGTAGCGTGAAGTAAAGGGTGCGTGGCGAGAGATCCGCCATGCCGCACGCCGCCGTGAAAGAGAGTCAGTGCAATCGGGACGGGGCTGCTCATACCTTGCTTCCGCTGCACGGCCTCGCCTACGTGCCCAGCGCGCGCACCGGAGCTGCAAGGGAGGTGGGAACGGCTGTTCGTCGAGATGCCCGGAGCGGCGACACACGAGGATCTCTTCTTTGGGCTGGTCGATCTGCGTGCGAGCCTTGAGCGGATAGCCTAACGCTGGCGCGGGCAGCCTGGGTATTGCCCGGCGCGACCCCGCCGCGTTCGTTGCACATGCAGCACGCGGTTTACGTGAACGGAGGAAATCGAAATGAAAGTGCGACTGGTCTTCGTGCCTCCAGGCGGAGGTGAAGCCGATTACTCATTGGACTTCGAACTACCTTCGCTGCCACAGCCGGGCGACTACATCAGTATCATGCGGCCGGATCAGCAAGGCACAGAAGACTTCATCGTCCGCCGCACTGGGTGGACCCTCGATTATCCGAGCAATGACGTCATTGCAAAGCAAGATACTGAGGGGAAGGTAGCGAGCATTGCAGTCGAGTGCGAGTTTGCCCTGGGTTATTACTCCTCGGAGGCGCACAAGAAAGCCTGCGGACGTTATGGTCGCCAGAGTGGCCAGCTTAAGCAGTTCGAAGCGAGCGCGTATTGAAGGTGACACGACCGATACTTGAGGAACAGTAGGCCCAAGACGACGTGCTCGCACTCGGTCGCGTCCTTGCTGCCGCGTAGGGCATCGGCCATCTGCGAGAGCTCGGGCTTCGTAGCCGACCTTGGCGGTGCTGGTGGAGCCGTTTGTTTTCTTGAGCATGTGGGGTTGCGGGCCGCAGGAGAAGCCGCTGTGCGTGCATCTGGATTGGCGCGCGGTCAAGAAGCTGGAGAAGCAGTACATGCGAGCGCTGCCAACCCGCCACGAAACTGCTGACCGGAGGAGCAACATGTCGACTTTGCGTTCTTATTCCTTGCTCATCGGTGCGCTGCTTGCCGTCATGGCAGCGAGCAGTCATGCGGAGGAGCTCGTCGTCAGCAACTACGGTGTATCCGCCAATGGCATGCCGTTCGGCGTCGCGCTCGCGAAGGGCTACTTCAAGGAAGAAGGCCTAAACATAACCGGGCTGATTTCGTCAGCCGGTGGCGGAACGACGCTGCGCAATATGCTCGCGGGCGGCGGGGTTCCGTACGGCGAAGTGAACCCGGTGGTCGTCGTGTCCGCGGTCCTGGCCGGGGCGGACCTGAAGATCGTTAGCGACAACGTGCTCACTGTCGCCGAGTTCGTATGGGCGGTCAGGCCCGATTCCTCGGTCAAGACGATCAAGGATCTCAAGGGCAGAAAGATCGGCTACACCAACCCGCGTTCGACGAGCCAGGCGCTGGCGAACATGCTGGTCGAGGCCGGCGGGTACAAACGTGGCGACGTGGAACTCGTGAAGACTGGCGGCTTCGGCGAAGGGGTCGCGGCTCTCGAATCCGGACAGGTGGACATGGTGCCGATCACCGAGCCGCTCTGGTCGAAGTACAAGAACAAGTTCCGGGCGGTGATCGTAGCCAGTGACGTGCTGCCGCCGCTCGACAACGTGGTGGGCGTAGCCACCGCGGAGATGGCCCAAAAGCGCGGCGACTTTATCCGCGCCGTCATCCGCGCGCGCCGCAAGGCGGTCGTTTTCATGCGCGAGCATCCCGACGAGGCGGCCGATATCGTCGCCAAGCAATACAACATCGATCGCGAGGTCGCGCTCAGCGCAGTGCGCAATCTCACCACGAGCCGGACCAAGGGCGTGCCCTACTGGGGCGAAGGCGACATTCATCTCGATGGCCTAAAACGCATGATCGAGGCGCAGCGCTCGGTAGGCGCCATCACGGGCGAGGTCGATTACAACAAGCTCATCGACACGCGCTTCCTTCCGGACGATCTCAAGTCGGTGAAGTGAAGCGCCCCATCATCGGAAGCGGCGCCGTGACCGCGCAGGTGGCACTCCGCGACGTCGGCAAGACCTTTCCCGGCACGCGCACGAGGCCGTCGTTGCATGCGCTGGGGCCGATCGATCTCGAGCTCCGGCGCGGCGAATTCTTTGCCGTGGTCGGCCCTTCCGGCTGCGGCAAGTCGACGCTGCTCGAGATCATCGCCGGCCTGAGCACCGCGACCAAGGGTAGCGTTGAGTTCGAAGGACGTGCGATCGCAGGCGAGGTGCCGGACGGCATCGGGGTAGTCTTCCAGGAGGACGCGTCACTGCCCTGGCTGACCGTCACCGAGAACGTCGCGTTCGGCCTGCGGCGCGCCGATCTCGGCAAGGACGAACGCGAAGCACGCGTCCGGGATGTGCTGCGGCTCGTCGGATTGACGGACTTCGCCACGAGCTATCCCGCGCAGCTCTCGGGTGGGATGCGCCAGCGGGTGTGCATCGCGCGCACGCTGGTCATGCAGCCGCGCCTGATTCTGCTCGATGAGCCGTTCGGCGCGCTCGACCAGCAGACGCGGCTCCTGATGGGCGACGAGCTCCTGCGCGTGTGGCGCGAGACCGCGGCCACCGCGTTCCTCATCACGCACGCGCTCGATGAGGCCGCAATGCTCGCGGACCGAATTGGCGTCATGTCCGCGCGGCCGGGCTGCCTCAAGGACGTTGTGGAGACGAACTGGCCGCGTGAGCGTGACAGCCGGATCGTCGAGCGGCCCGAGTTCGGTGCCGTGACGGCGCGGCTCTGGAAGACCCTTCGCGAGGAATCGTTGAAGACCATCGGCCGTGCCCGATCGCCGGCCGTCGAGGGCGAATGAAGCGTCTGCTCGCCTACCGGCTCGTAGTCATCATCGGCGCCATCGCGCTGCTCGAAGTGCTCTGCGTCGTCGGCATCATCGACCGCATCACGATGCAGCCGCCCCACCTGATCGCAAGGGATTTGTTCCGCTTGCTCGCATCCGGGCGAATGAACGGTGCGATCGCCAAGACGCTTACGAATACGGTGGTCGCCCTGGCGCTCGCACTCGGCGTCGGGGTGACGGCGGGGGCGCTCATTCACCGGCTACGCGCGCTGCGCGATACGCTCGACCCGCTGTTCGCGGCGTACTACGCGGTGCCCGTGTTCGCGTTCTATCCGTTTTTCATCGTCGTGTTCGGCCTCGGTGACCTGCCGCAGATCCTGATCGCGTTCATGCTCGCCGTCGTCGCCATGATCGTGAACACGCTGAACGGCCTCGACCGCGTTCCGCCCGTGCTTCTCAAGACGGCACGGGCAATGCACCTCAGTCCGGTGGATACGGCGTTGCGCCTGACGCTCCGCGCCGCTGGGCCCTACCTAATGACGGGCGTGAAGCTCGCGGTTGCCTACGCGTTCATCGGCATCATCGGCTCGGAGTTCATCCTTTCGCGCGGCGGCATCGGGTACGAGATCAGCTTCGCGTACAACAGCTTCGACAATGCGACCATGTACCCGCTGATCGTGCTGATCCTTCTCGCCTCCATCGTCATCAACAGCCTCCTGACGCGCTGGGAGCACGCGCTGCTGACGCGGCGGGGCGTGTGATGAGGGCGGGGCGGCTTCACGGAATGCGCAATGGGCTGCTGCTAGGGGCGGTGCTGGTCGCGCTGTGGCAGTTGGTCTACTGGATGGTCGGCGACACGGCGCTGTCCTCACCGACCGCGACGTTGCGCTACACCGCGCAACTCGTGACCCGGGAGGACTTCGCGCTACATCTTCAGGACACGATGCGCGCCTTCGCCATCGCCTTCGTGCTGTCGGTCGTGATCGGGCTGCTGGTGGGCTTCTGGCTCGGGGTCGACCGGCTATCGGGCGACGTGCTCGAGCCCGTGATCGTCACGGTGTACGCGATTCCTAAGCTCACGCTCTACCCGATCCTATTGCTGGCTTTCGGGCTCGGCCTTTCCGCCAAGGTCGCCTTCGGGGTGCTGCACGGTGTCATTCCGATCATGCTCTTCACGGTCAGCGCCGTGCGCAATACCCGCCCGATCCTGCTCAAGACCGGCTACGCGCTCAAGCTCTCGCGGCCCCAGCTCGTGCGCTGGATCCTGTTCCCCGCCGCCTTGCCGGAGATCTTCAGCGGGCTGCGACTCGGTTTTTCGCTCACGCTGATTGGTTGCTTGCTCGCGGAAATGTTTGCTTCCCAGCGTGGCCTCGGATACCTACTCATGACGGGCATGGGACTGCACAACATCGCGTTGGTCATGTCCGTGACGCTGATGATCGTCGTCTTCGCAGGTGCCGCGAGCACGTTGCTGCTGCAAGTTGACCACAGGCTCCATCGTCAGCACTCATGAAAATCGCGTCCCAGGCCCGTTGTGATCGGATGGTCGCGATGCGGCGACGCGTGCCGTCAGCCTCCGACCGCGCGCAGATCCAGCTGATGGGCCCGACCAAGCCAGATTGCACAGTCCCGATGGTCGCGCAGTTCGTCGTCGGTATTGGGATGCACGAACACGTCAAGCCTGCCGTGATTGAGCGCCAGCCAACCCAGGACCTCGGCGAAATGGCTCGGCACAAAAGCAATCTGGTAGCTCCATTTCGGATGCGGTCCGACCGGCCGTTCGTGAAAGCGGCCCATCTGCACCGTATTGCCGAAATGCGCGCTCACCGCTTCGCGAAACTCTCGCGCCGCATCGCGACTGGTGGCGTCAAAATAGACATGGGCATGCCAGCCCTTGATACGCGACACGTCAAGATACGCCATCGCCTTCCCTCAATCTCTTCGAGTGAAACTGCTTGGACCCAGCGGAATCGGACACAGGCGCGCTTTTATCCGCGTCCGTTAGCTCGCGGTCGGACGACTGATGCACGCCGTGCGAGTTCGCAACGGTCAAAATGAGCGTCATGAAAGGCTCGTTTTGCTTTTTTCGCCCGGCTTATTACACGAGCAACATTGCGGACGAAACCCGCATGAGAGTCAAGTAGGATGGCGGGCCGTTCTCGAGCGTGGGACGCCCGCTTTCGGCTTCATTTTGCCCGTGAGGCGCGTGCGGGAATAGGGCGGTTTTCAGCCCCCCCTGTCTACGGTTGTCTACGGTTGTATTCATTCTTCCCTTACGCTGCCTTCCAACCCCAGTTCGCGCGGGGCGTTCGGTGTCATTTCGACCGCCTGCTTGGAAAACCCATCGACCGGCGCAACTTCGATCTGGACGGTGAGCTTCAGGCAAGTACCGCAGCGAAGCAAGAGAATAGTCGACCTACTGGTGCCGGACCGTCTGCCCCGAGAGGGATTCGTGCATCAGGAGCAGGCGCGGCTCGCCGACTCTCGCGGCAACCGCTTCGGGCAACACTTCGCCTAGTTTAGGAGGTCGCCATGGAGGTCGATACGCTGTTCATCCAGCTCGGTCTGGCCGTCGACCGTGACGCTGCGGGGGCTGGGCTCGTGTCGCGCTCGCCGATCGATGGCACCGTGCTCGGCCGCGTCGCCGAAGCCACGACGGCCGAGGCACAGGCCGCGATCGAAGCGGCTCAGCGCGCCTTTCTCGGCTGGCGCACGGTACCGGCGCCGAAGCGTGGCGAGCTCGTGCGCCTGTTCGGCGAGGAACTGCGCGCGAATAAGGACGCGCTCGGCCGCCTCGTCACACTGGAGAACGGGAAGATCCTGCAGGAGGGTCTGGGCGAGGTGCAAGAGATGATCGACATCTGCGACTTCGCCGTCGGCCTGTCGCGCCAGCTCTACGGCCGCACCATCGCCTCCGAGCGACCCGCCCACCGCATGACGGAAACCTGGCACCCCCTTGGCGTGTGCGGCGTCATCTCGGCGTTCAACTTCCCCGTTGCCGTGTGGGCGTGGAACGCAGCCCTCGCGCTCGTGTGCGGTGACTCCGTCGTCTGGAAGCCATCGGAGAAGACACCACTTTGCGCACTCGCGGCCAACGCGATCCTCGCGCGCGCGATGAAGCGCTTCGGCGCAGCGCCGGGCGCGCTGTCGCAGGTGCTGGTCGGCGGTCGCGCGCTCGGTGAGCTGCTCGCCGAGGATCGGCGCATCGCCGTGCTCTCTGCGACGGGTAGCACGCGGATGGGCCGCGAGGTCGCCCCGCGCGTTGCGAGGCGCTTGGGCCGTTCGATCCTGGAGCTCGGCGGCAACAACGCGGCAGTCGTCGCGTCGAGCGCGGACCTCGACCTCATCGTGCGCGCCGTGCTGTTCGCCGCGGTCGGTACCGCGGGCCAGCGTTGCACGACTCTGCGGCGGCTGATCGTGCACGAATCGATCTACGATCGTCTCGTCGGCCGGCTCGACGAGGCCTACGGCCGCGTGAAGATTGGCAACCCACTGGAGGCCGGGACGCTGGTCGGGCCCCTCATTGACGAACGTGCCTTCGAAGCGATGGGGGCCGCGCTTTCAGAAGCGCGCGCGCAGGGCGGCAAGGTGCGCGGCGGCGTCCGCATGACCGTGCCGGGCAGCGAACGGGGCTGTTACGTCAAGCCGGCACTCGTGGAGATGCCCTCCCAGACCGAGCTCGTGTGCCGGGAGACGTTTGCGCCGATCCTCTACGTCCTGCGCTACCGCGAGCTCGACGAGGCGATCAAGCTGCACAACGCCGTGCCGCAGGGGCTCGCGTCCTCGATTTTCACCAGCGATTTGCGCGAAGCGGAGATGTTCCTGTCGAGCGTCGGCAGCGACTGCGGCATCGCCAACGTGAACATCGGCCCGAGCGGAGCGGAGATCGGAGGTGCGTTCGGCGGCGAAAAGGACACCGGCGGCGGGCGCGAGTCGGGTTCCGACGCGTGGAAGGCCTACATGCGCCGCGCGACCAACACGATCAACTACTCGCGCGAGCTACCGCTTGCGCAAGGAATAAAATTCGACGTGGGGTGACGCGGGCAAACGAACGTCAGCGGCTCGGCCGCGCTTAGCGGCGCGATTTATCTTTTCAGGCAAAAACGAACGTAGTAAATTGAAAGAACAAGTAGGGCGGACCGACTTCAGGGGTCTACCTATTCCGGACCTGGAACGGTGACGTGACGAAGAAGAACGCCGCACGTGTGCCCGCCGAGCGTATGTAGAGCAGGATCCCTACCCATCCGTGTGTGAATGATCATCCACGTTTGACCAGGCGCTATCGCGCAGACGAGGGCAGGCGCAAACTGTGTAGATGAGATGCTCCTGCTAGGCCCACGTAGCGGCGACTGGTCTAACCACGATGATCGTCGCCACCCCAAACTGCTCAAATGCTAGCGATCATCCGCAGTCCGTCCCCATTTCTTGTCGCCGGCTATCATACAGGTGCTACCTAAAAGGAGGCTTCCCCTGTGTCTTTCAGGAAACTAACAAAAGCATTGCTGTTCCTGGCGTTCGCGTGGCCAGCGTCCTTTTCCGCGTCCGCGCAGGAAACCTTAGTGGTGTACTGGACCAAAGGGTTCTATCCGCAGGAGGACAAGGCGCTTGACGACATGATCGACAAATTCCAGAAGAAGACGGGCGTCAAGGTGGAGCTGTCGCGCTACTCACCGCAGGAATCGGTGCCGAAGGCGGTGGCCGCGCTCGATGCGGGCACGCCGCCCGACGTCGCCTACGGCGACGTGTTCGACTTTCAGGTCGCTGGTAAATGGGCCTTCGAAGGCAGGCTCGAGGACCTCTCGGACATTCTCGTGCCGATGAAGGGTGACTTCCTGCCCAACACGCTCGAAACCGCGTTCCTCTACAACGATAAGACCAAGAAGCGCGCCTACTACGCCTTCCCGACCAAGCGCCAGACGATGCACATCAACTACTGGCGGGACATGCTGCAAGAGGCGGGATACAAGGAAAGCGATCTGCCCAAGGACTGGAAGGCATACTGGGACTTCTGGTGCGACCAGGCGCAGGCGGGCTACCGCAAGAAGACCGGCAAGCGCATCTACTCGGTCGGCAGCCCCATGGGGGTGGATTCGAGCGACTCGTTCTTCTCCTACCTCACTTTCATGGACGCCTACAACGTGAAGCTCGTCGACGATGACGGCAAGCTCCTCGTCGACAAGCCCGAGGCGCGCAAGGGACTGGTGGCCTCGATGCGCGATTACGTGCACACCTTCGAGAAGGGCTGCACGCCGCCTTCGGCAATTAACTGGAAGGACCCCGACAACAATGTCAACTTCCACAACAAGACGATCATGATGACGCACAACGCGACCATCTCGATCGCCTCGAAGTGGCTTGACGACGCGAACAACGACAAACTCACACCCGAGCAACGCGCGGAAGCGAAGAAGAACTACTACGAGCTCATTGCCACCGCCGGCTTCCCCAACAAGCCCGACGGCAAGCCGATGCAGTACCGCTCGGCGGTCAAGGTTGGCGTCATCTTCGAGAGCGCAAAGAACAAGAAACGCGCCAAAGAATTCGTCCGGTTCATGCTGCAGGACGAGAACTTGACGCCGTACGTCGAGGGCGCGCTAGGGCGTTGGTATCCGGTCACCAAGGCGGGCGTGGGGCGCGAATTCTGGACCAATGATCCGCACCGCAGGGTGGTGCACGCGCAGTTTTCGGCCGGAACAGTGCCCTTCGAGTTCACCAAGAACTATAAGTTCACTATTCTCAACAACGAGAACGTGTGGGCGAAGGCAATGAACCGCGTCGCCGCCGAGAAATGGCCGGTGGAGAAGGCAGTCGACGAGATGATCGCCCGCATCAAGCAGGTCGCGGGCTAGTGGTTTCTCCCCTGAAGAGGGGGTCGTGAGCGGAGCGAACGGGGTTTGGCTGCGAACCCAAACCTCCCGGCATTTTGCCCCGCTGCCCTTGTCTGAGGGCGACAGCGTGTAGTCGAATCGCATGGCTTCGATCGCAATTGCGCATCCGTCTCCGGGCGCTCGCCCGCGGCTCTCGTCGTGGCAGATCTGGGGCATCGTCCTGATCGCCCCGTACGTGCTGGTGTTTCTCATCTTCGTGCTCTACCCGGTGAGCTACGGCCTGTGGCTCGCGCGCCATCCGGTGAGCTACGAGCGGCTGTTCGAGGACCCGGTGTTCTTCCGCACGGTGGTCAACACGATCGCCTTTTTGTTGATCGCAGTGAATCTCAAATTCGTGCTTGCGCTCTTCCTGTCCGGCTTTTTCGTGCACGAGCGGCGCTGGATACGGTGGCTGTCGGTGATCTTCATCATCCCCTGGGCGGTGCCGGCGATCCCGACGATTTTTTCGATCCGCTTTATGCTGAACCCGGAATGGGGCGTGATCAATTCGCTCATTTTCCGCCTCACCGCGCAGGACGGACCCAACTGGCTAAACGAGCCGACGCTCGCACTTTCCATGGCGATGGTGGTGCACATCTGGAAGGCGCTGCCCTTCTGGACGCTCATCCTCATGGCGGGCCGGCTCGCGATCCCGCGGGACCTCTACGAGGCCGCGGGGGTCGACGGCGCGAGCGATTGGCAGAAATTCCGCTTCGTGACCTGGCCATCGATCCGCACCCTGTATCTCACTTCGACGCTGCTTTCCATGATCTGGACGCTGGGCGACTTCAACAGTGTCTATCTGCTGACCGGCGGCGGGCCGGCGGATCTAACGCACGTACTCGCCACGCTCGGCATCCGCTACATCCGGCTTGACCAGGTCGACCAGGCGATGGCCACTATCGTGGTGGCGCTGCCCTTCGTGCTGCCGCTCATGTATTTCATGATGAAACGACTCTCCACGGACGACCGCGGATGAGCCCTCGTCGTCTTGCCAGAGAAGCAAAGCTTTGGCTGATCGCCGTGCCGGTTCTGCTGTGGACGCTGCTGCCCATCTACCACATGGTTCTTTTCTCCTTGTCCTCGAAAGAGTCGGCTTTCTCGGGCGCGCTCTGGCCCGACAAGCCGACACTGCGCAACTTCGGCACCGTGTTCCGCCAGGAGCACTTCTACCTCCATCATTTCTGGGCGCAGATCTGGAACTCGCTGTGGATCGCGGTCGCGGTGGGCGTGCTGACGCTCGTCGTGGCGACCTGCGCCGCGTTCGCCATCAGCCGTCTCAAGCTGAAAGGCGGGCGTACGGTCATGAACGCGGCGCTGTTCACCTACTTCATTCCGGCGGCGTTCCTCGCCGTGCCGATGTACAAGGCAATGGGCGCCTACGGCCTGCTCAACAACCGCTGGTCGCTCGTGCTCGCCATGGTGACGCTCGCCTCGCCGTACGCCATCTGGGTGCTAAAGCAGGCCTCCGACCGCCTGCCCTGGGAGCTTGACGAGGCGGCGCGCATCGACGGGGCCACGCCGCTGCAGCTCTTTCGGCTCGTGTACCTGCCGCTCATGATGCCCTCGCTCGTCGCCATCGGCACCTATGCCCTGCTTCTGGCCTGGAACGAGTATCTGTATGCTTTCTTGCTCCTTTCGCACGAGAACACCATTCCGCTTGCAGTGGGCCTCGCGCACTTCCTTGCCTCGGACGATTCGCCCTGGGAGCTTTTGATGGCCACCGCCCTCATCTACGCCCTGCCGCCGGCGGCGATCTACTACGCCTTCCGGCGCTACATGGTCGGCGGGGTCACTAGCGGTGCGGTGAAGACATAATGGCCGCCGTTTCGTTCCGGGAGGTGAAGAAGAACTTCGGCAAGACCCGCGTCGTCCACGGCATCTCGCTCGACATCGCCGACGGCGAGTTCATGGTGCTGGTCGGGCCTTCGGGCTGCGGCAAGTCGACGCTGCTTCGCATGCTCGCGGGGCTGGAGGACATCACCGCAGGCACGATCACCATCGACGGCCGCACGGTGAACGACGTCGAGTCCAAGGACCGCGACATCGCCATGGTGTTCCAGAGCTACGCCCTCTACCCGCACATGACGGTGCGCGAGAACATGGGGTTCTCGCTGCGTTTGCGAAATGACAGGAAGGACGTGATCGAAAAGCGAGTCGCCCAGGCGGCGAAAATCCTCAACCTCGAACCATATCTCGAGCGCTACCCGCGCGAGCTCTCCGGCGGGCAGCGCCAGCGCGTGGCGATGGGGCGCGCGATCGTGCGCGATCCCAAGGTGTTTCTCTTCGACGAGCCGCTCTCCAACCTCGATGCGAAGCTGCGCGTCGCCATGCGCGCCGAGATCAAGGAGCTGCACCAGCGGCTGAAGACCACCACGGTGTACGTCACGCACGACCAGGTCGAGGCGATGACCATGGCCGACCGCATCGCGGTGATGAACGAGGGCCGTATCGAGCAGCTCGGCGAACCGCTCGAGCTCTACGACCGGCCCGACAATCTGTTCGTTGCGCAGTTCATTGGGGCGCCGGCCATGAATGTCTTTGATGGAAAAATAAAGTGCGAAAACGGAAAAGCCTGGGTGGAAGCCCTCGGCACGCGCTGGCCGCTCGCCGGCGTGCGGGGCAGCGACGGCCAGGCGGTGAAATACGGCATTCGTCCGGAGCACCTGCGTCTCGGCAACGGTGGCGTGGCGGCGGAAATGGAAGTGGTCGAGCCGATGGGGACGGCTACCGAACTCATCGTGAAAGTAGGTGACGGGCGCCTCACGGTGTTGACGCAGGGGCGTTCGCGCGCGGCCCCCGGCGAGCGCATCTTGCTTGATCCCGAGGCGCATCAGGCCCACGTGTTCGACGCCGCTAGCGGACGTAGAATTTAGGCCGCCAAACGAGAAAAATGGTGTGCCCGACCGAGTGCGGACTGCGGGGCCTCGACGTGAAGCAGTGGACTGGTCTCATTCCGCAGGCCTGAGGAGGTAGGTGATCGCGCGCATTCGCGAGGAGCAAGCAGAGGCCCTCGCGGATGCGGATGTGCGCAAGCGCCTGGCCAGCGCCGGATTCGACGCGGCCGCGGGCGTGTCCGGCGAGGAGTTTGAGGCTGACGTTGGGCGCGAGCGTGCACCGTTCCTCGACGGCGCACGAGCCGTCATGGCCGGACGGCGAGGGTTGGTGACCGGCCCAAAGGAGTCGCCACGCCGAGCAGGCCGTCTACGTCGTCGAGGGCACGCCAGCGTACTTTTCCGATCCCACAGATCCGTCCGCCAGAAAGAGCTGAAGGGGTCTGCGTTCAATTGACACTGTTCACATGGCACACTACCGCAAACCGCTCGCCGCAGCGGTAGCGCTCAATACCGCAATCTTCGTCGTCGAGGCGGTAGCCGGACTTCGGTCTGAAAGCCTCAGCCTCGTGATGGACAGTTTTCACAACTTGTCCGACGAGATGGCGCTCGTGTTCCTGTACCTCGCCTTCGTCCTCCCGCAGGGTGTGTCCCGCAACCTCGTCAGGTCGGCGAACCTCTTCAACTCCGTGGGGCTCATGGCCGTTAGCGGACTGCTGCTGTGGCAAGCCGTCGAGCGGCTGCAGCACCCGCAACCGGTCTCGGGCGTCGTCCCGATCGTGGTTGGGCTCGCAGCCGCTGCGGCCAATTGGGGAGTGGCCCGGCTGCTTCGGCGCCCCAGCCTGAACAGCGCGGCGATCCGGTTGGCCTACATTCATAACCTTGGCGATGTGTTCGTATCGCTTGCTCCCGTTCTGGCGGGTCTCCTGGTGAGCGTCTCGGGACGCTCGTATTTCGATCCGCTGATTGCCGGAAGCATCGCGCTCTGGCTGATCGCGTCAACGCTGCGGGAGGTCATCGCCTCTCGAGAGGAACTGCTTTGGCCGGAAAAGATCAGTTGCGGCCATACGAACGAGGAGCAGACGACGGTCGTCGCCCGATAGCTGCGGGCCGAACCGTCAGCAATAGGACCGATAGACGACAACCACGGGCCGCCGCGCCGGTAGTGGCCGCATGGCGGCTACGCGACCGATCTGTCCTGTCACCTAAGGTACATGGCGTACGTCACGCCGGGCAGTTTCCCCGGCTGCTCGGTACGCGGACTGTGTGGAGGGCGAGCGAAGAAATAGGACGCACGAACTCATCCGCTTAGAGCGACGGCATGTCGAACGAAGGGAACAGACCGTCCGCTCTCGCAAGGTCTTGCGCGCAATAGCCATCATGTCGGGAAAGTCCGGAGGCGGCATGCCAAGCGGCAGGGTAGGCGAGGTTGCGCTAGGCTGCCGGCCTTTCGGTCGGGGTTCTTTGGGGGGCAAGGTCGGGGAGCGATGACCGGCAACTCGCAGATCGTCATCGATCGAGTGAGTCACGTCTATCGTCCGCCGCGCGGGCGCGAAGTGCGTGCGCTCGAGGACGTGTCACTCGAAGTGCGCGGGCGCGAGTTCGTCGCGCTGCTTGGTCCGTCGGGCTGCGGCAAGTCGACGCTGCTCTATCTCATCGGCGGGTTCCTGCCGACCGGGACCGGCACGATCCGGGTCGACGGCGAGCCCGTCACGCGCCCCGGATCCGACCGCGGCATCGTGTTCCAGCACTTCGCGCTGTTCCCGTGGAAGACGGTGCGTGCGAACGTTCTCTATGGCCTCGAGAAACTCGGCCTGTCGCGCGCGGAGCGCGAGGAGCGGGCGCGGTCGTTCATCGATCTGGTGGGTTTGAACGGTTTCGAGGATAGCTACCCGTCCCAGCTCTCCGGCGGCATGAAACAGCGCACGGCGATCGCGCGGACACTCGCGATTGACCCGCAGATCCTGCTGATGGACGAACCGTTCGGCGCGCTCGACGCGCAGACGCGCAGCCTGATGCAGACCGAGTTGCTCGGCATCTGGCAGCGTTCGCCGAAGACCGTCCTCTTCGTGACCCACGACGTGCAGGAGGCGGTCTACCTGGCCGAACGCGTCGTGGTGATGTCGGCGCGACCCGGTCGGGTGAAAGCGATCGTCGACACGAATTTCGACCGCAACGCGCCCAACCTCTTCAAGTCCAAGCCGTTCGTCGAAAAGGTCGACGAAATCTGGGCGCTGGTGCGCGACGAGGCGCTGAAGGCGCAGCGGAGCGAGGGGCATTGAAGCGCGCGCTCGTGCGCTATTCGCCGTTGCTGCTGCTCGCCCTGGCATGGGAAGCGGCGACGCGGCTTGGGTTCGTCTCGACGCTCGCGTTGCCGCCGCTCTCCGACGTGCTGCGCGCGTGGGGCGGACTGCTCGCAGGCGGCGATCTCTGGATCAACGGCGCGGCCTCGCTCTACCGCGCCGGCGCGGGGCTCGCCCTATCGATCGTCGTCGGCGGCGCCTTGGGGGTGGCCATGGCCTGGTGGCGTCCGGTCAATGTCCTGCTCGGCCCGCTGGTGGAGATGTTCTATCCGATGCCCAAGTCGGCGCTCATTCCGGTGACGGCGCTATGGCTCGGCTTCGGCGACGGTTCCAAGATCCTGCTCATCTTCCTCGGCTGCATGCTGCCGGTCACGCTCGGCGCGTTCAACGGCGCTCGCTCGAGCGACCAGGCGCTGGTGTGGTCCGCGCGCAGCATGGGGGCGAGCCGGCTGCGCACGCTGTGGGACGTGGTGGTGCCGAGCGCGCTGCCGGAGCTCCTGAACGGCATCCGCACGGCGCTCGCGCTGTCCTTCGTGCTGCTCGTGAGCTCCGAGCTCATCGCTGCCCGGACGGGACTCGGCTACTTGATCGGATTCCTGGGCGAGGGCGGGGTCTACGATGCGATGTTCGCGGTGGTGTTGACGGTCGCGCTGCTCGGCTTCGTCGCCGACCGCGTCTATCAGCGCCTGATGCGCCGGGTGCTCCAATGGCGCGAATGAACGATCAGGCGCGGGCCGCCTCCGGGCCGGCGGGCGCCCTGGGCTGGGGCCTCGCGCCCTGGCTGTCCGTCCTCGCGCTCGCGCTCGCCTGGGAGGGCGTGGCGCGTAGCGGGATGGTGACCCCGTTCATGCTGCCGCCGCTCAGCGTCGTGCTCGAGCGCATTGGCGCCGACGCGGCCGCGGGCGAGCTGCTGCGCAATCTCGGCCTCACGCTGTATCGCGCGCTCGCCGGGTTTCTGATCGCCGCCGGCGCCGGCATCGTGCTCGGCGTCGCGATCGCGCGGAACCGCGTGCTGCGCTGGTTCTTCGATCCGATCATCTCGGTCGGATTCCCGATGCCGAAGATCGCGTTCCTGCCGATCGTCATCCTGTGGCTCGGCCTGTATGACGTGTCGAAGATCTCGATGATCGTGTTCGACGCCATCTTTCCGGTGGTGACGGCGACGGTCGCCGGCACGATGGCGGTGGAAAAGGAGCTGCTGTGGTCGGCCCGCAACCTGGGGGCGGGCGAGCGCGAGCTGCTGTGGGAGATCGTGCTGCCGGCGGCCTTGCCGCAGATCCTGACCGGGCTGCAGGTCGCGCTCCCGATCGCGCTCATCGTCGGCATCGTGACCGAGATGCGGATGGGCGGCGCCGGACTGGGTGCGGCGATGATGACCGCTTCCAGATTCGCCGACTCCCCGGGGGTGTTCGCTGGCATCGTCGAGATCGCGCTCGCCGGCTATTGCCTGGTGAAGGGGATGGCGGCGCTGCGGCGCCGTCTCCTGCTGTGGCACCAGGAGGCGCTCGCGCCGACCACCGCCTAGCCGGCGCCGCGCTTGACAGTGGTTCCCGCACGTTCAATCATGAGTGCGGTTCGGTCGGTTCGCGGAGATCGCGCGGATGCGAAAAGCGCGCGAAGCGAGCCGGACCACCAGCGTGGGAGGATGACATGCGCTTGCCGAAGTTTCTGGCGGCCGTTGCGGCCGTCGTGCTGCTGACGTTCGGCGCCGGTGCGGCCGGCGGTGCGGAGCCGGTGAAGATCCGCATCGCGTGGGTGGTCGCGGTCGCCAATTGGCCGTCGATTCTGTTCGAGAAGCCGGGCATCGCGAAGCACCTGGGCAAGTCCTATGTGATGGAGTCGGTGCGCTTTCAGGGCACCCCGCCCATGATCACGGCGCTCGCGAACGACGAGCTCGAGATCGCCGACCTCGGTTTCTCCTCGTTCGCGCTCGCGGTCCAAAACGCGGGCATGGATGATCTGCGGGTCATCGCCGACGAGTTTCAAGACGGCGTGCCGGGCTATTACACCGATGAATTCTTCGTGCTGAACGACAGCCCAATCAAGAGCGTCAAGGATCTCAAGGGCAAGGTGCTCGCCACCAACGCGGGCGGCAGCGCGGTCGACATCGTGGCGCGCAGCATGCTGCGCCGGAACGGGCTCGACGACCGGAAAGACGTGACCATCGTCGAAGCGGCGTTTCCGAACATGAAGGCGATGCTCGCCGAGAAGAAGGTGGACCTCATTCCCGGCGTGATTCCGTTCTCGCTCGACCCGCAGCTGCGCGGGATGGCGCGGACGCTCTTCACCCAAAAGGAGGCGGTCGGCAGGACGCAGATGATCGTCTGGGCGGCGCGCGCCGGATTTTTGCAGAAAAACCGCGCCGCCGTGGTCGATTTCATGGAGGACGCGCTGCGGGCCGTCCAGTTCTATCTCGATCCGAAGAACCACGAGGAAGTGGTCCAGATCGCGGCGCGAGTGAGCAAGCAGCCGCCCGAGCGCTTCGCCGGCTGGCTCTTCACCAAGAAAGACTACTATCGCGACCCCAAACTCGTTCCGGACCTGGACGCGCTGCAGGCGAACATCACGCTGCAGCACGAGCTTGGGCTCCTCAAGGCGAACGTCGACGTGAAGAAGCACGCCGATCTCAGCCTGGTCGAAGAGGCGGCGCAGCGCCTGAAATAAGCGTCGCGATCCGCGGCGAAGAATCCGAGCGCGAGACGCCCGCTCGAGCGGGACGGGGCGCGTTGACATTGCAGCCGAGGGGGGAAATCAGGTGGCGAACAGCACCGAAGCATCAGCCCGGTTGGTCGCGCGGCTGGAACGTCTGCCGTTCTCGCGCTGGCACCGCTCGTTCGTGCTGGTTGCCTTCTTCGGTACCCTGTTCGATGCGGCGGACTTCGCCCTGTTCGGTGCGGCGCTGCCGGCGATCGCGAAGGAGTTCCACTGGGGCCCGGCGCAGGCCGGGCTGCTCGCCACCGTCGGCCTGATCGGCGCCTTCCTCGGCGCGCTCTTCTGGGGGACGATTTCCGACTATATCGGACGCCGGACCGCGTTCCAGGCGACGATCGGCATCTTCGCCGCGTTCACCGGCCTGATCAGCGTGTCGTGGAACATGGCCTCGCTTGCGTTCTTCCGCTTCGCCGCGAACTTCGGCCTCGGCGGCGAAGTGCCGGTCGCGTCGACCTTGACCGCCGAATACATGCCGAGCCGGATACGCGGCCGAGCGACCGGCACCATGATGGCGGCGTTTCCGGTGGGGCTCGTCGTGGCCGCGGGCCTCGCGCTCGCCATCCTGCCGCGGTTCGGCTGGCGCGCGCTGTTCGTGGTCGGGGTCGTGCCGGCGCTCGTGCTCTTCTTTGTCCGCCGCAATGTTCCCGAGTCGGTCCGCTATCTATTGAGCAAGGGTCGGGTGGCGGAGGCCGAGCGGACGGTGTCGCAGATCGAAGAGCAGGCCCTCGGTCGGATCGAAAGCGCGCCCGCCGCCGACGCCCAGGCGGCGGTGCAAGCTGCGCCCCAGGTTGCGGCCGCCTCGAAGGTGACGGTCTTCGAACTCATGGCCCGGGGGCGAGCCCGGCGCACGATCCTCCTGTGGATCGTCTCGTTTTGCTTCCTGTGGTCGTCGAACGGCATTCTGTTCATGTTGCCGACGATCCTCACGCAGCGCGGGCTGCCCTTGAGCCAGGCGATCGCCCTCACGCTGGTCCAAGCGGTCGGCGGGGTGTTCGGCTACGTCGCCTGTTCGTTCCTGATCGACCGCTACGGCCGGCGGCCGGTGCTCTTCCTCTACTACCTGATCGGCGCCGGCTTCCACTTGTGGTTCGCGCTCTCGACCGGGCTGTGGATGTATGCCGCCATCGCGCTCGTCGGCTGGGTGAATCCGGGCGTGTACGGCCCGAGCTGCATCTACGCCGGCGAGCTGTATCCGACGCATCTCCGCGCGACTGCGGTCGGGTGGTTCTTCGGCATCGGGCGCATCGGGTCGTTTCTCGCGCCGGCCGTCGTCGGATTCATGCTCGCGCAGGGTCTCGGCCAGTACGTGCTGCACACGTTCGCGCTCACGTACTTCGTCGCCGCCATTGCGATCTGGCTGGTCGGCATCGAGACCAAAGGCCTGGTCCTCGAGCAGATCACCGGGCTCGACGTGGCGGCCGTGCCCGGCCGATAGGCCCCGGGCCGCCGGTCCGACCGGGCCGCGCCGTCGCTGAAGCGGCTAGGGGTGCTCGGCGAGGAATCCCGCGACGAGATGAACGAATGCGTCGGGCCGCTCCAGCACCGAAGCATGGCGGGCCGGGGCGAGCCAGTCGAGGCGGGCGGTGCGGATATTGGTCGCCAGCCACTGCGCGGCATCGATGAAGCTCGGGATGTCCCGATCGCCGCAGAGTACGAGCGTGGTCGCGGCAATGCGCGGCGCAAGCGGCCGCAGATCGGCCGCCGCCAGCGCCTCGCAGGCCCGCGCGTAGCCTTCGCCGCTCGTGCGCGCGAACGCGGCGCGCACGTAGCGCACCGCGGGCGGATCTTCCGCCACGAACTCATCTGTGAACCAGATCTTCAGGATATCCTCGAGGAGCGCCGCCGTCCCGTTGGCCCGGGCCGCGGCGGCGCGCTGCGCCCACAGGCGCCGCATTTCGTCGGTGTAGCTCGGCGTCGTGTCGACGAGCACCAGCCGTTCGACGCAACGCGGCGCGGTCGCGGCAAAGTGTTGCGCGACCAGGCCGCCGAGCGAGATACCGATCACATGGGCCCGCTCGATGCTCTCGCGCGCGAGCAGTGTTTCGAGCTGGGCCGAGAGGTCCTCGATCCGGTAGGGGCCGGTCGGGATCGCGGCTTCGCCGTGGCCTGGAAAATCGTAGGTGAGCAGCGTGAACCGGCTCGCGAGCCGCGCCACCGTGAAGTCCCACAGATGGCGATCGACCCCGAGGCAATGCAGCAGGACCGCGGCCGGGCCGCTCCCCGAACGGTGCGCCCGGATTGCATCGGCGCGGAGCGAGGCCATCCGAGCCTACGCGGGCGTTACCCGGAGAGATGCTGGCGAAAGAAATCGACCGACAGCGCGAGCGCCCGGTCCGCCTCAGGCTTGCTGTAGGTCTTGCCGCCGAGGCGCGCGAAAGCGTGATCGGCACCCGGATACTTGTGGATCGTCACCAGCGGGTTCGCCGCGAGCCGGCGCTCGAGCAGCTCGTTCACCTCGGCCTGCACCCAGCGGTCCCGCAGCGCCATGTGCAGCAAGAACGGACGGTGCAGATTCGGCGCCTCGCGAATGTGGTGCTCGATGTAGGTGCCGTAGTAGGCCACCGCACAGTCGATGTCGGTGCGGCAGCACATGAGGTAGCAGAGCTTGCCGCCGAGGCAGTAGCCCACCGCGCCCACCTTGCCGCTGCATTCCTCCATCCCTTGCAGGAACTGCGCGGTGTCCTCCATGTCGCGCACGCCCGAGTCGTAGTCGAAGTCGTAGTAGAGGTCGAACGCTCTGCGCACGTCGGCGGGGTTGTGGTCGTAGAGCTCGACGCCCGGCTCCTGCCGCCAGAAGAGATCCGGCACGAGGCAGACGAACCCCGCTGCGGCGAACTCGTGAGCGTGGTGCCGCATGGTGTCGTTGACGCCCCAGATTTCCATGATCGCGATGATCGCGCCGGCCGGCCGCCGGTCCGGGAGCGCGACGTACGCGCCCATCTCACCGTCCCGGAGCGGAACGCGCACAGTGCGGGTCTGCATCGGCGCCGGTCCCGAACGATGCCCTAGCAGGGTGCGAGCGGCACGAGCGCGCCGCCGGCGACCAGGCGGACCGCCTTGACGGTCGCACTCCCGAGCGCGAGGCGGCTGAAAGCGTCGACGGGCATGGTCGCGGTCCGGCGGCGTGGGGTGTCAAGAATAGCCGGCGCATTGCAGCCGGGCAACCTCGCGCCCGAGCAAGCGGTCATCGCCTGCCGACCTGCTTGCCCGAGCCCGCGCCGGGTTTTGCGGCCCGCGACTTTCCCGGTCGCGATCCGGAGACGGCAGGCGGACCGCAGCTTTTCCGCTACCAGGGCGGCAGGCCAAGTATTGCCGCGTCCCCCCGTTCACGCCGGGGCAGGTTGACGTCCTCGACTGACATTGTCGCCATCGCCCGGGCGCAGCGTCCAGAACGAGAGCGATGACAGGATCGTCAGGGCGCCGATCGTCAGAAACGTGTGGTGCAGCGCCCCCGTCACGGCCACCTGCTCGGTTTGCGGCAGGTTACCGAGATACCAGCCCGCGACGAGCGAGCCGCAAGCCAGTCCGAAACTCAATGACATCTGCTGGCAGGTGCTGGCGATGGAGGTGGCCATGCTCGACTCGGCGGGCTCGATGTCCGCGTAGGCCATCCCGTTCATACTCGAGAATTGGAGTGAGTTGAACAGTCCCTGCGCGAGCGCGAGGAGCACGATCATCGCCAACGGCGTGTTGGGCGTCACCAGCGCGAACGCGCAGATGGTCGATCCCAGCATGACCGTGTTCACGATCAATATCTGGCGAAATCCATGGCGTCGCAGGAGCCACGCGCTGAGAAACTTCATCCCCATTGCCGCGGCCGCGATCGGCATCATGAGGAGCCCCGATTCCCACACGGGCAGCCCGAGGCCGAGCTGATAGAGCAGTGGCAGCAGGAACGGCATACCACCCACGCCCAGCCGGGTGACGAAGCCGCCTACGACCGAAACGCGGAACGTGCGCACCTTGAACAGCGACAGGCGAAGCAGGGGATAGGCCAGCTGGCGCGCATGCCATGCGTAGGCCGCGAGCAGGCTCATCGACAGCAGGAAGAGCACGCCGCCCGACGTTACATCGATCGTGTGTTCGCCGAAGATCTCCAGCAGCCACGAGAGGAGCGCCGTGCCGGTGCCGAACAGGACGAGCCCGACGACATCCAGCGGTCGGGGTGCGCCGCCGTGATAGTCGGGCATGTGGCGATAGATGATCAGCAGCGCCGCGATGCCCATCGGCACGTTGACGAAGAAAATCTCGCGCCAGGACAGCCAGTGCACGATCAGCCCGCCGACCGTCGGCCCGAGCAGCGGCCCGATCAGCGCCGGGATGATGACGAAGTTCATCGCCACCAGCAGTTCCGATTTCGGAAAGGTGCGGATGATCGCCAGACGCCCAACCGGCGTCATCATTGCGGCGCCGAGACCCTGCAGAATGCGCGCGGCCACCAGCATCGGGACGTTGACCGACAACCCGCAGAGCACCGATGCGAGCGTAAAAATCGCGACCGCCAGCCCGAATACGCGGCGCGTGCCGTAGCGATCGGCGATCCAGCCGCTGACCGGGATGCCCACTGCGAGGCTCAGGATGTAACTTGTTACGACCGCCTTCAGACTAAGCGGTGCCACGCCCAGGCTCACCGCCATCGCCGGAATCGCGGTATTGACAATGGTGGAGTCGAGCTGCTCCATGAAGAGCGCGGTGGCGACGACCCAAGGCAGATACCGCTTTACGGTTAAGGTAGTCGTCTCGGGGATCGTGCTGTCGAGCGGTGGCGGCATCGGGTTGGGCGGTGCGACGTTCGGGCAAGGAATGAACGCGAATGGACAGGGACTACGGATACCACGCGCAGTCAGACTGTGGCAATCGACGTTGTCCGCCAAGACTGGACTGGCTCCAGCCGGCCTCGCCCCGGGAACGTGGTCTTGGTGCCGGGCCCAGGCCTCGACGCGACAAAATAGCGCGACCCTGGGCGCATAGATATCCGATCACGCGCGCTGAGCACGGGCGTTCGGGGTGCGGATGAGCCGCGACTCGGTGATCCGCGCACTCTTCATCGGCGGACTGTCAACCGCGCTTTCGACCCGGAGCGCTCAATTCCGCAACCAGGGATCCGGGTCCTAGGTCCTCGCCCCGGTCGATTTTTCTGCCGACTGTTCCTGCGTGCTGCTAGCATAGACGACCACGAAGCGAAGAACCGGCCGGCCGCTCGGCGCGCGGCGGCAAGGCAGGACGCGGTGCACGCGTCGAGCAAACCTCTGAGAGGAGGCAATCATGCCATCGACTCGCTTTTTTCTGCTGCTGATCACACTCTGGTTGACTTGGATGCTGCAGGGCTGCGCCTCGACGGAATCGGTGGCCGCAGCGGCCACCCCGGCGCGCATCACCGTGCTCTACGACGCCTTCGGCAAGGATGCGGCGATGACCAAAGACTGGGGCTACGCCGCGCTAGTGGAGGTGAACGGCAAGCGCATTCTCTTCGATACCGGTGATGACCCGGAGATCTTCGCCAAGAACGTCCAGGCGAAGGGCGTCGATCTCACCAAGCTGGACTACGTCGTCATGTCGCACCGCCACGGCGACCACATGGGCGGGATGACTTATCTGCTGAGCGTGAACCCGAAAGTGAAGATCTACGCGCCGAAGGAAGCCTTTGGCATCTATGGCTCCGACCTGCCGAGCAAGTTCTATCGCAAGGCCGAGTCGCTGCCGGCCGAGATGCGCTACTACGGCGGCACGCCGCCCGAGATCATGAAGTTCGGCACCGCCTTTCCCGGCGCCAACATTCAGTTGATCGACAAGACCACGGAAGTGGCACCGGGCATCACGCTGATCGCACTGGTTTCCGATGCGCCCGGAACGAAGGAATTGAAAGAGCTGTCGCTCGCTATCAACACGCCCGACGGCGTGGTGCTGGTGGTCGGCTGCTCGCACCCGGGCATCGAGGCCATCGTCGCCGAGGCGGCGAAGATCAATCCGCACATCCACTTCATCGCCGGCGGTTTCCATCTGGTGGTGGCGCAGGATCCGGCGATCGAGAAAGTCGCCACCACGCTGCGCGAAACCTACAAGGTCGATTACATCGCCCCCGGCCACTGCACCGGCGAGCCGACCTTCGCCGCGCTCCAGAAGGCGTTCGGCGACCGCTACCTCTACGCCGGACTGGGGACGACGCTGGGCGTAGGTGCGAACCCGCGCGCCGAATCGGATCGAACCGCCACCTATGCGCTGGACGAGAGCGATTTGCACCGCTATCGCACGCTGCTCGCCCAGGCCGACGACTTAAGCGACAGCGGACCCGCGGCGGTGCGGCTCGCGCACGCGAAGTAGCCGCTAGGCAAAGGGGCGCGCGGACTGGCTGCGCGCCCGGTTAGGCGATCGAGCGCGCCTTGCGGGCGCTCTCGATGAGGGAGGTGCGCAACAGGAATTGCCGGTGACTTCCCGGGTCGGCTGCAGTGGCGCGCAACTGCGCGAAGCGCGCCGCGCGGACCCTCGGGTCGCGCTCCTCGAGCCGCTGCTTGTTGGCGACGGTCTGCTCCTGGACGTACTGGATGTTGAGGGGTCGTCGCCGGCGCTCATAGCGGTCGAGGAGCGCCGCCTCCCGACCTTCGAGCGCCACCGCGTGGAGCGTGTCCGCAAGCTCGATCGCGTCGTGGATGCCGCAGTTCAAGCCGAGGCCGCCGATCGGATTGTTGACGTGGGCCGCGTCGCCGGCCAGGAACACGCGTCCGTGGCGGAAGCTTGCAGCAACGCGCTGGTGCACCTTGTAGAGGTTGCGGTGCACGACGGCAAAGCCCTCGGCGCCGGGCAGCACGCGCCCCATCCGCGCGCGCACGCCGGCATCCGACAGCGCCTCATCATCGCTCTCGTCGGCGCGGGTCGGGAACACCGCGCGCCAGCGGCCCTGGTAGTCGTCCCCCGCGACCTTGAATAGGTTCGTCCATTCCTCGGGGTCGGCGAGGTAGCTGCGCTCGCAGCAGCCGAGCGCGCGCGCGAAGTCATCGGTGGTCGTGAGCACGATGAAGCGCTCGGGCCACGTATAGCCCTCGAATTCGATGTCGAGCAGCTTTCGCACCGTGCTTCGTCCGCCGTCGGCGCCGATCACCCAGTCGCCGGTCAACGCGCACGGTCCATCTGACGTGGCGGCGATCGCTCGCACGCGATCGGCACCCTGCTCGAGGTGCGTCAGGCGGGTCGCGAAGTGCACGGCGCAGTCGGGCAACGCGCGCAGCGCCTCGATTCCCATGCGGGCGAGCTTGTGCTGCTCGGTCTGCACGACGAAGGGGTAGGGCGTCTCGTCGCGCAGGACGTCATGGTCGAACTCGCAGATCTTGGCGCGCGCCGGCCGGTCCCAGAACTGGAAGTGGCGCGCGACCAACCCCTCGGCGACGAAGCGCTCGAGCAATCCGAGGCCGGCGATCATTTCCAAGGTCGAGGGATGGGTGGTCGCCGCCCTGGGACTCGCGTCGATGCGCTCCTCGGCCTCGATGAGCGTCACGCGGAAGCCGCGCTGGGCGCACGCGAGCGCGGCGACGACGCCGACCGGCCCTGCCCCCACGACGAGGATCGAAGATTGGCGTGCGATCGGCAGCTTCGGCTCCGAGGTTGACAGGTTACGCGGAGAACCCTAATTTTCGGTGCGAGCGCTGTCAATGCGACCGGCCACACGCCGGAGCAGAGAAAAGACCATGGTGCTGCGGATCGCCGTTCCCGATCTGGTCTCGCCCTCGTACTTTCCGGCGATCGCCGCCGTCGAGCTCGGGCTGCTCCGGGAGCAGGGATTCGACGCGACGCTCGAGCTCGTGTTTCCGGTCACGCGCGCGTACGAAGCGCTGCGCGCCGGCCGGCTCGACTTCGTGGCGGGCGCCGCGCACGCCCCGCTCTACGCTTTTCCCGACTGGGCCGGCGCACGCCTGTTGTGCGCGCTCGCGCAGCACATGTACTGGTTCCTCGTGCTGCGCGCGGACCTCGGGGCGCAGCGCGGCGATCTCGGTGCGGTGCGCGGGCGGCGCATCGGCGCGGCGCCGGGGCCCGTGGACGGCTTGCGCCGCATGCTGCGGGCGATCGACATCGACCCGGACCGCGAGGTGACGATCGGTCCGGTGCCCGCCGCAGCCGTTGCCGGCGCGTCCTTCGGCGTCGCGGCAGCGAAGGCGCTCGAGGCGGGCGAGATCGACGGCTTCTGGGCGAACGGCATGGGCGCTGAGGTGGCGGTGAAGCAGGGCATCGGCACGCTCGTCATTGACGCCAGGCGGGGCGACGGCCCCCCGGGCGCGCAGCACTACACGTTTCCGGCGCTCGTCGCGGCCGAACCCATGATTCAGCGTGAGCCCGGCGCGGCCGCCGCCGCGGTCCGGGCGATCGTCGCGGCGCAGCGCGCCCTCGCGGCGGCGCCCGAACGCGCGACTGCGGTGGGCCGAGCGCTCTTTCCGCCGGCCGAGGCGAGCCTGATCGCCGAGCTCGTCCGACGCGATGTGCCGTACTACGATGCGGCGATCGGCGCGGATACGGTCGCGGCGCTGAATCGCTTCGCCCAGGACCTGGGCCTCCTCTCGCAACCGGTGCCGTATGACCGGGTCGTGGCGACGTCAGTGCGAGCGCTGTGGGCAAAGGCCGAGTAGGCGGGCGGCTCGGGGAATTCGCGGGCACTCAGCCGCGCTTAGCGCTCGTCGCGTAGTAATGCAGCTCGAACATCACGCAGCCGCCCTTGGAGCTGAACGGCCCGTGGCGGACGCCCGGCGGGCGACAGGCATAAGTCGGCGCCGCAAACGGTTCGCCGCCCTGGCCCGCCCGATCGTTGCCGACGATCAGGTCGCCCTGGATGAGGTACACCTCCTCCCAGTGATCGTGCACGAAGGGCTCGGTCGAGAACGCGCCGGGGTCGATCCGCAGGAGGCGGGTCCGGCTGCCGCGCTTGTTTGCCTCGTCCAGATCGCTCGCGAGAACCTTCTGGTAGAAGCCCGGCGGATAGCCGGGTGGCGTCTCCCAGTCCCGCGCGAGGTCGATTCGCTGGAACTCGATGTGCGGCTTGGCGGCGGCGGCGTGGGCCATGCGCGTCTCCTAAGGCGGCTCCGGAAGGTGACTGTGACCGCACGGTGGGCCGATTGCAAGAACTGCAATCCCCGTTTATTGACGGCGAATGGTCTGCGTCGCTAAACTGATTCGCCACGCCGGGGATTTCGCAGACTCCCCGTTCAAGACGCCACGGCGCCCAAGCTCTGCTCGTCTCACTTCTGGTCGATGCGCCGGAAGGAGGGGAGGGATGGGCGTGTCGAGTATCGGTTTCCGAGCAGCCTCTCCGGTAACGCCCTGTGCCGCCGCGGCTCGGGCGAGCTCTGCGGGGCGCTCCGATGCCGCCTGAGCGCGACGCTGCGCAGGGACCGACGCCGGCGGCGGCGGGGACGCCGGCCGACGCGCGGCAGGCCTATTCCCTGCGCCAACTCGTCTGGTACGCCCTGCGGCTCGGCACGCTCGGCTTCGGCGGACCGGTCGCCCTCGTCGGCTACATGCATCGCGACCTGGTGGAGCAGCGGCGGTGGATCGCCGAAGCCGACTACAAGGAGGGGCTCACGCTCGCGCAGCTCGCCCCGGGACCGCTGGCCGCCCAGCTCGCGATCTACCTCGGCTACATCGACTACCGCATCGTCGGCGCGACACTCGTCGGCCTCGCGTTCGTGCTGCCGTCGTTCCTCATGGTCGTCGCGCTCGGCGTGGCGTACGTGAGCTACGGCGGGCTGGTCTGGATGCAGGCGGTGTTCTACGGGGTGGGCGCCGCGGTCATCGGCATCATCGCGCTCAGCGCCTACAAGCTGACGCTGAAGAACATTGGGCGAGACAAGCTGCTCTGGGCGATCTATCTCGCCGCCGCGATCGTCACGATCGTCACGCAGTCGGAGAGCGTCTGGCTCTTTCTGGGCGCCGGCGTGCTCACGTGGCTGATCCGAGCGCCGCCGCGACGCTGGTTCGGCAAAGGCGGACTGTCAGGCGTGGCGATGGCGGCTGATCAGCTGCCGACGGCGTCGATCGCCGCGGCCAGCGTGGACTGGCCGACGCTCCTCCAGATCGCGACGTTCTTCGCCGAGGCCGGCGCATTTGTCTTCGGCAGCGGGCTCGCGATCGTGCCGTTCCTCTACGGCGGCGTCGTGAACGAGCATCACTGGTTGAACGATCGCCAGTTCGTCGACGCCGTCGCCGTGGCGATGATCACCCCCGGGCCGGTGGTGATCACCGTAGGGTTCATCGGTTACCTCGTTGCGGGCCTCGCCGGCGCGACCGTCGCCGCGCTCGCGACGTTCCTGCCGTGCTACCTGTTCACGATCATTCCGGCGCCGTACTTCAAGCGGCACGGCAAGCGGCCCGGCATCGTGGCGTTCGTGGACGGCGTCACGGCCGCCGCGATCGGCGCGATCGCTGGCGCGGTAGTGGTGCTGGGCGAGCGGTCGATCACCGACCTGCCGACGCTCGCCCTGGCCCTCGCCACCGGGGCGGCGATCTGGAAGGTGAAGCGACTGCCCGAGCCGGCCATCGTCGCGATCGCGGCCGTCATCGGGCTGCTGGTCTATCGGTCGCCAGGGCCGTGACCGAATGGCCTCGGCACTTGCGACCGGCAGCGCCGATGCCGCTTGCGGCGATCAGCGGTTCAGCGCACGCAGCAGGTCTTGCTAGCGCTAGACGCGCGGTTGACTCGCGGCCAGGGGCACCGGCTCGTGCGCGCTGGTCGGCGCTCGTGCCGGCGCCGAAGGAACGGGGACCGGGGGCGACGGCGCGACGCGAGGGAAGCGCACCAAGAACCGGCAGCCGCCGCCCGGCGCGCTCTCGAGCGCGACCTCACCCCGGTGGCGCTCCGCGATCTCCTTGACGATGGCCAGGCCCAGCCCCGCCCCGTGGGTGGCAGAGGAATCGGGGCGGTAGAAGCGCTGGAAGATCTTCTGCTGCTCGGCGGTCGAGATGCCAGGACCATCGTCGGCGACGCTGAGTACGGTTGCATCCGGCTCGTCGCAGATCCGGACCGTGACGCGCCCACCTGCGCGGCCGTAGCGAATCGCGTTGTCGACCAAGTTCGCGAGCAGTTCCGCGAGCAGCACTTTGCTGCCGGCAACGGGAGCGCCGCTCGGCATTCCCTCGTAGCCGAGATCGACGCCCTGCTCGACCGCCTGCGGGAGATAGCGCTCGATGACCGCGCGCGCGACCTGAGCGAGATCGACTTCCTGACCGGTCTGGACCAAGTCCCGCGCTTCGGCTTTTGACAGCATCAACATCTGCTCGATGAGGTGCGCCGTCCGGTCGGCGCATTCCTCGATCTCCGACAAGTACGCGCGAACCGGCGCGGCCGGCTCCTTCTTCAGCGCGAGCTGCGCCTGAAGCTGCAACCCGGCGATCGGCGTTCGCAGCTGATGCGCCGCGTTGGCGATGAACCGGCGCTGCGAGTCGATCGACTCCGACACGCGGGCCATCATGCGGTTGATCGAACCGATGAGGCCCCGCACCTCTTGCGGCGCGGCGTCAGCATTCAGCGGCTTCAGATTGGTGCTGGATCGCTGCGCCGCCTCGGCCTCGAGCATCTTCAACGGCGCGAGGGCGCGCCCGACACCCTGCCAGACGAGAAACACCGCGACGGCGATGATCGCGCCCATCAGCAAGACCGTTGCAGCCAGGATCTGCCGGGTCATGCTGTTGCGCTCGCCGAGCGTTTCGGCCACCTCGACCAGTGCGGGCACATCTTCGATATCGACGAGGTAAACGCCATACGCGACCCGAAACGGCGTGCCTCCAATCTGCGTGTCGCGGAAGCTCGGCTGGCCGGGTACGGGCACTTCATCCGGCCACGGACCGAGGTTACCGTTCGAGACGATCACCTTGCTGTTGCGCAGGTCGATCACGCGAAACAGCACCTGCTCCCCGTCGCTGCCCACCAGGAGCTTGCGGGCCTCGGGCGGAAGGTCGACCCAGAGCTCCTGCTGGCGCAGCGCAACTTGCCCGGCCAGGGCCACGACGCTGTCGAACAGCGCCCGGTCGTAGGCGAGGTTGGCGTACCGCTGCCCCAGCGAATAGACGCCGATCACGCCGACGAAGCCGATCACTGCGAGCGCCGGAACGAGACGCCGAATCAGCCCGCGACGGAGAGACTCGCTCCCGGACACGACTTACTCTTCGGTCGCGGCTTCGCGCAGTACGTATCCCAGTCCCCGCACCGTGCGGATCTCCACGCCGGCGTGGGCGAGCTTCCGCCGCAGGCGGTAGACATAGACCTCGACCAAGTTGTCGCGGCCGACGGTGTCCGCGCCGCCGAGCCGATTGGCGAGCACCGCTTTCGCCACGATCCGCCCGGGCACGTGGAGCAGGGATTCGAGGATGGTCGTCTCGTGCTCGGAGAGGGCGAGCGGTACGTGGTCGACATGCCCTTGGCGGCTCTCCCAATGCCATTCGAGCGCGCCGAATTGCAGCGATGCGCCTTGGCCGCGCCGCAACAGGGCGCGCACGCGCGCCTCGAACTCGCGCAGTTGGAATGGCTTGGACAAGTAGTCGTCGGCGCCAGCGTCGAGCCCCTTCACCCGGTCTTCGGCCCGGTCGCGCGCACTGAGGATCAATACGGGCGTCGTTTTCCGGCGCCGGCGCAGCCGCTCGAGCACGGTCAGCCCATCAAGCAGCGGCAGCCCGAGATCGAGGACGACCAGCTCGAACTGTTCGGCCGCAAGCAGCGTATCTGCATGATGACCGTCGCCGGCGACGACCGCCTGATGCCCGGCGCCGGACAGCGCGTCCTTCAGCCCGCGCTGCAGCGTGACGTCATCTTCGACCAAAAGCACGCGCATTCGACTGTGCCGTTCAGTTCTCTTTCAGTCCGGTTCGATAGGCCGCTACGGTCGTATCTTCTCCCGTGCGTTCGATCTAGGCAAGGTCCCCACGAGGGGCGCTGGATGCCAAACGCGTTCGCGATCGCTCCCCGCACTCGCCGCAGCCATGGTGCGTCGCACCCACGGCGGTCGATTGGTCGTCTCGCGGCACTGGGTCCCGCCCTCTGCATCGTCATGGATCCAGCTTGGTCCGACAACATCGACCACGTGCTGACCGCTGACACGAGCGGCATATGGAACCGGCAGGTCCAGCTGGGCGTGCTGTATGCGACGATCGGGATCGCAGTCGGGGGGGCGTTTTGGGAGGGCGGCGAGACCACCCTTGGCAAGACCTACTGGGAGTCGGTGGAATCCCTGATCATCGGCGGCATCACCAGCCAAGCGCTCAAGTATGCCTTCACCCGCTCGCGCCCATCGCAGAGACCCGATCCAAACCTGTGGTTCCAGGGCAAGGGCCACTACAGCTTCCCCAGTGGCGAGGTGACGGCGACGGCCTCGGCGGTGTCGCCGTTCGTCTTCCAGTACGGCCCCGAGCACCCCTCGGTCTACTTGCTCGAACTGGTGCCGATTTACGACGCGATCGCGCGCGTGAAGAGTCAAGCTCACTGGCAAACCGACGTCCTCGCCGGCTTTGCGCTCGGGACCGGAATCGGCTACTACACCTATGCGCGGTCGAGCCCGTTTCTCCTGAGCGTGATGCCGCACGGTGTGTACGTCGGACTGCGGCATCAGTGGTGAGGGGACCGATTGGGTCGAAGCGCTGGCGCGCAGGCGCCAAGCGAGGTGGTGACGAAGCGGGCGGCGGCGAGGCTTGCGCGAGAGAAAGTCGGTGGGCCGCGCGACTTTTCGTGGGCTTCCCTGACAAAAGACTGACGGCCTCTTCAGGCATTGGTTTAGCTTCGCACGCGTCCCGCACGCCGTTCCTCTTCGCACTCGCGGGCTTGGATCTAGAAATTCGCGGTCGATCTGAACTGTCGATCGATCGTCGATAAGCGCTTCACGGAGCACACAAATTGACCGCTCATTCAGGTTCCGTTCAGTTTGAATCGATACGATACCAGCGCGGCGCAAAGGCAATTTTCCGCAACCACTATCGGATTTAGACGGACAGTCTATCGATGTTCTGAAGCCACTCAACCCACTCGGCGATCTTGCCTCGGCGGAGGGATGGCTCCCAAAGGAGGATATAGCGTCATGAACAAGCATTTCCGCGACGAAGAAGACACGACAGGCAAGCGAGCGCGCAAATTGCGCGTTCGATCTGCGGTTCCATTGGCGCTTGCCGGTGCGCTATGTGCCGGTACTGCGTACGGGGCGTGCACCGGCCCAGGAGCGCCGACCACAACGGAGACCCGATGCCTGACCGCGGTTATGATCCCGGGCAAGCCGCTCCGGTCGTTCGACATCAGCTGGGTCAATCCACATCGTGCCGAGTACTATTTTGCCGATCGCTCGAACGCGGGCATTAGCATCATCGACACCAAGCACCTCGTGTTCAAGCGCACGATCGGCGGTTTCGTCGGCGTGAAGCTGAACGCCGCCGGCGGGGTGAACAACAATATCTCCGGCCCCGACGGCGTCGTTTCGCACGGCAGGTGGCTCTATGCCGGCGACGGCGACAGCACGCTCAAGGTGATCGACCTCGATGCGCATTCCTCGCCCATCAAACAGTCGATCCCCACCGGCGGCACCACGCGGGTCGACGAAATGGCCTTGACGACCGACGGCGAAATGCTGCTCGCCGCGAACAACGCCGAGGATCCGCCTTTCGGAACCCTATTCAGGGCGAATGGCGACCAGAGCTTTAGCGCGACCAGCATTATCACCAGGATCGTTATTGACAACGCAATCGTTCCGAAAGGCGAAGGCCTGTCGATCGAGCAAGGGGCGTGGGAACCCAAGACCAAGCGCTTTTATGTGTCGCTCCCGCAGATTGCCAACAACCCGAAAGGCTGCACTTTCGACGGCAGTAACGGCACCTTTTGCCAGGGTGGGCTGCTGATCGTCGATCCGACCGCCACTACCGGCAGCACTACCACGATCGGTGCGTTCGATCCAAAGACGAACACCGGGGTCTTCCCGTTGAACGAGTGCGGACCGAACGGCGCCACGGTCGGACCGCATTCCAATCTGCTGTTGGGCTGCACCCCGCAGAACGTTCCGACCAACCGCAGCACGCTGGTCATCAATGCGCAGACCAAGAATTTTGCCAACATCGGCAACATCACCGGCTCGGATGAGGTCTGGTTCAACAAGGGCGACGACCGCTACTACACCGGCTCCAGCAGGGATTGCGGCAACCCAGCTGGCTGTAACCCTCCCGCGGGCAGTCGGGCCGCTGCTGGCTCGGTGCTCGGCGTGATCAATGGGGAGACGAATCTCCTCATCGAGAAAGTCCCGCAAGGGAGCAACTCGCACTCCGTGGCGGCAGACTCCAAGCGCAACCTCATCTTCGTGCCGCAAGTGGCGCCCAATACGGTGGTCGGTTCCGGCGGCGATACCACGGACGTGGGCGCGGGGATTTGCGGCCAAGCCACGAACGGCTGCGTCGGTGTGTACATCCATCATGTTAAGGACAACGACGACCGTGACCGTGACCGTGACCGCGACCGCGACCGCGACCGTGATGAGGGAGATCACGACCACTGAAACAGCCGGCAGCAGGGTTCCCGGGTCCTGACCGGTAACACCTAGTGGTCGCGAGATATCGGTGGGCGCCAGCGAGGCGCTCACTGATTTTTTTGTGTCTGGGGTCCCCGAGGGCCGCTGCTTGGCTGCGACGGGCACGCGCGCCGGGGGACGGCGCCTCGGCAGGCGGAGCTCGCGCGTGATCGCACCGTTTCGATAGATCCCGATCGACTGGTCTCTTGCGCAATCGAAACGGCGGCGCAATGCCGCCGTTTTTCTTTGGCCGCCTATTGCGACTCGATCCCGGCGTCCCGGATGAGCTGCGCGTACTTCTGCAGGTCGCTGCGGATCAGGGCGGCGAAGGCCTCGGGCGGACCGGTGACGATCTCATTGCCGCCCTGCGTGACGAGGCGCTCGTAGACGTCCGGTGCGCGCAGCGCCTTTGCGATCTCGGCGTTCAGGCGATTGACGATCGCCTTCGGCGTGCCGCTCGGCGCGAGGACGCCCTGCCATTGCGAGATGTCGAAGCCCCTGATGCCGGCCTCCTCCATGGTCGGCACGTCGGGCAGCGCCGCGGCGCGCTTGGTACTCGAGACCGCAAGCGCGCGCAATTTGCCGGCGTGGATTTGCGGTACCGACGTGATCACCGTATCGAACATGAACGAGAGCTGGCCGCTCAGCAGATCGGCGAGCGCGGCGGCACTGCCCTTGTACGGAACATGAGTGAGCTTCGCACTGGTCGCAAGCGCCAACAGCTCGCCGGCGAGATGGTTGCCGCCGCCGATGCCGGTGGACCCGTATGAGAGCGTGCCCGGCTTCGCGCGCGCGGCGATGACCAGCTCGTCGATGGTGCGGACGGGCGAGCTCGCGAGCGTGACCAGCACGTATTGATAGACGGTGCCTTGCGCGACCGGCGCGAAATCCTTGATCGGATCGTAGGCCACCCTGGTGTAGAGCACCGGGTTGACGACGATCGGTCCGGACGCCGTGACGAGCAGGGTGTAGCCGTCGGGTGCCCCCCTCGCAACGAATTCCGCGCCGATGCCCCCATTCGCGCCGGGGCGGTTCTCGACGAAGAAGTTCTGGTTCAGGGACTCGGTGAGCTTCTGGCCGATCGTGCGCCCGAAAATGTCGGCCGCGCCGCCGGCGAGATAGGGGACCACCAGGCGGACCGGCTTCGTCGGGTAGTCCTGCGCGAACGCCGCGCCGAGCGACAGGCATTGAGCGGCAATGCCTACGGCCACTGCGGCGGTGCGAACCTTCATCCCCGTTTCTCCGACCCGTCCTGACGCGCTGCAGACAATCGTCGTGGCACCCGGCCCTAGGCTGCACCGTGCCGGCGCGCGGCGCAACCGCCGGGTGCGCTTTCGCGCCGCTGGCACCGGCGCGGCGCTACGGCGGCGGCTGAGCTGCGGGCGCCACTGAACCCTGGCGCGCACCAAAGCGCCGGCAGGCGGATCCCTCGGCGCTAGTAGGGTGGGGGTGAAGGAGCGACGAGCTGCCAACCGCCGGGACAGTCGGTGACGTAGGGGTAATACCCCTGCGGATCAGAGCAGTAGTACCAGTACGAGTCGGGGGGGGCGTAGTCCGGCGGGTAATAGTAGTAGTCCGGGGGGTAGTACCAGCCGCCGTAGAAGATCGGTCCCCCCACGACGAAGATTGCACCCCGCGGGCGATGGTGGAAGTGGGCGTGTCCAGAGCCCTTGGATCCGCTGCCGCCGGAATGCGCGCCGCCGCTTCCAGAATGACCGCCGCCCCCATGACCGCCACCGCCGCCACCACCACGAGCCACTGCTGGGCCGCACGCCACGGCGGTGCCCAACAGGAGCACTGCCAACATCATTACAGCGTTACGCGCCTTCACTAGCTACCCCTCGCACCCTGTAAACAGATTAGCCGAGGGGAATCATCCCCACAAGGGTGCGACGCGGGATCCGGGCGCTTGCTAGCGAGCGGAGAAGATCGTCGGCCCGCCGACGTGGGTGCAGCGCAGTACGGGCTGGCGCTGGCCTGACCTGGTGCCTCCCGCGCGAAAAGCGCGCGGACGACGCTCCGCCTCGGGCGCGCCGTGCTTCAAGCCGGCTCGGCGACGGCCTCTTTCACGACGTCGAGGATCGGCTCGAACTCGGTGATGCGGTCGATCTCCGGGCCCATCGCGATGTCGGTCCGCCGCTCGGTAATCACTTCGACGATCGCCGGCACGCGGAGCGACGCCGACGTTTGGCGGGCCCATTGGAGCGCCTCCTGCAACCGATCGGGCTCGGACACGCGGACCGCTTTGCACCCGAACGCCTCTGCCGCTTTGACGTGGTCCACGTCGTACTCGCCGATCTCGGGCGCGTTGATGTTGCGGAAGGAGAGCTGGACCTCGAAGTCCATCTGGTAACCCTTCTCGGCCTGGCGGATCAGCCCGAGGTAGGCGTTGTTCAGCAGGACGATCACGAACGGCACCCGGTACTGCGCCGCCACGGCGAGCTCTTCGATCAGGAACTGGAACGAATAGTCCCCGACCACGCCCACGACCTCGCTCGACGGTGCGGCGAGCTTCGCGCCGATGCAGGCCGAAATTTCCCAGCCGAGCGGCCCCGCCTGCCCGCACACGATGTAGTGGCGCGGGCGATGGATGCGCTGGAACTGGCCCGATGCGATTTGATAGAGCCCGATCGCCGTGACGAACCGGGTGTGCTCGTCGAATGCCGCGTTGATTTCGCGGAACACGCGCTGCGGCTTGATGGGGACGTCGGCGAAGTCGGTCCGGCGCAGCATGGTGCGCTTGCGCGCGGCACACTCCCAGACCCACTCGCTGCGGTCGGGCAACGCGCCGTGCGCCTGCCGCTCGCGCGCCACCGCGACGCACAGCTCGAGCGCCGCGTGCGCATCGGCGACGATGCCGAGATCCGGGCAGAACACGCGACCGATCTGCGTCGGCTCGACGTCGATGTGGACGAACTTCCGCCCCGCGGTGTAGACCGGCACGCTCCCGGTATGGCGGTTCGCCCAGCGATTGCCGATCCCGAACACGAAGTCGCTGCGCAGGAAAGTTGCGTTGCCGTACCGGTGCTGCGTCTGCAGGCCGACCTGGCCCGCCTGCAGCGGGTGGTCGTCGGGGATCGCGCCCCAGCCCATGAGCGTCGGTACGACCGGCGTCTGGGTGATCTCGGCGAGCTCGACGAGGAGTGCGCTCGCCTCGGCGTTGATGACGCCGCCGCCGGCGACGATCAGCGGCCGGCTCGACTCGGCGAGCAAGTCTAGGGCGCGCTCGATCTGCGCACGCCGCGGACGGGGCCGAAACACTTCGAGCGGCGCATCGCATTGCGGGTCGTACTCGATCAGCTGCTTTTGGACGTCGAGCGGCAGGTCGATGAGGACCGGGCCCGGGCGTCCCGATCGCATGACGTGGAATGCCTGCCGGAACGCCCACGGCACCTGCGCCGCCTCCATGACGGTCGCCGACCATTTGGTGACCGGCCGGGCAATGGCGGCGATATCGACCGCCTGGAAATCTTCCTTGTGCAGTTTCGCGGTCGGCGCCTGGCCGGTGATGCACAGGATCGGAATGCTGTCGGCGAGCGCCGAATAGAGCCCGGTGATCATGTTGGTTCCCGCCGGGCCGGAGGTGCCGATGCACACGCCGATGTGCCCCGCGGCGGCGCGGGTGTAGCCCTCCGAGGCGTGGGTGCCGCCCTCTTCATGCCGGACCAGCAGGTGCCGAATCGCGCTGCCCTTGAGCGCTTGATAGAGCGGCAGGATCGCCGCGCCGGGCACGCCGAACGCGAGCCGAATGCCTTCGCTCTCGAGCACCTTCACCGCCGCTTCCGCGGCTGTCATTTTCGCCACGACTGGTCTCCTCCTCCGGTTGGTGTTGTTAGGGCACTGCGTGGAAGGCGCCGCTTGACCCTTAGCCGGCGACCGGCAGGACCTCGCCGCGGGGCGGCGCGGCATTTTTGGTTGGGGCCGCGGCCCGTTGTCCGCGCACGCCGTAGCCCTGCTGGACCATGACCTTGGTCAACAGCTTGACGCAGGCGTAGACCGTATCGAGCGCCGGCGTGGGCGTCGCGGTGAGCCGGCCGAGCTCGATCACGGAGCCGAGCAGCGCGTCGATCTCGGGTTCGCGGCCGGTTTCGATGTCCTGCAGCATCGAGGTCTTGTGCGCGCCGACCCGCTCCGCGCCGGCAATCCGGCGGTCGATGCCGACCCGGAACTGCACGCCGAGCCGGTTCGCGATCGCCTCGGCTTCGAGCATCATGTTGCGCGCGAGGGCGCGCGATTGCGGGAACTCGCAGATTTCGGCGAGCGTGGCGTGAGTGAGCGCGCTGATCGGGTTGAAGCAGAGGTTGCCCCACAGCTTGAGCCAGATTTCGGCGCGGATGTCGGCCAGCACCGGCGCCTTCAGGCCGGCCGCCTCGAAAGTCCGTGCCAGCGCGGCCACGCGATCGCTCGCAGAACCGTCGAGTTCGCCCAGCGGAAAGCGCGTACCCTCGACATGGCGGATGACCCCCGGTGCCGCGAGCTCCGCCGCCGGATAGACGACGCAACCCACGATGCGCGCCGGGTCGACCGCGCGCGCGAGCCGGCCGTCGGGATCCACGGCGTGCACCACCCGCCCCTCGAGTTCGCCGCCATGGCGCTGGAAGTACCACCATGGGATGCCGTTCTGCATCGGGACCAGCATCGAGTCGTCGTGAAACAGGCACTCGAGGGCATCCGAGATCGGCGCGAGTTGGTTCGCCTTCACCGCGAGAATCACTGCATCGTGCGGGCCCGCTTCGGCCGGCGTCTCCACCGCACGGACGCGCGCGCTCAGCGCATGGGCGCCGGTTTGATCGATCAGCCGCAGCCCCCGATCGCGAATCGCCCGCAGGTTCTCCCCGCGCGCGACCACGGTCACCTCGTTGTCCGCATGGGCGAGCCATACGGCGAGCGAGCCGCCTATTGCGCCGCTTCCGACGACGCAGATCTTCATCGGCCACCTTCTCCGGCGGAGCCATTCACGCCGGCATCGTAGGTTCCGGGGGTGCCGAGCGACAGTCAGAGTTACCTATGGTTCGCATAAGCGTTGACTGATGTTTCGGCGCAGCAAGGTTATGGTGCGAAACTGGCGTGGCGGGGGCCTTGGCGCGCCGACGCCTGGCGAGTCCCCGCGGCTAATTCAAGACTTTGCGCGTCACGAGGACTAATCATGGCAGGCCGTTCGTTAGCACGAGGGCCCGAGCCGACACTCCGTCGCAACAGCCGGTAGGCGCCCATGACCGAATCGAGTCGCGGCGATCGCAGCCTGAAACCACCTCCGGGACCGCAGCGCGGTGCTGCGCTCAGGGTGCTCGTCATTCTGGCCATCCGCGCCGAGCGAGCCTCTGCGGTGCGTTGGCCGATGCCTATGTCGCGGGGGCGACCGAGGCCGGCGTCGACCTCAGGCGCCTGGACCTCCACGAGATGAGCTTCAATCTCAACGTCATCGCCGGCTCACCGCGCAACCAGCCGGCCGAGCCCGATATTCAGGCGGCGGTGGAGCTCGTCGGATGGGCGGATCACCTGGTGTTCGTGTTCCCGACCTGGTGGGGGACGATGCCCGCTTTGATGAAGGGCTTTCTCGATCGGGTGCTGATGCCCGGGTTCGCGTTCGAGGAACACGAGGACGGTCCCGGCTGGACCAAACTCCTCACCGGCAAAACAGCTCATTTGCTCACGACGATGGACACCCCCCCGTGGGTCTATCGCTGGATCTACAAATCACCTGGACTCAATGGTCTCGCGCTCGCGACGCTCGGCTTCTGCGGCATCGCGCCGGTGCGGACCTCCATCTTCGGTCCGGTCAAGGAGTCCGACGCGCAACGCCGGACGCGCTGGCTGGACGCGGCGCGGGGGCATGGATCGCGGCTGCGCGAAGGCGTCCTCACGCGGGGCGAGCGCCTGCGCAGCGCGGTGGGCGCGTGGATCGCCGCCTTCCGGCTGCAGTTCCATCCGATGGCCTGGGGAGCCTATGGCATCGGGGCCGCCGGCGCGTACCGGGCGACGGGCAAGTTCGACGCCGCGGCGCTGTGGCTCGGCTGGTTGTGTCTGTTTTGCCTCGAACTCGCGACCGTGTTCACGAACGACTATTTCGACCTCGAGAGCGATCGGCGTAACCGTAACTTCGGGCCGTTCACTGGCGGCTCGCGCATGCTGGTCGACGGCAGAATCAAGCTCGCGGCGATGCGGCTTGGGATCGCGGCGGCGATCGGGTGCTTTCTCGCCGCGGGCCTCGCGCTCGCGCTCGTGCTGCCCTCGGCCGGGCCGCTCCTGCCGCTCGCCGCGCTCGCGATTCTCGCGATCGGCTATACGACGCCGCCCCTCAAACTGTGTTGGCGCGGGCTCGGCGAGCTCGATGTCGCGCTGACGCACAGCACCGCCATCATCCTGTGCGGCTACCTGTTCCAAGGCGGGGGGTGGGAGGCATCCTTCCCGTGGCTCGTCAGTTTGCCGCTCTTCTTGGCGGTGTTGCCGGCCATCATTCTTTCCGGTATTCCCGACTACGCGGCCGATCTCGCGGTCGGCAAGCGCACGCTCGCGGTGGTGGTCGGACCTCGCGGGGCGATCCGGATCGCGCAGGCGGCGACCGTGCTCGCGGCGCTCGTCGCCGTCCGGTGGCAATACAGCGGCGTTGCGGCGTCTGCGTTCGCGGCGATCGGCACCGCCGTCGTGCCGCACGCGGCCCTGCAGGCGCTCCTCCTCGAGCGCTTTGCGCGGCGCGCTCGATCACCGGGACGAATCGATGGGCTGATGGCGCTCTCCCTGTTCTATATCGTGTGGTTCGTCGCCATCCCGCTGTGGCGGCTGACCCATCCATGAGCGATGCTCCTGGCGGGCAGGGTGCGGGATCGACCAGGGCGAAGGTGTATTCGGTCCGCCGGCTCGCCAAGACTTACCGCACCGGCGGCGGTGAGATCCATGCCTTGAATGGTCTCGACCTGGATCTCTTCGAGGGCGAGTTCGTCGTCCTCCTGGGGCCCTCGGGCAGCGGGAAGTCGACGCTCCTGAGCGTGTTGGGCGGGCTCGACCGCCCGAGCGCCGGAGAGATCCTGTTCCGCGACCGCGATCTCACCGCGCTCGATGAGCGAGCCCTGACCGCCTATCGGCGAGCCCACGTGGGTTTTGTCTTTCAGTTCTACAACCTCATTCCGAGCCTCACCGTGCGCGAGAACGTCGAACTCGCCGCCGGCCTGGCCGATCGACCGTTGGCGAGCGCTGATGCGCTCGAGCTGGTCGGGCTCGCCGCGCGGATGGAGGATTTTCCGGGCGAGCTGTCCGGTGGCGAGCAGCAGCGGGTCGCCGTTGCCCGCGCGATAGCGAAACGGCCGGCGGTGCTGCTGTGTGATGAGCCGACCGGGGCCGTGGACAGCAAAACCGGCGTGCTCGTGTTGGCCGCCGTCGAGCGCTGCAATCTGGAGTTTGGCACGCTAATCGTGTTGGTGACCCACAACACGGCGATTGGCGCAATGGCCGATCGCGTGGTCTCCCTCGCCGACGGGGCGGTGGCGGGCACGCGCAACAATCCGCGGCGCCGCGCGGCGCGCGAGCTCACTTGGTGATCGCGGTGCAGATCCTCGATCGCAAATTGCTGCGCGACCTGCGGCGGATTCGCGGCCAAGCCGCGATGATCGCCCTCGTCATCGCCTGTGCGGTGGCGACGGCCGTGATGTCGTTCGGCGTCCTGCGCTCGCTCGCCGCGGCGCGGAGCGATTACTACGAGCGTTACCGCTTCGCCGACGTGTTTGCTTCGCCGCGGCGTGCGCCGGAGTCGGTCGCCGAAGCGATGCGTGCGATCTCCGGCGTCGCGGCGGTTCAAACGCGGCTCGCCGCAGACGTTGCCCTCGACATCGATGGGGTGGACGAGCCCGTGGCCGCGCGCGTGCTCTCACTACCCGAGCACGGTGAGCCGGCGGTCAACGCCATCGCTCTGCGCCGCGGGCGCACCATCGCCCCCGGGCACGCGGACGAGATCGTCGTGAGCGAAGGCTTCGCCAACGCGCACGGGCTTGCCCCCGGCGGTGAGCTACGTGCACTCCTCGGCGGCCGCGAGCGAGCACTCTCGATCGTCGGCATCGCCCTCTCACCCGAGTACATCTATGCCCTCGGACCGGGGATGATCGCGCCCGATGACCGGCGGTTCGGCATCCTGTGGATGGGACGAGAAGCGCTCGCGGCGGCGCTCGATTTCGAAGGTGCGTTCAACGAAGTGGGCGTGCGGCTCGACGGTCGGGCCGCCGCGCAGGAGGTAATCGGCAAGCTGGAGACGCTGCTAGCGCCTTACGGCGGTGGCGGCGCCTATGCCCGCGAGCATCAAGCTTCGCACGCGTTCGTGTCGAGCATGCTTGATCAGCTCGCTGGAGTCGGCCGCGTCGTGCCGCCGATCTTCCTCGCCGTGGCAGTGTTCCTCGCCTATACCGTCATGGGCCGCCTGGTCGATACCGAGCGCCAGCACATCGGCCTCCTCAAGGCGCTGGGGGTGAGCGATCGCACGATCGGCTGGCACTATGTCAAGCTGGTCCTCGCCCTGAGCGCGGTCGGCATCGCGCTCGGGCTCGCCGCCGGTGCCGGCCTCGGCTACGGCTTGACCGAGATCTACACCCAGTTCTTTCATTTCCCGCTTCTGCGCTACGAGCAGGATCTCCCAATCGGGGCGGCGGCGAGCCTCGCTTGCGTGGCAGCGATGGTGGCCGGAGCGGCGCGTGGTGTGCGCACGGCGGCCGTCCTGCCGGCGACGGCGGCGATGGCGCCCGCCGCGCCCACCGCCTATCGCAGGGCGTCCTGGGAAAGGTCACGCGCGCCGCGCCAGTCGAACGAGCCGACCCGCATGATCGTGCGCCATCTTGTGCGGTGGCCGGTCCGCGCCGCGCTGACGAGCATCGGGGTGGCGTTCGCCGTCGCCCTGCAACTATCGATGCTCTTCAGCTTCGACGCCCTGGATCGCATGATCAACGGGTTCTACGCCCAGGCACAGCGCCAGGACCTCACGGTCTTCTTCGTCGATGCGCTGCCGAGCACCATTGCGGCCGAGGCGGAACGCTGGCCGGGGGTGCTGAAGGCCGAGGGCTACCGCACTGTTGCGGTGCGCTTGACCTACGGCGGGCGCTCGCGGCTCGCCCCGCTCACCGGCCTGCCGCCGACCGCCACTTTGAGCCGTCTTCTGGACGCAACGCTCACGCCGGTCCCAGTGCCGGCCTATGGCGTTGCGCTGTCGAGCAAGCTCGCCGAGTTGCTGCGGACTAAACCAGGCGATGTCCTCACCGTGCAGTCGGTGGGCTCGACCACGCGGACCGACGTTCCGGTTACGCAGATCACGGAACAGTACATCGGCATGGATGCCTACATGGACCTTGACGGGCTGAACGCACTGCTCGGTACGGGACCCAGGATCACCGGGGTGCATCTGCTGCTCGATCCGAGCCGGCGCGGGGAGCTCTACCGCACCCTGAAGGAGGCCCCGACGGTGGCCGGGGCGAGCGAGCGCGCAGTGGTGCTCGCCTCGTTCCGGCAGACCATGGCGCGAACGCTGACGATCATCGTCTCGTTCTTCGTCGCGTTCGCCGGCCTGACCGCCTTCGGCATCGTTTACGCGAGCGCCCGCATCATCCTGTCCGAGCGGGAGCGGGAGCTCGCAACGCTCACCGCGCTCGGGTTCAGCGCGGTCGAGGTCGGCTACATCCTGATCGGCGAGCTGGCGGTCCTGGTCCTGTTCGCCCTGCCGGTCGGCTGCTTGCTCGGGCACGGACTCGCCTGGTTGATTGCGCGGCAGCTCGACACCGAGCTGTACCGCGTGCCGCTCGTAATCAGCGCCGGCACCACCGGGCTCGCGATATTGGTGGTTGCCGCGGCCGCGCTCGCTTCGACCTGGATCGTCGCCCGGCGCGTGCGGCATCTCGATGTCCTTGCTATCCTCAATGCCAGGCAGTAGGGTGGCTAGGCGCGGCCGTGCCGGCGCGCCTGACCGATCGGCCGTCGTCGTGGGGCGCGCAACCTTCCAGAATGCGATCAGCTGCTTGAACCTATCCGCCCCCTTGCTTGTCGTCCAGCGCTTGCTCCTCGCGGTCGGTCTTGCCGCCGCATTCGGTGCGGCGCGCGGCGCGGACTGGGTGCTGGAAGGGGGCGTCGTGGCCGTGCTCGACGGGGATACGCTCACGCTCGCCGACAGCGCAAATGCGAAGCACCGTATCCGCATCGGTTGGATCGCTGCGCCGCGGCCGGGGCAGCCCTTCGCCAGCGCAGCCAAGGTCCACCTCTCGGCGTTCGCTTACGGCAAGATCGTCCGGGCACGCTGTTGGAAGCGCGACGGCGATGGTACGGAGGTATGCACCGTCACCGACGGGGTGCGCGATATTGGGCTCGAGATGATCCGCGACGGGCTGGCGTGGCACGACACGCGCTTCGCAAGCGAGCAGACTCCCCGCGATCGGGAGCGGTACGCGCGCGAGCAGGAGAGCGCCAAGGCGGCGAAACGGGGATTGTGGGTCGAAGCGAATGCCGTTGCGCCGTGGGAATGGAAAGGGGCCGGCGGCAAAAAGTGACGAATCGGAGGCTAGCCACCGGCCGTCGGCAGCGTGTCGTCGTGGCGGCAGGGCGCAGCGCGACGACCAACGGACCGCGCGACGCGCAGGGCCAATGCGCGCGAGGCGCGCAACGGCAGGAAACGGTAGACGAAGCGCGACCGGTGGTGCGCCGGAGAATGCGCTAGGAGATCGTGCGGATGCGCGCGGAGGGAGGCTGGCGTGTGGCGGCATCGACCGTCGCGTCTCGACCGGTCGATGCGTCTAGGACTTGCGGCCTATATACCGCGTCCCGGGCAGAGGTCCGTAATAGGGGCTCGGGAGCGGTGAGGTCGAGGCGCGGACACCGATGGCCGGGCGGGTTCGGCGGCAACGGCGAACCGGAGCGCCGGTCCGCAGGGGAGGACGAGGGATTCATCGTCGAGCGCTGCGCCGCCACCTTGACCTTGAGTCCGGTTGATCGCCGGACTGCCCTTCCCTTGAGCGATCGGTTGCATAACCAACGCGAGCACGAGACTGCACGACCCGAAGCGATAGCGTTCGACTTACCGAAGGAGCATGGCGATGGCTGACGAGATCGGCAAGGAAGTAACGGAATCGGGCGCGCTGCGCCTCGTCGCTTATCCGGGCGACAACATGGTGCTCCTCGCGATGTCGATCAAGGACGGGGAGGTCGCGGAAGCTGGCAAGAATCTCGCCGGCTTCGCCATCTGGCGCTCGATCCAAGGGAAGCCGGAAGAGGCGCTCCTTAACCGGCTGAGCTTCGATATTGCGGTCACCAAGGACACCCAGCCGGCGGAGCGCAAGTGGACGCCGTCGTCCGACGCCCCGTTCCAGAAGTTCCGCTGGGTCGACGTGCCAGCCGACGGCCTGGTGAGTCCAATCAGCTATCGCGTCGTGGCCAAGTACTTCACCGGGCAGGGGAAGGCGATGCGGGACGGGCCGTCCGCGACGGTGACGGTGCAGCCGCCCGATCGGGCCGACGCGAAATTCCGCGTTGCGTTCACCCGCGGCTACGCTTCGTCGCAGGCCTATGCGGCGAAGTTCCACAACGCCGATATTCGCCCGGCCGGCGCCAAGACACCGGCCTTCGACACCAAGCCCTTTCTGGCGCAATACATTTGGCTCGGCGCCGACGCGAGGAAGCATCTGTTCGCATTCATCGACGAGTGCAAGCAGGATGCCCAATCGAAGGTTGATGTCTTGGCCTACGATTTGGACGAGCCCGACGTCATCCAGGCGATCTGCGATTTCGGGAAGCAGAAGCGCCTGCGCGCGATCCTCGACAACGCACCGCTACACACCGGTGCTGCGGTCGAGGTGCAGTCCGCCAAGCTGATCAAGGCCGCCGCCGGCGATGCGAACGTGAAGCAAGGGCACTTCGCGCGGTTTCAGCACATGAAAGTCTTCATCAAGCGCGATGCCGGCGGCAAGGCGCAGAAGGTCCTATTCGGGTCGATGAATTTTTCGCTCCGGGGCCTGTATGTCCAGGCGAACAACGTGATGGTCGTCGATGATCCGACCACCGCCGGCTACTTCGCCAAGGCCTTCGACAACGCCTTCGCGAACGACGTGAAGGCGGCGCCGTTCGCCAAGGATCCGATCGCCGCGGGCTACAACCAGATCAGCGCGACGAGTACCGCCGACCTGCCCAACGCGCGGGTTGCGCTGTCCCCGCACGCCGACTGGAAAATCTCGCTCGGGCCGGCCGCCGACGCGATCCAGCATGCGCAAAGCTCGGTTCTGTACGCCGTAATGGAACCCACAGGCACGGGGCCGGTCCTCCAGTCGCTGCAGACGATCGCGGCCAAGCCGGTCATTTTCAGCTACGGCACGGTCGAGACGGCGACCGGACTCGCGGTGCAGAGCGGCGACGGCACCATGGGCGCTGTGACGAGCTTCTCTTATCTGAAGGACAAGGTTCCCCCGCCCTTCGACAAAGAATGGTCGGGGGGGACCGGCATGCACATCCACCACAAGTTCGTGGTGATCGACTTCAACGGCAGCAATCCCGTGGTGTTCACCGGGTCCTCCAATCTTGCCGCCGGCGGCGAGGAGGCGAACGGCGATAGCCTCATCATGATCAAGGATCCAGTGATCGCGAGCATGTATGCGATCGAAGCCGTGCGACTGTTCGATCACTACGCGTTCAGAAAGTACATGGAGAAGGCGACGGTCGCCAAACCGCTTACCCTTTGGTTTCCGGGTAAGGCCGATGCGCCGACGCCGTGGTGGAAGCCGTTCTACACGACGACCGACATCAGGTTCCGCGACCGCTATCTGTTCGCGGGTGTGCCGCTGCCGGCAGGCGTGGTGAGCGTGAAGAATGTCGACTGGACATCGCTCGCGAGCAAGGCACCTCCGGCGAAGCCTCCTGCCGGCAAGCAGGCGAAGTCCAGCGTGACGAAGAAGCAAGCGCCCAAAGCGACCAAGAAGGTCGCCAAGAAGGCCCCGAAGAAGGCGGTTAGGAAGACGGCCACGAAAGCAGTCAAGAAGACTGTCAAGAAAGCAGTCAAGAAGACCGCCGGGAAAACAACCAAGAAGACGGCCAAGAAGGCAGTCAAGAAACCTGCCAAGAAGAAGGCGAGGAAATAGCCGGCTCAGGCGCCTCGGCGGCGAAACGCGCCGAGGCGAGACCCGCGCGTACGCCGTCCGGAGCGCGCCTAGAGCGCGACCCGCTCGAAGCCGTAGAGCCGGGCCGGGTTGTCGACCAGGATCTTCTTCCGGAGTCCCGCGTCGGGCACCCACTTCGGCAATTGGCTGAGCAGCAGGCCGTCGTCGATGGGGAACGGCGGCGCAATCTCGGTCAAGGGCTTGCCGCGCCCGTAGTCGGAGTTCGGGTGCGGCCAGTCGCTGCCCCAGACGACTCGATCGGGGTTCGCTGCGACCAGCGCCTGGGCGAGCGGGGTCGCGTCGGCAAAGACCGGCGCTTGCTCCGAAACGCGGTACGCGCCGGAGATCTTCACGTATGCGCGGCCCGATTTCATGAGCTCGAGCAGGGCATCGAAGCCCGGCTGGTCGGGACCCCGCGCGGCGGCGGCACGCCCGAAATGGTCGAACACCACTGGGAACGGCAGCTGCCCGAAGTGATCCTTCAGCGCCGCGATGAGCAGCGGACGCGTGTAGAGTTGGACATGCCAACCCAGTCCGCGGATCTGCTCGGCGACCGCGTCCAGGACTTGCTTGGCGGCGGTCGGCTCGATCTTGCCGGCTGAATTGGTCTCCAGGTTCAGGCGCACGCCGCGGATCCCGGTGGCGGCCATTTCCTGCAATGCGGCGCGCGAGGTGGCCTGGTCGATGACCGCGATGCCGCGCGCTCGGACGCCCAGGCGACGGACCGCGTCGAGCGTGCAGGCGTTGTCGGTCCCGTAGACGCTCGGTTGCACCACGACGACGCGCTCGAGGTGGAGCGCGCGCTGCAGCTCGAGCAGCGCCGCGAGCGGGGCCGGCGGCGGGGTGTAGACGCGTTTGTCCACGAACGGGAACTGCGCCGGATCGCCGAACACATGCACATGGCAGTCGCACGCGCCGCGCGGGACATCGAAGCCGACCGCGCTGCGATCGGCGGCCGATGCAAGACCCGGCCGCAGCGCCAAGGCACAAGCGCCGGCGGCGCCGAGCTGAAGCACGTCTCGTCTGCTAGGCATAGCGTTCCCCACCCTGACCGGCCAAGCGCGAGATTACGCGAATGGCGACCCGATTGCATACCGCCGCCAGGCGGTGTCAACGCTCGCCGCGGTTCGCGCTCGGGCGCACGGGTCGGTGCAGTCGAGCCCGGGACGCGCGGGGAAAGCGCCGGCAGAGTGCCACGCTTCCCCCGCGGTGGAGGCACGAGCAACGGCGCGCTAACGCGCGGTCACGATGTCCGCCTTCATCGGCCCGAGAATGGCGAGGAGCTCTTGCTGCTCCTTGGCCGGCACCTTGAACTTGTTGAGGGTCTTCACGAGGTCCTCGACCAGCGCGTTGAAATCCGCCTCCGAGATGCGCATCCCCGAGTGCGCGGATTTCATGTCGCGCCCGGTGTAGACGCACGGTCCGCCCGTGCCCTGGCAGATCTGCTCCACCAGCAGCATCTTGAGACGGGGGATGTTGGCGTTGGCGAAGAACTTGTTGATGCGTCCGTCGGCGGCCACATTGGCCACGAAGTCATCGACCACCGCGGTGATCGCCGGTTTGCTGCCGAGACGCTCGTACAGGCTCGGCTCCTTCATCGTCATCTGCGTGCCGCAGCCGGCGAGAAGCCCGGCCGCGAGCACCAGCACTGCAAGGCGCTGGACTCCCATTGCGGCATCCTCCTGTCAGTTGAGATTGGAGCGCGCGCGCTCCTCGACCCAATACGCGGGGCCGACTGATCCGGATGCATTCGTCGACGCACTCGCGAGCGCGAGCGCGCGCCCTTCGCACTCGGCGGGAGTGCGGCGATTTACCGGGAGACCGCGCCAGCCCTGAAATCTGATCAGGTTCCCATGCGAGCGATCCGCTCGGCCGTGAGCCGGCCTCACGCGGGCGGCGCCGGTGCGCTCACCACTTATTGCGCAGCTCGCGCAGCTTCAGGAACACAGTGCGCTGGTCCGGTCGGTCGGGCAAATCGGGAAAAGCCTCGCGCAACTTCGCGATCACCGTTGGGCTGGTCAGGCGAAAGAACGTGTTGATCTGCATCTCGATCTCCAGCGTCGAGACGTAGGCGCGATCGGGATTCTGACCCGTGAGCGCGTCGAGCATCTCCTGCGCCCGCAGGTTGTCGGGTTCGCGACTCAGCGTGAAACGCAGGTTGTTCTCGATGTAGTCGTGGCCCGGATAGACCAAGGTCGCCGGGGCGAGCTTCGCGAGCTGCTCGGAGAAGGTCTTGTACAGTTCCGCCGGATGGCCGCCGTTATGGCAATTCCCGGCGCCGGCATTGAATAGCGTATCCCCGCAAAAGAGCGCCGGCTGGTCGGTATGCGACAGCAGGCACACGTGACTCATGGTGTGGCCCGGGGTATCCAGCGCCTCGAGCTCCACCGTCTTCCCGACCTTCACGACGTCGCCGGCGCCCAGACCCCGGGCGATATCGGCGATCTTGTCGCGCGCATTTTTGTGCGCAAGGATCCGCGCTCCGGTCTTGCGGACCATGGGCTCGTTCCCGCCGGTATGATCACGGTGCTCGTGAGTGTTCAAGATCTGCGTGATGCGCCAGCCCTGGTCCTGGGCCGCTTTCAGGCACTTCTCGTGATCCAAGGGGTCGATCGCCAGCGCCTCGCCGGTTTCGTCGCAAGCGATGAGATAGTTGAAATTGCGGTAGGCATTGCCGGTCCAAATCTGTTTGACGATCACGGCATCCTCTCTCGAGAGGTGAGGGCGGGGATGATAGCGTTGAATCCCGCTACGCTACCGGAAGCGGGCTTCGTGGACGCGCCGCAGAGGGGCTTTGAATGGCCGGTTGGCCCCGAAAAGCGCCCGAGGATCGCGAGCGGCGAGGCGCAGGATCGGCCGCCCCGCCCGGTGCGAGGAACCGTACCGGGGCGCTTTGGTCGTTGGGCCGTGGACCGGCCACCGAGAGCCTTGACGGTCAGGCAGCCGGTGCCTCATCCTTTCGCAACAAAGGGTGGGGTCCGCCCGCCGGTCAAGCGGCGCCGGTCGACGGCAGCGAGCTATTGACGCCATCGCGGCGCGGTGCGACCCCACAGTCTTGGCGTCGCTCAATCGTCATCAACGCCGGAGGAGACCAGAATGAAACGCCTGTGCGCCATCACCATCGGGCTGCTGGTCGGGCTCGCCGTTTTCGGTTGCTCGCAGTGGCCGTTCGCCGACGCCGGGTGGATCACCCTGTTTGACGGTTCCGACCTGAACAACTGGAACCGTATCGGCGACGCGAATTGGCGGCTCGCCGATGGCGTGGTCGCGGCCGACAAGGGCAACGGCTTTCTCGTCTCGAAGAACTCCTACACCAACTTTCAGATCCGGGCCGAATTCTGGGTCGATGCCGAGGCGAACAGCGGCATTTTCCTGCGTTGCTCGGATCCCCAGAAAGTCACCGCCACCAGCGCCTACGAGGTGAATATCTATGACAGGCGCCCCGACCCGACTTACGGCACCGGGGCGATCGTCAACGTGGCGAAGCCCTCGACCTTCCTCAAAGCCGGCGGGCACTGGAACACCTATGAGATCACGGCGAAAGACTCGCAGTTCACCGTCACGCTCAATGGGACCCGCACCGTCGACGGCGTTCAGGACAGCAAGCACGCGAGCGGGCCAATCGCGCTGCAGTATGCCGCGGGCGTCGTGAAGTTCCGCAAGGTGGAGATCAAGCCGCTATAGGCGGCGGCCGCGCCCAGCGTCGCGGCGCGGGTGGAGGGCGCGCCCTGGTCGAACTTGATACCGCAGTATAGTGCCCTATTGTGAGGGGTGCCGTTTGGCGCGCAGGCCGTCGTTGCGCTACAACCTTGTCGAAGAGTGGCGTTTGGCCGCGAAAGCGAATGTGCTGATAAGAGATATCGCACGATCGCGATCTTTCGACTCAGCGGGGGCGGGGAGGCGTACGTGGATCTCGATCAACATGCTTGCTTTCCTCCTTCCCGGCGCGCGATACCTGCTCCTGCCGCTAGCCCCGGTCCCATGATCAGGCGCAGGGGGTTCCTCGCCGCTTTCGCTGCTGCAGCCCTCGCTGCCGGACTGTCTGGCCCCGCTCGGCCGCAATCGCCGGAGACTCACCAACACAGCTTCGGTGACGCCGAGAAGTGGTCGCACGTTTTCGACGACCCGAAGCGCGACGAGTGGCAGCAGCCGCACCAAGTCATCGAGGCGCTCGCACTCAAGCCCGATGCCCTCGTCGCCGACATCGGCGCCGGCACTGGATATTTCTCGGCGCGGCTGGCCAACATGCTGCGCAACGGCGAGGTGTACGCGGTCGATATCGAACCCGACATGGTGAAGTACCTGTCCGAGCGTGCGAAGCGCGAGGGCCTCGCCAACATGAAGGCCATCGCCGGCGCGGCCGACGATCCGCGTCTACCGGCGAAGGTCGATCTCGTTCTGCTGGTGGACGTCTATCACCACATCGAGGAGCGCGAGCGCTACTTTCGTAACCTCCGTTCCGCCCTGAGATCCGGCGGGCGCATCGCGGTCATCGACTTTCGTCTCGATTCGCCCGAAGGGCCGCCGAAGGAGGCGCGCATCGCGCCGGAGCGGGTCAAAGCCGAGCTCGCGAAGGCCGGCTATGAATTCATGGCCGAGCACCACTTTCTTACGCGTCAGTATTTCCTGATTTTCCGGCTCCAGAGACCCGGGTAGCTGCCGCGGCAGACTCAAACGGGGTCGGAGCGCATCGAGCGCCGGCTGCGCGATGCGCCAATGCCGTCGCTCATTGCACGGTCCTGGTTCATCACGCTTTCGTCCTACGGGTTTGCGGTCCTGGCGGGGTGAAGGTCTTGGAATACGCAGCGACGATGCCGACCGCGTACGGGATCGGCCTGCGGCGTGGCTCGCGGTCCCGATGGTGACGCCGCGTGCTACCCAGTCCCGGAAGAAATGGTGCCGCGGCCCTACTGCGAAGCGTGAATCACGCTGGGCCAGAGCGTTTGCCGCGGCTGGATCCTACGTTATTGACTCCTGCATAAATAATGCAACAATGGGTGTCCCGGAGGAGGACACTCATGCCACG
>Ga0187846_10000065_pt1 | contig 60541 bp, 49 predicted proteins | sample TC_taG_FD_161473 | JGI IMG/M metagenome (GOLD analysis project Ga0187846, IMG submission 161473) | Biofilm microbial communities from the roof of an iron ore cave, State of Minas Gerais, Brazil - TC_06 Biofilm (v2) | ecosystem: Environmental > Terrestrial > Deep subsurface > Cave > Wall biofilm... | reverse complement strand
GCGCGTCGAGACGGAGGGGTCGGTATATGTCTTTCGGCACGCACTGACGCAGGAAACCGCCTATGGCAGCCTGCTCGAGCGGCATCGCCGAGCCTATCACGGCGCTGTCGGATGCGCGCTCGAAGAGCTTTACGATGGCCGCACCGACGAAGTAGCGGAACTATTGGCGCTGCACTTTGGTCGCAGCGACGACGCCGAAAAGTCGGTCGATTACGCCATTCTTGCCGCCGAGAAATCGCAGCGTCGCTGGGCAAACAGCGAGGCGTTGGCGTACTTTGAGGGTGCTTTACGCCGCCTCGACGCGATGCCGGACACCAAGCACAATCGCCTGCGCCGTATCGACGCCGTGGTAAAGCAGGCCGAAGTCAAGTTCGCGCTCGGACGGCAGGCCGAACACATCGCGACGCTCGAAGCCATTCGTGGCATCGTGGAAGAGACCGATGACCCGCGTCGCCGCGCCACTTGGCACTCCTGGATCGGGTTTCTGCACAGCTTGACGGGGAGCCCGGCGGCATTGGCGATCGAGCACTGTCGCGAGGCCGCGGCGATCGCGTCAGCGGCCGGATGCGACGACCTCGAGGGTTTCATCTATTCCTGCGCGGTGCAGGCCTATGTGGTCGCCGGCGAGCTCCGCGCGGCGATCGAAGCAGGCGATCGCGCCGTGGCAATCCTCGAGGCGCAAGGCAATTTGTGGTGGGCGAGTCGCGCGCTCTTTAACACGGCGCAGGCTGCCATTTATTTGGGTGAGTGGGAGGCCAGCCTCGCCTATTGCCGCAGAGTGCTGGCGCACGCCACCACGCTCGACGATCCGCGCCTCAAAGTGGTGGGCCTGTATCGTATCGGGTCCGCCCATATCCACCGAGGCGACATCGAACGCGGACTGCGCTGTTGCGACGAAGCCCTTGCGCTCAACCCTCTCCCCTACGACGTCGCCATGGCCAAAGTGTTCCGTGGATACGGCGAGATCAGGGTCGGCCGGTTTGATGCCGGCATCGCCGAGCTGGTGGAAGCGATCGCCTGGTTCGACGGGTCTCGCCTGCACCACGTCCGAGTGACCCCGGCCCTTCGGCTCGCCGAGGGGTACCTCGGTCGGGGGAAGGTCGCGGCCGCGCGGGCGCTGATCGACGACGTGCTTACCACGAGCCGCGCAAAGGGGTACCGGTACATAGAAGGATTGGCGCATCGGTTGCTGGCCGAATGCCTCGCCCAGGAGTCGCCTGCCGTCGCAGCAGAGCACGTCGATGCCGCGCAGCAGATTTTCGCTTCCACCGATGCGCGAAACGACTTGGCCAAGGCCCTGGTCACTCGCGCGGGCTTGTGTCAAAGATCCGGCAACCTCGGGGAAGCACGGAAACTGCTCGAAGAGGCCGCCGCAATCTTCGGCAGCCTCGGGACGCTCGACGAGCCCACCCGCGTGAGGTCCGCGTTGGCTTCACTGGAAGAACGATCACGAAGCCAACTAGAGATGGACAAGTCGTGATGCCAGCTGGACCGGTAGGTTGCCGCCTGAAATTGCCCCGAAGTGTGAGCTGCTTCACACACGCGGCGGCCAATCGCTCTTAGGTTACTCCTGAAGGCGTCGCCCTTCTCCGTCAGGTAGATTGGGCAACGTAGATTGGGCGTACTCCTCGGGCGAGCAAAAGCGCCTATGGAATCCGCCATCAAGTTCCAACTCACGAGGGAGACGACGAATGGCAGCGAACACTGATTTAGGCGAGCTAATCCTGATGCTGAATCCGTATCTGAACGCGCAGCTTCCGGAAACAGCCCTAAAGATTGACGGGATCGATATCTATTGTAGAAATCCGAACCCAGTAGCAGCACCTCATCCGGCACCCGCTGCGACAGTCGCGGAGATCAGCTACGAACTGGACGGCCCCTATGCGCAGGACTGGAATTTCAGGAACCAGCCGCAAAAGGTCGGGATGGCTCTACGCATCTGCATCAGGTATCGGGTTACCGACGCGAACAACCATCATTCCTGGGCCGAAGACTATCTTCTGGTCGGCTACGGCGGCGGGATGGGGGGATAGATAATCGCTGCGACGGCTCGCGGAAATCCCGCTGGAGGCGCGCCGTCTACAGCTTGACGTGTCCGCGTGTCCGCGGGCCGCCGCAACACCATGGCAACGGCCCGGGCGACAACCGGTAGCGAAGGGGGAGTGTGGTGAAATACAGCACGCTCCGGCTGGATCTGAACGACATTCAGGGGGACCTGCTGAGCGGCATGCAGAAACACGCCGAGTTGTTTCTGTTCTTTAAGATCGCCGATGCCGCCCGCTTCAAGGACCTGGCGAGAGAATATGTGGTCGGCCGCTTGACGCACGGCGGGACGGTGCAGGAACGGGATCGCATGGTCGCGGCACGCCGCCGCCGCGGCGGAAGCGGTAGCGGCGAGATGCCATGGCTGGGGATGAACCTTGGCTTCACCAAAGACGGCCTGACGCAGCTGCTGGGTACGAACCGGCCGCGAATGGATCCTGCCTTGGAACGCGGCGCCGATGATCCGGAGACGATCTCGGCACTTAATGATCCGCCTCCGTCGAAGTGGCTACGCAGCTTTCTTTTGGACCGGATCGATGGCGTGTTCCTGATCGCCGGGCCAAACAAATCTTTCGTGACCTCCCACGGCAATACATTGCGCGGACGGCTCGGCGCCGCGATCAAAACGGTGCATTCGGAAATCGGCACGGTGCGGCCGGGGCGCGAGCGGCGCCACGAGCATTTCGGGTTTTTGGACGGCATCTCGCAACCGGGTATTCGCGGCCTGACGGCGGTATCGCGGCCCACCGCCGCGCCTGAACAGGGGCTTCCGGGTCAGGATCTGCTGTGGCCGGGCGAGTTCGTCCTGGGGTATCCCGGCCAAGACCCGCGCGACCCGGCTAAGCCCGGGCCGATCGCGCCGTTGCCTGCCCCGTGGGCGAAGAACGGCTCCTACATGGTGTTCCGGCGCCTCGAACAGCGCGTGCCCGAGTTTCGCGCCTTCGTCGCCGGGCAGGCCGCGTGGCTTGGGATGTACCCGGAACTCTTGGCGGCGCGGATGGTCGGACGTTGGCGCAGCGGTGCGCCGTTGGAGCTCGCGCCGCTCGAAGACAGGCCGTCTCTCGGGGGCGATGCGAGACGGAACAACGACTTTGGCTACGCCGACGATCCGTTTCAGCGCAAATGCCCGTATGCGGCGCATATCCGCAAGGCGAACCCCCGCGACGATGTGCCCGGACAGCGGGCAGAGATGCTGACCCACCGCATCATACGCGCCAGCATCGCGTTCGGACCGGAGGTCGAACCGGGCGAGACGACGACTCGACACAGCCGCGGGCTGATGTTCGTGTGCTATCAGGCGTCGATCCCGAGGCAATTCGAGTGGATCCACAGCCGGCAGGCGGACAACCCTGTCTTTGTCGGAGGTAAGGTGCGTCCCGACAATGGCGCTCCGGTTACCCCGGGGTTCGACCCGATCATCGGACAGGCCCCCGGCAATGGTGCGCGCGAGATGGACGAGCCATATCCTAACTACCCCGCCGGGAATCGGCGCACGACGCTGGAAATGCCTAACCAGTTCGTCGTTCTGACGGCTGCTGCTTATTTCTTTGTGCCTTCGATTACCGCCCTTCGCACGGTACTGACTTGAGCGGCCGCGGCAACGCATATCCTTAAAGGTGGTCCAGAACGGCAGATTCAGTTTTGCAACGAAGCACTGGGCCTCGGACCCTGCGCGTATTGCAGGAGTGCGCTTGCGCACGCCTGTCCGCTGACGCATCTTCGACGAACTCCGCTTCAAGTCGGTGCGGGCGGTCGGCTGGTGGCGCATGGGATCGGCTTATATACAGCAGGGCGATCTCGAATGCGGCTTCCAGTCTTGCCGGGAGGCGCTGGCGCTGACACCGGTCCCACGCGATGCTGTGATGTCTAAGGCTACCTGCGCCTACGCAGACACCAAGGCCGGCCGGTTTGACGCCGGAATTGCGGGACTGACCGAAACGCTGGCCTGGTTCGGTTGCTCTGACATCAGGTATACTCACCAGTTCTATGCCTTGTGGCTCGCCGAGGACTACCTTCGCCGCGGCGATTGGGCGAACGCCCGACCATTGATACAAGACCTGGTCAACACATGCTGCAGTCGAGGCTATCTGCCGCTTGAGGGCTGGGCTTGTTGGTTGATGGGCGAGTGTTTTGCTGCCGAGGCGTCTGCGGCCGCCGAGGATTACGTCGAGACAGCTATGCGTATTTTCGAAGACATTGGGGCGCGGAACGATCTCGCCGGGGCGATGGTGGCTGGAGCGGCGCTGCGCCAGGCTGCCGGAGACACCGCGACTGCGCGGCAGTTTCTGAGCGTCGCCTCGATAATTTTTCGGAAGCTCGGCACCCGTGGCGAGCCGGCTCGGATCGAAGCAGCGCTCGATCGCGGCTCTCCGATACGCTTGCTGGACAATCTCGACATCCAGATTCCGGGACCCCGTGGAGGCGCGGGGTGAGGTGCCCTCGGTGTAGCGCCGACAATCCAGCTGGCACGACGTTCTGCGGCCACTGCGGCTCGCCCTTGGGTGTCCTGTGTCCGGCCTGCGGCTCCGGCAACCCTCCCGAACACCGGTTTTGCGGCCACTGCGGCGCGCCGCTCGACCTGCCGGGTCTACGGGAATCGACCGCGCCGAGGCGCGACACGTCAAAGCCCCAGACCCCCGGGACCGTCAGCACTCTCCCCGGCGAAATGAAGCAAGTCACAGTGCTGTTTTGCGACATCGTGGGTTCCACCCCGCTGACGGAACGGTTGGGACCCGAGGCGATGCGCGACCTGGTCAGCTCGTTTCTGGCCACTAGCCTCGCCGAGGTGGATCGTTACGGAGGTACCGCGCCGCAATTCACTGGCGACGGCTTCATGGCGCTGTTCGGTGCCCCGCTTACCCAGGAGGACCATGTTCAGCGCGCTCTGTTGGCCGGGCTGGCGATCCAGCGAGCCTTAGGCGGGCCGGAGGATGCCGGCGATTCGAATAGATTGAATTTGCCCGTGCGTATCGGCATCCATACCGGGCCGGTGGTATTTGGCCCGGTCGGCGACAAACTCCCGATGGATTCCACCGCGATCGGCGATACCGCCAATGTCGCCGCGCGACTTCAGCAAGCCGCGGAGCCGGCGACAATCCTTTTGAGCGAGGCCACCTTTCAGCTGGCGCAAAGCTATGCGCGGGTCGAGCCGGTCGGTCCGCTCGTCCTCAGAGGTAAAGCCGATCCGATCACCGCTTATCGCTTGCTCGAAGTCTCACAAGCGCTCGCCGCACTCCGGCCATCCACCGCAGCTCGCAGGACGACGTTCGTCGATCGGCAGAGCGACCTGGCGATCTTGAACAATTTCTTGAGGCAGGTCGAGAGCGGCCACCGGCAGGCCGTCGGCATCGTCGGCGAGCCCGGCATCGGAAAGTCGCGGCTTCTCTCCGAATTCCGGAGGCAACTCGCCAGCGCGCGCGCGATCTGGATCGAGGGCCGGTGTGTTTCCTATGGCACCACGATCCCGTTTTTGTTGATGCTCGATCTGCTGCGCAGCAATTGCGGTATCCTCGAGACAGACACCCCAGAGTCGATCATCGAGAAGGTTCGCTCGAGTCTAGAGCGGGTTGGGATGGATCCCGACCAGGACAGCCCCGTGCTGCTGCATCTGTTGGGTGTCAAGGACGCCGGTGCGGCACCCGCCCTTTCCAATCCCGAAGCCGTCAAGGCAAAAACCTTCGAAATCTTTCGCCAAGTCAGCATTAAATTGAGTCTGGAACGGGCTCTCGTCCTGGTGCTCGAAGATCTGCATTGGGTCGACAAAATATCGGAGGAGTTCCTCGGGTCCCTGGCAGAAAACATCGGCGAGGAGCGGATTTTAATTCTAGCGACCTATCGGCCGGGATACCGTCCGCCGTGGATCGACAAATCCTACTCGGGACAGATGCTGGTGCAGCCGCTGTCGCGGGACGACAGTATTCACGTCGTCCGCTCGGTGCTGCGTGCCGAGCGGCTCATCGAACTGGCAACGGCGGAGATCGTCGCAAAGGCGGACGGCAATCCCCTCTTTCTCGAGCAATTGACCCTGCACGCCGGCGAGGCGAAAGACCTTCGATCGGGCCTGATGGTGCCCGACACGATCCACGATGTCGTGATGGCGCGGATCGATCGGCTGCCCGATCAGCTCAAGCAGCTGCTGCAGATAGCCTCGGTCATCGGCCGGGAGTTTTCGCTGCGCCTGCTGAGCATCGTATGGCGGGGTGCGGAGCCGCTCGAAAACCTGCTCCGCGAGCTCAATCGTCTCGAATTCGTCTATGAGCGCGTCGTCGGCGACAGCGTCGTGTACGTCTTTCGCCATGCGCTGACGCAGGAGACGGCCTATGGGAGCCTCCTCGAGCGCCACCGCAGGGCGCATCACGGCACTGTCGGGTATGCCTTCGAGGAATTGTATGTCGGCCGCGCGCACGAGGTCGCGGAACTACTAGCCCTGCACTTCGGTCGCAGCGACGTGGCGGAAAAGTCGGTCGATTATGCGATCCTGGCCGGTGAAAAATCGCAAAGCCGCTGGGCCAACAGTGAGGCGCTGACCTATTTCAACGACGCGTTGCACCGCCTCGACCTGCTGCCCGACACGGAAGCCAACCGGCTGCGCCGCATCGACGCCGTGATCAAGCAGGGCGACGGCAAGTTCGCCCTCGGACAGCACGCCAAACACATCCAGGCCCTCGATCAAATCGGCAGTCTCGTCGATAAGACAGGCGACCCGCGCCGCCGGGCCACTTGGCACTACTGGCGCGGGTGGGCGCACATCCTGATCGGCGGTCAGCCGGATGTCGCCATCGACTATTGCAACAAAGCGACAGGGTTTGCAGCGGCTGCCGGCCTAGATGAGATCAAAGCTTACGCTAAATCCTGCCTAGCCCAGGTGTACCTCACCGCCGGCAGGTTCCGCGAGGCCATCGAATCGGGGGAGAGCGCCCTCGGCAGCTTCGCGGCGCTGGGCAATTTGTGGTGGGCTGGCCGAACGATTACTCATCTGGCCCCGGCCGCACTTGCGCTTGGCGAGTGGGATAGGAGCTTGAATTACTGCCGCCGCGTTCTTGAATACGGTGTCACTCTCAATGATGCCCGCCTCAGGGTCATCGGCTTGTGGCGCATGGGTGCGGCATACATTCATCGAGGGGATGCGCAACGAGGCGTACAATGTTGCAACGAAGCACTGGCGGTCGGACCGGTGCCGTACGACGCTACGATGGCAAAGGCCGCACGCGGTTACGGCGAAATCAAGCTGGGCCTCCTGGATGCCGCCATCGCGGATCTCAATAAAGCTGTCGGCTGGTTCGAGAGTTCCCGCCTGCGTTACACCCACTCGCGTTATGCCCTATGGCTCGCCGAGGGCCATCTTCGCCGCGGCGATCGCGCCATCGCCCGTTCATTGATCGAAAGAGTGCTGGAAACGAGCCGGAATACCGGCTACCTCCACTTCGAGGGTTTGGCGTGCTGGTTGATGGGCGAGTGCGTCGCACTTGAAGCCCCGCCCGCCGCCGAGCCCTATATCGAGACTGCGATCGAGATCCTGGAACGCATCGGCGCGCGCAACGACCTCGCGCGGGCGATGGTGACACGCGCGGCATTGCGCCAAGCTGCCGGAGACCTTGCGACGGCTCGCGAGCTGCTCGACCGAGCCGATGCCATTTTCCAAGAGCTCGGCACGCTCGACGAGCCGGCCCGGGTTCTGGCGGCGCGCGTTGCGCTCGACCGAGGCTCGCCGATACGCTTGCTGGACAATCTCGATATCCAGATTCCGGCGCGCCGCGGAGGCTCGGCGTGAGGTGCCTTCGGTGTAGCGCCGAAAATCCAGCTGGCATGAAGTTCTGCGGTCAGTGCGGCGGGACGCTGGTCGCCACTTGCCCGTCATGCGGCGCCGGCAACCCTCCCGAACACCGGTTTTGCGGTCACTGCGGCGCGCCGCTCGACCGGCCGGATCTGCAGGATGGTGCTGCGCCCGAGCCCGTTATGGCCAAACCCGGCGCGGCGCGAGCCGCGAGCGCTGGGAGCATGCTCCCAGGCGAAATGAAACAGGTCACAGTGCTGTTTTGCGACATTGTGGGTTCCACCCCGCTGACGGAACGATTGGGACCCGAGGCGATGCGCGACCTCGTCAGTTCATTTCTGGCCACTAGCCTTGCAGAGGTGGATCGTTACGGAGGTACCGCGCCGCAATTCACCGGCGACGGGTTCATGGCGCTGTTCGGCGCCCCGCTTACCCAGGAGGACCATGTTCAGCGCGCTCTGTTGGCCGCGCTGGCGATCCAGCGAGCCTTAGGCGGGCCGGAGGACGGCGGCGATTCGAATAGATTGGATTTGCCCGTGCGGATCGGGATCCATACCGGGCCGGTGGTGTTTGGCCCGGTCGGCGACAAACTGCCGATGGAATACACGGCAATCGGCGACACCGCCAATGTCGCCGCCCGACTTCAACAAGCGGCCGAGCCGGCGACAATCCTTTTGAGCGAAGCCACCTACCAGCTGGCGCAAAGCTATGCGCAGGTGGAGCCCGTCGGACCCCTGATTCTCAAAGGTAAAGCTGATCCGATCTCCGCTTATCGCCTGCTCGAAGTCTCGCAAATGCGCGCCGCACTCCGGCCGTCCACCGCAGCTCGCAGGACAACGTTCGTCGACCGACAGAGTGACCTGGCGATCTTGAACAATTTCTTGAGGCAGGTCGAAAGCGGCCACCGGCAAGCAGTCGGCATCGTCGGCGAGCCCGGCATCGGCAAGTCGCGGCTTCTTTCCGAATTCCGGCGGCAACTCGCCAGCGACCGCGTGACCTGGATCGAGGGCCGGTGTGTTTCCTACGGCACCGCGATCCCGTATTTGCTGTTGCTCGACCTGCTGCGCAGCAATTGCGGCATCCTCGAGACCGACACACCAGAGTCGATCATCGAGAAGGTTCGCTTGGGTCTAGAGCGGGTTGGGATGGATCCCGATCAGGACAGCCCTGTGCTGCTGCATCTGTTGGGTGTCAAGGACGCCGGCGCTGCGCCTGCACTTTCCAATCCCGAAGCCGTCAAAGCGAAAAGCTTCGAAATCTTTCGCCAAGTCAGCATTAAATTGAGCCTGGAACGCCCTCTTGTCCTGGTGCTCGAGGATCTGCATTGGGTTGACAAAATATCGGAAGAATTCCTCGGGTTCCTGGCAGAAAACATCGCCGAGGCGCGGATTTTAATGCTGGCGACCTATCGGCCGGGGTACCGTCCGCCATGGACCGACAAATCCTACGCGGAACAGGTGCCGGTGCAGCCATTGTCGAGAGACGACAGTTTCGACGTCGTCCGCTCGGTGCTGAATGTTGAGCGGATTATCGAACTGGCCACCGAGGAGATCGTCGCTAAAGCCGACGGCAATCCCCTCTTTCTCGAACAATTGACCCTTCACGCCGGCGAAGCGAAGGACCTTCGATCGGTACTGATGGTAACGGACACGATCCATGATGTCGTCATGGCGCGGATCGATCGGTTGCCCGAGCAGCTAAAAAAACTTCTGCAGATCGCCGCGGTCATCGGCCGGGAGTTCTCGCTGCGCCTGTTGAGCGCCGTGTGGCGGGGTGCGGAGCGGACCGAAGACCTGCTAACGGAACTCACCCGCCTCGAATTCCTCTATGAGCGGGTTGTTGGCGACGGGACTGTTTACGTCTTTCGCCACGCGCTGTCGCAGGAGACGGCCTATGGGAGCCTCCTCGAGCGCCATCGTAGGGCACATCACGGCACTGTCGGCCACGCCCTCGAACACCTCTACCGCGACCGCCGCGACGAGGTCGCCGAACTGCTCGCCCTTCATTTCGGCCGCAGCGAGGAGGCCGAAAAGGCCGTAGATTACGCAATACTCGCGGCACAAAAATCCCAGCGCCGTTGGGCCAACACCGAGGCTTTGGCCTATTTCAGCGACGCTCTGAGCCTCCTCGACACCATGCCCAATACGGAGCCGAACCGGCTGCGCCGTATCGACGCTGTACTCAATCAGGCCGAGGTGAAGTACGCACTGGGACGTTACACCGAGCACATCCGTGCGCTCGAAGAAATTCGCGGCGTCGTGGATGAGACTGCTGACCCGCCGCGCCGGGCCGCTTGGCACTATTGGACCGGGTTCTTGCACGCGACCTCAGGAGGCCGGCCCGATGTCGCGATCGAACATTGTCGACAGGCGTCGGAGATCGCGTCGGCTTTTAGCCTGGACGAAATCAACGCAATTTCCGAATCCTGTTTGGCCCAGGTTTACATGATTGCCGGTACATTGCACGAAGCTCTGGACGCGGGGGAGCGCGCCCTCGCTATCTTCGAAGCGCGCGGCAACCGTTGGTGGGCGGGCCGGACGCTTTGGCATCTGACCGCCATCGCGAACTACCTCGGCGATTGGGCAGCGAGCCTCAATTACTGCCGGCGCGGGATCGAGCACGGCGTTGCCCTCCAGGACCTGCGGTTGAAGGTGGTTGGCTGGACCCGGCTGGGACTGGCTCATATTCAGCAAGGCGACGTTGAGCGGGGCCTGCAGTGCTGCAATGAAGCGCTAGCGCTCGCACCGCTGCCGCGCGACACCGCGTGGGCCCGGGTGATCCTCGGTCACGGGAAAATCAAAGCGGGCCGGCTCGATGAGGGTATCGCGGAGCTGAGTGAAGGACTCGCCTGGTTCGAGAGTTCTCACATGCGCTGGACCCATACGATCGGTGCGGTCTGGCTTGCCGAAGGCTATCTCCGCCGCGGTGACCGCGCAGGCGCCCGACCCTTGATCGAGCGCGTACTAGCGACCTGCCGGGCGACCGGCTACCTCCATTATGAGGGACGGGCATGTTGGTTAATGGGAGAATATCTCGCTGATGACGCGCCCGCTGCTGCCGAGGATCATGTCGGGACCGCAATGCGGATTTTCGAGACCGTCGGTGCGCGCAACGATCTCGCCAAGGCGATGGTCACGCGGGCGGCATTGCGCCAGCGCGCCGGCGACATCGCTGCGGCGCGGCGGCTGCTTGAAGCGGCCAACGTGATCTTCCACACCCTCGGGACCCATGGCGAATTTGGCCGGATCGACGCTGCTCTTGCTGGACTTGGTGGCGCGTGAGACCACCCGACGAGGGATGCCAAGGGCGACGCGGAGAATTGCAGCTTTGTGAACCGTCTTGCACTTATGGGCACGCTCGCGAAACCCGGCGTATTATCGCGATAAGAAGAATCCGTCACACGGCCTGAAATCAAAATTTCTCGTAGCTCTCGGCAGAATTAGAAGGAGACCACAGATGTCAGTAGCAGAAGATCTCGGCACGCTGATAATCAAGATGAACCCATACGCGGGTGGTTTAATGGAGCCTCACACTTTCCTCCCGGCGCAACCGCCTTCTGCGCCACCGACTACCACTCCCGGCGCTACCCCGAGTCCGCCGACTACCACTCCCGGCGCTACCCCAAGTGCGCCGACCGCGACCCCCGCGGCTCATCCACCGGATGCGACGCGTATTTGGATGGAAATGGACAAGTACGGGACCGGAGATTGGGCCTTCAAAGGCCAGCCGCGCCGCATCGATACAGCTCTTCGGATCGCTTATCGCTGGGCCAAATTGGACAATGACGGAAATTTTATTTGCTGGATAACCGACTACCTACTGATCGGTTACGAGGGCTCCAACGGCGGCGGCTGACCTTTGCGGTTCGCGGGCCGTTGCCGAAGCCTCGGCCCGCATTCCTACTGCGCTAGCAAAGTAGTTGTCGCGAGGAGGGGGGTGTGGAGCTTCCGTTACTCGAGCTCGGCGACATCCAAGGCGATGTTTTGATCGGCTTGCAAAAGAATGCCGAGTGTTTCGTCTTCTTCAAGATCGTAAATCTCGGCTGGTTCAAAAGACTGTTCAAGCACGTGACGTGGCGGATCACCAGCGCCTGGCAGGCCAATCATCAAGAACAACGGCTCTCGCAGGGCAGCAACTACGGGAAGTCACCGGGTGCCTTCATTGGCCTGAATCTGGGGTTCACCAGCGGTGGTTTGACCCAGCTCCTGGGCGCCGGCCGACCCCACCTCGACTCATCGTTTGAACGGGGCGCGGAAGCCCGGGAGACGATCGAGCGGTTGCACGATCCTCCCCTCTCGGCCTGGCTGAGGGAGTTCCGCTCGGATCGTATCGACGGGGTTTTTCTCGTCACCGGTCCCCGTGAGGGTCTGGTGAACTACCGCTGCGCCGAGCTGGTCCGACTGCTCGGCGATTCAATCAAGGTTGTGTATTCCGAAATGGGAACCACCCGGCCCGGCGCATTCCGCGGGTTCGAACATTTCGGTTATCGAGACGGCATTTCCCAGCCGGGAATCCGCGGTCTGACCCAGAGATCGACGAGCAATCCGGACCAGGGGCTACCCGGGCAGGATCTGATCTGGCCGGGGGAGTTTGTGTTCGGCTATCCCGGCCAGGATCCCAGCGATCCGGTCAGACAGGGATCGCCGCCGCACATGGCGGCGTCGTGGATGCGCAACGGTTCTTACATGGTGTTCCGGCGGCTCGAGCAGAAAGTGCCCGAGTTCCGTAGGTTCGTCGCGGATCACGCGGCAAGGCTCGGAATGGAGCCGGAGCTGCTCGGAGCTCGGATGTTCGGACGCTGGCAAAGCGGCGCTCCGCTCGAGCTTGCGCCGCTGCGCGACAATCGGGCGCTCGGAGGCGACGCCAAGCGCAACAACAATTTCGACTACGCCGATGACCGCTTCCAGCGCAAATGCCCTTATGCGGCACACATCCGCAAGGCCTACCCGCGTGACGACGCGCCCGGCGGGGAACCGGATGCCCAGACCCATCGCATCCTCCGCGCCGGTATAGCGTTTGGTCCCGAAGTGGCGCCGGGCGAGACCACCACGGTGCACAGCCGAGGACTGATGTTCGTCTGTTATCAGACCTCGATCGCGCGGCAATTCGAGTTTATTCAGTGGCGCCACGCAAACGATCCCGATTTTGTGAACAGAAAGGTTCGCCCCTTGAGCGGCGCGCCGGTAACACCGGGGTTCGATCCGATAATTGGGCAGGCAGGCGACAACGGCCCCCGTGACATGGACGAGCCCTTTCCGAACTATCCGGCTGGAGACAGGCGAACGACGCTCGAACTGCCGCGGCAGTTCGTGAAGCTGACGGCTGCCGCATACTTCTTCATGCCGCCGATCACGGCGCTGCGCACGGTGCTGACCTGAGCGGCCAACCGCCGGCGACGCAATCGACCCAGAGCTTGGCCGGCGCTACGATCGCGTACTGCAATAGAGGACGGAGGGACGGAGTGAAATTCGGCTACTTCACGCTGAGCGACAACCACTACGACGACAACATCAGGAGTGCGAACGACTTCGTCGCCGACATCATCGACGAGGCGGTTTACGCCGAGGAGGTGGGTCTGCATTCCGCGTGGATCGGTGAGCATCATTTCAGCACCTTGGGTGTCCTTTCGTGCCCGGATCTGGTGCTCGCCAATGTCGCGGCACGGACGCGCCGCCTTCGCCTCGCCCCGGCGGTCACCGTGCTGCCTTTGCATCACCCGATCCGCGTCGCCGAGCAATGGGCCACACTCGATCTGATCAGCGGCGGACGCGTCGATTTCGCGGCCGGCCGCGGCTACGACCAGCGGGAGTATATGCCGTTCAAGGTCTCGTTCGAGGACAATCAAGAAGTCTTCGAGGAGGGGATGGAGGTCGTTCGGCGCCTGTGGTCAAGTGCCGCCCCGATCTCTCACCACGGCAAGCATTACCGGTTCGAGAATGTTGCGATCACGCCGCAGCCGGTGCAGCACCCAATCCCCGCCTATGTCGCCTCGTTCTCGCAGCCCTCGATCGAGCTCGCCGGCCGGCTCGGCTGCGGTGTGATCGTGGCGCCTTTTGCCGCCGCGATGACCTATGGCGGGCTGCAGCAGGTGAGAGAGCTTTATCACAAAACCTGCGCTCGCTATGGCCGCGCCCCCGGACGGCTGATGTGCAGTTATTTCACCCATTTCGCCAATACGCCGCGGGAAGAGGAGGCCGCGCGGGCACGCCAGATCCGCTACTACAAGGAGTGCGTCATCGCTGCGTTTCCAGGCGATCCCAGGACGGCACCGCCGAGCTACCGCTATTTTGTCGGAATGGTCGAACGGCTGCGCAACGTGCGCCCCGAGGACCTGACCGAAAATTCGGTGCTGTTGGGCTCCCCGGCGCAGATCACTGAGACCTTGAAAAAGGTCGAGGAAGCCGGGTTCGACGAAGTCATCCTGTATTTCAATGTCGGCCTGAAGCCGCACTCTCAGGTCAAGGACGAGATGGCACGCTTCATGACCGAAGTCGCGCCCGCTCTCAGTTAGTCGGCGAGCGCAGAGAGTGGTCGCGCGACGCGTTCCAAGGGCACCCGTTCGGCCTTGACGCCGATCGCGAGCTCGGTGAGCGCGGCCACGATCATCAGCGCCGCGCCGAAAAGATAACCGCCGAAAACGGCGCCGCGTTCCCCCGAACCGATCAGCGCCCCGAAGAGCCACGGTGCGACAGCGCCGCCCAAGGCCGTGCCGACGGCATAAAAGAAGGCGATGGCCAATGCCCGGGCTTCGAGCGGAAAGCTCTCGCTCACCGTCAGGTAGGCGGCACTCGCCGCCGCCGACGCGAAAAAGAAAATCCCGCTCCAGCACAAAGTCAGCTGTCGAGCATCGACCAAGCCCTCGCGAAACAGGTACCCGACGATCGCGAGCAGCACCCCCGAAATCGCATAAGTCGAGCTAATCATCGGCTTGCGCCCAATCCGATCGAACAGCGGCCCGAGCAGCAGCGGACCGAAAAAATTGCCGATTGCGAAAGGCAGCACGTACCAACCGATCGAGGCGGAAGGCACGGCGTAAAATTGGGTCAGAACGAGGGCGTAGGTGAAAAAGATGGCGTTGTAAAAAAACGCCTGCGAGCCCATCAGCACGAGGCCAAGCACGGTGCGCTGCGGATAGTCGCGGACGATCGCCAGCACCATTCGCACCATCGGCGTCCGCGAGGTCGCCGTAAGGCGTATTCGATCGCTCGCTGGTGCCGGCAACGGTGCATCGGCGGCATGCGCAACGCGGCGCTCGATTTGTTCGATGACCCGCTCCGCCTCGTCGAGCCGGGCATGCAGCATCAGCCAGCGCGGGCTCTCGGGGAGCAGGCGGCGCAGCATCAGGATGCCGAGACCCAGCACGGCTCCGATCCCAAAGGCGGCGCGCCAGCCCCAATCCGGCGGCAAAGTGCCCGGCTGCAGGAACAGGACGGCACCCGCGGCTCCGAGTGCGGCGCCGATCCAGAAGCTGCCGTTGATCGTGAGATCGGTGCGGCCGCGAAAGCGGGCCGGGACAAATTCCTGAATTGCCGAGTTGATCGCCGTGTACTCCCCGCCGATACCGGCGCCGGTCAGCGCACGGAACAGCGCGAAGCTCCAGAAATCCCATGAAAATGCGGTTGCCGCAGTCGCCGTCAAATAGAGGCCTAAGGTTACGAAGAACAGCTTCCTGCGACCGAACCGATCGGTCAGATACCCGAACAGCACCGCGCCGGTGACCGCCCCGGTGAGATAGGCGGTGCCGACGAGGCCGACCTCCGCAGCGTCGAAACGCAGCACCGGGCTTTCCTGCAGAGCCCCGGCAATCGAACCCGCTAATGTCACCTCGAGCCCGTCGAGGATCCAAGTGATCCCGAGTGCCACGACGACGAGCGTGTGAAACCGGGTCCACGGCAGGCGATCTAGCCGTGCCGGGATATCGGTCTCGATGATGGCGGCGGTGTCAGGCATGCTGGTGTGACGCTCGCCACGGCAAAAAGGTTTCCCGATGATGATACGGCGTTTAGCCCTGTTCCTGCTCTTTTGCCTGTTCCCTGGGGTGTCGCAAGCCGACGAGATCGGCTCGTTCAGCAACGACTGGACCGGCAATGGCATCGTCGTCGAAGCTGTTCCCGACCCAAAGGTCGGTGGTGTCACCTGTCACCTGGTGCGCTTCGACCGCAGCGTCATCGACCGGCTGACCAAGGGGAATTGGTTCGAGAACCCCTCGAACAGCGGGATCTCGTGTCAGCAGACCGGGCCGATCGTGATCGGCAACATCGTCACCAGCGCCAAGGGCGAGGAAGTCTTCTCCCAGCGGATGAGCCTGTTCTTCAAGTCGATCGCGGTGCGCCGGATCTACGACAAGACCAACAATACATTGGTCTATGTCGCCTACAGCCGGCAGGTCAAAGACGCGAGTGCCAAAATGAGCCTGTCGACGATCACGCTGTTCGACGCCAACGTCACCTGGAGCGCCGGCAAGCCATAGGCGCATATTTGACACGGCGCCCCCATCCGAGCGCCGGCTTGACCTGATCAAACCCATGGTTAAAATGAAACAAAAACGATGGTGGAGCGCTCAGCGACTTACCTCTAGTTAAGGGAGGACACCGGATGGCGAAATCTGCTGGTGGCGGACCGGATGGCCTGCCGCAAGATCCCTACGTCGAACGACTGAAACCCGATCCGACCCAACCCGCAAGGCGGGTTGTCGAACTGGTCGGGTTGCCGGGCAACAGCGACCGGCCCGGCTATCAGCGCCTCTACCTGACAACCAAGCTCGACTACTACGCCGAATTTCTGACCACCGACATGGTCCATTCGGCGGCCGTGGTCGCCGACCAATCACCGTTTCCTGGCCACGAAGCCACCCGGGTCAGCGTTTCGCGGGACGCCACGATCCACTACATCTGGGCGAGGAGCCCGCAACCCGTCGACGAGTTCGACCTCGATGTTCGGCTTGGCCCGCCGGCGGCAGCGGCAGCGGCGCCGCCGATTATAAGATCTCCCCCAGGCGGGACACCTTGTACCTGCGATGGCGGCACCTGCGACACTTGTGCAGGACAGGCCACCTGCCATACCTGCGCTACCTGCTTTACGCAATGTCAACAGGCGACCTGTGCTGGACAAACCTGCCCCAACACCCAATGCCAGACTTGCCAGCAGACGTGTGCTGGTCAGGCAACCTGTGCAGCAGGTGCAACCTGTGCGGGACACGGTACCTGCCAGGCCACTTGCGCTACGGCATGTCAGCAAATGACCTGCATCACCTGCCAAGGCGCTACCTGTCCTCAAACCTGTGTTGGCTGACGTGCCGCAGACCCCATGCTGGCGTGTAACGGGCTTGACGCCGCAAAGCTGAAATGGGTCAGTCATCGTGGACGCCGGCGCTCCGGCCGGCGTTAGCGAGCCCGGCAACAAGCGTTGTCCGCGACCTCGCCGGGCGTCTACGGGATCAGCAGCGTGTCGGGCTCGCTATTGCGGCGGCTCCGAGCCAAACGGCCTTCCCTCTTGCGGTCCGCTGGCTGGCGCCCTCACTGGCTCAGGGTGATGCCGGGATCGCGATGACCTGCGCCTATCTCGACGCCTGCTGGGCAGACGAGGGGTGGGATCGAGTTGGTCACAATTATCTGACGACGGCCGCTGTAGCCGCTGAAGGCTTGCCTCAGCTGTCACCGGCTATGTTTGGCGGCCTCGCTGGTCTCGCCTTCGCCGGGCGGTCATTGTCCCGGGGAGCTACCCGCTACCGCAATCTGCTGGCAACGCTCGACGATGCTCTCCTGCCGCAGGTGACCACGCAGGCCGAGGCCTTAACCGGGCCGACAATGGACGGCCTGCCATTTGGCGAATTTGATTTGATCTCCGGTCTGGCCGGCATCGGCGCCTACCTCCTGCTTCGATGCGAGCAACCCGGCGCGGTTGCCGCGCTCGAGTCTGCACTGCGCGCTCTTGTTGTTCTCGCGAACGACACCGGGAGCAGGCCGCGCTGGTGGACGCCCGCCCATTTATTGGGCGACGAGGAGACGGCAGCTTTGTACCCGTACGGGAACCTCAATTGCGGGCTGGCGCATGGGATCCCAGGGCCATTGGCCATGATGGCACTCGCTCTGTCGCGTGGGGTGATTGTTCCGGGGATCGAGGAGGCTGTCGACCAATTGGTAACTTGGCTTTTAGCGCACCGAGCCGATGACGGGTGGGGGGTGAACTGGCCCTACGCCATTTCGCTCACCCAAGAGGGATTGCCTGACCGCAGCGCTGGCACCGACGGTCCGAGCCGTGCCGCCTGGTGCTATGGAGCGCCGGGTGTCGCTCGCGCGCTGTGGCTGGCAGGGGTCGCCCGCGATCGGCCCGACTGGCGCAATCTGGCGATTGAGGCGATGGAAGCCGTGTACCGGCGGCCGATTGCTGCGCGTCAGATCGATTCACCGACCTTCTGCCACGGAGTGGCGGGTCTGCTGCAGATTACCTTGCGCTTTGCCAACGACACCGCGCTTCCCGTCTTTACTGACGCAGCGGCTGACCTTACCGAACAGCTATTGTCTGCTTACGAGCCCGACAGCCTGCTGGGTTATCGAAATTGGGAGCCCGGCGGCACGCGGGTCGACCAGCCCGGCCTGCTGGATGGCGCGCCTGGTGTTTTGTTAACGCTCCTGGCAGCTTCGACCGACGCGGAGCCCTTATGGGACCGCGCCTTTCTCCTCTCCTGATTGCCGACCAGCGGCCCCGGAAGTGACCGCAGTGAGCCGCGGAACCTCCTCCAAATCAGCAGCGCGCCGCCGACCGCTCTACAAGCCCCTCGAGTGGGCCTTGGTGCGGGCCCCGCTGTTGCCGGTCGAGACATACCTCGCCCTTGGCCAGCCTCCCGTAGACGAGTGCGCAAACGGCAAACATGCGCCGGATGCCCGACTGCCAGCCGATCCCCGCATCTGCGCTGCATTGGCGGTAGGCGGCGGGAACCTCTACGACGTTCTCAGTCGCGCCGACGCCTCCGGCAATGGCGACCCCGACGCGGGCGCCAAGCTGCTGCGTTACCTGATCCGCATGTCCACCCGCCCGACACCTTACGGGCTGTTTGCCGGGGTGGCGTTGACCCGCTGGGGTTCCGAGACCGACCTGAGCCTCGCGGCAACGCGGCCGCGAACCCGCACGCGGCCGGATATGGCGTGGCTGCTGCGCCTCGTCATGCAAGCCGAAAGCCGACCGGAGGTGCGCAGACGGCTTAGCTACCTCGCCAATCCCAGAGCGTTCGTGCGCGCCGGACGGGTTTTTCTACCGGAAGCCGCGCCGATGGCCGACGTCAGCGGGCCAGGGCCGGCGGTCTCGGTCCGTGCCTCGAATGTCGTGCGCCAGGCACTGGCGCTCGCCCGCACATCAATACCCCACGAGCGTCTCGTAGCAGAGCTCGCCACCGCCCCGGGGGCCACAACCGAGAAGGTCGAGAAACTGATCGAGGAGTTGTGGCGCCAGACCCCTCTACTGACCGATCTGCGTCCACCGCTGACCGAGCCGAGCCCGGCGAATTATGTCGCGCGGCGCCTGCGCGAAAACCCGGACGCGGCCGATTTGCTGGACCGGCTCGAAGCGGCGCTCTCGGGAATGGCAGAGTGGGATACTCTACCGATCGAGAAAGCGGCGGCTGCCTATCGCAAGCTAACAGCACGTCCGGATACCGACGCGGCCGCTGCTTCGGAGCCGTCCTCGCAGGTGGATATGGCCTTGACTCTGGACGGTTCGCGCATCACTCGGGCGGTCGCCGAAGAAGCCGTCCGGGCCGCAGAGCTGCTGCTCAGGCTGACCCCGTTACCGGCCGGTCTCCCGCATCTGGAGGCCTACCATCGCGCATTCGAGGCCCGCTACGGAACCGAGCGCGAGGTACCGTTGCTCGAGCTGCTGGACCCGAATTTCGGTCTCGGCCCGCCTACCCCCTTCCATGGCGCAGCCCCCATTGGAGATCCCCGCAAGGCCGCTTTGCGCCAGCAGACATTGTACGATTTGGCCGTTACTGCGCTTCGCGAAAAGCAGCTTGTTGTCGAGCTCGACGAACCGAAGCTGGCCCAGTTGGAGAGCTGGAGCCCCACTGCTTTCACGGCTCCGCAATCATTGGATCTCTCGGTTTTCGTCGTTGCGGAGTCGGCCACAGAACTGGACAAAGGTCGGTTCCAAATTGTCGTGGGCCCCAATCTGGGAGCGATCGCAGCCGGGCGAAACCTGGGTCGGTTCGCCGACCTCCTTGGGGAGGAGGCCACGACTGCCTTGCGGGAACTAGGCACAGCGGAGTCCTCACAGCATCCGGACTGCCTGTGGACCGAACTCGGCTATCTTCCGCATCGATTCCGCTCTGCAAACGTCGCGGTCCGTCCTCACCCACGACCCTATGAGATCACCATCGGGACAACCCCGGCACGCCCTCCGGACCGCACGATCCCGCTTGACGAGTTGGTCGTGGGCACCCGAGGCGGCCGGTTTTACGTGCGCTGGCCGGCGCGGGGCGCGGAGGTGCTCGCATGCACCGGCCATATGCTCAACAACATGCAGGCCCCGGATGTTTGCCGCTTCCTCGATGACTTGCGACGCGACGGCAAGGCGCAGTTCAGCTCCTTTGACTGGGGATCGGCGGCGGCGCTCCCGGTTTTGCCCCGCATACAGGTAGGACGGATCGTTCTAAGCCCGGCTTGCTGGCGGGTCGATGCCAGGGTGCGCACGCAGCTGACGGTCAATCACCCGACCGCATTTTTCGCCAGTCTGCGAAAGTGGCGGGCTCACTGGCTCGTGCCGCGATACGTTTATCTGAGCTTTGGCGACAATCGGCTTCTATTGGATCTCGAGGATGAAGCGCAAGCCGACCAGCTGCGAGCCGAGGTCGGTCGTCTCGCGGAGAACTCTCAGGTTTTATTGCAAGAGGCGCTGCCAGCGCCGGAACACGCGTGGGTCAGCGGGCCGGGAGGCCAATTCATCACGGAGCTGGTGATCCCGCTCGTGCTACAACCCGACCAGCGTCCGCCCGAGGCTACCACTTCCGCGCCGCGCACGCTCTCCTCGTTCTCAGTCGCCGATCGTATGCGTTCGCCAGGCAGCGACTGGCTGTTCGCCAAGCTCTATTGTCCGCGCGCTTTCGAGGACGACCTGCTGATTGGCCCGGTAGCCGAACTCTGCCGGCAGGTCCTCGCGACGGGTGTCGCTGACGACTGGTTCTTTCTCCGATACGCCGACCCGGACCCGCACCTGCGGCTTCGCTTCCGTGGCCGCTCCGAGCGCCTCATTGAAGAGCTTGTCCCGCATATTTGCGCGTGGGCGCAGGGGCTCCTCACCGACGGACTCTGTACCCGGCTGTGTTTCGATACCTACGATCGTGAGCTAGAGCGCTACGGTGGGACGGCCGGTACAGCGGCGGCCGAAGCGGTCTTTGGCGCCGACAGTCGCGCCGTGATCGAGATGTTGCGGCTGAGCCGCGGGGGTCTTCTGGAACTCGACATGACCTCTTTGGCCGTTCTGAGCATCGACAACCTGCTCGCAGGCCTGGGAGCAAGCGAGGCAGAGTGCCTTGCTTGGTACCGGGAACGAGTAGCTTCGCGAACGACAGCTGGAGAAGAGTACCGCCGACGCAAAGAACTGCTGCGCCGCCTGCTGGGCGATCCCGAGCAAATCAGGAACCAGCCTGGGGGCGACGCTCTGTTGCGAGTGCTCGGGGCGCGACGAGACGCACTCGAGCCGATTGGCCGGCACCTCGACCGGCTGACCGAAGCAGGGGAGCTTTCTCAACCAAAGGCTATACTCTTTCGCAGCTACGTGCACCTCCACTGCAACCGCCTCCTGGCGGGCGACCGGTCGGCAGAAGAGCAATTTCTCGGACTTCTCGCGCGCACGAGGTACGGCCTGCAACAAGCGCCATACACATCTCGATAGGTGGCGCCGGGAGCCCGCACTTCTTCGGAACCCGGCAACCTTGCCATCTCGGCGTCAAAATTGAGGTTTATGAAAGTGAGGCCGGCCAGAAGCGGCGTTGGCGAGGTGAGTCATCGCCGACCATCGCGCCGGTCCGTTTGGCCTCCCTGCTCCCTCTTTCAGGCCTCCCTGCTCCTCTCCCTCAGGCCTCCCTCAGGGTCCGGTGGGGGAAATGTCGACACGGGTTTCATAAGCCTCTGATTGAGCAGGTATATCGGCAATGAATGCGATCGATCTTACGATTTTGGAGGCGGTGTTTTTCGGTTTTCTCCCTGACAGCAGGGAGAAAACGTGGCTGCGTGGCGTGGCAAACCCTATCCTCGACTCCGATATCCGGGTCGGAGGTGATGTCTCATGAAGCAATTCGGCATCGGTCAGCCGGTCCGCCGCGTCGAAGATCGGCGCTTCATCACCGGCCGCGGCAATTATGTCGACGACATCAACCGGCCTCGCCAAGCCTATGCCTACATGCTGCGCTCGCCGCATGCTCACGCGCGGCTCCGCGCGGTAGATCCGACCGCCGCCGCGGCTGCGGCCGGCGTTCTCGCTGTCTATACCGGGGAGGATCTCACTCGCGACGGGCTCGGCACGATCCCGTGCCTGAGCGCTGTCACCAACCGCGACGGGTCGCCGGCGGTGATCCCGCCGCATCCGGCGATCACGAGCGACCGGGTGCGGCATGTCGGCGACACGGTCGCCATGGTGGTGGCGGAGAGCCCCGCCGCCGCGCGCGACGCGGCCGAGCTGATCGCAGTCGATTACGAGCCACTCCCCGCTGTCGTCGACACTGCGCACGCTCTCGACGATCGGCAGCCGTTAGTGTGGGACACCGCCCCGGGCAATCTGTGTTTCGACTGGGAGGTCGGTGACGGTACGGCGGTGGCGCAGACGATGACCGGGGCGCGCCACCGCATCGCGCTCGATCTCGTCAACAACCGCGTCGTCGTCAATTCGATGGAACCGCGTGGTGCGATCGGCGAATACGATCCGGGCGAGGATACTTACACCTTGTGGAGCTCGACCCAAGGCTCGCATTTCGTCCGCAACCTGCTGGCCGAGAGCGTCTTCAAGATCCCGGAAAATCGCATCCGCGTCGTGACGCGGGACGTCGGCGGCGGCTTTGGCATGAAGCTTTTTCTCTATCCCGAGCACGCTCTGGTGCTGTGGGCGGCAAAGAAACTCGGCCGCGCGGTCAAATGGACACCAGAGCGCTCGGATGCCTTCATGACTGACACGCAAGGCCGCGACAACGTCACCCGGCTTGAGCTGGCACTCGACGAGGAGCTCAGGTTTCTGGCGCTCGATGTCGAGATCCTCTCGAATATGGGTGCCTACCTATCGAACTTCGCCCCGGAGATCCCGACTATTTCGGGTGCGGTGATGTATAGCGGGGTCTACGCGATCCCGGCGATCCATGTCGGGGTCAAAGGCGTGTTCACCAACACCGTGCCGGTCGACGCCTATCGCGGCGCTGGCCGGCCCGAAGCAGCTTATGCCGTCGAGCGGCTGATCGACTTCGCCGCGCGGCGGCTCGGTGTGGCGCCGCAAGAGCTGCGGCGGCGCAATTTCATCCAGCCCGAAGCGATGCCGTACCTGACACCGCTCGGCCTCAACTATGACAGCGGCGAGTTTGCCCGCAACATGGACCAGGCGCTCGCCGCCGTCGATCTCGCCGGCTTTCCGGCCCGGCGTACCGCGGCGCGCACGCAAGGCCGTTACCGCGGGCTCGGCCATGCCGTTTATATCGAGCAGTCGGGCTTTCCGCCCGACGAATTCGCCGAATTGCGGTTCGACCCGAGCGGTACACTGACGGTCCTGATGGGGACGCAGTCATCGGGGCAGGGGCATCAGACAGCCTACACCCAGCTCGCCGCCGAGCGGCTCGGCATCGACCCCGACAAGGTCCGGGTGCTGCAGGGCGACACCGCGGCCATTTCGTTTGGCCGGGGCACCGGCGGCTCGCGCTCGCTGCCGGTCGGCGGTGCCTCCCTCGTTCAGGCCGCCGACAAGCTGATCGCCAAGGGCCGCCGCATCGCAGCACACCTCTTCGAGGCGGCCGAGGCCGATGTCGAGTTCGCCGACGGCGTCTTCACCGTCACCGGAACGGACCGTCGGCTGGGCATCGAGGAAGTCGCGCGCGCCGCATTCAACCCGGCGCAGCAGGCGCCCGGGGTCGAGCCCGGGTTTGCCGGGACCGGCCATTACACGCCGCCGCAGCCGACCTTCCCCAATGGCTGTCATATCTGCGAGGTCGAGATCGAGCCCGAGACCGGGCATATCGAGATCTTGCGCTACCTGGTCGTCGACGATTTCGGCACGGTGATCAACCCGCTGCTGCTCAGGGGCCAAGTGCAAGGGGGGGTCGCGCAAGGGGTCGGCCAGGCGATGCTCGAACGTTGCGTCTTCGACCCGGAGACGGGACAGCTGTTGACCGGCTCGCTAACGGATTACTGTCTGCCGCGGGCCGACGATCTGCCGGCGATCGAGTTCGACTTCAACGTCGTGCCCTGCCGCACCAACCCGCTCGGCGTCAAGGGTGCCGGCGAAGCCGGCGCAATCGGCGCCCCGCCGGCGCTGGTCAACGCCGTGGTCGACGCGCTCGCCGCGCTCGGCATCGAGCATCTCGATATGCCGCTGACCCCGGAGCGCGTGTGGGCTGCCATCCGCGCCGCGGCAGTAAGGAAGGCCGCGTGAGCACCGACCGTCAGGAAATGCTCGACATCGTATGTCGGATTGCGGCCGTTGCCGGCGAAGCGATCCTGAAGGTCTATGCCGAAGAATTCGACGTTCGCCACAAGACCGACAAGACGCCGGTGACCGAGGCCGATCTCGCCGCCGAGCGGATCATCGTCGACCGCCTGATGTCGGCCTTTCCCGACATCCCTTGCGTCGCCGAGGAATTGTGCGAGACCGAGGGAACGCCGCCTTGCTGCGACCGCTTCTGGGCGATCGACCCGCTCGACGGGACCAAGGAGTTCATCGCCCGGAACGGCGAGTTTGCGGTGCTGATCGCGCTTGTCGAGGAGGGCCGTCCGGTACTCGGGGTCGTGCATGGGCCGGCGGTCGGTCTGACCTATGCCGCTTACGGGCCAGGTACGGCAGTCCGCTGGCGCAATGGCGGTGGGCCCGAGCCGATCCATGCGCGCAGCCCGGCGGACGGGCTCGTCATCGTGCACAGCCGCTCGCATGAAAACAGCCGGCGGCTGGCGGAGTTTCTCGCCTATTACCCCGTGGGGGCGCGCAAGAGCTGCGGCAGCGCCCTCAAATTCGGCGTGATCGCGGCCGGCGAAGCCGATCTCTACCCGCGCTTCGGCACGACGATGGAGTGGGACACCGCGGCCGGGCAGGCCATTCTCGAAGCCGCTGGCGGCCGGGTCGAGACTTTGGCCGGTACCCCGCTCGCCTACGGCAAGCCGGGCTTCAAGAACGACGGCTTCCTCGCCTGGGGCCGCCGGGCATGAGCCGTCTTTCCCTGGTGGACGGGAAGAAACTGCGAAAAACGCCTCCGCGCACCCTTCGCAGGCCGCATTCGCCCCCGCAACCTGCTGGAATCGCCGCAAATCCCTGGGCAATTCCCTAAGCGGGCGAACAGGGAATTAAATCGGCCGAACAGGGAAATAATTCGACGGAAGAGAGAATTAAATCGGCCCAACGGGAATTGCCCGTTCACAGTTCCGCGACATTCTAATCGGAGCTGAAGTGCCTTCCCTGACTTGCGCATGTAGCGGCCAGAAGCGTTTTAACGTCGATCGGTCCCGACTTCGCCTACCTCTTGGTCCTGGGCCGGATGGCTCGACCCGACGATCCATGCGCGCTCGCCGCATCCGGCGATCCCTGCGTACGCGACGAAATCGCCGTTGGGCTCACGCGCGTATAGGCCCCGCATCACCCAGGCCGGGCCCGCCACCAGATGACTGGCTCAAACGTCGGGCCCGGCTCTGTAGATACTCCGATTGCACCGCGAGGATTGGGCAGCGCACCGGATGCGATTGCTCATACGGTGCGCCCGCCCAATGATGATCAGGATTTGCCGAGAAGATACCGTTCCCGCAACACCTCCTCGTAACGGCCCCTCGCTGCGCGATGGGAGCGATGTTCGGTGATCCTGTCGTTCACCGCCTTCGGGAGACCGCCTTGCTTCCGCCGCTGATGATGCTTCGCGGTGTCGAGCTCGGCGCCCATCACCCGATGGATCTCCTCGCGCAGGGACCGGAAGTCCGCGCCGACCCCCAGATTGTTATATTGCGGCGGTTGGTCGGGATTGACCCAGAGGATCTGGCGCCACGTTCCGTCCGGTTGCATATACGAAATATACCCGCCGGGCAGGAGCTGTCGGGGGCGTTTGATATTCCCCTTGAAGCTGTACTGCGTACCGGGGGTCACCGAAGCGTCGTAAAAATGCGGCGTGATGAAGTCGGATAAGGCGATGCCGGCAATGTCGTAGGCATAGTTGTTGGCCTCGCACGGATCGCAGCCTTCGACGAGATAGTTGAATGTGCCGGGGTGGTCGACGACGTCATTGCCGGAAATGGCGATCGACTCGGACGTTTGCATCCGATTGCCGTACGGATCAATGAGCATTTCGATGATTTCGTGACTGGCATCGACCGTCCAGCTATCGTCGTCGGGAGAAGCGATCACTTTGGCATAGGGTTGGTTGTGCCGGTCCATGTGGAAGCCACCTTCGCCAGGCGGCAGGGAGTGCACGAGAAATACCGGCCAAGCGCCATGCGGAACAGCCGAAAGCGCCGGCACGGCGGAGACATTCGCCGTTATTCCGCTCCAGTACTTCGGCAAATCTTGCGTGACCTGACTATCCAGGGCAACCGCGGCATTATGGAGAAGCCCTGGATCGATCTGGTGGGTTTGATCGACTAGCACAACCTGGGTTACAGCCATTTTAGCCTCCTGTGACAGGATTGACAAATTCTGTCCGTAGAACCGAGCCTAGTCCGACATTCCACGCATCAATGTCGCGCAGGCATTAGGACACTGCAACAGGCCGCTTTCAGCTCAGCCGGACTGTACGTCCCCTACTTGGATTTCTCGTAGGCATGACGGGCCTACGGGCAAGCTCCGATGCCTCGCCACACAGCATGAGGCACCGCATTCAGAATGCCCTGAATCTCCCATAACAAGTGTGAGCTGTTTCACACTCGGTGATGTTTTAGGTCGATAGCTCCCGTATCGACACTTTTGTCAGGTGGCCCGAGCACGCGGGTGATCCCTTCCCGAAGTCAGTCGGGGCATTCGAGATCGCCGGCTCCTATTGCTGCAGAAGCGCCAGTGCGCTGGCGAGTCCCCTATTCCGCGGCTTGGGCAAGCGGGCGGACCGCGGCGCGCATCTGCATGTCATATGCGTCGCGCCACGCGATCTTGGCGTCGGCGACGAAATCGCCGCTGCGCACGGCGGTGTAGATCTCGGGCTCGTCGACGCAGGGCGGCACAGTCCCGTCCTTGGCGAAGGCGCGGGCCGCGCGCAGCAGGCGCCGGCGGGTGCGGGCGATCATGATGTCGCTGGGTCCCAGGTTCTCGAAATCGTGGTCGGTGATCGGACCCATGCTCTCGGTCACCGCCTGATCCTGGCCGTGGATGCTGGCGATGCCGGTAAAGCTCTCGGTCTTTTGCGCCGCGCGATCGATCATCCAGTCGTTGGACGGGTTCTGCGTCAGCCGCCAGCGGCCGTACCAGTCGGTGGTGTTCGGCAAGTAGTCGAAGCCCAGCCGCGAGCCCGGCACCATCTGTCCGTTCTTCAACGGGCGCATCGACGTCGGTGAGCCGCGCCAGCTGAGGCTGACAAACATCGTGTGGTTGTCGTCCATCGGGACCCACGCTCGGGTATTGACGCGGTCGAACGGGCCTTGCGGCGTCTGCGTCCAGAACGGAAACAGGAAATTGGCAAAGCGCCAATAGGTCTGACCCTTCTCGGCCGGGCGGTAGGCGCAGTACATCGTGCCGTAGGGGGTGTCGGTCATATGATATTCGGGCGCGCGGTTGACCACCGTCCAGCGCATCAGGCTGTCCGCCGGCACATCGTCGGGCTGCACGCTGCCGGTGTGCAGAAAGCCGAAATGTGAAGTGTCGATGTCGCCCTCGAGCGCCTGCAGCCAGTTGCATTCGCGCTGCACGAAGGCGATCTGCAATTCGGCCTGCGGCAATAGCGAGGCTTCGATCGCCGGCAATGGCGGCACCTCCTTGCGGGCACCCATATAGACCCAGACAAGGCCATTGCGCTCAGCGACCTTGTAGGCCTTGGCCCTGACCTTGTCCTTGAAGTCGTGGTGCGGCGGCGCATTGGGCATATCGACGCAATTGCCTTCGGCGTCGTATTTCCAGCCATGATAGATACAGCGGACGCCGTTCTCCTCATTGCGACCGAGGAACAGGGACGCGCACCGATGCGGACAGCGGTGGTCCATGACCCCGACCCGCCCCGAGCTGTCACGAAACGCGATCAGCTTTTCGCCGAGCAGCATTAGCCGCATTGGCGCGCCATCGCGCTCGAGCTCCGACGACATGATGGCCGGAATCCAGTACTGGCGCATCATCTCGCCCATCACCGTGCCGGATCCGACGCGGAGCAGATCGTCTCTGTCTTTCTGCTTGCTCATCGCGAACCTCGTTAAGTTTGTCGATCCCCCAACTGCCCCGAGATTGCGTCGTCGCTCCGCTCCTCGCAATGACAGCCGTTCATGTCTTCATTGCGAGCGAAGTGACGCAATCTTGGGCCGGCTATTTCACGACCAGTAGGCGAAGCCGAGCCCGGTGCCGGAGCCGGCCGGAGTGCGGTAGCCCGGAACATAATGCGACCAGGCCATGTCGAGATGCTCGACAGCACCGCCGATGCTGATCCACATGCGGATCTCGGAGCTGCCGGAATTGAGTTTTTTGCGCGGCAGCGACTGCAACGCTTCGCCGTCCTTGCGCGCCAACGCGTCGATGACCCCGCGGTCGAGCTCCTCGTCGACGACGAAGTGGCTGAGACCGCCGGAGCCGACGATGCCGATGCGCGCGTCGCCGGGATAGCTCTCGACCGCCGCGCGGATCGCCTGGCCGAGCTTCCAGCAGCGCCGCGGCGTCGGCTGGTTCGGCGGGTAATAGGTGTTGAGGAAGATCGGCACGACCGGCAGGTCGGGATCTTCCATCAGCCGTTTGCGCACAAACGCGTGGGCGTGGCCTTCGCCGTGCCCGGGCGCCAACCCGTTCGACGAGGCGACATCGAACTCGCGGTCGATCAACTCACCGATCAGGTGCAGCGCCAGGGGCGCGTCGACCGGATAATCGCGAGGCTCCTTCTCCTCGTAATAGCGCGCAGTGGCCAGCCTCGACCATTCCGGACCCTTGAACTTGGGCGAGAGCGGCACATTGCGAATGGTGTCGCCGTAATAGACGAGGATCGACGGCAGGTGATCCTCGTGGAACAGCTCCTTCTGGTCGTCGCCGATGATGATCAGCGCGTCGAGCTCGGCGCGCCGAACACTTTGCTTCAAACGATCGACCGCGGCCTGAGCCTCGTCGTGGCGCGCGGCAAAGCGCTCCGGTGTCAATTCCGGCAATGCTCGCGGGTCGGCGCGAGTCAACAATTCCTCGTAGCTGGCGGAATTGCCCTCCTTGTCGAGAAAGTCACGCACCCCGTCGCGGTCGATAAAGCTCGGCCAGTCCTTGGCCGGGGTGTTCAGCATCGGGGTGTGCGATGTGGCAATCCCGAGGACGATCTTGGCCATGACGGTTGCTCCTCCGGTAATCGTGCCGGGAGCGTATTGTCAGCCACCCGCCCCGTCAACCTCTGTGGGCTAAGGCCGCGATGACATTGCAACCACCCTGCGAGGCAGCGAACGGGTCATTTCTCGGGGATGCCGTATTCCCCCGACAGGGCGGCGATGCGGTCCGAAAACTGCGGTGTGAAGTAGCGGGACCAAAAGCGTTGCGTATTCGACAGCGTCCACTTCGGCGCCAGCGCGCGGAACGCGGCAAACTCCGTCGCCGCCTGCTCTTTGCGGCCGGCCAGCGCGTAGGACAGACCGAGCCAGAAGCGGACCGCAGGGACGCTCCGCCACTGCGGTGGGCCGGCCTCGAGCACGTTGATAGCTTCGTCGACCCGTCCCAACCGGTCATAGATCTGAGCCAGAAAGACGGCACTCTGTGACGAAGTTGGATCGACCTCGCGCGCTCGCTCGAACCAGCGCGCGGCATTAGCGTAATTTCCAGCAAACGCCTCGATGCGTCCGCGGAAGGAAAGCCCGAAGGGATTCTTCGGTTGCGCCGCGCTCGCGCCCTCGATCTCCGCGATCGCCTGTTTGTAGTGCCCGGTAGCGCTCAGCGCGACTGCGTGAAGCCCCGACTCCCAAATATAGGGATGGGGGTTCAGCCGCAGAGTGGTCGCGAACTCCGCCGCAGCCTCATCGAAATTCCCGAGCACAAAAAGAACAAGCCCGAGCGTCCAGTGGCTGGGGTCGTCGTTAGGGCCCAGCTCCACGGATTTGCGCGCATCCGCGAGCGCCGCTTCAGAGTCGTATTCCGGCAAGTCGGGGAGCAATTCCAAGCGGGCGCGCAACCAGTATGGGCCCGCAAACTCTGGGTCGAGCTGGAGGACCTTGTCATCGAGCTGCCGGGCACGGTTGAGCGCTGCGATCCGGTCTGGTATCCAGCCCAGATCCGCCTGATCGAAATACGTGAAGGCAGGAACTGCCACGCCGCCAGATAATTCGGGTCGAGATCGACAGCACGTTGTGCGAGCTTCTGCGCCTCGCTCGCGTCGGCAGGGTTGAAGCGAAAGTAGGTTTGGGTCGCTTTTACCAGGCTCTCCCAGGCTTCGAGGTTGCGCGTGCCATAAGCCAAGCTGCGGGCTATCGTCCCGCCCCTCAGCTGCACGTCGAGCGCACCGGCGATCTGCAGGCTGAGGTCGTCCTCGAGCGCGAACAGGTTAGTCAGGTTGCGGTCGTATTTTTGCGACAGCAGATGATTGTCGTTGACGGTGTCGATCAGCTGCGCGGTCACCCGGATATGGTCGCCCGATTTCTGCACACTGCCTTCCAGCACATAGCGGACGCCGAGATCCTTCGCCACCGCCCGCGGCGGCGCCGACGTGCCTCGATAGACGAGGGTCGCGTTGCGCGCGATGACGAAGAGCCCGGGGTTCTGCGCCAGCGCGTCGACGAGATTGTCGGTCAGTCCGTCGGCGAGGTAGTCCTGCGCCGGATCGCCGCTCAAATTGGCGAACGGAAGCACGGCGATCGACGGCTTGTCGGGCAGCCTCGGCGCAGCGGGTGCTCCGGCTGCGGTCGGCGCCGGATGAGGCCGGTACAGGCGCCAGGATGCAGCCGCCCCGATGGCGAGGAGGACCAGGGCGGCGATGCCGGCTGCGAGCGCCCGGCGCAGTACCCGTCTTCGCCTGCCCGGCGCCGCCGTGACAGGGAGCCGCACCGCAGCATCGGTCACGACCCGATAGGCCCGCACCGGCCGCGCGATGTTCTTGACCTGCTGCTCGCCCAGGTCCTCGAACGACAAAGCAAGCTTGTCGCGCACCTGGTCCCTCACCATCCGGCTGACGCAGACCCCGCCCGGCTGCGCCAGGGCTTCGAGCCGTGCCGCGACATTGACACCGTCGCCGAATATGTCGCTCTCGTCGAGGATGATGTCGCCGACATTGATGCCGATGCGGAATTCGATGCGGCGGTCACGCGGCACATCGGCGTTCCGTTTGGCCATTTCGTCCTGGATTTCGACGGCGCAGCGCACCGCGTCGACGACACTGGCAAACTCGGCCAGGAGGCCGTCGCCTGTTGTCTTGACGATACGGCCGCGGTGCTCGCCGATTCTGGGATCGACGACCTCGCGCCGATGTGTCTTCAACCGCGCGAGGGTCTCCTCCTCGTTGGCCCCCATCAGCCGGCTATAGCCGGCGACATCGGCCGCCAGAATGGCCGTCAGCCGCCGCTCGACCCGCTCGCTGGCCAAGCCTGCCGCTCCTTGTGGTTTCCGCCACGTAGAATATAGGCGTGGCTCCTGTCGGGCTTATAAGGCCCGCGCCTGACGTTGTTCATCGGCTTTGTGCCCGGGCGTGCCCGATCCTATAACGGAACGCGAGGCAGGGCAGGAGCTTTCCTATGCTGGATATCACCAACGCCAGAAAATTCGTCGATCAATGCTGGGGCGACGAGATCGTCCCGACCTTGGTCGATTACATCAAGATCCCCAACAAATCGCCGTCCTTCGACCCCGACTGGGCAGCCCATGGCTATATGGACGAGGCCGTCAATCTGTTCGAGCGCTGGGCGCGGTCGAAGCTCACCTCGCTGCCGGGAGCCACGCTCGAGGTCGTCCGGCTGCCCGGACGCACCCCGGTCATCCTGATCGAGGTATCGGGCCAGAGCCGGGACACCGTGCTGCTCTACGGCCATCTCGACAAGCAGCCGGAGATGGTGGGGTGGGCCGATGGGTACGGCCCGTGGATCCCGCGTCTCGAAGGCGACAAGCTCTATGGCCGCGGCGGGGCCGATGACGGATACGCGATGTTCGGCGCGCTGAGCGCGCTGATGGCGTTGCGCGAGCAAGGGGTGCCGCACGCGCGTTGCGTCGTTCTGATCGAAGCCTGCGAGGAATCCGGCAGTTATGACCTGCCCCATTACGTCGATCACCTTGCTCAGCGGATCGGCAGTCCGTCACTGGTGGTCTGCCTCGATTCCGGATGCGGCAACTACGATCAACTCTGGATGACCACGTCGCTGCGCGGCCTAGTCTCGGGCGAGCTCAAGGTTCGTGTGCTGACCGAGGGCGTGCATTCGGGTTATGCCTCAGGGGTTGTCCCGTCGAGCTTCCGCATACTGCGACAGTTGTTGTCACGCCTGGAGGACGAGCAGACGGGCGCAGTGCGTCCATCCGAACTCTATGCCCAGATTCCGGCCGAGCGGGTGGCGCAGGCGCGTCGCGCCGCGGCCGCACTTGGCGACAAGGTTTTTACCGAGTATCCGTTTGCGTCGGGTGTCGCGGCGATGGCCGACGATCTTCCTGAGCTGGTGCTAAACCGGACCTGGCGGCCGCAACTGGCGGTGACCGGGATTGCCGGTCTGCCGCTCCCAATCGATGCCGGCAACGTATTGCTTCCATTTACCGAGGCGAAATTGAGCCTGCGGCTGCCGCCGACTCTCGATCCGGATGCGGCGAACAATAGCGTGCGGAGCTTGCTAGAGGAGGACCCGCCCTACGGCGCGCGGATCGAATACGAGCCCGGGTCGAGTGCGGCAGGCTGGAACGCCCCCGACTTGTCGCCCTGGCTCGAGCAGTCCCTGGCCCGGGCCTCGGAGGCTGCCTTCGGCGCGCCGCCGGCCTATATGGGCGAAGGCGGCAGCATCCCGTTCATGGCGATGCTCGGCGAGAAGTTCCCGCACGCGCAGTTTGTCGTTACCGGGGTGCTCGGCCCACATTCGAACGCACACGGTCCCAACGAATTCCTGCACATCCCGACCGGCAAGCGCGTTTCGCTCGTTATCGCGCAGGTGCTGGCCGACCATCATGCGCGGCCGAGCACGCGTTAGGTGGGCGAAGCGGTCGTAATCGGCTGCGTCGCGTCGGTGAGCCAGCGCGCCGTCTCGGGGTCGACGAGTGGGATCAAGGTTTCGCGGACCCTCGTGTGATAGGCGTTGAGCCAGGCGATCTCTTCCTGGTCCAACAGCGACGGGTCGATCAGGTTACAGTCGATCGGCGCCAGGGTCAAAGTCTCGAAGCTGAGCATCTCGCGCTCGGCCGCGTCCTGGACAGGCTGCACCAGCACCAGGTTCTCGATGCGGATGCCATAGGCGCCGGTCTTGTAATAGCCCGGCTCGTTCGAGACGATCATCCCCGGCAATAGGGCCTGACCGTTGGGCGCCTTCGAGATGCGCTGCGGCCCTTCATGCACGCCGAGATAGCTGCCGACGCCATGTCCGGTGCCGTGGTCGTAGTCGAGCCCCTCCTCCCACAACGCGCGGCGTGCAAAGGCGTCGAGCTGCGTGCCGGTCGTCCCCTTGGGGAAACGCGCCAAGGCCAGCGCGATGTGGCCCTTCAGCACCCGCGTGAAGCGGTCGCGCATCTCTTGTGTCGGTTCGCCGATCGCCACCGTACGCGTCACGTCGGTGGTGCCGTCGAGGTATTGGGCACCCGAATCGAGTAGATAGAGGGTGCCGTGCTCGAGACGCTTCTCGCTTTCCGGCGTCGCCCGGTAGTGCACGATTGCACCGTTCGACCCCGCCCCCGAAATCGTCGAAAAACTCAAATCACGGAAGTGCTCGCCTTCGCGGCGGATTTCCTCGAGCCGGTCGCTGGCGGCGATCTCCGCAAGCCCGCCTTTTGGCGCCTCATGCGCCAGCCACGCGAGAAAACGCGTCAATGCCGCCCCGTCGCGGCGATGCGCCGCGCGCGTGCCGTCGAGTTCGACGGGGTTCTTGCACGCTTTGGGCAACAGGCAGGGATCGGCGGCGCGGTGGATTTGAGCTCCCGCCGCTTGGAGCCGGTCGAAAACCCAGCATGCCGCGGTCGCCGGATCGACCTGAACCCGACCGCCCTCGGTCGCGAGCGCGTCGAGTGCGGGACCGAGCGCCTCGGGCGGCATGACCGTCACCCCATTGCCGAGATGGCGCTCAAGGCCGGGAGCGAGCTTGCGCCGGTCGATAAACAACGTGACGCTGCCGTCCTGACGCAGGATCGCGAAGGAGAGCGGCAGCGGCGTGTGTGGCACATCGCCGCCACGGATGTTTAATAGCCAGGCGATCGACTCGGGCATCGTCAGCACCGCCGCGGCGGCGCCTTCCTCGGCTAGGGTGCGGCCCAGTCGAGAGCGCTTGGATTGGGCGCTCTCGCCAGCGAAGCGTTCGGCATGCGGCACGACCGGCGAGATCGGTGCCGCCGGACGCCCGGACCACACCCGGTCAAGGGGATTCTCGGAAACCGCGCTCAGCGATGCGCCCGCCCTCTCGGCGGCGGCACGAAGCCGCTCGATGTCGTTCGGCGTGTGCAGCCAAGGATCGTAGCCGAGGGCCGCACCCGGTGCGAGTGCCGTTCCGATCCAACGCGTCGGCGGCTCCTCGATCAGGTGATGGATTTCGAATGCTTGGCTGTCGATCTGTGCTGAAGCCTGCAACGTATAGCGGCCATCGACAAACAGCGCGGCTCGGTCGCGCAGCACGATCGCCACACCGGCCGACCCGGTAAAACCGGTAAGCCAGGCAAGCCGTTGGCCGCGGGGTGGAACGTACTCGCCCTGATGCTCGTCGGCGCGCGGCACGATGAAACCGTCGAGCCTTCGCGACGCCAGTTCCTGTCGCAGGCGGCCGAGCCGCACGGCGCGTGGCAATCGGTCGAAATCCTCGGGCAAGAGGCCGTCTTGATACGCCTTCGCCTTGGCGGCCCGCAGTGCCTCGAGCCCGCCGGCCAATGCCGGCGTGATCGGGTCGGCGACCAGCACATGCCAGCTCGTCCCGACTTCGGCGGGCGCCGCCAGCACGCCCTCGATCAGCGTTTCGACGCCTTGCGGGTCGAAGGCCGAGCCCGCCTCCTGCAGCAACCGCCCGAGCTCTTCCCGATCGGGCTCGGCTCCGCTACCCCTCATCGACCGCTCCTTTTCCCGCAACGCGCGCGTCACCTAATAGCTCGGCATGGCAGAATTGCAACCGCGCGCCTGGCATCCGCTCACTTGCACCGCCAGATATTGTGCAGCGCAGCATAGGATGCTCGGAGTAAATGTATGTTCGTTTTAAACCTGTTGAACTCGGCCAGGGAAGCCGTTGCCGATTGGCGGCGCCGAGAGCGCGCCTGTGACGAGCTGATGGCGCTCGACGACCACTTGCTCGCCGATATCGGAATTCGCCGCTCGGACATCCGCGCCATCTGTGAAGGCGCTCATGCGCCGGCTCCGTCGGCAGCGGCTGTCCGGTTCCCACGGCAAGGAAAGTTCGCCTCGCCGAGACGCATCTGATTTGCCTTCGGCCGAGCCGAATTCATTGGTGGGGGCTGAGGCCCCCATCATCATTTTTGGCTATCATCGTTTTGGCCCATCATTATTTGGTTTGGACCGCGCGCGCAAAACCAGGGTCGACCACTCGTCGATGACCAACCGGCCCTCGAGCACGATGCCACAGCCGCGGTGCGGAGAGAGCACGATCGGTTCCTGCCGGCGCAGCAACCCCGAGAGGACCGCGCGACCGCCTGGCTTCAGCGCGCGGGAGAGGTCGCGGGCCATCAGCGCCAGCGGGCGCGCCAGAATGTTCGACAAAACCAAGTCATAACGCGATTTGCGGATCGCCCGGTCCCGGTATCCCGATGCGCGGCGAACACGAACGAGGTGAGTGACTCCGTTGCGCGCGAGATTATGTCGGGCGACGCGCACCGCACCGCGATCGATGTCGCTCGCCAATATGGTGCGGTGCAGCAATTTGGCCGCGGCGATTGCGAGAATGCCGGTTCCTGTGCCGATATCGAGCGGGCGGCGGAAGCGATGGCGCCGGGAGAGACGGTCAAGCGCTATTAAGCATCCTCGAGTCGACGGATGTTCGCCGGTACCAAAGGCGGTTGCCGCATCGACCGCGATACCAATCGTGCCGGACGGCACTCCGTCGCGGTGGTGCGATCCGTGGATAAAGAACCGACCGATCCGCAAGGGCGGGAAAGTCAGCTGGTTCTCGGCGAGCCAGTCCCTGTCCGGCAGCTTTTCTTCGCCGACCTCGAGGATGACGCCTCCTGCCGCAACGGCGACGAGAGCGAGCTGCGCCGAGAGAGCGGGGGTCAGCACGGGTGACGATGGATAGGCCTCGACCCGCCATTTCCGCGGCGCGATCTCGAAGGCTGAGACGGCATCGGCCAGATCTTCGAGCCGTCCAAGTACCGCGTTCGCCGCATCCGCCCCGCTGACCTTTGCGAGGACACGCCACACCGCCCCCTCCCGTTCCCTCCCCCGCAAGCGGGGGAGGGTTAGGGTGGGGGTGTCCTTTTCAGGCGTGTTCGACGTAGGCGTCCATCACCTTTTTGTCGCCCGCAACATCGAAATGGATTGCGAGCTTGTTGTCCTCGACCCCGACCACCGTGCCGTAGCCGAATTTCTGATGGAACACGCGGCCGCCCACAGCGAACCCGCCGACCCTTCGGATCTCCTCGCCGCGCCGCAGAACCGTGCCGTTCTCGATTAGCAGAGGTCGTGCCAGGGCGGCCACCGGCGGCCGGAACCGCGCCGATTGCGGCATATGGCCCGGGGCTGCCCAATCGTCGCCCCACGCCGCATTCGGCTGGAGCCCGAGCTCGGCGATGATTTCGACATGCTCGGCGGGCAGCTCGTCGACAAACCGTGAGCGGATCGTATCGATCCATTGGCCGTGGATTCGCCGATTGGCGGCGAAAGAGATGTGGGCGCGGTGCCGGGCGCGCGTCAGCCCGACATAGGCGAGCCGGCGCTCCTCCTCGAGCGCGGTAGCCCCGTTCTCTTCAAGTGCCCGCTGGTTGGGAAACAGTCCCTCCTCGAAGCCGGGTAAGAACACGGTGTCGAATTCGAGCCCCTTGGCGCTGTGCAAGGTCATCAGATTGACCATGTCGCTGCCGGCCTCCGCGGCATTGTCCATCACCAGGCTGACATGCTCGAGAAACCCGCTCAAGTTTTCGAACTCGGCCATCGCGACGACGAGCTCCTTGAGGTTTTCGAGCCGTCCAGCCGCATCGGGCGACCGGTCCGCCTGCCACATCGCGGTATAGCCCGATTCGTCGAGCACGATCTGCACCAGGTCGGTATGGGGAAGCCTTCCTGCCTGCGCTCGCCAGCGGTCGAGGGCGGCAATGAACCCGGAGAGCGCATTGCGGGCGGCAGGTCTGAGCTGGTCGCCGGCGCTCAACACCCGCGCCGTTTCGACAAGCGTCAAACGTTCGGCACGCGCCAGCGCGTGCAGCTGCTGCACCGTGGCGCTGCCGATGCCGCGCCGCGGCGTGTTTAGGATGCGTTCGAAGGCGAGGTCGTCCGCGGGCTGGCTTATAAGGCGTAGGTAAGCAAGCGCGTCGCGGATCTCCTGGCGCTCGTAAAAGCGCGGCCCACCGATCACGCGGTAGGGCAAAGCCAAGGAAATGAACCGCTCTTCGAACTCGCGGGTTTGGAAAGCGGCGCGCACCAATATCGCGATCTCGCTCAGCGCATGGCCCTTGCGCTGCAGGGCCTCGATCTCTTCGCCAACCCAGCGGGCTTCCTCTTCGGCGTCCCACACGGCACGCACCACGACCTTTTCGCCCTCATCTGCGTGGGTCCAAAGGGTCTTGCCGAGCCGCCCGCGGTTCTGCGCGATCATCCCGCCAGCGGCACCCAGGATGTGCGAGGTAGAGCGGTAGTTCTGCTCGAGCCGGGTGATCGTGGCCCCGGGAAAATCGGTCTCGAAACGCAGGATGTTGCCGATCTCGGCACCGCGCCAGCTGTAGATCGACTGGTCGTCGTCGCCGACGCAGCACAGATTGCGGCGCTGCTGGGCCAACAAACGCAGCCATAGATATTGGGCGACGTTGGTGTCCTGGTATTCGTCGACGAGCAGGTAGCGAAAGCGCCGCTGGTAGTCGCCAAGGACGTCGGGATTGCCGGTCAGCAAGGTCAGATTATGGAGCAGCAGGTCGCCGAAATCGACGGCGTTTACCGTGATCAGCCGCTCCTGGTATTGCCGGTAAAGGTCGACTGCCCGGCCGCGGGCGAAGTCGCCGGCGTCGGCGCGCGGGACCTTTTCCGGACCGAGCCCGCGGTCCTTCCAGCGCTGGATCATTGCGAGCAACAGCCGCGCCGGCCAGCGCCGCTCGTCGATGTTCTCGGCCGCGAGGATCTGCTTCAACAGCCGAAGCTGGTCGTCGGTGTCGAGAATCGTAAAGCTGGACTTCAGGCCGACCAGCTCGGCGTGCCGGCGCAAGATGCGCGAGGCGATGGCGTGGAACGTGCCGAGCCATACGCCGTCGGCCGCTCGGCCGATCATCGCCTCGAGCCGCTCGCGCATCTCGCGCGCCGCCTTGTTGGTGAAGGTGACGGCGAGGAGCTCGGCCGGAAACGCGCGGCCGGTGCCGAGGATGTAGGCGAGCCGGGTGGTCAGCACACGGGTCTTGCCGGTGCCGGCGCCGGCCAGCACCAGCACCGGACCGTCGACCGCCTCGACGGCGCGGCGCTGGGCGTCGTTGAGATCGGCGAGATACGGGGCTCGCGGCGCGGACGGCCGTACAAGAACGGCGGGATCGGACATGCAGGCGATGATATAGCAATACGGCCGCGAGGGTGCAGGCCCCTATGATGCCGTGCCCTTCGCCCGCTTCACCCGATGCACGCCGCAATCGTTCTTCTCGTCCTGATCCTGACCTATATCGGCATGGCCGCCGGGCGGATCGCCTGGCTGCGGGTCGACCGCACCGGGATCTCGCTGCTTGCGGTCATTGCGCTCTTGGCGAGCGGCGAGATGACCTTGGACGATTTCGGCAGCGATATCGATTTGCCGACCATCGCATTTCTGTTCGCGATGATGATTATCTCGGCGCAGTTCGCCGAATCGGGGTTCCTCGACCTCTGCGCCCGGACGATCACCGACAGCCGGCGCGGGACAGCGGCCTTGCTGGCGCTGACGGTCGCTATCGGCGGCGGCCTCTCGGCCGTGCTCGCAACCGACATCCTGATTGTTACAATCACACCGCTGCTGATCGCGGGAGCCCAGGGCCGCGGCTTTGATCCCCGGCCCTTTGTGATCGCGCTGGCGGCGGCGACCAATGCGGGCTCGGCCGCCACCTTGATCGGCAACCCGCAGAACATCCTGATCGGCTCCCTCGGCCGGCTAAACTTTTGGGTTTTCCTGGTGATTTGCGCTGTGCCGGCGCTGTTCAGCCTGGTTGTCATCTTTGTCGTCGTCTGGTTGCAGTGGCATGCCCGCATCACCCGGACCGTGCTAGCGGCGACCCTCGACCCGCCGCAGGTGACCCTCCATCCGCTCGACCGCAACCAGACGATCAAGGGTGCGGTCGCGATGCTGACCCTGCTTGTTCTGTTTGCGACGCCGCTGCCGCGCGAGACCGGTGCGTTGATCATCGCTGCCCTGTTGCTGGCCAACCGGAAGATCACCAGCCGCACGATGATCGCCGCGGTCGACTGGCCGCTGCTGCTTCTGGTCTCCTGCTTGTTCGCGATCACCGGTGCTCTCAATCACGCCGGCATCGCCGGTCCGTTGCTCGAATTCCTAACCAACCGTGGGCTGTTGCCAAACAGTCTCGCGTTGCTGGCTCCGTTCAGCGTGCTGATGAGCAATGCGATCGGCGGCGTACCGACCGCGATGCTGCTGCTGCAGCTGTGGCAGACCCCGCCGCCGGGCGTGCTCTACGCGCTGGCCTTGCTGTCGAGCCTCGCCGGCAATTTGCTGCTCACCGGCAGCCTGACGAATGTGCTGATCGCCGAGCGGGCCGATCGGATGGGGGCGGGGCTCACCTTCGCCGAATATGCCCGCGCTGGGGTGCCGATTGCGATCCTGTCGCTCGGCTTTGCCGTGTTCTGGCTGGCGCTGACACGCACCTTGCCGCTGCTGCCGCAGGGATAGACGCGAATGTTGGAACGCCGCAGCGAAGCGAGCTAGAACGCTCGGCATGTCGTCCCGCCCGCTTCGCATCGGCACCCGCGGCAGCCCGATGGCGCTGCGCCAGACCACTCTGGTGCGCGAGCGCCTCGTTGGGGCGCATCCGGATCTCGCGGCACCGGGTGCCGTCGAGATCGTGACTATCCGCACGACGGGCGACCGGGTGCAGGACCGCCGCCTAGCGGAAATCGGCGGCAAGGGTCTGTTTACCAAGGAGATCGAGGAGGCGCTCTTCGACGGGCGGATTGACCTCGCTGTGCATTCGCTAAAGGACGTCGAGACCTGGCTCCCGGATGGGCTCGAGATCGCCTGCGTGCTGGCCCGCGACGACCCGCGCGATGCGTTCTTATCTGCGAAGGCGGCGGCTCTTGCAGCCTTGCCGCAGGGTGCGAGCATCGGCACGGCCTCGCTGCGCCGCCAGGCGCAATTGCTGCGGCTGCGCCCCGATCTGGCGGTCGTGCCGATCCGCGGCAATGTGGACACGCGGCTCAAGAAGCTCGAAGCCGGAGAGGTTGACGCGATCGTGGTTGCGCTGTGCGGGCTTGAACGGCTCGGCAAGGCCGAGCAGGCGACCGAGATTTTGCCGCGCGAGGTCATGCTGCCTGCGGTCGGCCAAGGAGTGCTCGCGATCGAATGTCGTGCCGGAGACGAGGGGCTACGGCGGCTCCTCGCGCCGATCCACGATCGGGGAAGTGCAGCTTGCGCCGATGCCGAGCGCGCGATGCTCGCGGCCCTCGACGGCTCCTGCCGTACGCCGGTCGCCGGGCTGGCTGAGCTTGACGGTGACCAGCTGGTGCTCGAAGGGTTGCTGCTAAAGCCGGACGGCAGCACCGAAGTCCGCGCCCGGCGCGCCGGCAGCATCGGCGACGCGTGGCGTCTCGGAACCGAACTCGGTGCCGAGCTGCGGCACCGTGCCGGTCCTGGGTTCGGGCTCGATTAGATCGGCGCCGCTTTCTTCTCCCCCAGCCGGCCGCCCCCTTCGCACGCCTGCCGGTGCAACCATTGCTCGGCCGACAATTGGCCTTGGTAGACTTCCGCGTACAGCCCGACGGGCCAGGTCAGCACGAAAACCAGATTGCTGACGACGTCGGTGTTACGGTTCGGGCAGGGGCCCGGCAGTAGGAAGCCGATCGCAAGCAGCACGACCCCGATGACAAGATAGAGTGCTACGATCGACCGCATTCTTCCCCCAAAGCCGCTTCACTTTGCCTCAAAAAAACAGCTTCCCAGCACCAGATGCAACCCGGCGAGGGCTCGCGAGCAGGGACACAAGACCGCGCGGATTTCCCGGTTTTACCCGGATGCTGAGGGAAAAAAGTTTATATAAGGGCGCAAAAATGAATATATACCAAAGGCTTAGATGAACTATAGGACACGCTTTTGACGTCTTATCCGGGAACGATTGACGGTGCGAAGGATGTTGCGGTATGTGCTATATAAGCAATTGCATTTTCATATTCTTCTGCAATATATGGGGTCACGATTTGCCGTGCAAGACCGCGGCGAAGAGCGGGCCCGCTGCGCGACTTCGCCGGAGCAGCCGGACGTGATGACTGAGACGAAAATTGATCACCAAATCGGCGGCGGCGAGCGGCCGAAGGGCACGCGTTCCAAAAAAGGCCAATCCGGGCTGGCAAAACGTGCGCCGCCGGTTTATCCGCGACCAAATTCCTGACCAACCTGTTGAAAGAGGTCGAAATGAAGGCGTCCCCACAGCCTGCGGACGGCCATGGATGAGCCTCGCATCCGCGCCGCGACGGCCGCCGATGTTTCGGTGATCGGGCAAATCGTTGAGCAGGCCTATCGGCATTACATCCCTCGCATCGGCAAGCCGCCCGCGCCGATGCGCGACGATTACGCTGCGCGCGTCTCGGAGGGCGTCGTCTGGGTGATCAAGGAAGGGCCCGCCATTGCCGGGGTCATCGTCTTGCTATCCAGACCCGAGTATCTGCTCCTCGACAACATTGCCGTCGCCCCGGCCCGGCAGGGCTCAGGCCTGGGACGTAGGCTGTTGACCTTCGCCGAGGCCGAAGCGGCGCGGCGCGGCTATCGCGAGATCCGCCTCTACACACACCAGACGATGACCGAGAATCAGCGCCTCTACGCCGCGATCGGATACGAGGAGATCGCGCGCGGCACCGAAGCCGGATACGAGCGCGTGTTTATGCGCAAACGACTTGCCGGCGTATCGCTACGCTGATCTGATCGAACCTCGGGCCGTCGGGCGAGCTTGCTCAGCCCAGCCGCGCAGCGCCTGAGCGGTTGGTTCATCGATCGGGAAGAAGAATTCGATCCGCACCTCCTGCAATCTCACATCACGTGGGGTTCCGAGCGTCGCAATCGTTGTAAAGAGCCGCAGCGATGTCGCTTTATGGAGGAAGTGGATCGGCAATACCGGGCTTTGGGCTTCCTCCTCCGGGGGCATCGTCTCTGAAAGAGTCGCAACATCGGGGAAGGCGAGCAGCCGGGCCAGCAGATCCGCCGTCTCGGGCGAGCCATCCGCACGGGCATCGGCCTGCACACCGCGTATGAAGTAGAGAGCGACCTCCTGCCAGTTCACGATAAAGGGCCGCAATCCCTCACCGGATAGCAGAGCGACCGCCAGATTGACCGGCTCCGAGGGGGTGTAGGCGGGCGCCGGGCCGATCAGGAATTCGGTCAGGTTCGTTGCCCCGCGATTTGCCCGAAGCAAGTTCCAGCACCGGTCGACGACGAACGCCGGATAAGGCTCGTGCTGAGCGAGCATGTAGTCGAGCGCACTGTTCACGACCGCAAGGTCTGGTGTCGAGAGATCACGCTCCCGCCAAACCGGCGCATACCCGGCGGCCAGCATCAATGCGTTCTGCTGGCGCAGCGGAAGGTTCATCGTCGCCGCAAGCCGCAGAACCATCGTGCGGCTGGGTGTGGCCCTGCCCGACTCGATAAAGCTGAGATGCCGCTGAGTGGTGCGCGCGGCGAGCGCCAGGTCGAGCTGCGAGAAGCCGCGTCGTCCGCGCCAGCCTCTCAACAGCCGACCAAAAGCCCTGCCGTTCGCCGCAGCGGCCTCTTTTCTCGGGGCTCGAGGCGCGTTCATAGGCGACACGATATCCGTGCCGAGACCGAGCGCCTATTCCCTCCGGAGGAATTGAACCCCTCTCACTCGACCGCCACACTCCGCCTCCGATGCGAACCGGAGAGTTGCCATGCTGCGCGTCGCATTTGCCGGCACCTTTCCCGCAAGCCTTGAGGAGCCGGTACGCCGCCATCTGGGCATAGCGTGCGAGATCGTCGTCGCCGGCGAGGCCGGCATCGTCGCGCAACTCGCCGATGCCGACGTGCTGGTGACGATGGCTCTGACAGCCGAGATGGGGCGGGCATCTACCCGCTTGAAACTCGTTCAGGTGCCCGGTGCGGGCCTCGATCGGATCGATCGCTCAGCATTGCCCGACGGGGCACGGCTCGCGAATGTCTATGGGCACGAGACCGGAATTGCCGAATATGTGATCGGCGCGATGCTGGCCCTGACCCGTGATTTCTTTCGGCTCGATACGGCACTCCGCGCCGGGGAATGGCAGAGCCAATGGTCGGTCGGCGCCGCCCCGCCGCCTGTCTGGCCGGAACTCGCGGGCAAAACGCTGGGAATACTCGGGTATGGGCGCATCGGTCAGGCGGTCGCTCGCCGGGCTCGCGCCTTCGACATGAATATCTGGGCAATCCGCCGCGATGTTCGGCGCTCTACCCACGACGAACCAGCCCTTCTCGGCGGCCCGGAGTCGATCGGCGAGGTGCTCGGGCGTTCGGACTATATCCTGATTTCGATGCCGGCGACTTCCGAGACGATCGGGTCGATCGATTGCGGGCGGCTCGGCTTGATGAAGCCGACGGCTTTTCTGATCAACGTGGCGCGGGCGGAGATCATCAATCAGGATGCGCTCTACGAGGCCCTGGCGAAGCGTTCGATCGCCGGTGCAGCGCTTGATGTCTGGTATCGCTATCCCGCGAAGCCCGGCCGCGCGGCCCCGGCCACGCGTCCCTTTCACGAATTGCCGAATGTGCTGATGACTCCACATGTCGCCGGTTGGACCGATGGCATGCTGGACACGCGCGCAAAGCTGATCGCGGAGAACATCCGACGTGTTGCATGCGGTGAGACCCCGCTCAATCTGATTGCCTGATGAACGACGGCTTGCCTCTGAACCCGACGCTTACCTCGTCGCGCGGCGTCCGGCTGCCGTTCTTTTACGGCTGGGTCCTGGTCGCCGTTGCATTCGTGACGATGGCCGTCGGGGTCAACGCACGCACGGCTTTCTCGCTGCTATTCCCGGCGATCCTGGACGAATTCGGGTGGGATCGCGGCGTGACGGCCGGCGCCTTCTCGTTCGGGTTTCTGGTTTCAGCAGTGGTGACGCCGTTTGTCGGGTGGCTGATGGATTTGCGCGGCCCGAGGATCGTGATCGAGCTCGGTGTTGTCGCGATGGGTCTCGGCCTGCTCCTCGCCGGCCTCATTCACGAGCCGTGGCAGCTTTATCTGACACTCGGAGCGCTGGTCGGCGGCGGCGTCAACTGCCTCGCCTATACCGGCCAGTCGCTTTACTTGACCAACTGGTTCGTGCGCCGGCGCGGGTTGGCGCTCAGCATCGCCTTCTCCGGCGTTGGCATCGGCTCGATCACGATCCTGCCCTGGCAAGGGTGGATGATCGAAACCGGGGGGTGGCGTGCGGCCTGTCTCTGGTTCGGCATTCTGGTGCTGGCCCTATTGGGACCGCTCAACCTGCTGCTGAAGAGACGCCCCGAAGACCTGGGTCTGGCACCGGACGGTATGTCATCCGGGGGCAACGCATCTACCGATCGTGCAGCAAACATCACAGACCACGCCTGGGCGGCGGTTGACTGGACACTCGCGCGGGCGTTGCGCACGCGCCGCTTTTGGTGGATCGCCGCCGGCTATTTCTGTGTCTCTACTCCTGGTACGCGGTCCAGGTCCATCAGACGAAGTATCTGATCGACGTCGGTTTTGCGCCGAGCGAAGCCGCCTGGGCCCTCGGCGCCGTGAGCCTGGTGGCAATTCCCGGCCAGATCGCGTTCGGCCATCTGTCGGACCGGGTCGGACGCGAATGGGTATGGATGATCGGCAATTTGGGCTTTGTCGTCTGCTGCGCAGCCTTGATCTTGCTCCGGCACAATCCGACCGAGCCGTTATTGGTTGCCATGGTTCTCGCCCAAGGAACGCTCGGCTACAGTCTGACCTCGGTGATGGGTGCGATCCCTGCCGAGATCTTCGAGGGTCGGCACTTTGGCCGCATCTTCGGCACCGTAATGGTGGCGGCGATCATCGGCGGGGCGGCCGGTCCATGGGTCACCGGTGTCCTCTATGATGGGACGGGCAGCTATTCGATCGCGTTCTGGATCGCCGCCGGATGCAGCACGATCTCGATATTGGCGATCTGGCTCGCCGCGCCCGGGAAGGTGCGGGCCGTGGCCGGGCGCTGCTCCCAATAATACCGATGGGAAACGGCGGGTGCCTCGCATCCGCAGTCCCCGCCGCAGCCAGGCCGAACTCCTCGGGAGAAGCCCATGCTGTGCCAAGCAGCCTTACCCAATCTAAACGGCATCACCTGCCGCTCTTGAGCTCTTGATTGTCTTTAACCGATCGACCTGCGCGAGTAGCTCGATTGCAGCGTGGTTCATAAATGCTGCCCGGGATCGACCGGTACGATCGACCCAGTTGTACACGTTAAGTGAGTGATACACGCCATCACCGCCTGCGCCACATGATCGGCTTCGATCGCGCGCCGAAGCGGTCGGGCTGCTGCCACCGTGGCCATCTCCTCCTCGGTGCGGTCGGGCACGAAACCGGTACGCACCTACCCCGGCGCCACTACGATCACGCGGATCTCAGGGCCGAGTACCCGCGCCAGCGCCATGCTCATCGTGTTGTCCGCGGCCTTGGCCGCACCGTAGATGACATTGCTGCCGGTACCATGCTGAGCAGCCCCAGACGAGATGTTCACACCGACGCCGTTGCCTGTGGCGCGCAGCAGCGGGGCGAACGAAATCGTCATGTCGACGACCTCGCTCCGTGTTGCTGCATCTTCATCTCCAAAACAATGGGAAAGAGGGTCCCGCGAAAGCTGGCCCATTTATTGTGGGTCTTTAGCCGGCTTAGAGAGCATCGACCGTAGCACCTGGCTTGACATCCCCAGAATCTGTATTTTTAACAACGGAAGCCACTGTGTTAATCGTTTCGGTGCTTCCGTGAACTTTATAAAACGGTTCGTACATAGCGAGCACACCCAACAAGCCGCTGGGACCAAAAAAACAGCTATACTTCTGGTGGACCCGCAGGGTTGCAATATCAAGATCTCGTGTGATGTAGTCAACATCACGAACGTCAGAGCAGGCTCGTTGCATAACCCAGTATTCTGGTGCAGCGACCACGCGTTGCAAAAGTTCGAGGCAAACGCGACGCGAAGCCTTTGCCAAATTGTAAACCGCTATGCCACCCCAGTTCCGGTTCAGATCGGCGCCGCCATATTTCAAATAAAACTGACGATCACGGCGCGGTAAATCGCAGAACCGAGGAATGCTGATGAGTTGGCCATCTTCGAGTACCACGCCTTCCGGTGTGACCAAGCAGGTATAGGGAAAAAGCTCGCGGACGGCGTCTCGGTAGAACTGGCGCGTGGTGGGCCAAAACGGCAGGCAGAGCTGCACTTTCTGTTGAAAGATCGAGATCGGCGGAGAATCGTAGCGCAGATGGCCAGCGGCCCAAGCCTCGCGTCGTCTCTGGGCATAAGCTTCATAAACCAGAACCAGATAGGAATGGGCGCGGACGAAATTGCAGTCCAACGGTCGGATTCCCCTGTCATATCCGCAGTAAGGAACAAATCTTCTTGCCTTTTGAATGAAGTAGTTTTCGCTTCCGAAGTTCACTGGCGTTACGATATGGTATACGATTGGTTGATTGTCGATTTCCTCGGCTAATGCGATAGCCCACTTTTCTGATAGATCGGTGCCGAGCGGATAGCCCTGCGTTTTGTAATAGTCCTGCAATTGCTCATAGGTTCCCCACTGTGAGCCGGGCGACTGCACCTCGACAATCTTGCCTAGCACTGCTTCGTCGGTGCGAAAAAAGGCCGGTGGTTGGACCGGGACCGACGCCACCACATCGCGATGATACGCAACGAGAAATGGGGGTATCTCCCGCAGAAACAGCTCGGCAATGTCTGGAGTCACTTCGCCAGTGAGGCTTGCGGTGAAGAGTTTGAGGGTTGTTGTCTGCCATTCCTTGATCAGTTTATAGCGAGCCGCCAGCGCGTTCCACTGAGAGTCCGACAGGTTCAGTGGAACGGGTGTGGTCAGCCCCGTGAAGCCGGTTGACAAACGTGTAACCCTATTGCTCTGCTCGTCCAGAAAAGAATAGCAGTCGTGTGGCTCTGCGGCCATGCGGCGTGCCGGTTCTGCAGAGGTCATCCTCGTGTCTCCGTCTCGAGGCGGACATCCATTTTCTGCGCGGCGAGGCGTTCAGAGCGGACGCGCCGGCTGCGTACCGTTCTGGCAGCCAGGCGCTGAGGTCCATCAGAACCCCGCCGCAATCAACCCCTTATGCATCCGTTCGCGGGCATCCGCCATCATAGGATGGGAGTTTGGGCTCTTTTCCTCGGCCTTAACGACCGCGGGGATCGTATCGAACTGCGGGAAAAGCGTCCAGAATTCGCCCAGCGCCTGCTTTGCTTTATCCAATTGATTGTTCAGCACATAAGCCGCGATCAGCCAAGCGCGCGTGTACCAAAAATTCGCCCGGATTGTCACCGAGCGTTCCAGGAAGTGAGTAGCTTCCGGATAATCGCCTTGGATAAAAGCTCGCCGACCGGAGATCCAAAAAAATACACCCAACGCCGGAGAATCCGAAGGCGTAATCGCGATCGCTTTATCAACCAGCTCTTGCGTCTGCTCCGGATGGCCAAGATGCATCCATTCCGAGCCTGCTTGGGCATATGCCTCTGCCATCATGCGATCGTTCGCATTTGGATTTAGGTCGATTAGACGATTGAATGCAGCAAGCGCCGCGTGGCGGTTGCCGCGTGCCCGATGGAGAAAGGCGCTGACGTAGACCGCGCGCCGGTGCTTCGAGTTTGTACGTAGCGCTATTGCTATCGAGCGCTCGGCTGCTTCCAGATCTTCGATGCTCGCCTCGTTCCAGTGGTTCAAATAATCGCAACACCGCACATTGGCGTAAAAGGCCTGGATTTCGGGGTCTTCTCGATAGGTCGGATCGCTTAGGACATGGTCTATCGCCCGAGTAATTAAATTCGTATTAGCTGGAGTGCACGCGATAGCATAGACGGCTCTCGCGCTATCCATGATTCGGTCGATTGTGCCAGGTGCAAGCGGCAAATTAATCGTTACGGCGTTTTCTAAAAGCGTGAGCGCCTCGGAAACGCTGGCTGGGCGGTGCTCCATGTCTATTACCCCGCGAACGTGGCTCTTCGATGCATTCGCCTGTTGTTACTCTCGCTACTATTTCAATCCGGCAGCTTTCAACCCTGCGTAAACCGCTTCCCGCGCTTTGACGATAAGGGGGTGCCCATCTGGATTAGCTTTTTCGTACTTCTTTACGTCTTCGAGTGTGAATTCGCGAAATTGAGATTGACTCGTAAATTGGTTCAGAATTGCCACAGCCTCTTCCCTATGCCCGCGAGCCAGGTATGCACTGACCAGATAGGCCCAATTGTACCAGACAGTTGATAAGCGCTTGACGGACTCCTTTAGTGATCGGATCGCTTTATCGTACTGCGCGTTTTTGTCTGGCTCGTCGTCCGATTGCGCCGCAACAAAGTGGGCTCGACCCTTGATCCAGTGGAAGGTCCCTAACGCCGGGTCATACGGGCTGAGTCTTATCGCTTTGTTGACGGATCTCAGCGCGTCCTCGATCTTTCCGAGAAGAGTTGATTCATTGCCTTCTTGGGCGAGTGCGCGCGCAAACGTGGGGTCGAGCTCCACGGCGCGCGCGAAAGCCTTGCGCGCATCCTTATGGTACCCCCTCGCCCGGTAAATCAAACCTTTTGCGTGATGCGCCAGCGGTAGGTCGGTCTTCAGGGCTTCTTTCATCGCCGTCTCGGCGGCGTCGAGTTCGTCATCGCCGGCTTGATTCCAGCTGTGCAAATAGTCGTTGACCAATATGTTGGCCAACAGCGCCTGGGCCTCGGCTGCCCAGGGACGTGAGCGGCTCTCGGGATTTGCGAGAGCTTTCTCGAGGATCTCACGGAAAAATCGGCTGCTCTCCGGGGTAGCCAGGGAATTCGCAGCCACATTGGCGCGTGACAAAGCACCCGCCGCCACATTGAGGCTTATTGGCGGCATTCCTCACCTTCCTTTGAAGCGTCACCTGGTTCTCACTATCGTTCGGGCATTCCGGCCATTTGCAGCCCTTCATGCAGTTTTTGGCGTGCCGCCACAACGACCGGATTGGAGTCTGGAACCGCCTCCTCGCTCGACTTCACACGTTCGATGGTATAGCCGGCGAACTCGCGTCGTGTATTGAATTCTTTGAGGGCTATGAGTGCTTCGTCGAGGTGATCGCTCAGTGCGTAGGCGCTAACCAGATAAAGTCGATTGTACCACATATTGGGTCGTGCAGAGACCGATTTCTGCAGTGGCGGAATTGCATCGCGATATTTTCCCATGTAGAAGTACGAGCGTCCGACTATCCAGTAAAATCCGCCCAGCGCCGGGTCACGAGGGCTGAGCTTTATCGCCTTTTGTGCCAGAGGTATAGCTTCGCTCGGACGCCCGGCACGGGTTAGTTCATTGCCTTGTTCAGCATAGGCGCGGGCAAAATTGGGATCGAGCTCTACTGCACGAGTAAACGCCGTCAATGCCGCTTGTTGCTCCCCTTTTCCGCGCCGGACCAAACCCTCCGCATAATGCGCCTGCGCGAGGTTTGGATCAATTTCCAGCGCCGTCCGCACCGCTTCATCGGCCTCATGAAGCTCGTTTTTTCCGGCCGCGTTCCAGCCACGCAAATAGTCATATGACAACATCTCCGCCAGCCAACCCCACGCCTCGGCTGAATAGGGATCGCGCTGCACGGCCTGTTTGAGCAGCCGGCGTGCTTCCTGGCTGTGCTCGGGAGTAACGGAACTGAAATAAAGATGCATTGCCCTCACGCGCAAGTCCATCGCATCGGGGTTCGCCCCCTGTTCATCCATTGCGCGGAGGCCCTCAGCTTTAATCAACTCGATGCCTAGGGACGACGCGATCCGACCCGTGACGTCCTGTTCGAGCTGAAACAGATCTGCAACTTCGTTGTTGAAGTGATCGGCCCAGAGTTGAGCCGCGGAAGCCGTATCAATCAACCACGCATTAGTTTGCATCCGCGCTTCAATTCGGTTAATGCTGCCCTCTAACAAATAACGAACGCCGCATTCTTGACCGACTTGTTTTGCATCGAAAGGTTTTCCTTTGTAGGAAAAGGCGGTACCGCGCGAGATCACAAAGGTGCCCGGAAGGCGAGACAGATCTGTCGTCAGATCATCGGTGATCGCGTCTGCAAGGTAATCCTGCTCCGAATCAGCGCTCAAATTGCTGAATGGCAATACCATTATCGAGGTTCGATGGGTCGCGCGCCATTGGTCGCGCCAACTTGGCAGGCTTACCGCCCCCACCATCGCGGCGACAGCCAAAATCGCGGTGCTCAGGACAGTCGAACGGCTGCGAAAACGAAATGCGACTGGCGAAAAGCATCTGCCGAGAACCATCAAGGGACGCAAAAATCGCCGCGACTGCCCTCGGACAGAATTGACGCGATAAACGCGAATCGGTGTCTTGAAATTTTTGACCCGTCGTTCTCCTCTATCCTCGAACAAAAGGCCCGGGTGGCCTTCGAGTTGGTCGCGAACACCCCGAGTGACGTAAATCTCCCCGGGCTCTGCTAGACCCTCCAGCCGAGCTGCAATGTTGACGCTGTTGCCGTAAATGTCGTGTTCATCGACAATCACGTCTCCGGTGTTGATGCCGATGCGGAGTTGGATACGCCGATCCGCGGAAAGGACGGCGTTATGATTGGCCAACGCGTCCTGGACATCGAGCCCACAACGTACAGCACTTATTGCGCTGTCAAACTCCGCCAGAAAGCTATCTCCCTTAATCCGGATCAACCGACCGCCCTGCGCTGCGACTTTTGGCTCGATTACATCCTTCGCGTAGTCGGCAAGTGCGACATGTGTGTTTTCTTCATCAATGCTCATAAGTCGGCTGTACCCGACCACATCGGCGAGCAGGACCGCCGCCAGCCTACGCTTTAGAGGTGCGGACGTGGGTTCTGTACCATTCACTTGATTTACATCAGCAAACTTAGTTTTGTTGCGGCTTATGTCGTAATTGGTGGCTTTAACGTCCTCTGTCAGGTAATCATGTTGATTATGATCAGGAAATTTATTCAATCCCTCCTTTGCTGATTGTCCGTATATTATGCGCCGGATTGTGATTGCCTTGGACAAATCAAGCGTGCCGCAGAAGCGGCGAAATCCTGACGGTCTTTGATTTAGCCTAAGCGTGTCACTTGGGGTGTCCATGGCAATACCCCTTCCCATATCAGGCCATTGTCACCCGATATTTTTGGTAAAGGATACGCGATCAGACCCCACCATGTGTGAGCTATTTCACACTTCGGTGGTTTTTCTCAAGTAGCCCTAATTTTCGCGTTCCGCAGATGCCGCCGCGAATTCGGGCGTTAACGATAATTCGGATCTAGACTTCAACCTCTTAGGAGGCGGCGTTCGCCAGGACCTTCTCCTTGTGACGCGCGGGCAACAGTTCCTCGTCGATCGGGGCCAGTGCTGGGTCGGTATAGGGGCTCGGGTCGTGCTCGACGCGGCGGCGGATGCGGTGCAGATGAAGGTAGAAGGCTGCGAGCTTGATGTGGGTTGAGAGCGCTTCGCGGACCCGCCTCACATAAAAGACAAGCGGGTTTTCGCGCGGCAAGTCCGCGCGGCGCTCGCGCCGCAATTTGCGGCGGAAATAGCCGCCCTGCAGCGGATGCACGTTCTCCTGCAGGAACGTGAAATAGAATTGCAGGACGTGGTTCAACAAACGCACCGGCTTGATCCCGGAGGCCTTGGCGCGCCGGAAGATCGTCTCGATGTGCTCGGCCGAGTAATAGAGGTCCCAGGCCCGGCGGTAGACTGCCTGCCAGTCGTCTGAAGTCATCACCGGATGGCCGGTCGTGACGTGCTCAAGGTCGTACTTGTTCATGTCGGGGTCCATCCACACCCCGTTCTTGTGGAGCGTCTGGTGGTCGGCCGAGCCCGGCAATGGCGTAAGAATAAAGAATTCGAGCAGATCGACCGGCAACTCCTGCTGCACAGTCCTAATGTCGCGGGCGATGCGCTCCGGCGTGTCACCCGGGAACCCGAGAATGTAGCCGGCATAGGTGATGATCCGCTGCGCGCGCCAGGCGAGGAACATCTGGCGGTATTCATGTACCCGGTTCTGCTTCTTCTTGGCCCGCAAGAGATTGTCGGGGTTGATGTTTTCGAGCCCGATAAAGACCCGCTTGCAGCCGGCGCGCGCCGCCTTCTCGACAAAGTTCGGAATGCGGTGGCAAAGCGTGTCGACCTGGATGATGAACTGCAGCTCGAGCCTTTCCTTCTCCCGCATCTCGATCAGCCGGTCGAAGATCGCCTCCCAATTGCGATTGCGCGCGAAATTGTCGTCGGTGATGAAGAAGCGGAAGACGCCTTGCGCGAGATTAGCGCGCACCAAGCGCTCGACATCGTCGGCGTCGCGCCAGCGTGACTTGCGCCCCTGCACATTAATGATCGTGCAAAAGCTGCACTGGAACGGGCAGCCGCGCCCGGCATCGAAGGCGCCGATCGTCTCTCCGTAACGCCGCACGATGTCGAGTGGCAGGAACGGGGTCACTTGTCGCTGCAGCCCGGGCAGGTCGTCCATGAAGTTGTAGATCGGCTGTAACCGCCCGGCGAAGGCATCGGCGAAGAGCCCGGCGAGCCTTCCCTCGGCCTCGCCGGCAAACAGGGTCACACCAAGCCGCTGTGCTGCCGCGAGGTCGGGCGGCAAGTCGGGCAGCATCGCCAGACATCCGGAGATGTGAAACCCGCCGACCGCTACCTGCACGCCGGCATCGCGAAACCGGGCGGCGAGATCCATCGCGCGCGGGAACTGGTTCGACTGCACGCCGACGAGGCAGACAAGCCCGGCATCCGCACCCTTGATCCGCCGGATGATCCGGCGGGTCGGGATCACGGTGTGGCATTCGTCGTAGGCGTGGATCTCGATCGCGACCTCAGGGCCGAGTGCTTTGCGCTCGGCCAGATCCGTCGCGATGCCAAAAAGACAGGCCAGCGAGTTCGACGGGATCCAGGATTTCCACCACTGGATCACATAGCCGTCATCGTCGTAATGCGACGGCTTGATCAGCTCGACCACGAACCGGCGGTCCCCCAACGCGACCACTCCCCTCGGTATCGAACGAGTTTACCTCGCACCACGGTCGCGAAGAAGGGTCGAGTTGATTTAATCTGCCCGATGCACCGGCGAAAGTGAGGCGAGAATGTTCGAAGGGTTCACCCGGACGGAAATCGAAACGAGCGGCGCGCGAATCCACCTGCGGCACGGCGGCGACGGCCCGCCACTCTTGCTGTTGCACGGCAACCCGCTGACCCATGTCTCCTGGCACAAGATCGCCCCGCGTCTTGCCGAGCGTTTTCATGTTGTCGCGGCAGATCTGCGCGGCTACGGCGACAGCGTGGGGCCCGACGACGCCGGCGAAAACAATATCAACTATTCGTTCCGGGCGATGGCGCAGGACCAGGTCGAGGTCATGGAGAAGCTCGGCTACCGGGAATTCTTTGTCGCCGGGCATGACCGCGGCGCCCGCACCACCGCCCGCATGTGCCTCGACCATTCCGATCGGGTGAGAAGAGCAGCGCTGATCGACATCCTGCCCAACCATCACATCTGGACCCACACCTCGAAGGAATGGGCATTGCGCTCGTGGCACTGGTCGCTGATGGCCCAGCCTTATGACTTCCCCGAGCGGATGATGGCCGGGGTGCCGGCGCAATGGTACATGGAAAAGAAGCTCTCGAAGCCGGGTATCGGCCTTGGCTCTTTCGATCCCGAGGCGTTTGCCGAATATGTCAGGTGCTTCAACTGGAAGACGATCAAAGGCTCGTGCGCAGACTATCGCGCCTGCCCGACCTGCGACTTCAAGATGGACAAGGCCGACTTCGAGGCCGGACGGAAGATTACGGTTCCGCTATTGGTGATCTGGGGCGCGAAGAGCCACACCGAGGGTGTCCATGGCGACGTGTTGTCGGTGTGGCAGCGCAATTACGCGACTAATGCCTGGGGTGGCGGCCTGTCTTGCGGCCATTACGTGCCCGAAGAAGCGCCAGACGACACGCTGCAGTGGCTGCTCCGGCATTTCGCGCAGTAGTCAGGTGCGCCGGATCAAGCTCGGAGAAGGGCCATCGAGTACAGATTTTCGTATTGCCCCTCGATGCGAACAGCGTCTCGGTGAAGTCCCTCGATCTCAAAGCCGAGGCTTTTGTATAGTGCGATCGCGTTGGCGTTCCCTTCCCTGACGGTCAGCTCGATGCGGGTAAGGCCGAATGCGAACGCCGCGTCGATCGTCCGCTGCATCAGCTTGCGACCGATGCCTTTGCTGCGAAACTCCGGCAGCAGACCGACCCCCAAAGTTCCGCAGTGCGAATAGACGGCCCTGGTCCGGTTTGGAAGAACATCACACCAGCCGACGACGGTGTCGGTGCTCAGCACCACGAACTGAGGATATCCGTGCTCGATGTTGGCGAGGACAAATCTCCTCACATCCTCGAGCGGCGGCGCCTCGAGAAACGCGAGATACTTCCTTTCCCGCGCGACAACGACGACAGCGTCGCGAAAACCAGAAATGTGCCGTTCGGATATAGGCTCGAGCCGATAGCTCGTCATAACCCTGAACCTGCGGGCGGCGGCTCAGGCGCGACGTGCGACGTAGCCGTAAGCGAGGTTGCTACGGGAGGCCGAATGCAATGACGCCGTGCGCGCCGCAGCGAGTTTGTCCTTACCAATCAGAGGCAACTCGGCGCGCAGGTCGAGCTTGTAGAGCCGCGCCGAGTTGTAGCCGAAGATCGCGCTCTTGACAGCGCCATCCGCGGCGCCAAGCGGGGCAAACCCATGCTTCTGGGCCATGTCGGCAGGTATTTCGAGCCGGCGGAACGCCTCGATCTGCCATTGCGGCGAGCCGTACCAGACCGAATCCGTTCCCCAGACGACGTGATCGAAACCCATTCCCTTGATCAATGTACCCATCAATGCTGCCGCGAAGCGCGGATTGGCGACTGCCGAATTGGCGAAGGCGGTGCCAACCTCGCCATGGACGTTGTTGACGCCGTATTTCTGCGGGATATCTGCGAGGTCGGAGGCCCAGCGGATATAACCGGTCTTTTCGAACTCGGCCAGATCGTCATCCGGTGATTCGAGAAACTGACGCAGTGCCGCATGGTAGATCACGAAATTCATCTGCGGCCAGTCCTTTGCCGCCTTTGCCAAATCGTCGACCGTTGCGTATTGCCAGGCATTGGCGGCGGATTTTTCGTAATCCCTCGGCAATAGACCCTTGTGAATGCAGATAGTATTAATTCCCGCCTTCACCGCTTTCTCGTAGAAGGGGTACATCAGCTTTTCGTCGTCGAGGCGCCACGGATACTTGGTGGATTGCGGGTTGAGCGGGTCACCAATCGTATAGCCCTTCCAGCTCTCCGGCTTGACGTCGACGATGCAGCGATCAACCTCCTCCATCCAGCCCGGCTGCTTCGGTGTGATCAGCGAATGCGTCAGCAGCCGACGCGACCCGGCGAGGCTGTTGACCGTCTTGCGGGCTTGCGCCATCTGGTCGTTGCTGAGGAACCACCAATTGGGATCGTCGAACGGCGCGCCGCTCAACAACGCGATCTTGGTGTCGCTGTCGACATAGACCTCCTTGACGAAGTTGTCGAACTTGTACCGTGCCAGGGTCATCCCGGCATCTTTAAGCATGTCGGGGTTCCAGTGCGCCGAGGCGTATTTCGCGAGGTCGAGCAATTTCTCGCCCTGGAAGTCATCGCGCACAAAATGAACCTGGTCGTCGAAGATAAATTGACCGGCAAGGCCGTTCGCTCGTTCAGCTGCCGCACCCGGTTCGGCCGCTTCGGCACGATCGACCGTGAACAGCGGACCAAAAACGTCGTTCATCGCCAGAAAGGCTGTCGCCATGCCGCAGCCGGTGCGCAAGAACTGCCGCCGGTCGAGGCCGAGCTTTGGCGCGATCGTATCGGCGAGTTCTTTGATGCGCTCCTCGACGCGGCGCTGCTGCGCCGTCTGCGGCAGCGGATTGAACTCGCCGTTCGAGACGATCTGTGTCGGCACCGGAGACTGGAATGCGGCGTGGTCCGCGGGCTCGGTCCTCGCCAACTCGGATTTGCTCAATAACAGGGCCATCGACTTCCTCCCTCGACATTGGCGCGGCGCCACAGAGAGTGCAACCACCGCGCCGACATGGTTAAGCCGGATTGTTCCACGACCCGCTATGCTGTCAAGAGCATGCCTCGTCGACCGGAACACGGTTTGCATCCGTCGATGAGCCAAGCTTTCTATCCGACCAACGGCGCCGGACCCTTGACACACATGATGGCCAGTTTCATTTGACCATATAGTTACGTAACCGACCGGTTTGCCGTAGCATGTTGTCCGATCATCTCAGCGCCACCTACGCCGCACTCGCCGACCCGACCCGGCGGGCAATCCTCGCGCGTCTCGCCTCCGGCGAGGCCACCGTCGGCGAGCTCGCCGAGCCCTTTGCGATGAGCCTTCCCGCCGTCTCCAAGCACTTGAAGGTGCTGGAGCGCGCCGGACTGATCGCACGCCGCCGCAAGGCGCAATGGCGTCCTTGCCGGATCGAGCCTGGTCCGCTCAAGGACGCTGCGGTGTGGCTCGAGCACTACCGCCGCTTTTGGGACGACAGCCTTGATCGCCTTGACGAGTATCTCGGCGAATTGCAGAGCGGAGAGAGGGAAGATGGCCGTAACAGCTGATGCCGCCGTTCTCTCCGCAGAGAGTGAACTCGTCATCACTCGGATATTCGCTGCGTCGCGCCGCCTCGTGTTCAAAATGTGGACCGAGCCCGAGCACCTTGTGCGCTGGTGGGGACCGCGCGGCTTTGCGACGATTTCGAGCCAAATGGACGTTCGTCCGGGCGGCACCTGGTCTCGCTCGATGCGCGCGGCGGACGGAAACGTCATTCGCAAGCACGGTGTCTACCGCGAGATCATGGCGCCAGAGCGGCTTGTCTTCACCTATGTCACGGACGATCCCGAGGGCAATCCCGGCCCTGAGACACTCGTGACGGTGACCTTCGCCGAGCTCGGCGGCAAGACCATGCTCACCTTGCACCAGGCCGCGTTCCAATCGGTCGCGGCGCGCGATGATCATCGTCGCGGCTGGACCGAAGTACTCGAGCGCTTCGCCGCATATCTGTTGGCGAAACGCGTCATAACCCCAACAGCCCTGCGCGAAAGCTGATATACGCGCTATTCTCGATCCGACCTCCCAAGGCCGGAGTTTCGAGATGAAGGCTATGGTATTGCGCGAGCATGGCGCGGCCGGGTTGCGCTACGAGACGGACTTCCCCGATCCGGAGCCGGGTGCAGGCGATGTGGTGGTGCGGACGCGCGCCGCCTCGCTCAATTACCACGACATTTTCACCCGCCGCGGCATGCCGGGGATCAAGATCTCGATGCCGGCCATCATGGGGCTCGATGTCGCCGGCGAGGTCGCGGCGCTAGGTCCCGGTGTCTCCGGCTGGAAAGTCGGAGACCGTGTGCTCGGCGATCCGATCAACCGGGTCGAGGGCGGGCTCGTCGGTGAGACGGCGCATGGCGGGCTCGCCGAATATTGCCGCCTGCGCGCGCATCAGCTGATCAAGATCCCAGACGGGGTCGGCTTCGAAGAAGCCGCGGCGCTCCCGTGCGCCTATGGCACGGCGCGGCGGATGATGTTCACCAATGGGCGGGTAACGGCGAGCGAAAAGGTGCTGATCCTCGGCGCCTCGGGTGGCGTCGGGGTGTGCTGCGTCCAGCTCGCCAAGCTCGCCGGCGCCACGGTGATCGCCGCCACCGGGTCGGCGGAAAAGGAAGCTCGGCTCCGCGGGCTCGGGGCCGACGACACGATCAACTACACGCAAGAGGATTTTGTCCAAGCGGTCTACGCGCGCTATGGCAAGCCGGCGCGGCGCGGTGCGGGCAGCGGCCGCGGCGTCGACGTGGTCGTCAACTACACCGGCGGCGACACTTGGACCCGAAGTCTGCGGGTGCTGCGCGTTGGCGGCAGGCTGTTGACCTGTGGCGCCACCGCCGGCTACGACCCAGCCGAGGATATCCGCTTCATCTGGACCTTCGAGCTGCAGATCCTCGGCTCCAACGGCTGGGCGCGCGAGGACATCGCGGCATTGCTCGACATGGTGCAGTCGGGCCGGCTCAAGGCCGTGGTCGACACGGCCTATCCCCTCGAACGCGCGGCCGAAGCACTGGCACGGCTGGAAAACCGCGAGGTCTTTGGCAAGCTTGTGATCGTGCCATGACCGATCCACCGCTCGGCAAGAAAGAAATCCAAGAGCGCCTCGGGCAATCGGCGTTCATTGAGCTGCTGAACTTGACGGTGCTGAGCGCCGACCCGGTGAAACAACAGCTGGTCATGCGTGCGGCGATGCGGCCGGAATTCGAGCGCGGGCGCGGCAGCGGCCAATGGCATGGCGGCCCGATCGCAGCGATCATCGACACTGTCGGCGACTATGCATTGGTGATGTTATTGGGCCGGCCACTGCCGACGGTGAATTTCCGCGTCGATTACCTGCGGCCGGCGATCGACACCGCGCTGATCGTCACCGCCACCGTGCGGCGCAGTGGCCGGCTGGTCGGTGTCGTGGACGTCGATGTGGCGAACGAGGCGGGCCAGCTGCTGGCGATCGGCCGCGCTACTTACGCCACGACGGCATGATTTGGCGGCCCGCTTTTAAGGAGGGAACCCGATGAACGCAGATTTGCCGGTTGTGACATTGCCCGGTGGCGAGCGCGTGCCGGCGCTCGGCCAGGGGACCTGGCACATGGGCGAGACCCGCCGCCGAATGGCTGAAGAGGCGGCAGCGGTGCGGCTCGGGATCGAGCTTGGCATGACTTTGATCGACACTGCCGAGATGTATGGTAGCGGCGGCGCCGAGGAGATGGTCGCCCGCGCCGCGGAGGGGCTGCGCGACGACCTCTTCATCGTCAGCAAGGTCTATCCCCACAACGCGTCACGGGCCGGTGTGATCGCCGCCTGCGAGCGCAGCCTCGAGCGGCTCCGCACCGACCGGATCGATCTCTACCTGTTGCATTGGCGCGGCTCGATCCCGGTTGCCGAGACCCTCGCTGGCTTCGAGCGACTGCTGCGCGACGGCAAGATCCGGCATTACGGGGTCAGCAATTTCGACCGCACCGACATGGCGGAATGGGTGGCTCTAAAGGGCGGCGAGACCGTCGCGGCCGACCAGGTGCTCTACAACCTGTCGCGGCGGGGTCCGGAATGGGACCTTCTGCCGTGGTGCCGCGAGCGCGGTATTGCGATGATGGCTTACACCCCGCTCGGCCAGGGCAGCCTGCTCCGCGACCGCACACTCGCCGAGGTTGCTCGCCGCCGGAATGCGACCCCGGCGCAGGTGGCGCTCGCCTGGCTGTTGCGGCAGCAGGGCATGATCGTCATCCCGAAGGCGGCGCGCCTCGAGCATGTGCGTGACAACCGCGGCGCGCTCGATGTGGTGCTGACCGAGGACGACCTCTTGGCGCTCGACCGCGCCTTCCCGCCGCCGAAAGGCAGAAGCTCGCTCGGGATGCTCTGATCGGGCCGTGGTTTATTGCGCCGCTGTACCGGCTTCGCTAGTGTGACCCGGCGGGGAGGGGTGGCCGAGCGGTCGAAGGCGCATGCCTGGAGAGCGTGTAGACGGTGATGAATCGTCTCGCGGGTTCGAATCCCGCCCCCTCCGCCAACTGATTTCGCTAACTATTTGATAAGGCAATATTTCTTAGTGTCCGACTCAGAATCGTATAGGTAGCATCAGGCGCGGGCCAGTCGCCTAACAAGAAGCTGGACCGAGGCGAGGTAGAGCCACGCCTTGGCGCTGGCGATGGTCGCTTCAAAATCTTTG
>Ga0187846_10000064_pt1 | contig 61378 bp, 50 predicted proteins | sample TC_taG_FD_161473 | JGI IMG/M metagenome (GOLD analysis project Ga0187846, IMG submission 161473) | Biofilm microbial communities from the roof of an iron ore cave, State of Minas Gerais, Brazil - TC_06 Biofilm (v2) | ecosystem: Environmental > Terrestrial > Deep subsurface > Cave > Wall biofilm... | reverse complement strand
CAGGAGCAGCCGCTTGTCATTAACCCAGATGAACTGCGTGACGTCCAGATACGCTATTTTCGCCACGGGCCACACTTTTCGCGTATGTACGTCCATTGCGACGAGCGCCCTGCGCCCATCACCGGCCGGTACCAGCGCCGCGATCACCTGGCCGTTTGGCGAGATGTCGACCTCCTCGTAACGGGAATAGCGGAAGAAGTCCTCGGTCCTGGCGTTCCAGTTCTTCGCCGCCTCCTGTGGACGAAGAACATCCTGCGCCGAAGCGATTGCCGACCACGCCATCAGGCCTGCCCAGATCGCACAACGCATCCGCGTCGCTTGCGTGGCGCACCGATCGGTGGCATTCATCGGCATCGTGGATTTATCGCGGCTCGCTCGGCTGCGAGCAAACACCCTGCTCCCCTTACGAAGTATTCTTTACGAGAAACGGACGCCAGTAAAGAGCGCTTTCCTGATGTCTATGAACCAACATCAAGGCCCAGCCGCTTCTCTGCATCAACGCACGCTGCCGGAACTGCTGGCATGGCGCATCGCGGCAACGCCGCACGCGGCGGCCTATCGACATTTCGACGGCGGACGCAACGTGTGGGCAAGCGTGAGCTGGGCAGAGTTTGGCGAGCGCATCGCTCGCTGGACGCGTGCATTGAGCAGGCTTGCGCTGCCGCGCGGCGCGCGCATCGCGATCCTGCTGCCCAACAGCCTGGATGCCGTGTGCATCGACCAGGCTGCCCTCGCGCTCGCGTGCGTGCCGGTGCCGCTGCACGCGATCGATAACGCCGCCAGCATCGCCTACATCCTGAACGACAGCGAGGCCTCCGTGCTGGTGGCCTCCACGCTCGATCAATGGAATTCGATCGTCTCGGTGGGGCAGCCGCTGCCGGCCCTGCGAGAGGTGGTATTGCGCGAGATCACAACCGCCACCCCACCCGGTGGCAGCGGCGTACCGGTGATTGCGCTTGCAGCCTGGCTTGCGCGCGGCGAGCCTGGCGTGACCGCACAACCGCCCACCGAGGACGACCTGGCGGCGCTGGTCTATACCTCGGGAACGACCGGCAAGCCCAAGGGCGTGATGCTGACTCACCGCAATGTCGTGTCGAACGTCGTAGCGTCGCTCGCGCGGGTAGCGGCCGGCCCCGACGATGTGTTCCTGTCGTTCCTGCCGCTATCGCACACCTTCGAGCGCACCGCCGGCTACTACCTGCCGATCGCAGCCGGCAGCTGTGTGGCCTTTGCACGCTCCGTGGGTCAGCTCGCCGAGGACCTCAAGACAGTGCAACCCACGATCCTCGTGTCGGTACCGCGCATCTACGAGCGTGTCTACGCGCGGATGCAAGCGATGCTCGAGAGCTCGGCACTGCGACGGCGTATTTTCGAGGTCGCAGTGGCGACCGGCTGGCGACGCTTCCGCCGCAGCCAGAACCTGCCGATCGACGGGGCGTCTTCGCGCATGCTGGATGGGCTGCTCTGGATGCTCGAGGGGCGCGCCGTCTCGCGCAGGCTGCAAGCGCAGTTCGGAGGGCGACTGCGGCTGGCCGTCAGCGGCGGTGCACCGTTGTCGATGCCGATCGCGCGCTGCTTCCTCGGCCTCGGTTTGCCGGTTCTGCAGGGCTATGGCATGACCGAGGCCTCGCCGGTGATCGCGGTCAACGCACTGGAAGACAACGATCCAGCCACGGTCGGCCGTGCACTGCCCGGCGTCGAGGCACGAATCGGCGACAACATGGAATTGCTGGTGCGGGGCCCAAGCGTGATGCGGGGTTATTGGAAACGCGATGTGGATACCGCGCAAACCATCGTGGACGGTTGGCTGCACACCGGCGACCAGGCAGCAATCGAGGCTGGCCGAATCCGCATCCTCGGCAGAGTCAAGGAGATCATCGTCACATCGACCGGCGAGAAAATCGCGCCGGTCGATCTGGAGCTGGCGATCACGGCCGATCCGCTGTTCGAGCAGGCCTACGCTTTCGGCGACAACCGGCCATTCATCGCCTGCATCGTCGTGTTGAACCAGGCAGCGTGGGCGCGCCTCGCCGCCGAGTTGCGCCTGGATCCGGCCGCACCGGAGAGTCTCGCCGCCTCAGCCGCGCGCGGCAGTGTGCTGGAGCGCATCCGCGCGCTCACCAAGGGCTTCCCGTACTACGCGCAGCCGCGCGCAGTGTGGCTGACGCTGGAGCCTTGGACCATCGAGAACGTTCTGCTCACACCGACCCTGAAACTCAAGCGCAACAACCTGGCGGCGCATTATTCAGCGCAGATCGAAGCCTTGTATCGCCGCTAACCCGTTCAATGGGAGGAATCCATGGCGAGGAACAGCGCTGACCGCACAGAGATCTGGCTTTCCGCGGGAGTCCGAACACCCTTTGCCAAGGTCGATGGAGCGCTTTCGAGCTTTGACGCGATCGCGCTTTCGGTTCCGGTCGTGAAGGCGATGACCGCGCAACTCGGCGGCGGGGAACCCGACTTCGTGATCTGGGGTTGCGTGGCTCCCAATCTGACCTGGAGCAACATCGCACGCGAGGTGCTGATGGAAGCCGGCGTGCCCGCGACGATCCCGGCGTTTTCGACAATCATGGCCTGTTCGACCAGCATGATCGGCGCCTTCGAGGCCGCCGGAATGCTCGACGACAGCACCCGCACATTGGCGCTGGTCGGTGGTGTTGAAAGCATGAGCCATATACAGCTCGGCCTGGGACTGAAGCTTTCGGACTGGGTACGCGGATTCCAGAGTGCACGGTCGCTCGGCCAAAAGTTCTCGCACGCCGTGGATTTGAAGTTCCGTGACGTCAAGCTGTACATCCCGTCGGTCACCAACCGCGCAACCGGCCTGAGCATGGGCGAGCACACGGAGATCACGGCAAAGGAATGGGGCATCCCGCGCGAGGGACAGGATCGGCTCGCCCTGGAAAGTCACCAGCGTGCGATCGCGGGTTGGGAGCGTGGCTTCTTCGACGACCTCGTTTTGCCGCTTGGCCGAACAAGGAGCGACGGCATTCCACGCAAGGACACCTCGCTCGAGAAACTGTCCCGCCTGCCGCCTGTTTTCGATCGCTCCAGCGGCAAGGGCACGCTGAGCGCCGGCAATTCCTCACCGCTGACCGATGGCGCAGCCGCCGTCTGGGTTGGCTCCCGCAAAGGGGTGGACAGGCTGCCGTCGTCGGTTGCGCGCGTACGGCTGATCGATTGGGAAATCGCCGCGGTGGACTTTCGCGTCGAGGGGCTGCTGATGGCACCCGCTTTTGCGATTCCGCGCTTGCTCGCCCGGCACGGATTGACGTATGAGGACATCGCGCTGTGGGAAATTCACGAGGCGTTCGCAGCCCAGGTCCTTTTCCACTTCAAGGCGCTGGAGGACAAGGCGGTTCTGCGTGACAAGGTTCGCGTGGATGCGACGTTCGGGGTGTTCCCTCGCGAGCGCGTCAATCCGAACGGTGGAAGCGTAGCTATCGGTCACCCGTTTGGCGCGACCGGCGCACGCATTCTGAGCCAGGCAGTGAAGGAACTTGCCGCGCGACCCGCGGGCAGTCGCGCGATCGTCAGCATCTGTGCCGACGGCGGTCAGGGCAGCGTGGCCTTGCTGGAGGCCGCTTAATCCACGTGTGGGTCGACGCCTTCGAGCGTGTGATGCTGCTCAATGACCATGAGCGGCATTTGTCTTCTTCGTTTGCTCGATGAATTTCGCGGCCACTCCCCGGTCTCCCAGACTCGAGTACTCGGCTGCCCAGCGATCGAATGCCGCCAGCCCGTCGCAGTCCCAACGAGCTTTCTTCTCGTTTTCCAACCGAGCTGCTGGCAGGGCCGATTGATACTCCGTCCTCTGCTTGCGAAGGGCGCTGACCTGGTCCGGCGGCCAACCTGCCGCTTCGGCAAGCCTGACTCCCGTCGAGAAGCCGATCATGGTCCGGTCCTGGAGAAGCACATTGGCCAGGCTGGTGCAGGCGCTCGCACGAGTTGCGTCGTCCGCGGACGGCTTGCGGCAGAAATTGAGAAACGACGTGTACTGGATCATCGGCAGCCCCATCTGCATCCCCATCAGAACGTCCGCAAGCGCCCAACCGGTCTGCGGCGCCTGGTTCCGCAATCCCGGCCATTGCAGCATTCCGGCCAGATCCGGAAGGTATGCGTCGAAGCGCTTGGCCGCGGAGGCTCGGATCACCGCCTGGTTGCGCGCGGCTTCATCGCCTCCCCCGGGGCGGGCTGCCGCGGCATTGGCCAAGAGCAGCGATGGCACGCCGTTGTCGGGCTCCACTTGTGCCCACTGCTCGGCGGACAGCAATTCGCACGCCCCGCCGCCGGTGTATCCGCAAGACAGAAATGCGAGCGCATATACCTGTGGGTCGCGGCTGCCCGAAGCCAGCTTCACCAGCGCGTCTTTCGACCCGAGCATGTACAGGCCCAAAGCAGCCTCGCGCGGATCCTCGCTGGCCGCGAGCCTTTTCTCCAAGCCAGCCAGGGCCTTGTCTGCCTGTTTTGCGGCCTCGTCGTGAATAACGTCGGCTTCGCTTTTCTTGATCCGCCCATAGCCGCACAAATCCGTTTCATCATCGGCGGGCTCCCGGAGGGGAGCAATCGCCAAGTGCGCCGTTTCCCGCTTTGCCGGGGTGGTCGGCGAAGCAGTTGTCGGCGCCTGCGGTGCATGCACCACGAATAGAAAGTAGGCCAAACCGCCGACCACAAGCGCCATGATGGCCGACAAGATAAGCAAGCCTTTGTTTACCATCGAGTCCGTGCCAATGGCTTACGTTCGGTGTTTTGCTCCGCGGAAAAGGGATCCTTCGTCCTGGTCACGTCCACACAACTCGAACGCCTGATCGAGCGGGCCGCCGAACTGATCGGGCGCGCCGATGCGATCGTCATCACCTCCGGTGCCGGCATGGGTGTCGATTCCGGATTGCCCGATTTTCGCGGGACGGAGGGTTTGTGGGGGGCGTATCCGGCCCTCGGGCAGGCCAAGTTGCGCTTCGTCCAGATCGCGGCGCCCGAGCAGTTCTCCGCGCGCCCTGCCCTCGCCTGGGGCTTCTATGGGCACCGTCTGCAGATGTACCGCCGCACCGAACCGCATGCCGGATTCCGCGTCCTGCAATCGTGGGCTGCAGCCAAGCCGCATGGCGCTTTTGCCGTCACGTCGAATGTCGACGGCCAGTTCCAGAAGGCAGGTTTCAGCGATGCTCGCGTATGCGAGATCCACGGTTCCATCCATCACCTGCAGTGCCTGGAGCCCTGCCGCCAGGAGCTCTGGTCGGCCGAAGGCTTCGACCCGGTCATCGATGAAGTCCACTGTCTGCTGGTCTCGGAGGCGCCGCAATGCCCTCATTGCGGCAAGCTCGCACGCCCGAACGTTTTGATGTTCGGCGATCATCGATGGGTGCAGCAGCGATCGGCGGACCAGCACGCGGCATTCGATGCCTGGCTTGCTCGAGTCGAGCACCCGGTTGTGATCGAGTGTGGTGCCGGCACCGCGCTTCCGACGATCCGGCAGTTCGGCCATCGGCTGGCACTCCATCGCAAGGCTGCGCTGATCCGTATCAACCCGCGCGAAGCGGAATTGCAGCTGACCGGGGTCGCGCTGCCGCTGAGCGCACGGGAAGCGTTGGAGCGGATCGACGCTCACCTGTAGGTGACAGCGCCGAATTCGAGCCAGATCCGGTCTAGCGCCGAGGCGACGGGTCGTCAGCCTTGTCGGCTGCGAGGCGGGGCGACGGTGCCGCGCGCCTCGCCCAGACCGATCCGAGCTGCGCCGGTACGCTCGCACCACGCTCGCAGCACGATCGAGTCGCCGTCCTCGAGGAAGGTTCGCGATTCCCCGGCGGGCAGCGCGATCGGCGTCTTGCCCCCGGCGGTCAATTCGAGCAGCGATCCCACCTGCTCCGGCGTGGGCCCCGACTGGGTACCGGTTCCAAGCAGATCGCCCGGCCGCAGATTGCAGCCGTTGATCGTGTGGTGCGCGACCATCTGGGCGAAGGTCCAATACGCGTGCCGGAAGCTCGAACGCGACAGCAGCGCCGATTGGCGCCGCCCGGCGCGCATCACCGCCGTCTCGATCCACGCCTCGAGCTGGATATCGAAGGCGCCTTCGGCGCGGTTCACGGCCGAATCCAGATAGGGCAGCGGCTGCGGGTCGCCGGCCGCGCGAATCCATTGGGTGCGATACGGCGCGAGCGCTTCGAGCGTGACGACCCAGGGCGAAATCGTCGTCGCGAAGTTCTTCGACAGGAAAGGCCCGAGCGGCTGGTATTCCCACGACTGCACGTCGCGCGCGGACCAGTCGTTCAGCAGCGTAACCCCGAAGACATGGCCCTCGGCGTCATCGATGGCGATCGACTGCCCCGCTGCGTTGCCGGTGCCGATGAATACGCCAAGCTCCAGCTCGTAATCGAGCCGTGCGCTCGGCCGAACGGTCGGGGCAGTTTCGCCCGCAACCAGCACTTGTCCGTGGGGACGTGCGAAGACCTGGCCCGATACGCCGATCGACGATGTGCGGCCGTGATAGCCGATCGGCACCCACTTGTAATTCGGCAGCAGCGGATTGTCCGGCCGGAACAGCTTTCCGACGTTGGTGGCGTGATGGATCGACGTGTAGAAGTCCGTGTAGTCGCCGATTTCCGCCGGCAACGCGTGCTCCACCGCAGATTGGGCAACGAGCCTCGAGCGGATTTCGCCCGTGCCGACCGCTCCATGGCGCAATGCGCGCGACAGCGCCAGGCGAAGGCCCGACCAGGCCGCCGGGCCGAGAGCCATCAGGCCGTTCAGTGCCGGCTGCGAACAGGCGGCCGCCGCCTGGGCGGCGTGGCTGCCTGGTTGCGCTTCGGCAAGAACGCCCGCCGCGAACGCGGCGGCAACGTCGAGCACCTGGTCGCCGATCGCCACGCCGATTCGGAAAGGCTCGCCGGTGCCGGCACGCCGGAACGCCGCGAACGGCAGGTTCTGAACCGGAAAGTCGGCATCCGCAGAGTTCGCCGACTCGACCCAGCTGCGCAGTGCCGGGTCGTGCGTCTCGTTCAGCCGCGCCATGCCGCTCGTGCCTTCAAGGACGGCCCGGATCGAAATTCGACTGCAGGCCCTGCCAGCATCGGAAGTACTCGGATTGCAGCTGCGGCGATTCGAGCGCGAATTTCGTCGGACGTATCACGTGGCGCGTCTCGAACATGAACGCCATCGTGTCGCGGATGTAGTCGGGCTTGCTCGTGTCGGCGCGCGCTGCTTTCTCGAAAGTCTCCGCATCCGGTCCGTGCCCGGACATGCAGTTATGCAGGCTCGCACCGCCGGGAGCGAAGCCTTGCGCCTTGGCGTCGTACGTGCCGTGCACCAGCCCCATGAACTCGCTGGCGACATTCCGATGGAACCATGGCGGCCGGAACGTGTGCTGCATCACCAGCACGCGCGGCGGAAATATCACGAAATCGATCGAATCGACCCCGGGAGTATCGCTCGCCGACTGCAGCACAAGGAAGATCGACGGATCCGGATGGTCGTAACTGATCGATCCGATCACATTGAAGCGGCGCGGGTCGTACTTGTACGGCGCGCAGTTGCCATGCCAGGCGACCACGTCCAGCGGCGAGTGATCCATCCCGGCCGACCACAGATGGCCCATGAATTTCGCGACCAGCTCATATTCGCCGTTGCGGTCCTCGTACCACGCCACCGGCGTCTGGAAGTCGCGCGCGTTGGCCAGGCCGTTGGAACCGATCACGCCAAGGTCGGGCAGACGAAAGGGGGAGCCGAAGTTCTCGCAGACGTAGCCGCGCGCGGCGGAGTCGAGCAGCTCGACCCGGAAGCGAACGCCGCGCGGAATCACGACGATCTCCTGCGGCTCCACCTCTATCAGACCGAATTCAGTTGCGAAACGCAGCCGCCCCTGCTGTGGCACGATCAGCAGCTCGCCGTCGGCGTCGTAGAACGCGCGGTCCGTCATCGAGCGGTTGGCCGCGTACAGGTGGATCCCGGCACCGCTTTGCACGTTGGGACTGCCGTTGCCGGCCATCGTCGTCAGGCCCTGAACGAAGTCGGTTGGTTGCGCCGGGATCGGCAGTGGATCCCAGCGCAGCTGGTCCGGCGGCGTCGCAACCTGGCCGAAGTCGCTGGTGAGGCGCCCGTTTTCGAGGCGCCGGAATGGCCGGTGGTGCACGGCGGGCCGGATGCGGTACAGCCACGACCGGCGATTGGCGTGGCGCGGCGCCGTGAACGCCGTACCCGACAGCTGCTCGGCGTACAGGCCATAGGGGCATCTTTGCGGCGAGTTCTGGCCGACGGGCAGCGCACCGGGCAGCGCTTCGGTGGCGAACTCGCTTGCAAAGCCGGACTGGTATCGCAGCGACCCTGTCGATTCGGCCGCCTTCGCCGGCCGGGTGGCGGACTTGGTCGTCATCGCATCTTCCTCACCATGGGGCGCGAATGCAACATGGTACCGGGGCACCGCCTCCAAGCCGACACTGTCGGGCCGGCATATCAAAATCCGTCTTGGGGAGTGCCAGCGCGGGCAGTACCGCCGCGGCCGAATTGCTTGCGTGATCGACATGAGACAGCAAGGAGAGAGTTATGGCCCGTAACGATCCGCTGCGCAACTTCCGCTTCCTTGTCGAAATCGGCGGCTTGCCCGACATCGCCTTCAGCGAGGTGTCGATCGGGTCGATCACGATCGACGTGATCGAGTACCGCGCAGGCAGCGAACCAACGCACGTGCGCAAGTTGCCCGGCCTGACACGCTACGGCGATGTGACGCTGCGCCGCGGCATCGTCTGTTCGGGAGTCGCCGGCGCGCTCGATCTGTACCAATGGATCAGCGAGGTGGTGGCGGGCAACATGGGGACGGCGCGCCGAACCGTGACGATCGTCGTGCTCGACGAGGGCGGGAATGAATGCGCCCGCTTCAAGGTGCTCAACGCGTGGCCGATGAAGTACCACGTGAGTGATCTGGATGGGCGAGGCCACGAGGTACTGATCGAGTCGCTCGAGCTCGCCAACGAAGGTATCGAACGGGCGTAATGGGCTCGCACGCCGACTCCCAACCCACCAGCTTCCGACGATGAGCGGCGATTCGCGCGATCCGTTCGTCGGCGCCAGGTTCCGCGTCGAGATCGAGGGACTGTCCGCGAGCAGCGCTTTGGGCGTCGTGCTCCCGGAATCGCGTCTGCTCCGGCGCGGCGATGTCGAGTCCGTGCAGTACGGCGCCCTGATCGTGCAACGGGGCCTGACCGACAACACCGAGTGGTACGCGTGGTGGGACTCCGCCCGCCGTTCCGCGAACCCCAGCCCCAGGACCGTGGATGTCGTTCTGATGGACTCCCGCGGCCAACCCGCTTGGCGCTGGACCTTCGCTGGCGCGGAACCCGTGGCCTACCGTCTTTCGGATCTGAATGCAACGTCGGCCGAGCCGCTCATCGAGACGCTGGAACTGTCGGCCGCCTCGTTTGACGCGGTCTGCCTGCTGCCTGTTTGACCGCGGCAAGCGCACGTCCCTACACTCTTTCACTGACGACTCATGTGCGACAGGCCTCCAGGGGGCGATCGATGGCTGCATCCGCGCGGCTGGAAGACTTCCCGCTGCGTTCGTACGACAAGCTGCGCTACGGGGATACCGACCGGCAGGGGCACATCAACAACTCGGTGTTCACCACGCTGCTGGAGACCGGCCGGGTGGAGCTTGCATACCGGGACGGCAAGCCGCTGATGGACCCCGGCTGCTCGTTCGTGATCGCACGCCTCGAGCTGGACTTCGTCGCCGAGATCCACTGGCCCGGTCGCGTCGACATCGGTACGCGCGTGCAATCGATCGGGCGCAGCTCCCTGCGGTTGGAGCAGGCGCTGTTCCAGGACGGGCGCCTGGTGGGGCACGCGCAAAGCGTGCTGGTGCAGGTCAACGACGAGACGCGCAAGTCACAGCCGTTTTCCGCAGCCGCCGTGGATGGTTTGAAGCGTTTCAGCGCAGGCTCGCCGCCGGCGCAGGCGACGGCTCATTCTTCCCCGACTGGAAAGGCGCCGACGCCCTTCTCGATGCGCAAGGCGACGCTCGACGACCGCGGCGCCCTGGAAAACCTGATCGCCCGCTCGGCGCGCGCCCTCACACTGGGCGCGTACACGCCGCGCCAGGTCGAGACGGCGCTGCGCGCCGCATTCGGCGTTGATACGCAACTGATCCGCGATGGCACGTACCTGGTGGCCGAGGCCGACGGCGCCATCGTCGGCTGCGGCGGCTGGAGCAGGCGCCGCACCCTGTTCGGCGGCGACGCGCAGGCGCATCGCGACGCGGCTGAACTGAACCCGGCGCGCGAGGCGGCGAAGATCCGCGCCTTCTTCATCGACCCGGCGTGGGCGCGCAAGGGAATCGGCCGCGCGCTGCTGGAGCGTTCCGAGGCCGAAGCGCGCACAAGCGGGTTTCGTCGTTTCGAGCTGATGGCGATGCTGTCCGGCGTCGATTTCTACCGCTCGCAGGGATACGAGGCGGGCGCACCGGTGCAGTACCAGCTGGAGCCGGGACTGAGCATCGAGTTCCTGCCGATGAGCAAGAGTGCCTGAGTGCCCGACGCCGCGCTCAAGCGGATCAAGGCCAGTCTTCTGGACGTGGCCTACCGGGAGGACGGAAAACCAGAGGCCTCGCCGGTGTTCCTGCTGCACGGCTTTCCCTATGACGTGCATGCGTACGACGAAGTCGCGCCGATCCTGGCAGCGTCCGGCTGCCGCGTGATCACGCCATATTTGCGGGGTTTCGGCCCGACGCAGTTCCTGTCCGAGCAGACTCCGCGATCCGGGCAGCAGGCCGCGCTTGGATTCGACCTGCTGGCACTGATGGACGCGTTGCAGATCGAGCGCGCGGTCGTCGCTGGATACGACTGGGGCGGTCGCGCCGCGTGCGTCGTCGCCGCGCTCTGGCCGCAGCGCGTGCGCGCGCTGGTGTCGTGCGGCAACGACGGCTACAACATCCACGACATCGCCGCATCGATGCAGCCGCAGGCGCCGGAGTACGAGCTGCGCTACTGGTACCAGTTCTATTTCCATTCGGAGCGCGGCCGCAACGGTCTGACACGCAACCGCCGTGAGCTGTGCAAACTGCTGTGGAAACTGTGGTCGCCGAACTGGCAGTTCGACGACGCCAGCTACGAGCGAACGGCCGCCTCTTTCGACAACCCGGATTTCGTCGAAGTCGTGATCCATTCGTACCGGCACCGCTATGGACTCGTTGCGGGGGATGCTGCGCTCGAGCAGATCGAGCAGCGCCTGGCAGCCCAGCCTGCCATCACGGTTCCAACCGTCGCGCTGCACGGGCAGGCCAACTCGGTGCTGCCCGCCGGCGGCAGCGAACTGACCGCGCAGCGCTTCACCGGTTCGTACCGGCGCCAGGTGATTCCCGTGATCGGCCACAACGTGCCGCAGGAAACGCCGCAACGCTTCGCAGAGGCGATCCTGTCGCTGATGTGATTGCAGGCGAATCGCGGCTCAAATCGATTCATCGGCGCGCGCGCCAAATCTGATATGATTCGCCCTAGCGGCAATTGACCAGCGCCCGCCGTCTCCCGATGGCCGGCTATTGCCGCGGTCAATCCCGACCTGTTTTACCCACACCGTTCGTCTGCAATTTGCTGGTCGATGAACGCCGCGCTTCCCGATGGGAACGCCGGCAGACCAACCCTAGAAGGTTTTGACAAATGTCTTTTGCAAGCCTCGGCTTGTCCGATGCGCTGTTGCGCGCGGTCGCCGACGCCGGCTACGAACAGCCGACCCCGATCCAACTACAAGCCATTCCCGCCGTGCTCGCGGGCGGCGACCTGCTCGCCGGCGCACAAACCGGCACCGGCAAGACCGCCGGCTTCGTGCTGCCGATCCTGCAGCGCCTGTCGAGCTCTGCGCCAACGGCCTCGCGCCGCTCAATTCGCGTACTGGTGCTCACGCCGACGCGCGAACTGGCGGCCCAGGTCGAGGAAAGCGTTCGCATCTATGGCAAGTATCTGAATCTGACCTCCACCGTCGTCTTTGGCGGTGTCGGTTTCGCTCCCCAGGTTGAGGCACTGGCGCGCGCGCCGGACATCCTGGTGGCTACGCCCGGCCGCCTGCTCGACCATCACGGCAACCGTACCGTCGACCTTTCCGGCGTGCAGACGCTGGTGCTGGACGAAGCCGATCGGATGCTCGACATGGGTTTCATCCCCGACATCCGCCGCATCCTCGGTCTGCTGCCGAAGAAGCGGCAGAACCTGCTGTTTTCCGCGACCTTTTCCAACGAGATCCGCGAGCTCGCCAAAGGACTGTTGCACGCGCCGGCGCAGATCCAGGTCACTCCTCCCAATTCGACCGTCGACACGATCCGGCAGACCGTCCATCCGGTCGACTCGGGACGCAAGGCCGAATTGCTGGCGCACCTCGTCGCACAGCACCAGTGGTTCCAGGTGCTGGTGTTCACGCGTACCAAACACGGAGCGAACCGTCTGTCCGAGCAGTTGTGCAAGAAGGGAATCGCAGCGCTCGCGATCCACGGCAACAAGAGCCAGGGCGCGCGCACCCGTGCGCTGGCGGAGTTCAAGAGCGGCAGGCTACAGGTGCTGGTCGCCACCGATCTGGCCGCGCGTGGCCTGGACATCGAACAGTTGCCGCACGTCGTCAATTTCGACATGCCGAACGTGCCGGAGGACTACGTGCACCGGATCGGCCGAACCGGCCGGGCCGGTGCGAGCGGGGAAGCCATTTCGTTCGTCAGCCCCGACGAAATGGACTACCTGCGCGACATCGAACGGCTGACGCGGCGCTCGATCCCGCGCGTCGTGGTGGCCGGATTCGAAGCCGGATCTCGCCGCCCCGCGCCGGATTCGGCCGGAACAGCGGGTTCAACCGCCGCCCGGCCTCGCACGATGAGCTCGCAGAGTTCGCACGGTTCGCACACTTCGCACGCTTCGCCCGCGCGCAAGAAGGCTGGCGTGACCCGTCCGCATGGTTCGCCCGCTCGCAAGCAGACCGGTGTGACCGGTTCGCATGGTTCGAACGGTTCGCACGGTTCGCACGGTTCGCACGCTTCGCACGCTTCGCCCGCTCGCAAGCAGGCCGCTCCTAAGCGGTCGTCCCATTCGAAACCTCTGCAGCCGTCGCGCCGGGGCGATGTTTCGGACCCTCTGGTGCGATCGAACCTGCCGCCAGGTTGGACAATGGCCCCAGCCCGCCGCGGCCGCTGAGCCGTCCATTGAGTAGCCGATCCGATCGAGTTACAAATGGAATCACCATTGTGGGAGCCGAGGTCATCTGGCCCGGCGCCCGAGCGTTCAAGTGGATAACGCCGGCTGACAATCGCCGGAGGTTGTCGAAGCAGGAAGCATCGAGAGGGGATTCATGTACAGCAGGCTGTCGTTCGCCCTGGCGCTGTTGACCGCCGGCTGCGTGGTGTATCAGCAGCCGCCTCCGACCTATACCCTGCCGCCGGCGCCACCGCCTCCGGCCGCTTATCAGCCGCCACCACCGGCTCCAGCGCAGGAGGAAGCCGCGCCGAGCGATTACGAGCCGGAGCCACCCGCCCCGGTCGTCAGCGTTTACGTGGATCCGCCGATCGATGAACCGCCGCCGATCGCAGTTCCGTGGGCACCTCCTCCAATGCTGGTGGAAGAACCACCTCCGCCGCCATTGATCGGCGCAATGTGGATCGGCGGGTTCTGGGCATGGCAGGGCATGTGGGTGTGGAACTACGGCCGCTGGGCCGAACCGCCGCGCCCCGACTACGTGTGGGTTCAGCCGTATTACGAAAATCGCCGCGGCATCGTCGTGTTCGTTACCGGACACTGGGGCCGCACCGGAGTGGTCTTCGTGCCACCGCCTCCGGGCTTGGTGATCGAATTGGAGCGGCCGCGGCACGATGCGATCGCCGGACCGCGGTGCATCGGTCCCGATGGCGTGTTCGTGCCGCCGCCGCCGGGCTCGCGCCACGGGATCATCGTGCCGGCCCCGATTGGTACTGCGCCCGCAGTGGTGACGAGCGCGCCACCCGTCGTCAACGTCGGCATGCACATCACCAACAACGTCAACAGCAACAACACGAACGTCGTCAACAACGTCACGAACGTCACCAACGTGACGAACGTGACCAACATCACGAACGTCACGATCGTGGCGCCGGCGACCGCAACCGCGAACCGGCAGGCTGTGAACGCAATCGTCCCGGCGCAGGCGCACCTGGCGGCAGCTCTGGCACCTGTGGTGAAGGTCGCGGCGCCGCCGCCGCAGCAGCGCGAAGCGGTTCCCGCCTTCGAACGCGGCCGAGCGCCAGCTTCGTTGCCGCCGCCGCAGACTGTTCACGCGGTAGTGCAGCCGCGAGAGCGCGAAAGGCCCGTTCCCCCGGCGCCCCCCGTAGCGCCGATGCCGGCGCCGATCGCGCCAGTCGCACGGCCACCTGCTCCACCCGCACCGCCTGCTGCCGAGCCTCACGCTCCCAACGCTGGCGAGCAGTTCCAGTTCCAGCGGCAGGGTCAGGAGCGCGGCCCCGAGACGACGCAACCGTCACCCGAAGTGCACGCCCCGTCGCGCGCGAACGAAACCGCGCCGATCGAGGGAGCGCGCAGCACCGGAGCAGCGAAACCGGCACAGGCCCCGGGCACTGCCGCACCTGCCCGCAATGCCGCCGGCACCAAGCCGGCGCCGAAGCCGAAGAAACCGAACGCGCAGGCACCTGCTGCCGCAGGCAAACCGAAGCCTGCCCCAGCGCAGGGGGAGGCCAAGCGTAATGCCGGCAATGCCGGCGCGGAGCAGAAGCAGAGCGAGAAAGCCAAGGAAGGTGAAAAGGAAGGCGGACACGGCGAGCACTAAATGAAGGCGGCGGCCCGGGCGGAGTTGAAGACGACGTCGACGACGCGCCGCGGTCGCGCTATCCGCGCGATTCTTGGCTGCGCGATGCACAAAGGGTAATTGTGGACAGCCCGGTGCGCATCGCGTATGCTCCGCGCCGCAATCGTTAAGGCTTCGTTCAACCCTCTGATCGCTGCGCAGGCCACAAACCTTCGGCCAGCGGCTCCGTTCCCTCGGTAAACGTACTTGACGCTCGCACGTCCCGGCACGTGCCGGGATGCAACCTACCCATTTTTTCGGCAACAAGGACAGCAAACAGATGGCACAAGGTACGGTCAAGTGGTTCAACGAGGCCAAGGGCTTCGGCTTCATCACGCCGGAAGACGGCGGTAAGGATCTGTTCGCGCATTTCTCGCAGATCCAGGGCAACGGCTTCAAGACACTGCAGGAAGGGCAACGCGTAGAGTTCACGGTCGCGCCGGGCACCAAGGGCCCGCAGGCCACCCAGATCCGGGTAATCTGAAAGCCCGCTCCGCCGCGCACGTCAGCCCCGAAGCGATATAGTTGCGGCGGAGTGCCTCCCCGGCGCCGCGGGCCAGTACGGCGCCGCGCGGCACTGGGGGCGGCGGATGGACAGCGAGTCGGAAGCCGGCGAGCAGCGCACATCGGCGCGGGTCGTAGTGGTCGACGACGATCCGCTGTCCACCGCGATACAGGCACACCTGCTCTCCCTGCTGGGGCATCGGGCGAGCGTCGAAACCGAACCCGGACGGGCGATCGAGCGCGCTCTCTCCGGCGAGTTCGATCTGATCCTGCTGGACCTCGGGATGCCCGGCCTGAACGGGTTCGAGGCCTTGCGTCGGCTGCGTCAGCGCGAAGCTGCCATGCAGCGCCCGCCGATACCGGTCATCGCCGTCACCGGATACACGTCCGAGGCTGACCGAGTCCGTTGCCTGATGGCCGGCTTCGCTGACCACGTCAGCAAGCCGATTCACGCTGACAAATACGAGACGGCGCTGCGGCGCGCATTGAGCGCGGGTCCGCCTGTGCCCCCTGCATCGGAGCAATCCGACGCGGAGCGACTGCGAGCGACGATCCGGCGCCTGGAGGAGGCGCCCACCGAGCGCGGCTTCGGCCCGACCGTCCCGGAATCGGTCGCGCTGCGGTCGCAGCAGTTGATCGAATCGATGCGGATCGCGCTGACCGAGCACGACGCCGAGCAGCTCGCATGCGGTGCGCGCGCGATGCGATCGGCGGCCGACTTCCTCGGCGTCCATCAGCTCGCCGCGATGTGCGCACAGCTCGAACACCTGCTAATGCAGCACCAGTGGGGCGCGGTCGAGGCGATCCTGTATGAAATCGAGCACTGGAACCAGGCGGTCCTGACCATGCTGTTCGAGTCGGCCCGATGAGGGCGCCGGGCGCTGCGCACGACGGTGCTACATGAGTGGTCCGGCTCGAACCGGGCAGACGGGAGCCCGCCGCCCGGTGCTCCGGACCGACTACCGGCCGCCCCCCTTCCAAATCGACGAAGTCGAGCTGCGCTTCGACCTGAATCTGGCGTCGACCGAAGTGCAGGCGCAGCTTCATATGCGGCGTGCCGCGCATTCGACTGCGCCGCTGCGCCTCGAGGGCGAGCGGCTGCAGCTTGTCGCAGTGCGGCTGAACGGGCGCGAGCTGCCGCAGGAGGAGTTCCAGGCCGACGAAACGGGACTCACCGTTGGCGCCGTACTGGCCGATTCATTCGTGCTGACGATTGTCACGCGGCTGCAACCGTCGGCAAATTCCGAGTTGCTCGGCCTGTACGCGTCCTCCGGAATGTTGCTCACGCAGTGCGAGGCGCAGGGCTTTCGCAGGATCACCTACTTCCTGGATCGTCCCGACGTATTGTCGCGCTACCGCGTGCACCTGCGCGCGGACCGGGCCCGCTTCCCGGCGCTGCTGTCGAACGGCAACCTGGTCGAGCAGGGCAACCTGGCCGACGGCCGGCACTTCGCCATCTGGGAGGACCCGCATCCGAAACCGAGCTACCTGTTCGCGCTGGTGGCGGGCCAACTGCAATGTCTCGAGTCCGTGTTCCACTCGCGCTCCGGCCGCACGGCCCGCCTGCAGCTGTGGGCAGCCGCTCCGGATCTGCCGCGACTGGAACACGCGCTGCGGAGCCTGGAGCGGGCCATCCAATGGGACGAACGACGCTTTGGGCTGCTGCTGGACCTGGACCGTTACATGATCGTCGCGGTGCGGGACTTCAATTTCGGCGCAATGGAGAACAAGGGACTGAACCTGTTCAGCACGCGTTATGTTCTGGCCGACGCGTCGATCGCGACCGACGCTGATTACGCCGAAATCGAAGCCGCCGTCGGCCACGAGTACTTCCACAACTGGACCGGCAACCGTGTGACCTGTCGCGACTGGTTCCAGCTGTGTCTGAAGGAAGGCCTGACCGTATGGCGCGAGCAGCAGTTCGTGCACGACATGCTCGAGCAGGATTTCGCCGATCCGGGCCCCGCACAGTCGGCCCGCAGCGTGCCGCGCATCGAAGCGTTCCGCGCGCTGCGGGCAGATCAGTTTCCGGAGGACACCGGCCCGATGGCTCACCCGGTCCGCCCGGATGCGTACCTGGAGATCAACAACTTCTACACGCCGACCGTGTACGGCAAGGGCGCCGAGGTCGTGCGGATGCTGGCCCAGCTTGCGGGCGTGGGGGCGTTCGACCGGGGACTCGTGCAGTTCCTCGCGCGCCACGATGGCGCCGCCATCACTTGCGAGGACCTCGTCGATTCGATCGCTCAGACGAGTGGCCGCGACCTGAGACAGTTCCTGCGCTGGTACGCACAGGCCGGAACGCCGCGCGTAGCGGTGAGTCCCCTGTACGACGCCGACGCCCGTTCGCTCGAGCTTGCGTTCGTGCAAAGCTGCCCCCCGACTCCCGGCCAACCCGACAAGGAAGCCTTCCTGATTCCATTCGCGATCGGGTTGGTAGGCGCCGACGGCACGCAGCTGCCCGTGAGGACGGATCCGGGCGACGCTCAGGGTGAGCTCACCCGAGTGCTGGAGCTGGCTGAACCCGCGCACACGGTGCGCCTGTTCGACGTGCCGCCCGGAGCCGTCCCCTCGCTGCTGCGCGGCTTCTCGGCGCCGGTGATCGTCGAGTATCCGTACAGCGACGCCGAGCTGGCGTTGCTGGCGCAACACGACGCCGACCCGTGCGCGCGCTGGGACGCACTGCAGCGGCTTTTGATCGGCCACCTGTCTGCAGCTGCCGACGCCCTCGAGACTGACGGCACCGTCGGGATCGATCCGCAACTGGTGTCGCTGATCCGGAAAACGCTGCTGGATCGGGCGCTCGCACCTGCCTTCCGCGAGGTCGCGCTTCGGTTGCCGGCCGAATCGATCGTGGCCGAAACGCGGCCGATCATCGTCCCGGAAGCGGTGCGCAGCGCCAGGTTGCGGCTTCAGCACCTGATCGGCAACGAGCTTCATGTGCAATGGGATGCGACCTACCGTTCGATGACCGCGGCCGGACCGTACCGGCCCGACCCGGTATCGGCGGGAGTTCGCGCGCTGAAGAACCTTGCGCTCGAGTACCTGGCAGCGGGAGGCGATCCTTCGACGGTTGAGTTGGCGCGCCAGCAGCTGGCGCACGCCGACAATTTGACCGACCGTCATGCGGCGCTGGCGGTGCTGGTGAACAGCGCATCGGCCGCCAAGGCCGGAATCCTGCTGCAGCTCGCGCGCGACTGGCATGCCGAGCCGCTGCTGATGAACAAGTGGCTGCGCGTGCAGGCGATGGCGATTCGCCAGCCGGGCGAGCCACCGGTGCTGGAGCGTGTTCGCACTTTGTTGCGCCACGCTGCCTACAGCGAGCGCGATCCGCAGGCGGTCGACGCGCTCGTCGTGGCATTCTGCACCGACAACGCACCCGAGTTTCATCAGAGCGACGGATCGGGCTACTCGTTCTGGCTCGAGCAGGTCATCCGGCTGGACGGCATCAATCCGATCGTGGCGGCGCGCCTGGCGCGCGCCCTCGATCGCTGGCGCCGCTATCCGCCGGAACGACAGAAGCTGATGCGGCAGGCGCTGCAGGAGGCGGCGGCGCGCCCAGCGCTGTCGGCCGACGTGCGTGAGATCGTCGAGCGCGCATTGGCTGAGTAAGATGCCACCGCCATCTCCGGAGCCCAAGATATGCCCCCGCTGAAGATCCTGATCGCCCAGGGCGGCGGTCCGACCGCGGTCATCAACCAGTCGCTCGCCGGCGTCTGGCTCGCTGCGCACCACAGCCCCGCGATCGACGCCATGTACGGTGCTCGCCACGGCGTGCGGGGGATCCTGAACGAGGATCTGCTCGATCTGACCGACGAGAGCTTCACTCACCTGGAGGCAGTTGCGCGCAGTCCCGGCGCAGCTCTCGGTTCCACGCGCGACAAGCCGGACGCGGCCTACTGCCAGGAGATGTTGAAAGTCCTGAAAGCGCACGGGATCGGCCACTTCTATTACATCGGCGGCAACGATTCGGCCGATACGGTGCGCATCGTCAGCGAGCAGGCGCACGCGACCGGGTACCCGCTGCGGTGCGTCCACATCCCGAAGACGATCGACAATGACCTGGTCGGCAACGACCACACGCCCGGCTTTCCGTCAGCCGCCCGCTTCGTCGTGCAGGCGTTCACCGGCGCGGCGCTCGACAACGAATCGCTGCCCGGCGTATACGTCGCGGTCGTGATGGGCCGCCATGCGGGTTTCCTGACGGCCTCGTCCGCGCTGGCGCGCAAGTACCCTGGGGACGGCCCGCACCTGATCTACCTGCCGGAGCGCGTCTTCGAGCCGGAGCGTTTCGTCGCGGACGTGAAGGCCGTACACGAGCGACTTGGCCGCTGCGTGGTCGCGGTGTCCGAGGGCGTGCACGATGCGGCGGGGGTGCCGATCATCTCGAAGCTCGCCCCTACCACCGAGCGCGATCCGCATGGCAACGTGCAGCTGTCCGGCACCGGCGCCCTGGCCGACGTGTTGTGTGCGCACATTCGCGATCGCCTCGGGATCAAGCGGGTGCGTGGTGAAACGTTCGGCTACCTGCAACGCTCCTTCGCCGGCTGCGTGTCGGACGTCGACCAGCGCGAGGCCTTCGAGGTGGGGGAGCGTGCGGTGCGGTTCGCGCTGTCGGCGGGCCGCGATGGATCGGTCTCGATCAAACGGGTCGGGCAGTACGCGGTCGACTACGAGCTCGCCGCGCTGGAGACGGTCGCCGCCCGCACGCGCGTGATGGAGCAGGATCTGATCGATTCGTCCGGTACCGACGTGACCGACGCCTTCCGCGCCTATCTGCAGCCCTTGCTCGGTTCCGGCGTGCCGGAAGCGCATCGGCTGCGGCCGGCCCCGGTTCCAAAGCGCCTGAAGGCGCGCTGAGCCTGGTGTCCTGAGTCGCGTTGCTCGACGAACTTCCGACGCAAAACACTAGCGCGCAACCTCGGCGATCACCGCATGCTTGACCTGACCGATCACAGTCAGGCCGAATCCGTTTCCCTGCGCCATCTGGCGAAGCGCCGGCAGTTGCTCCGGAACGATCGCAATGTAGACGCGCGCACCCGGCACCAATTGAGCAAGCCGCGCGTCCAACTCGGGCGCCGCTTCGGCGGCGCCGCGCGAATAGAAGCGCAACGAGGCGGGGACCTTGCGGCCCCAGTACCACAATGCGCGCGGCGCACCCGGATCCGCTTGAGCCTGCCGGCGCCATGCCGCCACCGGTGCGGCGAACGAGCTGCCATTGGCGCGCAGCGGCGCCCATCCGATCACGCCGACGCACAACAGCGCCGCCGAAGCGGTCGCAACCGCCGCCACGGTGCGGCGCCACGCAGGCGCCTGCGCGCAGCGCGCCGCCAGCTCGGTCCCCAGCAGCACCGACAGCGGCGTCAACACGGGCATCACGTAGGTCCAGATCAGATTGCGGGCGAACGTGAACACGACCAATGGAGTCAGCACGGCCAGCAGCGCAAACAGGCGAGCGTCGTCGCGGCACCACGTGCGTGCCCGCTCGATCCACGCGTGCCGCGGCCACACCAGCATCAGCGTTGGAATCGTCCACAAGCCGACAGCGCCGACCAAGTAGGCCCAGATCGTCCCGATCACCTCGATGTGCGCGTTGCCGTAGCGGTCGCCGCTCCAGCCAGGCTTCAAGTAGCGCATCACATGCTCGCCGACCAGGAAGTAGTTCAGGAATCCCGGCGTACGCGCTTCGGCCCACGCGTACCAGGGCAGCGCGATCACCGCCCATAGCGCGGTGCCGCCAAGCCAAGGCAGGGCTTGCCAGATCCCGCGCCAGCGCCGACACCATGTCGCCCACAGCGCGGCAGGCAACGCGACGTATAGGAAAGCCACCGGGCCTTTGGCCAGCATTGCGAGGCCCGCAGCGATGAACAGCCCGTAGCGCCAGACGGCCCCGCCGCTGCGCTCGATCACCGCCCGCTGGAACGCGACCATCATCCAGGCCGTACACAGGCCGAGAGAAGGATCGGTCATCACCGCGCCGTAGCCGACGAAGAAAAGCACCGTGGTGGCCAGGATCAGGCACGACAGCAGCGCCGCATCGTCCCGCTCGCTGCCTGACGCGCGCGCCAGTGAGCGTGCCCACAGGGCACACAGCACCAGTACCGCGAAGCCGCACAGCAGCGACGGCAGCCTCAACGCGAACTCGTCGACTCCGAATACGTAGGTGGCTGCCGCGCCCAACCATGCGTACAGCGGCGGCTTGGCCCAGAACGGCGTGCCGGGCGTCTCCTGGGGTGTTACCCAGTTTCCGGTCTCGCGCATCACGCGGGCGATCTCGCCGTAGCGCGCTTCGCTGCTGTCGCCCAGCGGGTAGGTGCCGAGCGTGCCGAGTCGCACGGCAAGCACGATCGCGAGCAGCAGCGCGGACAGCCGGCGCAACGGGCGGCCACCTGCGGCCGTCGCTGGCGGTGATGGCGGCGTACCGGCCGCCACCGTCACGGAACGATCACGCAGGAACCCGTCGTGCGGCGGCCGGTCAGGTCTTCATGGGCCTGCGCGGCCTGTTCGAGGCGATAACGGCGTGTCACTTCGATCCGGATCTTGCCGGCACGGACCAAGTCGAACAACTCCTTGGCGCTTTCCTCGTAGCGGTTGCGCGGCGTCAAGTGGTGGGCCAGGGTCGGCCGCGTGACGAACAGCGAGCCCTTTTGCGACAGGATGCGCAGATCGACGCCGACCACCGCCCCCGAGGCGTTGCCGAAGCTCACCATCAGTCCGCGCGTCTGCAGGCAGTCGAGCGATTGCTCCCAAGTGTCCTTGCCGACGCCGTCGTACACGACCGGAACCTTCTCGCGCCTGGTCAGCTCGAGCACGCGATCGACCACTTTCTCCTTCGTGTAGTCGATCGTCGCCCACGCCCCGTGCTGGCGCGCCAGAGCCGCCTTCTCCGGCGAGCCGACCGTGCCGATCAGCCTGACCCCGAGCGCTCGCGCCCACTGGCAGGCGATCAGGCCAACGCCGCCGGCTGCCGCGTGAAACAGGATCGTCTCTGTGCCCTGCAGGCGGTATGTCTGACGAAACAGGTACTGGACGGTCAGGCCTTTGAGCATCATCCCAGCGGCCTGTTCCAGCCCGATGTTCGATGGCACGCGCACCAGCTTGTCGGCCTCGATCAGGTACGCGCCGCTGTATGACCCGAGCGGACCGCTCGCGTATGCAACGCGGTCGCCCTCCTTCAGCCCCTTGACGCCGGACCCGACCGCCTCGACCTCCCCCGCCCCCTCCACGCCCAGGCCGTGCGGCAGCGGCGCCGGGTACATCCCGGTGCGGTAGTAGATGTCGATGAAATTCAACCCGGCCGCATGCTGCTTCAGCCGCACCTGGTTCGGGCCGGGATCCGGAACGTCGGACTCGACCACGCGCATCACTTCCGGCCCGCCATGGTGTTCGATTCGAATCGACTGGGTCTTCATAGCGCTCCGCTTGCGCCTTCCACAGGCGCCCAGGTCCGCCGAAACGTCCGCGATAATACGCGCAGCCGGCAGCGACCCCGACGGATTGTTGCCGCGCGCTGCCGATGCCGCGCATCTCCGCTTACATCATCGCGTTCAACGAAGCCGACAAGATCGAAGCGGCGTTGCGCAGCGTTCTGTGGGCCGACGAGATCATCGTGGCCGACTCGTTCAGCACCGACGCAACGGTCGAAATCGCACGCCGCTATACCGACCGCGTCATCCAGGTGCCGTTCGAGGGCTTCGGTAAACTGCGCAACCGCGTGCTGCAGGAACTCACCGGCGATTGGGTCTTCAGCCTCGACTCCGACGAGCGCTGCACGGTTGCCGCTGCAGATGAGATCCGTCGCGTTGCAGCCGACCCGGGTGCATGCGACGCATACCTGGTCCCGCGCCGCAACTACGTGTTCGGCCGCTGGATGCGCCATTCCGGCTACTTCCCCGACTACCGGCAACCGCAGCTGTTCCGGCGCGGCCGCCTGCGTTACACCGAGGACGCGGTGCACGAGACGTACGTTCTCGACGGATCGCTCGGCGTGTTGCGCGAACCGATCGCGCAGGTGCCGTTCCGCAACCTCGCGCAAATGCTGTTCAAGATGCAGCGCTACTCCACGCTCGGGGTCGAGCGACTCGAGCAGCGCGCGGTGGCCCCGTCGATGTGGGCTGCGCTGCTGCACGCCTCAGCCTCGTTCCTGCGGCACTACGTATTCAAGCTCGGCGTGCTCGACGGCTGGGCCGGGTTCGTGATCGCGCTCGCCAATTTCGAGGGTACGTTTTACCGCTATGCCAAGCACCTGGAGCAGCAGCGTGGGCTGGTGCGCGAACCGACCCTGCCGCGCAGCTTCCGGGAGTGATCCCGCTGTCCCGTGTCTGCGGAAGGCCGGTCGGCTTAAGGGGTTTGGACAAGAGGCGAAGCGGGGGAATCGGGTGATGCGAGGCAAAGTGCCGGCGCGACGTCGATTTGGACGATGTGCCGGTACCATTTTTGAGCTACGTTGGCGCTTCGGGGACCGATAATCGAAGGCCAAATGGTGTCGCAGGCACTCGCCACCCACACCCAGTCGTACGAGCCTTCGGCGGCGATGCCGGCGGCTCCGCGGCAGATCGCGCGTTTCGAGGTGCGCTCCGAGATCGGGCGCGGCTCCAACGGCGTGGTCTACGCCGCCTACGATCCCGTGCTCGGGCGCGAGGTCGCGATCAAGGCGATCCCGCTCGCCGGCGACAGCCTGGTGCGCCGCCGTGTCGAGACCAACTTCCTCCAGGAAGCCAAGGTGCTGGCGCGACTGAGTCACCCCAGCATCGTCACCGTGTACGACGCCGGCAAGACCGAGTCGGTTGCATACATCGCAATGGAGCGCTTGTACGGAAACGACCTGCACGATTGGCTCGGGTCGCGCAACCGGCTTACGCCGAAGGCGATCGCGTCGATGATGGCGCGCGTCGCCAACGCCGTCCATTACGCGCACCAGCAGGGGCTGATCCATCGGGATCTGAAGCCGAGCAACATCTTCCTGACGCGCGACGGCAAACCAAAGGTGCTGGATTTCGGCGTCGCGCTGACACAGGCGGGCGATCCCTCGCTGAACGCCAGGCGCCAGCTGATCGGAACGCCGAACTACATGTCGCCGGAGCAGACCCACGGCCAGAACCCGGATGCTCGCAGCGACGTGTTTTCGATGGGCGCGATCCTGTACGAGCTGCTGACCGGCCAGCGTGCCTTCGACGGCGGTCAGGTCGAGGAGATCCTCACCAAGGTCGCAACGCAGCCGCCGACTCCGATGTTTCAGCTCAATCCGGACGTGCCCGCGGAGCTGATCGGGATCGTGCATCGGGCTATGGCCAAGGACGCTGGGGAGCGCTATCAGACCGCGGCCGAGATGCGCAACGACCTGCTGGCCGCGGCGCGCGAGGATTTCGGCCGGCGCCCGACGCTGCAGCCGCAGCCGTTGGTGCCGGCAGTGAACCGGCGCAGGGCCCGTCTGGCGATGGTGGCGCTGGCAGCGGCCGTGTCGATCGTGATCCTGGCGCTGGAGCAGCAGCGCGTCCCTGCAGCCACCCAGCAGTCGACGCCATTTTCGAGCGCCGAATCCGAGTCCGACGGCGAGCCGCCCGGCCCCGCCGCCGCCCCGCTCGCTGCCAGAACCAACAGCGGCACCGAAGCGGCACACTCCGCCCCGACTGTGCGGGAGCAGGCGGTGGCGGTGTTGCCGGCGCTGTTGTCCGCCCACACCCGCCGGTCCAGGCCCCAAGCTACACCGGGGGCTTTCCAGGCCGCAGCGCCCACGCCGCCGCCACCCGCGGACGGCTCGGTCACCTTGGGCATCAGCCCGTGGGGAGAAATCGTCGTCGACGGCAGCTCGCGCGGGGTGTCGCCTCCGCTCACGCACCTGACGCTCGCGCCCGGCATTCATACGATCGAAGTGCGCAACGGCTCGGCCCCGCCGTACATTTCGCGCATCGAACTGCAGCCGGCCCAGTCGGTCGAACTGCAGCACCGGTTCTAGTAGCCTGTCGGTTTTGGGAAACCAGGACCGCGGCTCCGATGCCTCGCTCGCTTTCGGCCAACCAGAAGGTCATCGGCCGCTACACGGTCCTGCGCGAGCTGCGACGAGAGCGCCACAGCGTCTCGTACGCGGCGGTCGACCCGGTGATGAACCGCGAGCTGGTGGTCAAGGCGGTGCAGATCGTTTCGCCTGGACCGCCGTTGCGCGCGCAGGCGCGGCGGCAGATCGAGCAGGCGTTCGTGCGTCAAGCGCAGGCGGCCGGCCGGCTGCACCATCCGAACATCCTGACCGTGTTCGATGCAGGCCTGGGGCATGAATTCGGCTACCTGGTGATCGAGCGCATCGCCAGCCGCTCGCTGCAGGATCTGCTGGGTTCGGGTGTCAAGTTCACGGACCTGCAGTGCGCCGGCATCGGCGCGCGCGTGGCCGACGCGCTGCAGTACGCCCACGGCCAGGGGGTTTCGCACGGACAGCTGGGCCCACAACACGTGTACATACAGGCCGACGGTTCGCCCAAGGTGAGCGGGTTCGGTGGCTGGATCGACGCCGGGACCGAAGGCGACGAGGCGCTGACCCGCACCGAACAGTTCCTGCCGTATTTCCAGAGCGAAATCACCGACGAAACGCGCCGGCGCGACGTACGCGCCGTCGCCTCGCTGTTGTGCTCGATGATCCAGGCGCGGCCGCACGCCGTCACCGTCGGACCGTCGCCCGACGCTCTTGCGCGCAACACCCGGCCCGGAACGATTCCAGCGTTTTCCGCGCTGCTGTCCGACACGCTCGACCCGACTTCTCCGAGCGCGCCCCAGACGGCCGGTGAACTGCGCGATGCGCTGATCGCGATCGTGCTGTCCGAGCGGTCGGACCGCCCGGTCACCGCGACCCTTGGCGTGGCCCTGTCAGCCTCGCTCGCCGACCGCCCCGGGCCGCTGCCGCCCACCAGCGTTCGAGCGCCCGCGGCCGCGCCCGCCCGCCCTGACAGGGGTGCGCAGGTCCTCGCGCTCCTGAACGAGGCGCTGGAGCCGGTGCGGATCGGGTGGAGCAAGTTCGTGCCTTGGGCGCGCCAGCACCGGCTCGGACTGTCGCTGGTCGCCGCTCTGCCGCTCACTGCTTTTCTTCTGGGTACCTTGCTTGCGCACCTGCGCCCGGGTTCGGCGGGTCGTGCGGAAACAGCTCCCCTTGCGGGCATCGCCGCGCCGCGGTCCGATGCGGGGCCGGTCGCAGCTGGCACACCGGCGACGGCAACGTCGCCCTCGACTGGCGCCGCGGCCTCCGGTACCGTCGTGTTCCGGATCGAGCCATGGGGTGAAATCCTGATCGACAACAAACCGATCGGAGTATCTCCGCCCCTGTTGCAAATTTCTCTGGCTGCCGGTCCACACCAGATCGAAGTGCGGCACGGCGACGACAAGCCATGGATCCAGCGAATCGAGGTCGAACCGGCGATACCAGTACCGGTCGAGCACAGCTTCCGATAGGCGGTGCGCCGCCGTGGCGCGCCGCGCTGCTAGCGGCTTGTGCGGCGGCGCTGTACGGGTGCCAGTCGACACCGCAAACCACGAGCATCGCGCAACTGTACGAACGGCCCGCCGAACGCCAGCTGGTCGATGGTATCCGCTTGTACGACGGCGGCGAATTCGACCACGCCGAGGCCTCGCTGCACGCGGCGATCGAAGCGAAACTCTCCGACCCCCATGATATGGCGGTCGCGTACAAGTACCTCGCCTTCATCGCATGCGCGTTCAACCGCGGAACCGAGTGCGCGCTCGATTTCACGAGCGCCTTCAGCGCGGACCCCGGCTTCCGCCTGAGCGACGCCGAAGTCGGTCACCCACTGTGGGGACCCGTGTACCGCCGCGTCGCGCAGGCGCTCGGCCACCCCGATCACCGCGGAGAGGCGCCGGCCGGCGCGACGAACGGCAGTAGCGCTGCCAAACCCTAGCCGTTGCCAGTGATGGCAGTGGCTTCGATCGTCCGCTCAATCGTGGTGCGATCCGATCAGGTGACCCGAGATCGAGGCCGCGCAGTTCGCCCCGCCCGTGTTCGAACCAGAACCGAGGGAAATCGTGGAATCCGGGTCGGCGTAGATGTGCGTGGTCTGGGTCGTGATCCACTCGGTCGGGTCCAGGACAGTCGGCAAGAACGTGTATTGCGCGAACACGCCACCGACGGTAGTGAACAAGCGGATATCAGACACGGTCGGCGAATTGAGGCAGGCGACAGAAACCTCTTCGATCACGAGGGTTTTTTCGGCCGGGACGTGCGCAGTAAGTGACAGGCCCAACGGCATCGCCCCCACAGCGGAGTACTGCACTGGGGTCGATGGTTCGTCGGAAGCGGCGCGGACCGCTTGCCCAGGGAAGAGGGCGAGCGCGATCGCACAGATCCCGATACCACGAATTTCAACAAGATCCGCTTTCGTCATGGTGCTCTCCTATCGGTTGCAAGCATTGGCGCGACGGCCTACTACAGACGAAACCTATGGGCCGAACCGGACATCGACCGGCGCTCCAGCCCCCGACCTCGGGGCAACTACAATCGCCCGCACCGGAGCCCGCGAGCTCCGACAACCGAGGGAGGCGGCGATGAGTTTTGCAAGCGAGTTCAAGGAATTTGCAATGCGCGGCAACGTGGTCGACCTGGCCGTCGGGGTCGTGATCGGCGCCGCATTCGGCAAGATCGTGTCCGTGCTGGTCGAAGCGGTGATCATGCCGGTCTTCGGAGTGCTGACCGCCGGCAACGATTTCAGCAAGCTCGCTTGGCAGATCGGCCAGAACGCCAAAGGCGAAGCGGTGCTGCTTCGCTACGGCGCGTTCATCCAGTCGATCCTGGACTTCGCGATCATCGCGTTCGTACTGTTCATCGCGATCCGCGGCATCAACCGGCTGAAAAAGCCCGCTGCCGCCGCTCCCCCGCCGCCGCCGCGAGAGGAAGTTCTGCTGCAGGAGATTCGCGACCTGCTGGCGAAGCGATGAGCCCGGGTGTGGCTCCCCCTCTGCCCTAGGGGAGAGGAGGTTGGGGGGTGAGGGGCCGTTCGGGTCTTTTCTACCTAACTAAAAGCCAATACGGGAGCGGCGTGCCAGCCGCTCCTCGCTGATGTCGGCCGCCACCACCTCGTGGCGGCCGTCGATTTTCGCCTCACCGAACGCCGCCAGCATCACGCGCCGCATCTCGCGCGGCTTCAGCCTGGCCAGGCGCTCGAGCACATCTTGGCGCAGATGCTCCGGAAAGAGCCTGCCCCAGCTGTGTTCGGCGCGCAGCTCGTGGTAGACGGCATGCGCGATTCGGCGCGAGCCTTCCTCGTCCGGCGGGTCGATCTCGTAGACGTTCATTCGGTTGAGAATGGGCTCCGGAATCGACGCTGCCTCGTTCGCGGTGGCGACCCAGACAACCTCGGAGGCGTCGATCGGGATTTCGGCGAACTCGTCGATGAACTCGCGCGCGGTTTCCGCTTCCAGCAGCGTGTACAGGCTACCGAGGGGGTCGTATTGGTGATCGCCGCCGGCCTTGTCGATCTCGTCGACGACGATCAGCGGGTTGGCGTAGTCGCCGTTGACCAGCGCCTCGAACACCTTGCCGGGCCGCGAGTTTCTCCACTGCGCCGACGATCCCGACAGGATCCATCCGGCCGTGAGCGAGCTCATTCCCACAAAACAACAGCCGGTGCCAAGCAGCCGCGCCAGGCGCCGCGCGAAATGCGTCTTGCCGATGCCCGGATCGCCCAGCAGCAGCATCGGCTCCAGGTCCAGCGCGTCGTCGCTGGCCAGGCACAGCGCGAGCTGACGCCGGATATCTTGCAGCGGCGCCTCGAAGTTGGGCATCTCCTCGATCAGGCCGTCGATGTCGGGCAGTGCCGAGGGCTTGATCGCGAAACGCTGGCCACCGAACTTGATCATCCTGTGATAGACGGCCCGCAACGCTTCGTTGGCACCGCTGCCCAGGTCCTGCAGCTCGTTCAGCGCCAGTTCGACCCTGGGCACCTGGTAGATGTCCTTGAAACCCGCGATCGAGATCGAGCCTTTGGGCGCCGGCAAGGAAGCGTTTGCGTTCATCGGTAGATCCTCGAGATCCTCGTTGAGGCCTTAACTCTCCAATCGGACGCCACGCGTCCAGCTTAAGTATTGCAAGCGAATTGCCTGCCATCACGATGCAAAAAGTAACATGAGCCAGTCGCCGCGCCTGCCCGCGGCCGTCATGGACGATGCGGCAATCCCGGCGATTAGCACTCAAACCCTCCTGCTACCAACTCGGGCCGAATTCCGGTCCATTTCATCGCATCCCGGCAGCTCGGAACCGGACTGCTAGACTCGCGGCCCCCTAGCTCGCTGACACAAGAGACGAAAGCGGAGCGGTTTTCGACGATGGCCGGCCATTCCAAGTGGGCCAACATCCAGCACCGGAAGAACCGGCAGGACGCCAAACGCGGCCAGCTGTGGACCAAGCTGATCCGCGAGATCACGGTAGCCGCTCGCGACGGCGGCGGCGATCCTGGAATGAATCCGAGGCTGCGCCTGTCGCTGGAGAAGGCCTCTGCCGGCAACGTCCCGAAGGACACGGTCAACAAGGCGATCCAACGCGGCAGCGGACGGCTGGAAGGGGTGAGTTACGAGGAAGTCCGATACGAAGGCTACGGCGTCGGGGGCGCCGCCTTCATCATCGACTGCATGACCGATAACCGCACCCGAACCGTAGCCGAGGTGCGCCATGCGCTGAGCAAGTTCGGCGGCAACCTAGGCACCGACGGCTCGGTCGCATACCAATTCCGGCACTGCGGGCAGTTCGTGTTCGCTCCCGGCACACCCGAGGATCGCGTGATCGAGGTTTGCCTCGATGCCGGCGCCGACGATGTGCAGCGCGCCGAAGACGGATCGATCGAGGTGGTGTGCTCTCCGGCGGATTTCGAAGCGGTGCGCCAGAGCTTCGAACGCGCACACTTGCAGCCGGAGGTGGCGGACATCACGATGAAAGCGCTGAACGAAGTCACGCTCGCGGGGGAGGATGGCCAGAAGATGAAACGGTTGATCGACGCGCTGGAGGACCTGGACGACGTGCAACACGTCTATACCTCTGCCGAGATCGTAGAGTAAGTGAAAGTCCTTGTGGTGGGCGGCGGCGGGCGCGAGCACGCCCTGGCGTGGGCGGTTGCACGCTCGCCGCGCGTGCACCAGGTGTACGTGGCGCCTGGCAACGGTGGGACCGCAAACGACCGGCGCCTTTGCAACGTACCTCTGACCGAAGTGGAGGCGCTCGCCGATTTCGCCGCCTCCGAGGCGATTGACCTGACTGTGGTCGGTCCGGAGGTACCCCTGGCCGCCGGTATCGTCGACACGTTCCGGCGGCGCGGCAGGCGCATCTACGGGCCCACCCGCGCGGCTGCTCAGTTGGAGGCTTCGAAGGATTTCGCCAAAGCATTCATGCAGCGTCATTCGATCCCGACCGCTGCGGCGCGCTCCTTCACCCAGGCGTTCGAGGCTCGCGAATATGTTCGATCGCGCGGCGCACCAATCGTGATCAAGGCCGACGGACTGGCTGCTGGCAAGGGTGTGGTGGTGGCGCAGACGGTGCCACAGGCTCTGGAGGCGATCGACCGGCTGCTGGTGCAGCGCCACCTGGGCACGGCCGGAGCAAAGATCGTGGTGGAGGACTACCTGCCCGGCGAGGAAGCGAGCTTCATCGTGATGGCCGACGGCCGCCACGCGCTCGCGCTGGCCACGTCGCAGGACCACAAGCGCCTGCTCGACGGCGACCAGGGGCCGAACACCGGCGGCATGGGAGCGGTCTCACCGGCCTCGGTGGTGACGCCGCAGCTGCATGCGCGCGTGATGCGGGAGATCATGCTGCCGGCGATCGCCGCCATGAGCGCCGAGGGCCACCCGTATTGCGGCTTTCTGTATGCTGGCCTGATGATCGGACCCGATGGCGAACCGCGTGCGCTGGAATTCAACTGCAGACTGGGCGACCCGGAAACGCAACCCATCCTGATGCGATTGCGCTCCGACCTTGTCGATCTGCTGGAGCACGCGGTCGAAGGCAAGCTGGACCGCATTGAAGCCGACTGGGACCGGCGTGTCGCGCTCGGCGTGGTGGTGGCCGCGCAGGGCTATCCGGAGGCACCACGGCGCGGGGACCCGATCGAGTCGCTGCCGCCCGATACGGACGACTGCATGGTCTTCCATGCGGGAACCCGCCAGCAGCAGGACCGCCTGATCACCGACGGCGGGCGTGTGCTGTGCGTCACCGCGCTCGGCGAGAACGTGGCCAGCGCACGGCGCCGCGCCTACGACGCGGCGTCCGACGTGCGCTTCACCGGCATGCAATTCCGCACCGACATCGGCCAGCGTGCAATGCAACGAGGATCCGCTTGAGATGACATACACGGTTGAACAACACATCGAACTGCGCCGCCTGGTAGACCTCGCCGGCTCGCCCGACGGCAGCTGGCTCGCCGTCGCCGCACAACGGCTGGACCGCGACAAAGCCCGCTACGTGTCGGATCTGTGGAGGGTGCGGCTCGACGGCTCGGAGGCCGTCCAGCTGACGCGCGGCGACAGCCGCGATGCGTCCCCCTGTTTTGCGCGGGACGGCTCGCTCGCCTTCCTGTCGAACCGCCAGCCGAACGGAGCAGCGCCGGACGAGGAAGCCGACAAGCGGATGCAGGTTTGGATGCTGCCGGCATCCGGGGGCGAACCACTGCAGCTGACGGATGAACCGCTCGGAGTGACCGCTTTCCGCTTCGCGCGGGCCGGCGACCGGCTGGTGGCGCTGGCGCCCATACTGCCGGGCGTGCCGCTGGATGGGCAGCGCAAGGCGGGGCTGGATCGGCACAAGAACGGGCCGAGCATGCGCCGCGCGGTGCGCCAGCCTGCGCGCCACTGGGACGAATGGCTCGACGACGGCGCGCAGGCCGAATCGATCCACGTGATTTCGTATCGTGCGAGCCCCGGCAGCCTGGACGGGCGGGTCGACCTGACCCCCCTTGCCACCCGCGAATTCGCGGTGGAACCAGACTTTGACGTCAGCGCCGATGGCAGGTTCGTGGCGATCACTCGCACGACGCCGGGCCGCGACCGCTGCGACGACACGGACGTGCTGCTGATCGATGCCGACAGCGGTGCTGCTCGCGCGCTCGGCGCCGGCAGCGACGCCACATGCCAGTGGCCGCGTTTCGCTCCGGACGGGCGCACCGTATCGGTGGTTCGCACCGTTCGCTCGCAACGCCAGGCGCCGTACCCGCGGCTGGAACTGATCGACGTTGCGAGCGGGGCACGCACGCCTTGCGCGGCCGACTGGGATCGCTGGCCGACACAACCGGAATGGTCGGCCGATGGCCGCACTTTGTTCGCTTGCGCGGACGACCGGGGAACCACACCCGTGTTCGCGATCGATGTGCGCAGCGGACACGTTCGCAGTCTCGCTGGCGCTGGCGCTGCCACGCACGGACATATCGCGGCACTGCCCGACGGCCGCGTGGCAGCGCTGCGCTCGAGCCTGATGCATCCGCCCGAGGCTTTCGTGCTCGACCCGGCGCCGAACGGGCAGGCGCGTACGCTCGCCGCATTGTCTGGATTCGAACCGCCCGACTGGGCGGTGCGCGAGTCGTTCGAGACGGTCTCGACGGATGGCACCCCGATCCAGGCCTTGCTGGTGAAGCCGACCAGCGTTGCCGGCCCGCTGCCGCTGGTAGTGTGGATCCACGGCGGCCCCATGACGATGAGCGGCGATGGCTGGCACTGGCGCTGGAACCCGCTGCTGCTGGTTGCGCAGGGATACGCGGTCGCACTGCCCAACCCGCGCGGCTCGACCGGATTCGGGCAGCAGCTCGTGCAGGGAATCTGGGGCAACGTCTGGGGCGACCAGTGTTACCTCGACCTGATGGCGGTAACCGACGCGCTATGCCGCCGCCCCGACATCGACGCGCGCCGGACCGCGGCGATGGGAGGCTCTTTCGGCGGATACATGACCAATTGGATCGGCACGCAGACCGACCGCTTCCGTTGCCTCGTGTCACATGCCAGCATCGTCAACATGGCCGCATTCAGCGGGGTCGCCGACCATCCGCCTGAGTGGTACCTCGAGATGGGAGGCGAGAATCCGTACCGCGACACCGAGCGGTTCGACCGGTATGCGCCGATCCGCCAGATCACGCGCTGGCGTACGCCCACGCTGATCACCCACGGCGAGCGCGACTACCGCTGCCCGATCGGCGAGGCGCTGACGCTGTTCGAGGCGCTGCAGTACCACGGCGTTCCAAGCGAGCTGGTCGTATTTCCCGACGAAAACCACTGGGTCCTGAACCCGCGCAACATCGTGGCGTGGTACCAGACCCTGCTGGAGTTCACGCAGCGCCACCTGGGCAACGGAGCGCAATGACCGCCGAAGCGATCGACCCGGCGCGCGTTCGCGAATATCTCCTCGGGCTGCAGCAGCGCATCGTCGCCGAGCTCGAGCGGCTCGACGGAGCACGCTTCGCCGAAGACCGCTGGGACAGATCCTCCGACAGCACTTGCGGCAAGGGTGCCCACGCTGCCGACGCAGCTGATGCCCCCGCCGGCGCCAAGCTGGCCGGCTCCGGAATCACCCGGATTCTCGAGCAGGGGCAGCTGTTCGAGCGGGCTGGCGTGGGCTTCTCGCACGTGCGCGGCAACCGGCTTCTGCCCTCGGCCAGCGCCAACCGGCCGCAACTGGCCGGGCGCGGCTTCGAGGTGATGGGGGTGTCGCTCGTTCTGCACCCGCTCAACCCGTACGTTCCGACGGTGCACATGAACGTGCGCTTCTTCGTGGCGCGCGCCACCCACGCTGCCGATGCGTGGTGGTTCGGCGGCGGCATGGACCTGACGCCTTATTACGGTTTCGACGACGACGCGCGCCATTTCCACGCTTGCTGCCGCGACGCGCTGGCACCGTTCGGCTCCGCCTTGCATCCACGCTTCAAGCGCTGGTGCGACGAGTATTTCTTCGTGAAGCACCGCAACGAGCCGCGCGGGATCGGCGGCGTTTTTTTCGACGATTTCAGCGAGCTGGGTTTCGAACGCAGCTTCGCTATGACGCGCTCGGTCGCCGACGCGTTCCTGCTCGCCTACGTTCCGATCGTCGAGCGGCGCCGCGCCGCCGCTTTCGGCGAGCGCGAACGCGAATTCCAGGCATTGCGACGCGGCCGCTACGTTGAATTCAACCTCGTGTACGACCGCGGCACCCTGTTCGGCCTGCAGTCGGGCGGACGCGCCGAATCAATCCTGATGTCGCTGCCGCCTCAGGTCCGCTGGCGCTACGAATTCCAGCCCCAACCAGGCTCGGAAGAGGCTCGCCTGGCCGATTTCCTGCAGCCGCGCGACTGGCTCGCACCGGCCCCTGCGCCGGCTTCATGACCCTGGTGGCACCGATCGGCCTGCTGGGCGGCAGCTTCGACCCGATTCATGCCGGGCACGTTCAGTTGGCGCACGAAGCGATGGAGCAGTTGGGCCTGCAGCGGGTGCTGTTCGTTCCGGCCGGACTTGCGTGGCAGAAGGGCCCTGCGTCCCTTGCTGCGCATCGCGCCAGGATGGTCGAACTCGCAATCGCTGGCGAGCCGCATTTCGTGCTCGACCGGCGCGAGCTCGAGCGGCCCGGGCCCAGCTACACAGTCGAGACGTTGGAGCAGCTGCGCCAGGAAGTCGGCCCGCTCCAGCCGCTGGTGCTGCTGATTGGAGCCGATCAGCTGCAGCAGCTGGACACCTGGCATCGCTGGCAGGACCTGATCGGCCTGGCGCACGTGGCGGTGGTGCAGCGACCCGGTCACGGGCGCGATCCGAATCCGGCCGTCGCCCGATGGTGCCGGCACCACGCCGGCACAGCGGCCGACATTGCGCGGCGCCCGGCCGGCGCCGTGGTGCAGTTTGCGATGAAGCCGGTGGACTGCTCCTCCACCGCAATCCGGGCAGCGCTGCGCGCCGACGCGCCACCCTCTGCGACTGCGGAACAGCTGGCGCTGGCACCGGCGGTCCTGGACTACGCGCGCCGGCATCGGCTGTATTCGTGACGCCATGCAATTGAGCCGGCTGCAGCGTCTCGTGGTCGACGCCCTGGAGGACATCAAAGGTCAGGACATCCGCGTTTTCAACACGACGCATCTGTCGGACCTGTTCGACCGCGTGGTTCTGGTCACGGCCACTTCGAACCGCCAGACCCGCGCGCTCGCTTCCCATGTGGTCGAGAAGGCCAAACAGGCCGGCGCCGCAGTGCTGAGCGTCGAAGGCGAAGACGCGGGCGAGTGGGTTCTGGTGGACCTGGGGGACATCGTCGTGCACATCATGCAACCGGCGATCCGCGCTTATTACGCGCTCGAAGAGATCTGGGGCGGCAAGGCCGTACGCATGCGCCTGGCCTCCGAGAGCCGCCCGGCCAGGCGCGCTTCGGGCCGGCGGTGAGGATCACGATCGCCGCGGTCGGCACCAGGATGCCGGCCTGGGCGGAACAGGCCGTGCAGGATTATCTGGGGCGCTTTCCACGTGGGTTCGAAGTGGCGCTGAAGCAGGTACGGCCGCAGCCACACAACGAACGAAGCAAAGCACGCGCGCTGCGTGGCGAGCAGGCCGGCCTGGAGGCGGCGGTGGCCGGCTGCGATCGCCTGATCGCGCTCGACGAGCGCGGCGCCGATTGGACTACCGTACAACTGGCGCAGGCGATCGCGCGCTGGCGTGATGCCTCCGAGCACGTCGGGTTCCTGATCGGGGGCGCCGACGGTCTGCCCGCCCAGCTCAAAGAGCGCGCCGCATTGACGCTGCGCCTGTCGAGCCTCACGCTGCCGCACGCGCTCGCCCGCGTCGTCCTGGTCGAGCAGCTGTACCGTGCTTGGAGCATGCTCGCCAATCACCCGTACCATAGGGGCTAGCTGACAGAGCAGGCGAGAAGGCAGACAGGCAAACACGGGATGGCGGACATCTACCTCGCATCGCGCAGTCCGCGGCGCCGCGAACTGCTGCACCAGATCGGCGTGCGCTTTGAGACGCTGCTGCTGCGCGTAGCGCCGCGCCAGCCCGCCGACGTCGACGAAACCCAGCGCTCGTCGGAAACCGCCGAAGACTATGTCGAGCGCGTGGCGCGCGACAAAGCCATGGCGGGGCGCCGCATCCTGGCCGCACGCACCCAGCTGTTCCGGCCCGTGCTGGCAGCCGACACCGTCGTCATCCTGGACGGCGAAGTGCTCGGCAAACCCACCGGCCGGGAACAGGCCGCCAGCTTCCTGCGCCGCCTCTCCGGCCGCGCGCACGAAGTGCGAACCGTTGTGGCGCTGGCGGCCTCGCCGACGGCCAGCGTCGATCCGTGGATCGCCACGTCGGTATCGCAGGTGACGATGCGGCACATCCCGGAGGACGAGATCGAGCGCTACTGCGCCAGCAACGAGCCGCTGGACAAGGCCGGGGGATACGCGATCCAGGGCAGGGCCGCCATATTCGTCGGGCGCCTCGAGGGCAGCCACTCTGGCGTGGTCGGGCTGCCGCTGGCCGAGACCGCATTGCTGCTGCTGCGCGCCGGCGTTCGCCTGCTCTGACCCCCGGGCGTGTCGACCGAGGACATCCTGATCAACATCACGCCGCAGGAGACGCGCGTCGCGGTCCTGCTGGCGGGAGTGGTGCAGGAGCTGCACATCGAGCGGGCCGCAACGCGCGGCCTGGTCGGCAACATCTACCTGGGGCGCGTGGCCCGGGTGCTTCCCGGAATGCAGTCGGCTTTCGTCGACATCGGGCTGGAGCGCGCCGCGTTCCTGCACGTGGCCGATATCTGGGAGGCGCGCCAGCAGCCTCCGGAGCGGCCGCCGCCGATCGAGCGGCTGCTGCACCAGGGCGATGTGACGCTGGTGCAGGTCATCAAGGATCCGATCGGCACCAAGGGCGCACGCCTGTCGACCCAGATCAGTCTGGCCGGACGGATGCTGGTATATCTGCCGCAGGATCCGCACATCGGAGTGTCGCAGCGCATCGAGGACGAGTCGGAACGCGCCCAGCTGCGCGACATGCTGGTGCGGCTGCTGCAGCCGGGGCAGAACGGCGGATTCATCATCCGCACCAGCGCCGAGGACGCCAACGAGGACGATCTGCGCTCCGACATCGACTATCTGCACCGGCGCTGGCAGCAGATCCGGGAGGCAGCCGCCAAGGTGCCACCTCAGAGCCTGCTGTACCAGGAACTATCGCTCGGGCAGCGTGTTCTGCGCGACGTCGTCAACGACGGGACGGAAAGCATGCAGATCGACTCGCGCGAGACGTTCGTGGCCCTGCAGGCGTTTGCCGCCCAGTACGTGCCGAACGTTTGTTCCAAGCTCGTCCATTACGACGGCGAGCGGCCGCTGTTCGAGCTGTACCGGATCGACGAGGAGATCGAAAAAGCCCTGGCACGCCGGGTCGAGCTCAAGAGCGGAGGCTACTTGATCATCGACCAGACCGAGGCGATGACGACGATCGACGTCAACACCGGCGGTTTCGTCGGCACCCGCAATTTCGACGACACCATTTTCAAGACCAATCTGGAAGCGGCGCAGGCGATCGCGCGCCAGCTTCGCCTGCGCAACCTGGGCGGCATCATCGTGCTCGATTTCATCGACATGGCCAACCCGGTGCACCGCGAGCTCGTTCTGGCCGAGCTGAAGAAGGCGCTGGCGCGAGATCGCACCCGGATGACGGTCAGCCAGTTCACGCAGCTCGGTCTGGTTGAGATGACGCGCAAGCGCACGCGCGAATCGCTCGCCCACGTGCTGTGCGAGCCGTGCCCGGTATGCAGCGGGCGCGGTGTGCTCAAGACTGCGCGCACCGTTTGCTACGAGATCCTGCGGGACATCCTGCGCGAAGCGCGCCAGTTCGGCGATGCGCGGGAATTCCGCATCCTGGGAGCGCAGCCGGTGGTCGACCTGTTCCTGGAAGAGGAGTCGCAATCCTTGGCAATGCTGTCCGACTTCATCGGCAAACCGATCTCGCTGCAGGTCGAGAACGCCTATCACCAGGAGCAGTACGACATCGTCTTGATGTGACGGCGTCGTCCGTAACGAACGCCCGAACAGCTGCGGTTTTCCGGGTCTTGCGCACCGCGCAGCGAAGCCGCGATTGCCTATGATCGGATCGGGCTTCGCTGCTGCGCGAAAGTTGCATTGCATGTCACTGGATCTCGTTCCTGTCCCCGCTGGACGACCGCCTCTGGGAACCGGCTTGGCGCGGCGTGTCTATCTGCCGCGCGTCGCCGGCTGCGCGCTGGGCGCGCTCGGCGTCGCCGCGGCGCTGCTGCAGAACGGCACGCACGGCTGGCTATGGTTGGCGCTCGCGCTAAACGCCCTGGCATGGCCGCATCTGGCGTATCGCTGGGCCAGCCGCAGCGCAACGCCGCACGCAGCCGAGTTGCGCAACCTGATGATCGACTCGGCGGCGGGCGGATTCTGGGTGCCGGCGATGTGGTTCAACGCCCTGCCGAGCCTGCTCGCGGTGACGATGTTCAGCCTCGACAACCTGGCAACGGGCGGCACGCGCCTGTTTCTGCGCGGACTGTTCGCGCAGGCCGGTGGCGCCGCACTGGCGCTCGCGCTGCTGGGCCGGCACTTCGAGCCGGTGTCGAGACTGTCGACCATCGTCGCCTGCGTGCCGGCCCTGCTCGCCTATCCGATGGTGGTCGGCATCGTCACGTTCCGGCTGTCGAGCAAGCTGGTGGAGCAGCGCAACGAACTGATGCAATACCGCTATCGCCTGGAGGAGCTGGTCGCCCGGCGCACGCGCGAGCTGAACCTGGCCAAGACCGAGGCCGAGCGCCTGGCGCGCGTGAAGTCCGAGTTTCTCGCCAACATGAGCCACGAGTTGCGCACGCCGATGAACGCCGTGCTCGGAATGGCGCAGATCGGTCACCGCAGCAGCGGGGAACGCAGCGAGGCGCGCGAGCACTTCTCCCGAATCATCCAGTCCGGCAGATTGCTGTTGCGGATCATCAACGACGTCCTGGACTTCTCGAAGATCGAGGCCGGCAAGCTGCGAATCGATCGCGCCCCGATCGATCCGCGTCGGGTCGTCGAAGAGGCGGTGGAACTGGTCGCGATATCCGCCGAAGCCAAGGGGCTGCGGCTGCAGATCGACGTGGGCGCGAATGTGCCGGCGCAGTGCACGGGAGATCATCTGCGGCTGGTGCAGATCCTGCTGAATCTGCTGTCCAACGCGATCAAGTTCACGCCGCGCGGCACGGTCTCGGTGTCGGCGTCGCGTGACGGCGATCGCCTCGTGTTCGCCGTGTCCGACAGCGGGATCGGGATGACGCACGAACAGATCGCGCGCATTTACGTGCCGTTCGAGCAGATGGACACCTCGAGAACCCGGCGCTTCGAGGGCACCGGGCTGGGACTTGCGCTGACGAAGCGGATCGTCGACCTGATGCACGGCGAAATCCGCGTCGAAAGCGAAACGGGACGCGGCAGCGTGTTCCGGGTGCGACTGCCGCTGGTCGCTGGCGACGGGGCCGCGGACGCTGCAGCGAGGGCGCGCGCCGATCGCGCCGGCGTCGCGCCGCCGCCCGACGGGCTGCGCCTGCGGGGGCTGCGCGTGCTGGTGGCCGAGGACAACGAGCTCAATCAGCTCGTGCTGCAGAGCGCACTCGGCCAGGAGGGCGCCACGGTATCGCTGGCGGTGAACGGACTGGACGCGGTGGAGCGGCTGCACCGGTGCGGGCGCGACGCCTTCGACCTGGTGCTGATGGATCTGCAAATGCCGGAAATGGACGGCTTCGAAGCCACCCGGCGGATGCTCGAATATGCGCCGCAGCTGCCGATCGTCGGACAGACGGCGCACGCGACCGTCGAGGACCGGCTGCGCTGCCTGAATGCGGGCATGGTCGACCACATCGCCAAGCCGGTCGATCTGCAATTGCTCGTGTCGACGGTGTCGCGCCACGCACGCGCAGCGACCACCGCAAGCAGCTGATTACGCGGCGGCGACCGGCTCCGACTGACCGAACTGGATCCGGTACAGGCTGGCGTACAGACCGCCGTTGGCCAGCAGCTCTGCGTGTGGCCCGACTTCGGCAACACGGCCGCCCTCGAGCACCACGATGCGGTCGGCGCGCTCGATGGTCGACAGTCGGTGCGCCACCACGAATGTGGTGCGGCCACGCATCAGGCGCTCCAGCGACAACTGGATGTAGCGTTCCGATTCGGAGTCCAGCGCCGAGGTCGCTTCGTCCAGCAGCAGCACCGGCGCGTCCTTCAGCAGGGCGCGCGCGATCGACAGCCGCTGGCGCTGCCCGCCCGACAGCTTGACGGCGTTTTCGCCGATGCGGGTGTCGAAGCCATCCGGCAGCGATTCGATCAGCGGCAGCAGAAAGGCAGCATCGGCGGCCGCGCGCACCTGCGCCATGCTGGCGCGGCGGCAGGCGCCGTACGCGATGTTGGCGCCGATCGTATCGTCGAACAGCACGACGTCCTGTGAAACCAGCGCGATCTGGCGCCGCAGGCTCGCGAGGCGCAGCTGCTCGCTTTCGATGCCGTCGATCAGGATCCGCCCCGAGGTGGGCCGGATGAAGCGCGGCACCAGATTGATCAGCGTCGTCTTGCCGGCTCCCGAAGGACCCACCAGCGCGATCGTCTCGCCCGGCCGGACCGACAGATCGATGCACTCCAGCGCCGCCGCCTGCGCGCCGGGGTACCGGAAGGCGACGCCGGAAAATTCGATCGCACCGCTGGCGCGCTCGATCTCGCGCGTGCCATCGTCGGCCTCGCCAGCCGAATCGATCATCGCGAACACGCTGTCGGCGGCCGCCGACATGCGTGCAATCGGGCCGTTGAGCGAGGCCAGATGCCGCAGCGGCTGCAGCAGCAGCAGCGCCGAAGTCAGGAACATGATGAACTCGCCCGCCGACAGGCCGCCCGAGCGCGCCTGCCACAGCGCCAGCCCGATCACGATCGACAGGCCGACGGCTGCGATCAGCTGCGTAGCCGGGGTGGCAGCCGACCAGGCCACCTGCATCTTCATCGCGAAGCGGCGCAGCCGCTCGTTGATGCGGGCGAAACGCTCACTCTCGTAGCCGACGCCCTCGTACACCTTGATCACGCGGCTGCCCTCGTGCGCCTCCTGCACCGCCCGCGTCAGCTCTCCCAGCATCTGCTGGTTCTGCACGTTCAGGTGGCGCAGGCGCGCGCTGAACACGCGCAGGATCCCTCCCACCAGGGGAGCGAACAGCAGCGTCAGCAGTGTCAGTGGCCAGTTGTAGAACAGCAGCACCCCCAGCAGCGCTATCACCGAGAGCGAATCGCGCACCGCCGTGGTCAGCACCTCGGCGGCCAGGTTCAGCGCATTGCTCGCCTCGTTGATGAACTTGGAGATCACCATCCCCGAGGGGGTGTTCTCGATCGTCGCCTGCGGCCATTGCAGCAGGCGCTCGAACATGCGGCGGCGCAGCTCCACCAGCACCGCCTGCGACACACTGCTGATCTTGTAGCTGCTGACGTAGGTTGCGAGCCCGCGCACCAGGAATACACCGACGAAGGCCAGCGGCACCCAAAGGCCTGCCGTCGCCTGCCGTTCGTAAAAGCCCCGATCCAGCAGGATGCGCGTGAGCGCCGCGATCGCCGGATCGGTGAGCGCGGCGATCACCATCGCCGCCAACGCCGCTGCGAGCGGCCGCGGATGCGCCCGCACCAGCGCGATCATCCGGCGCAGGTTCGGATCGGTGAAGATCGATTGCGATGCATCCGCCATCGCAGGTAGTGTATGCGATCGTATGCGTTCGGCCTCCTCCCGCCCTGATAGCGCCGCGCCCGCCGCCGGACCCCTCGCCGGGGCCGCCCTGGTGGTGCGCCTGCCCAACCACCTGGGCGACGCCTGCATGGCCAGCGCGGCACTGGATCTGCTGGCCTCGCGCGGGCAGGCCCTGTCGCTGGTCGGGCAGGCTTGGGCTCGCGACCTGTACGCCGGCTACCCGTGGCCGATGCTGGCCCTGCCGGCCGGCAGGCTGGCGCGCGTGCGCGCGCTGTACGGGCTGGGGCGCACGCTTGCGGGTGCCACCCCGGCGCTGCTGCTGACGAATTCGTTCTCCTCGGCGCTGGAAATGCGGGTGGCGGGGCTGCGCCCGCTCGGCTACGACACCGATGGACGCGGCTGGCTGCTGTCGCGCGCCTTCGCGGTGCCGGAGCGCTGGGGACGCGACATGCATACGGTCGAGTACTACCACTGGCTGGCGCGCTGCGTGATCGACCGCCCGGTTCCGCCCCCGACCCGGATCGCGCTGCAGCTTGCGCCGACCGCTGCCACGCACGCGCGCTGGGTTCTGGAAGCCGCCGCAGTCAAACCACCCTACGTGATGCTGTGCCCCGTCGCCACCGGCCTGCACCACGGGCAGGTAAAGGCCTGGGGCGGCTTCTCGCGCTTGTGCGAGGAACTTCTACAGCGTGGCCACCGGGTGGTAGCTTGCCCGGGGCCCGGCGAGCACGAAGCCGTCGCCGCGGCCGTGCCGAACGCAGTGTTGCTGGGCCAAACCGATGTGGCCGGATTTGCCGGGCTGCTGGCCCAGGCGCGCCTGGTCGTTGCCAACGACAGCGGAGCCGGCCATTTGGCCGCAGCGGTAGGTGCACACCTGATCAGCGTGTTCGGCGTGACCGAAGTGGAGAGAACGCGCCCGCTCGGCGAGCATGTGCAGGTACTCGGAAGCGCCGGCGGGTGGCCCGATTACGAGGACGTGCGCGCCGCGGTGTTCGCCGCCCTTGCCGGCTGACGCGCGCGCAGGCCGATGCGAAGCCGCAGAACGGGTCGCGTCGCCTTGCGCCTGGCAACCTCGCGGAATCCCGCAGCGTCGAACATCGACTTCGCGCCGAACCACATCGCCTCGTCGGCGCAGCGCCCCGGTTTGTCGACCGGATAGGCTTCGACGACTGTCGCGCCGCGCCGCGTAGTCGATCGCCCCTGCAAGCAGCTGCCTAGCCAGCCCCTGGTGACGATGTTCGGCCGGCACCACGAAGCAGATGATCGACCAGACCGGAACATCGTCGACCGCCTTCATCACCGGCGAGCGCTGCAGCTTCGCGTAGTCCTCGCGCGGGCCGATCGACACCCAGCCGACCGGGATGCGGCCGCGGTATCCGATCAGGCCGGGCGGCCGGCCAGCATCGACCAGCGCCTTCAGGGCGGCACGGTTTGCCTGCGCGCGCGTACTGCCTGGTGCCAGCACGGGTGCGCCGCTGACGCGATAGAACATGCACCAGCAGCCGCGCGCAACCGAACAACCTCTGGCTTGAAAAATCGCCTCCAGATCGGGCCAGCGCGCCGGCGTCAGCGGACGAATATCGATCCGGAAAATCGATTTCATCGCGCTTCCTCGCTTTGCTCAACCCGTCCCGGTGACAGCAGCGCGCCGAGCAGCAGCGCTATCTGACCAGTTGCTCAAAATACGCAATCGTCCGTGCCAGACCTTCGTCGAGCGGCACGGTCGGCGACCATCCGAGTTTCGCCCGAGCCAGCGAAATGTCCGGTTGGCGCTGGGTCGGATCGTCCGCTGGCAGCGACTTGAATTCCAGGCGAGATCTCGATTTGGTAAGCGAGATCACTTTCTCGGCGAGCTCGCGTATCGTGAACTCGACGGGGTTCCCCAGGTTCAATGGGCCGGGCAATTCGCTCGACGCGTCCATGAATCGGACAATGCCATCGATCATGTCATCGACGTAGCAGAACGACCTCGTCTGTGAGCCATCTCCATAGATCGTGATCGGTTCGCCGCTGAGCGCCTGCACTATGAAATTCGAAACAACACGGCCGTCGTTCGGATGCATTCGCGGCCCGTAGGTATTGAATATCCGGGCGACCTTGATATCGAGACCGTGCTGACGCCGGTAATCGAAGAAGAGGGTCTCGGCGCAGCGCTTGCCTTCGTCATAGCACGATCTGGTGCCGATTGGATTCACGTTGCCCCAATAGGACTCGGTCTGCGGGTGCACGCCCGGATCACCGTAAACCTCGCTCGTTGACGCCTGGAAGATCCTGCATCGGAGGCGCTTCGCAAGCCCCAGCATGTTGATCGCACCGTGGACGCTGGTCTTCGTCGTCTGAACAGGATCGTGCTGATAATGAATGGGGCTTGCCGGACAAGCCAGATTGAAGATCTGGTCAACTTCGATGTACAGGGGAAATGTCACGTCATGCCGCAGGAACTCGAACCTCGGGTTCGACACGAGATGCTCGATGTTTCTCTTGGTGCCGGTGAAGAGGTTGTCGACACAGACCACTTCCTGAGCGTGCTCCAGCAGTCGGTCGATCAGATGGGAGCCGAGAAAACCCGCCCCACCTGTTACCAGGATCCGCTTGCCGCTTTCATAAGTACGCAAGTTGCCGCCCCCTTCGCGCCTATGCATGGATCGTCGTCGTCCGCTGCTCGGGTGCCAGCAGCACACCCAGCAGCAGCGCGATCAGGTGTCCTTCGCCAAAAGTCTCGAAGTGCGAGTTGAAAAGGCTGGTCACGCACCACGCCGCCAGGATCGCCAGTGCACAGGCGCGATAAGGCTCGCTCGCCTTCTGGCGCGCCGCGCCTGCGATCAGCCCCAGCAATGCAAGCATGCCGAATATTCCGGCCTCCAGCGTCACCCTCAGGTATTGGTTGTGCGGGTCGTGCACCGGACGGGCGCACCAGTTCTGCAGCGGCTGGCCGCCGACATGGTTTTGCACTTCGCGCTCATAAGCGGGCATCAAGCCGCCGACGCCGTAGCCGAACCAGGGCCGGGCGCGGATCAACGCAGCTCCGGTGCGCCACAGCAGCAGTCGCAGCGCCGTAGAGTTCTCCGCCTGCGTGGAGCAGTCGAGCACAGGGGCCTCCTGCGCCACCCTGCGGAAGCGCTGCTGCAACTCCGGCGACACCACTGCCAGCGCCACGCGCAGCACGATCAGCGCCTGCCAGCGCCTGCTCCCCTTGAGCATCAGCAGCACGGCGCACGCTGCCGCAACGGCCAGCGCGACCTGGCCGCTGCGACCCGCCGTGACCAGGACGAGGTTCGCCAGGCACACCAACGCCGCGGCCGCCAGCAGCGCGCGCGAAAGCGCCGGCCGATGGCCCTGCGCGGCCAGCACCGCCGCCATCAGCACGCCCACCGCGAGCGCCATCGACTGTGTCACGTGATTGAGGAAGACGGTGCCCGGGAATCCCGGATCGCGCGTCCGTTCAGCGGCGCGCAGCGCGAACGATGCGAGGGCTCCCGCAGCCGTGGCTGCGACCAGCGCCAGGCAGAAGCGCTCCTTCAAGCGCGGTTCGCCGAACGCCGCTGCCGCCAGCACAATCAGCAACAGAGTCCTCCAATGCCACCATGCCGACAGGCGTTCCGCCCATGGCACCGGCGACCACGCCGTCGCCGCCGTCATCACCGCCAACAGCACGAGCGCCCCGAGGCCGAGCGGTTGCGCGGCAACCAGCGCCAGGCGGGAGCGCAGCGGCGAAGAGGCAAGAGCCAGCGCGAGCGCCAGAGCCGCGCCCGCGTTCGCAACGGGCGGCGACGTGAACGACCCGATCGCCGCCACCACCAGCGAGATGCGCGCAGCAGCATCGAGCCGGAGCGCAGGCGGTTGAGTGAGGTTCCCCGCGTGCGGGAGTGGATCGCTGCTGCTGGTCAAGGCCTGGATCCCGCGCGGCGGCCGGGCGCGGTCACGTACTACTCGCCGTCCACTTGCATCGTGCGGCCACCGAACAGGCGGTGGCACAAATGATCCCAGCGGAATCGAACCCACGCGAAGATCCTGCCGCGCCCGCGGCGCTTCTCGTCGAGCAGGCTGTGGAAGAGCCCGTTCATGCTGCCCTGCTCGACCACTGGCTCGCGCAGCCAGAAGTGCGGGATTCCCAGTTCGAAGTCGACCTCGCGCAGGAGCCAGTCCGGCGGGCGCGTCACCTTGTTGTGCTCGAGCCACTGCAGACGGCGTTCGCACGATTCCCGGTCCAGCACAAGCGCCTCGGCCGCCGGCAGCGGCCCTCCCTTCACCAGAATCGTGGGCGAGCGCCGCGCACCCTTGGCGTAGCGGTTGTGTCCACAGCCAAGATACAAAAGGGCCGGTCCCTTGCCGTCGAGCTCGCGCACGGCCTGCTCCAGCACCTGGACGAACCGGTTCGACAGAACAACGTCGTCCTCGAACACCAGCACGCGCCGGTAGCCCCGCTCCACGCAGATGCGCCAGGTCGCGATATGCTTGAGGACGGCCGATTGGTGCGGAAGACGCAGATCGCTCGGCGCGAACGTGCGTTCGATCAGTTCGGGCGTGATCTGCGGCGGATCGAAGTCGAATACCCACTCGAATTCGATCCCGAAACGAGCCATCTGGGCGCGCATATGCTCGATCCGATCGGTGAATGAGCGCACCGAAACAACGAGCACGGCGTCGACCAGTTCGTTGACTCTCATGCAGGCATTCTAGCGGAAAGGCTGCACCCGATTGCCGACACCAGCAAGGATCGAGATCGTTGAGCCCACGCTCGCAAACGAGGCCGGTCACTGTGCGGCACTGTTCGCCAGCTTGCGCGCGGCAGCGCCGGAGCTGCCGTACCGACTGTGGGTCGACCGCACTGCGCACCTTCCCGGAATCGAACGCACCGGGGTGCCGCTGCGGCACTTCTTCCAGCGGCGCTGGCGCAAGCCGCAGGCGTGGTGGCTATACCGGCGCCTGCTGCGCTCGCCCGCGCCGATTCTGGTGCCCACCGCGACATGGTTCGACCTGCTCGCGATCGACCTGGCGGCATCGGGTCCGCTCGGGGCGCGACGCGCGTTCCTGTACTTCCACAAGTGGCGCGTCTCGCCGCGCCGCACCCGCGCGCTTCGCCGACTGGCGCGGCGCCAACCCCAGCTTGCGCTGTTCGGAACATCCGAATCGATTGTGCAAGCGATGCGCGCCGCGGGCTTTGCGCATGTCGAACAAGTCGAGCCGGTGCTTGGCGTGGACTCAGCGCCCATGCCGGAGGCGCCGTTCCGGGCGCTGCTGTCGGCCGGCGCCGCGCGTGCCGACAAGGGATTCACCCACGTGGTGGACCTGGTCGACCACATGGCGGCGAGCGGTTCGAGCCTGCCGATCGTAGTGCAGGCCTCGGGCGACCACTACGGGCGTCACGACGAGCGTACGCGTGCCGATCTACAGCGCCTGTCCGGCATCGGCTACCCGCACCTGACCGTGCTGGCGGACACGCTCGATGCGAACGCATACCAAGCACTGTTCGCGGGCTCGATCTGCCTGCAGCCGTACGAACGCTCCGACTATGCCGACAAGATGAGTGCCGTCACGTTCGATGCGCTGCGCAACGGGGCGCCGATCGTCACCGTGGCGGGAACGACGATGGCCGCGATCGTCCGCGACAGCGGCGCCGGCGAGGTGATCGAGGAGCCGACGTCGCAGGCGCTGCTGCAGGCGTGCGAATCGATCCTGCCGCGCTACCGGGAATTTTCGCAGCACGCACGGCGCGCGGGCGAACAGCACGCGGCGTCGGCCTGGCGCCCGCTGGTGGAGCAGCTGCGTCTGGCGTGCCGGCAGTGAATTGCTTCAGCGCATCTGCTCGCGTTGTTCGTTCCACACGACGAACGCGAGGTAGGCGACCACCAGCACGTTGACCGACAGCACGCCGAGGCCCAGCAGCGACGGCTCGTGCATCAGATGATGCAGCTCGAACGGGATGTAGAGCGCGCCCGACAGTGCGCCCAGCCATTCCCCCCATGTGCGCTCGTGCCACAGTCCATAGGCCTCGCAGGAGCGCAAGGTCACGTATCCGACCGTGAGCAGCACCACCGCGCGCACGTTGGCGTCGGCCAGCACCTGGGCGTAGTGCAGGAACAGCGATGGATAGTGCGCACCGGGCTCCAGGCCGAAGTAGTCGACGATGGTGGCCGCGATCCTGCGCAGGTCGTGACGCAGCACGCTCAGGAAGCCGAGCCCCGCGGCCAGCGCTGCGGCGCCCTTCAACGCCTCGAAAACGGCGATCGCGCGCAACGCCCGCCGTGTCGCCACCGAATGCGATGGGTGAACCTGGCCGGCCTGCTCGTATCGCCTGTCGGGGGTTCGTCGCATTGATAGTTCGCGGAACATCGGCGCCCGAATGCACCCGCCTTCAGGCGTACGCGAACTCGACCGAGCACACGGTCGATTGCGCGCGCAGATCCTCGATCAGGCTGTCTTCCGCGCGCACGCGCCAGGCGTCGGGCAGCGGGATCTCGACCTGCGCCGCACCGTTCGAATATGCGACCACGACGCGGCAGCCGCCTGCGGCCTCTGGCTCCACGCCCTGCGACTCGCCATTTGCGCCCGCACCCTTGCTGCCCCGATATGCCGCCAGCACGTCTTTCAATCCGGCCGCATCGGTACCGGAACGCACTTCGATGCGCAGTGCGGCGTGCGCGGCGCTGCGCGCCTGCGCCAGATCCATCAGGTCGTCCGCAGTCACCGCAAGGCGCTGGGAGAACTCGTCGAAACGAGCGCGCCCGGTCACGAACAGCAGCGCATCCTCCTTCAGCAGCGCCCTCCTGCGCTCGAACAGATCGGAGAACACCGCAACTTCCAGCTGGGCGCTGCCGTCGTCCAACAGCACCGCGCACATGCGGCCGCGGCGGGTGTTTTGCTGGCGCACCGACACAACGATGCCGCATACGCGCAGGCTGTCGCGCGACTGCTTCACATCGGCCAGACGCGTCGGCGCGATCCGGCGCGCTTCCGGTTCGAACTCGAAGAAAAGGTGTCCGCTGAAGTAGAAGCCGAGCGCGAGTTTCTCCTGGGCCAACCGCTCGCGTTCGGACCAGGCTGGAACCGCCACCAGATCCAGGCGGGCGACCGCCTGCTCGCCCTCCGCGCCGAACAAGCTCGCCTGGCCTGCGCTGGCAGCGGCCCGCTCGGCCAATTCGATTGCGCGGCCGACCGAAGCCAGCAGCGCGGCGCGGTTCGGCTCCGGGCGGTCGAAGCAGCCCGCGCGCACCAGCGCCTCCAGCACGCGCCGGTTCACGACGTGCCGATCGACACGCCGGCACAGGTCGAGCAGGCCTTCGAACGGACCGTCCTGCCGCGCCCGCTCGATCTCGGCGATCGCGGCCGCACCCGTCCCCTTGATCGCGCCGAGCCCGTAGCGGATCGTGTGGTCATCCACCGGTTCGAAGCGCCACAGCCCGGTCGCAATGTCGGGCGACAGCACGGTGAGACCGCTGGCGCGCGCATCGGCGATCAAGTCCTGCACCTTGTCGGTGTCGTCCAACACCGCGGAGAGGTTGGCGGCGGCGAAGGCGGCCGGATAGTGCGCCTTCAGATATGCGGTCTGGTAGGCAACGAGCGCATAGGCAGCGGCGTGTGACTTGTTGAACCCGTAGCCGGCGAACTTCTCCATCAGATCGAACATCTCGGCGGCGACGTTGTCGCGTACGCCGTTGTCGCGCGCGCCAGCGATGAAGATCGAGCGGTGCCTGGCCATCTCTTCGGGCTTCTTCTTTCCCATCGCCCGCCGCAGCAGGTCGGCAGCGCCCAGCGAGTAGCCGCCGATGACCTGAGCGATCTGCATCACCTGCTCCTGGTAGACCATGATCCCGTAGGTCGGCGCCAGGATCGATTCCATTCGCGGATCCAGGTAGCGCGCGCGCTTGCCGTGCTTGCGTTCGCAGAATTCCGGGATCAGCTCCATCGGCCCGGGCCGATACAGCGCGACCAGCGCGATCAGATCGTCGAAGTGGTCTGGTCGCGCCCGTTTCAGCAAGTCGCGCATGCCGCGTGATTCGAACTGGAACACGGCGGTCGTATTGGCACGGCGGAACAACTCGAACGTCGCCGCATCGTCGAGCGGGATCGATTCGAGCGACAGCGGGCTGTCAGGGTGCATCGCACGCACGTAGCGCAGCGCCAGGTCCAGGATGGTCAGCGTCGTCAGGCCCAGGAAGTCGAACTTGACCAGTCCGATCGCCTCCACGTCGTCCTTGTCGAACTGGCTCACCGCCGCCTCGGTGCCCTGGGCGCAGTACAGCGGGCAGAAATCGGTCAGTCGTCCAGGGGCGATCAGGACGCCTCCGGCGTGCATCCCGACGTTGCGGATCAGGCCCTCGAGCGGCCGCGCCAGCTCGATGATCCGGCCGGCCTCCTCGTCCGCCTCGACCGCCTCGCGGAACGCGGACTCCTCGCGCAACGCCCGATCCAGCGTCCAGGGGTCGGTCGGATTGTGCGGAATCAGCTTCGACAACTGATCGCACTTGGAGTACGGCAGATCGAGCACGCGGCCGACGTCGCGCACCACTGCCTTGGCGCCGAGCGTGCCGAACGTGGCGATCTGCGCCACCGCCGGCGCTCCGTATTTATTTCTGACGTATTCGATGACCCGGTCGCGCCCGTCCTGGCAAAAATCGATGTCGAAGTCCGGCATCGAGACCCGGTCCGGATTCAGGAAACGCTCGAACAACAGGTCATAGCGCAGCGGATCCAGATCCGTGATGCCGAGGGCGTACGCCACCAGGGAGCCCGCGCCCGACCCGCGCCCCGGCCCGACCGGAATCGCGTTGTTCTTGGCCCAGTTGATGAAATCGGCAACGATCAGGAAATATCCGGAAAAGCCCATCGCGGCAATCGTCGCGAGCTCCTGCTGCAGTCGCGCTTCGTACACGGCGCGGTGCCGCTCGCGCTCGCCGGCCTGCTCGAACAACTGGTGCAGGCGCCGTTCGAGGCCGCGCGCCGACTGCTCGCTGCAATACTGGTCGAGCGACGCGCCAGCGGGAATCGGGAACTCGGGCAAGCGCGCGCGCCCGAGCTCGAGTGTCAGATTGCAGCGCCGCGCGATCTCGATCGAGTTGGCCAGCGCCGCGGGAACGTCCGCGAACAGCTCCACCATCTGGGCCTGCGACCGGAAGTACTGCTCCCGCGTAAAGCGGCGCGGCCGACGCGAGTCGGCCAGCGTGTATCCCTCGGCGATGCACACTCGAGCTTCGTGCGCGCGAAAGTCCGCCGAGGCGACGAACTGCACCGGATGGGTCGCCACCACTGGCAGTTCCAGTTCGCAGGCCAGCGCCAAGGTCGTGCGGCAAAGCGCATCGTCGCCGTCGCGTGCGGCGCGCTGCAGCTCAAGGTAGAAGCGACCTGGGAAATGATCGGCCAGGCGCTGCGCGGCAGCGCGCGCCGCGCCGGCCTGCCCGCTCGCCAGCAACGAGCCGACTTCTCCTTGCGCAGCCCCCGAAAGCGCGATCAATCCGTCCGAACCGCCCTCGCGCAACCATTGCAGCTTCAACTCGCCGCGATCGCGATGACGGTTCTGCAGCCACGCGCGCGAAAGCAACTCGCACAGGTTGCGATAGCCGGTGCGATCCTGCACTAGCAGCAGCAGGCGGTGCGGACTGTCGCGATCGATCTCGTTCGTCACGAAGGCGTCGCAGCCGATGATGGGTTTGATGCCTCTGGCGCGCGCCGCCGCGTAGAAACGAACTGCCCCGAAAAGGTTGACCAGGTCGGTCAGGGCGAGCGCACCCTGCCCGTCTGCGGCCGCGGCCTGGACCGCATCGTCGATGCGCACCAGGCTGTCGACGACCGAGAACTCGGAGTGCAGGCGCAGGTGGACGAAGCGGGCCGACATGCGGCTCATTTTATCGAGGCCAAAGCGCCGATCTGGGCGATTACGCCGCGAACGGACGTACCCCGATCAACCACTGATGTAGCCACGCCGCGAACACGGCCCACGCAACCAGGCCGACCACAGCCGCCAGAGCATCGCGCGCCAGCGTGCTCTGGGGGCGCTGTACGCCAGCCGCGCGGTCACGGCGGCGAGCGGCCGCGTAGACGGCAACGGCCCACACCAGGAAAGATCCGAACAGCAGGATGTCGGCCAGCGTGCCGGCCGAAAGCAGATGGGCGAACGCCCAGGTCTTGATGCCGAGCGTCATCGGGTGGCCGGTGGCCGCCTGGATCCGGGTGCCCGGAACGTACGCTGCGGCAAGCAGCACGAACGACACGAGCACGAGAGCGGCGGTGACGGCATGCAGCGGCGCCGGGGGACTCCAGATCACCGGCGTGCTTGCGCGCGCCAGCGAAAAGCCCCAGATCAGCAGTACGAACGAGGCGATCGACGCGACCGAATACAGCGCCTTCCAGCGCTTCTCACCCAGCGCCCCGATTGTCCGCAGACGCCAGGGCTCGGCCACGACGCGTAGCGAGTGCAGGCCGAGGAAGGCGATCAACCCCAGTATCAATATCGTCATCGAAGTGTCCGTCCATCCGTTCGGTCGAGCGGGGTCAAAGTATGACGCTTGTGCGCCGCTTGTGCCACGCTTGTGCCATGCTGCAAGCAATCACTCCCTCGAAGATGCGCGACAGTCCGACCGCAGTGCTTCGAATCCGGCGATCGCTTCGCACGCTCGCCACATGCGGTCTCGCGGCCTGCAGCGGCAACGGATCGTCTGGCTCGATGCCGCCCGCTCCGGCGCCGGCCCCCGCACCGAACGGTCGCGCGGCCGATGTGCTTACCTGGCACAACGATGTCGGTCGCACCGGACAATATCTGACCGAGACGAGCTTGACCCTGGCCAATGTCAACTCCACGAGCTTCGGACTTGTCGCGATGTGGCCGGTGGACGGGCGGGTCGATGCGCAGCCGCTGTTCGCAAGCGCAGTGACGCTTGCCGATGGCAGCTCCCACGATCTCGTCATCGCCGCTACCGAGCACGACAGCGTGACCGCGTTCGACGCCAGCAACGGGGCCGTGCTCTGGCAAAAGTCGATGCTTGGAGCCGGGGAGACGACCAGCGATCCGCGCGGCTGCGGACAGGTCTCGCCGGAAATCGGCATCACCGCTACGCCGGCGATCGATCGCTCGCTCGGCGGTCCGGGCGCCTTGTTCGTGACGTCGGCATCCAAGAATTCGTCCGGACAATACATCCAGCGCGTCCACGCGCTGGACCTTGCGAGCGGCGCCGAACGCCCCGGCTCTCCGGTTGTCGTGGCGGCAACGTACCCCGGCAACGGTGACAACAGCTCCCAGGGGATCGTTGCGTTCGACCCCGCCTTCTACAACGAGCGCGCCGCGCTGCTGGTGGCAGGCGGAGTTCTGTATACGGCCTGGGGCTCGCACTGCGACATCCGTCCGTACACCGCCTGGATCCTGGCGTTCGACGAAGCGTCGCTGACGCTGCGCTCGATCCTGAATGTGACGCCGAACGGCGAAGGCGGTGCCTTCTGGAACGCCGGCGCGGGCCCGGCGATCGATTCCGGCGGATCGCTGTTTCTCATTTCCGGCAACGGAACGTTCGACACGGCGCTCACCGCTTCGGGGTTCCCGTCCAACGGCGACTTCGGCAACGCGTTCCTGAAGCTCTCGACGTCGGGTCCGCTATCGGTGGCGGACTACTTTGCGACGTTGGATACGGTGCAGCAGTCGGCCGCCGACTCGGACTTCGGCTCGGGCGGAGCGATGGTACTGCCCGACCAGGTCGACGCCGGCGGAACCACCCGTCATCTGGCGGTCGGAGCCGGCAAAGACGGCAACCTGTATGTAGTCGATCGGGATTCGATGGGAAAGTTCGACCCCGCTGCCAATCACGCCTACCAGGTGCTTGCCGGCTCGCTTCCCGGTGGAGTGTTTGCCGCGCCGGCGTACTTCAATGGCGCCGTTTACTACGGATCGGTTGGAGCGCCGCTGCAGCGTTTCGCGCTTAGTGCGGCGCGGCTGGCGTCTGCCGCCGCCAGCAAGAGCGGCACTGCGTTCGGCTACCCCGGCGCCACCCCGAGCGTATCGGCGAACGGCACCGCCAACGCGATCACCTGGGCCGTAGAAAACGGCTCTCCCTCGGTACTGCACGCCTACGACGCCGGCGACCTGACGCACGAGCTGTACAACAGCAACCAGAACTCGGCGCGCGACAGCCTCGGGCCCGGCAACAAGTTCATCACGCCAACCATCGCCGGCGGCCGGGTGTACGTCGGTACGACCGGTTCGATCGCCGTATACGGCCTTCTGCATTGAGAGTGTCATATCCCGAAGCGCGTGCCGCGTAAGAACCCCGCAGCTGCCCCGACCAATGCGGGTTAGCGACCGAGCAGCACTGCAGGTCCCGGCAGATTCGCGGGTGTAACATGCCGCCGGGGCTGGCAGGACCCCTAGGGGGGACGGTCGTTCAGTTCCGTGGTACCGGGCTTTCAACGACACTCAGGAGCGATCCATGACGAGCATGAAGAACCTGCGCAAGGCCGCGCTGACGCTGGGCCTGGCACTGTTGGCCACGGGTGCGGCCTATGCGCAAACGATGGGGACGGCGTCCACCGACGTATGGAACACCGACTTCCAGAAAGCGTTCATGACCGAGAAGATGATGCACATGATGGACATGAGCCACAAAGGCATGGTCTCGAAGGCGGACTACGACAAGTACATGGGCATGGCGTTCGACAAGATGGACCGCAACCACAAAGGCATGCTCAACGAGGCCGATTACACGTATCAGGACGCCTCGGCCGGCTCCAGCAACTTCTGGACCTCGGACTTCCAGAAGACTCTGCGCAGCCTGGCGATGATGCACATGATGGACAAGAGCGGCAAAGGAATGGTCAGCAAGGCCGACTTCATGGCCCACATGGACAAGATCTTCGACATGCTGGACAAGAACCACGATGGCATGCTCGAGGCGAACGAGTTCATCTACGAGAAGGCGTTCGGCGTCAAATAACAGCGCCGGCGCGGTCCGGGCCGGTGCCAACCGGACCCGGACAATCAGAAGCGCTTGTCCAGCGTCAGGGAGTCGTTTTCCTGGCGGATCTGGAAGTGCGACAGGAAGCTGTTGCCGAGCAGCACGAAGGGCATCGGGTTGGGCGTGACGATCGCCGTCACGTTGTAGACCTCCACCCCTTCGAGGCGCACCGAATCCAGGTGCACCTGGTAGCCCGCCACCGCTCCGTTTGCCGTGTACAGGGTCGTCGGTGTGCCAGAGCGGTACTGCAACCCGATTTGATCGGCCTGCTGCGAGCCGAGCGACACCTCGGTAGCGCCCGTATCGACCAGGAATTGGACGCTGGAGCCGTTGATCTGCCCTACGGTGATGAAGTGACCTCCGGGCCCGGCATGCAGAACAATGCGCTTGTTGTCGCTCGCCGTGGACGCGGATGAAAGCCGTACGGGCCCATCGCCTACGCGCAGACTCTGACGGCGTCCGCCCACCTCGACCACCGCCTGGTCGGATTCCACGGAGATGAGCCGCACCCCCTCGCGGCTGTCGCCCGGGGAGAACACCTCTGCGGCGGCGCCATCGATCACGAGTAGCGCGCGCTGCCCCATGATGCCGGCAAGCGCGACGCTCTGGCCCCACGCCGGCACGGCAGCAAGGCACAGCGAGAGGGCGCCCAGGATCAGAGCGGCGCGCCGCGGCGGCGACGGTTCAAACGAACGGCACATTTGGGCCTCGAAACGCGGGTGTGCGGATTGGGACGCGCCGAACGATACCGCAGCGGCCGCAATCAGAATCGCCGCAATACCTGAAAATCGACGGTACTGCTCTGGCTATAGGCCTTGCGGTCGAAACCCGCGCTGAACTGCCACTGGAGCTCGCGCGTTGGTTCGCCCAGCTGCCAGACCATTCGCGAATGCGAGTGCCAGCCGAGCAGCGAGAGCATGTCGACCTCGGCTTCGGAACCGGCCACGCCGACGCCGCGAAACAGCGTCTGCAGGTCGCTGGTGGCGCGGATGTTGAGGCGGTCGCCGGTGAACAACAAGTCCCGCCGCTCGAACTGCAATCCTGTCAGCGGCTTTCCCGACGGCCAGCGCATCTCCTGCACGAAATTGAACTGTGGATGGCCGGGGATCGGCGTGCTCTGCACCAGGGACGGCACCAGCTGCCCCGCCGGGTGGATCCCGAAGCGGACCTGCCACTCGGCGCGATCCGCGTAGGAGCGGGACCAGTAGTCGGAGGTGAAGACGGGCGAACCCGCGGGCGAAATGGCAGCGGGCGACAAGGCCGGCTCGGAAGAGAGGCTGCGGTTCAGCTCCAGGCGCATCGAAAACGGCAAGCCCGTCAGCAGCGCGTCCGGATCGGCCGCACCGACGTGTTCCTGCGGAAGAGTCAACCGCTCCTGCGACAGCTGCGCATGCGCTGCCGGCGCCAGTGCCAACATAAGCAGGATGCGCCCGACGCTCATCTTTCACCTTTTCGACGAGCTCCCATGCGGTAGGATCCCCGCCCCGCCTGGGGCGCAAGAGCCCGAAAACGACCGCATTTCTCGTCCTATTAGGCTGTCCCGCGCGGCTGAAGATTGCGCCGCGTTCATCAGGACGCAAACCGGCGCATCGAAGCGACAGAACCAGTTGCTCCCGCCCGCCCCCGGCTGGTCCGGGGGACGAAAGTCACAGGTGGCGCGGGCTACGAGCCCTTTCTGCGAGTTCCTTCAGAATCGCCAGGGCTTGGGGGAACGGCGGGGCCGAACGGCTGTCGAGCCATTCGAACGCCCGCTCAGACCATCTTCTCCGGACTGACCCACTCGTCGAACTGCTGCTCGCTCACATAGCCGAGCGCCAGCGCCGCTTCCCGCAGGGAAACACCGCCGGTGTGCGCGTGTTTCGCGATCTGCGCCGCGCGGTCGTAGCCGATGTGTGGACTGAGCGCCGTCACCAGCATCAGCGATTGGTTCATCAGCTGCGCGATACGCATCCGGTCCGGCTCGATGCCCCTCGCGCAGTTCTGGTCGAAGCTCGCGATTGCGTCGGTCAGCAGGCGTGCGCTCTGCAGGAAATCGAACGCGATCAGCGGCTTGAATGCGTTGAGCTCGAAACTGCCACCGGCGCCGCCCAGAGCGAGCGACACGTCGTTGCCGATCACCTGGCAGCACACCATCGTAAGCGCCTCGCACTGCGTCGGGTTGACCTTGCCGGGCATGATCGAGCTGCCCGGCTCGTTCTCGGGGATGCGCAGCTCGCCCAGCCCGCAGCGGGGCCCGGATGCCAGCCAGCGAACGTCGTTGGCGATCTTCGTCAGCGCAACCGCCAGCGTCTTCAGGGCGCCGTGCGCGCTGACCAGCGGATCGTGCGCCGCCAGCGCGGCAAAGCGGTTTGCAGCGACTCGCAACGGCAGTCCGGTCTCCGATGCCAGGCGGGCGGCGACCCGTGTGCCGAAATCCGGATGTGTGTTCAGACCCGTACCGACCGCGGTGCCGCCGACCGCAAGCTCGTACAGCGGCCCCAGGCATGATTCGATCGCGTGGCCGGCATGGTCGAGTTGGGCCACCCAGCCCGACACCTCCTGGCCAAGCGTCAGCGGCGTCGCATCCTGCAGATGGGTGCGGCCGATCTTCACGATTCCGCCAAAGTCGGCTGCCTTGGCATCGAGCGTGGCCCGCAGCGCGTGCAGCGCATCCAGCAGTTCGAATCGGACCGCGCCGGCGCAAGCCACGTGCATCGCAGTCGGAAAGATGTCGTTGGTCGATTGCCCGAGATTCACATGATCGTTCGGATGCACTCGACGGCCCGCGCCACGCGGGCCCCCGAGCAGCTCCGAGGCGCGATTTGCCAGCACCTCGTTCATGTTCATGTTGGTCTGGGTGCCGGAGCCGGTCTGCCACACCGACAGCGGAAACGCGTCAGGGTGCTGTCCGGCCAGCACTTCGCCGGCCGCCTGCGCGATCGCTCCCGCCGTCACAGCATCGAGCAGCCCGAGCTCGGCATTGACCAGTGCGCACGCGCGCTTCACGCGCGCCAGCGCCATCAGCAAATGCTGCGGCATGCGTTCGATGGAGATCCGGAAATGCTGCAGCGAGCGCTGCGTCTGCGCTCCCCACAGGGCTGCCGCGGGAACTTCCACCTGCCCCATCGAATCGGTTTCGATCCTGGTCGGCTCGTCCATCGCGAACTCCCTTCCCCGCATGCGGCGCGCCCTGGGTCAATGCGGGGTGAATCGACCCGGCGAACAGCGAGGGCAAAACGTCGCACTCCTACAATCGCACCATGCTGTCGATCTGCGGCCTCGTCAAGCGGTATGGAGCGCGCACGATCCTGGACGGGCTGTCGCTGACGGTGCAGGCCGGCTCGACGGTAGCGATCGTCGGGGAATCGGGCGCGGGCAAGTCCACGCTGCTGAACCTGATCGCGGGGCTGGAGCGGCCGGACGCGGGGCGAATCGAGCTGGCCGGGGCGGAGCTGACCGCGCTCGACGACGACGCGCGCACGTTATTGCGGCGCCGCGCAATCGGTTTCGTGTTCCAGGCCTTCCACATCGTTCCGCACCTGACCGCATTCGAGAACACCGTGCTGCCGCTCGTGCTGCTGGGGATCGGCGCAAGCGAGCGCGCTGCCCGCGCGCAGCGGATGCTCGAAGACGTCGGGCTCGGCGGGCGCGCCGAGGCAATGCCGCGCGAGCTCTCCGGTGGCGAGCTGCAGCGCGTTGCCATCGCGCGTGCGCTGGTGCACCGCCCGGCGCTGGTGCTGGCAGACGAGCCCACCGGCAACCTCGACCCTGACACGGCGCACTCGGTGCTTGCGATGCTGGCCGCGAAGACGCGTGCCGGTGATACCGCCACGATCGTGGTCACCCATTCGGAGGCAGCCGCGCGTGGCGCCGACCGCGTGTTGCGGATTGCGCACGGGCAGCTCGCCGACGGCGGCGCTGAACCGCCAACGGCGACGGCCGGCGCGCGATGAGCTCGGCAACGCGCTGGCTGCTTGCGCATTTCGCGGGAGGTCTGGCGCGGCAGCAGCGCATGCGCGCGCTGGTGCAGGTGGTGGCGATCGCGATCGGAGTGGCACTGGGCAGCGCGGTGCACCTGCTCAACGCCTCCGCGTTGGCGGAATTCTCGGCGGCCCAGCGCGGCCTGTCGGGCGCAGCCGACGTTTCGGTGGTCGGCCCGCCCGACGGTTTCGATGAAAACTGGTACCAGCGGATCGCGACCGATCCGACGGTGGAAGTGGCGGCGCCCCAGCTCGAGGTGGACGCTGCAGTCGAGGCGGTCGATGCGGGGCAGCAGGCACGCACCGGGCTCGCCCCGGAACGGGCGGCGGCGTTGCGAATCATCGGAATCGACGCGCTGCGCAGCGCCCGCCTGCAACCGGATCTGGTCGGGGTACCTGCAGGCAGCGATACAGGGCGGTCCGGTGGCCAGTCCCCCCAGCGGCCCGATCCGCTGTCCGAACTGCTGGGCGACGGCGTGTTTGTCTCGCCGGCCGCGCTTGCGCAGCTGCACCGCGCGCCCGGCGACGAGATCGCGCTGGTGGTCGGATCCACGCGTGTGAGGCTGCACATCGCCGGCGAGCTGCCCGCTGCGCGCGATGCGATCGCGACAATGGACCTGGGATTCGCGCAGTGGCGGCTGGACAGGCTCGGGCGGCTGTCGCGCATCGACGTCAAATTCGCTCCAAATGTCGACATCGACGGTGCAGTGCGGGCATGGCGGCTTCCCGCCTTCTTGCACGTCGAACCGGCTCAGGCCGGGGCCGAACGCGAGCAAGGCCCTTCGCGCGCATACCGGGTGAACCTGGACGTGCTGGCGCTGGTGGCCCTTTTTACCGGCGCCTTCCTGGTGTTCTCGCTGCAGTCGCAGGCGGTTGTGGCGCGGCGGCCGCAGCTCGCACTGTTGCGGATGCTCGGTGCGACGCGCACCCAGGTCGAGCGAATGCTGATTGCCGAAGCCGCCATCGCCGGCACTGTCGGAGCGCTGTTCGGGCTCGGCCTGGGAGCTGCGCTGGCGGAAGTTCTGCTGCACACGCTGGGCGGAGACCTCGGCGCCGGATACTTCGGCGGCACGCAGGCGGGTGTGGCGATCGACCCGGCGGCGGCGCTGCTGTTCTTTGCGCTCGGCGTTGCTGCAGCGGTCGGCGGTGCGTGGCTGCCGGCGCGCGAAGCGGCCGCGCAGCCGCCCGCCGTAGCGCTGAAAGCGGCGGCGGAGACGATTCCAGGCTCGCAGCAGCCGCGCCGCTGGTTTGCGGCAGCCGGGTTTGCGCTGGCCGCGATACTTCTCGTACTGCCACCGGTCGGCGGCATTCCGCTGGCTGCATACGCTTCGATCGGCGTGCTGCTGACGGCGACCATCGCGCTGCAGCCGCTGCTTGCGCCGCCGCTGTTCGGCCCGCTGGCGAGCTCGGTGTCGACGCGGCTGCGCTCGGCGCGCGGCGCGGCGGCGTGGCTTGCCGCCAGCCGCCTGGCGCGGCTGCCGCGTTTTGCTGCGGTGGGCGCCGCGGGAGTGCTCGCCTCCTTCGCGCTGATGGTTGCGATGGCGACAATGGTTGCCAGCTTCCGCACGTCGCTCGACGGGTGGCTATCGCGCCTGCTTCCGGCGGACCTGTACGCGCGCGCCGCTCCCGGCGGCACGACTGCGACCTTTTCCGCACGCGACCTGGAGCGGATGCGCAGCGATCCGGCAGTCGAACGAGCGCAGTTCTCGCGCTCGCTCGCAGTGGCGCTGGATGCCTCGCGTGCGCCGGTCGTGCTGATCGCACGCGCGATCGACCGCGCGCACCCGCAGGCCACGCTGCCGCTGGTCGGCGCGAACCGCGATGTTGAGCTGCCGGCGATCCCGGTGTGGGTGTCAGAGGCCGTGGTGGCCCGCTTCGGCGCGCATGCGGGAAGCGAGCTGCAGCTGCCGCTGGACACGACGCGGGGCGCAACGCCCGTTGCCGTGACGGTGGCCGGAGTGTGGCGCGACTATGCGAGGCAGCGCCAGGACGGCAGCATCGTGATCGACGTGCGCGATTACGAGCGCCTCACCGGCGACACATCGCGCACCGATGCCGCGCTGTGGCTCAAGCCGGGCACACCTGCGCAGCAGGTTGCGCAGCGGCTGCTGCGCGAGCTCGATGCGCCTGCCGTCCGCTTCTGGGAGCCGGCCGAAATCCGCCGGTTGAGCCTGCACGTGTTCGATCGGACGTTCCGCGTGACGTATCTGCTCGAATGGGCAGCGATCGCCATCGGACTGGTGGGGCTGGCGGCCACCTTCTCGGCACAGGCGATCGCACGCACGCGCGAGTTCGGCATGCTGCGCCATCTGGGTGTGCAGCGACGCCAGATCCTGGCGCTGTTGGCGGCCGAGGCGACGCTCGTGACGCTGCTGGCGGCAGTGCTTGGCCTGGCGGCGGGACTGGGCGTCGCATGGATCCTGATCGCGATCGTCAACCCGCAGTCTTTCCATTGGTCGATGGACCTGCACGTTCCGGCGTGGACGCTGCTGCTGCTGGCGGCAGCGCTGCTCGCCGCTGCAGCGGTCACCTCGACCGCGG